>Ga0075421_100000610_pt1 | contig 38084 bp, 17 predicted proteins | sample SoiMetdeltSBSDD5_FD_75292 | JGI IMG/M metagenome (GOLD analysis project Ga0075421, IMG submission 75292) | Bulk soil microbial communities from a Populus tree surrounding site in Tennessee, USA - Soil MetaG P. deltoides SBSDD5 | ecosystem: Environmental > Terrestrial > Soil > Tree plantation... | reverse complement strand
CAACCGCTCCACCAACTCGGCCGCCACCTGGACCGTGATCAGCCCCGACCTCACCCGCGGTTCCGGCGGCACCGGCGGCACACCATTCGGCACGATCACCACGATCGCCGTGGCCCGGTCCAACAGTCAGGTCATCTACGTCGGCACCGACGACGGCCGGGTCTGGATCACCCGCAACACGGGCACGAGCTGGTCCGAGATCACCGCCGGGTTGCCGACCCGCTGGATGACCCGGCTCGCCGTCGACCCCGCCAACGCCGACGTCGCGTACGTCTCAGTCTCCGGCTACCGCAACGGCGATCCCGGCGCACACGTGTTCAGCACCACCAACGGCGGCAGCACCTGGACGGATATCTCCGCCGGCCTGCCGGACGCTCCGTGCAACGACGTCGTCCTGAACCCGCGCAACCCGGCCGTCCTTTACGCCGGCACCGACGTAGGCGTCTGGGCGCGGACGGGCGGCGTCTGGGCGACGGTCGGCACCGGGCTGCCGCTCGTACCGATCTCCGACCTCGAGGCGACCGACAACGGCACGGCGACGGTCATCACCGCAGCCACCTACGGCCTTGGTATGTACCGAACGACGGCCTAGCCGCAACCGCAGCGGTGGCGCCCGCCCAGCCGGACGGGCGCCACCGCCTCGCCGTCACCTCACGACGCAGTAGATGCTGAACGCGCCGCTCGCGACCGCCACGTAGGGGTTCGACTTTGTACCCGCGGTGGCGATCGAGTAGGCACCGCCGCCGACGCTGTTCATGTCGCAGGCCATGTCCATGACACTCTGGTCCGGGTGCAGCTCGGCGTAGAGCTCGTCGCGCCGGGCCTCGTGGGTAGTCGCTCTCGAACTGCAGGTCGGCGATGTAGTCGTCCTGCGCCATGAGCTGCCCCGCCTGGATGGCGTTGACCCGCTCAAGCTGTTCGACCGCGTTACCCATCACCCGCCACGGGCCGGGCGGGACCACGAGCGGTTCGGAGCCGCCCAGGTCGACGGTCTGACCCGGCGACCGTACCAGTGGGATCCCGTGCCCCGACACGATGCTGTTGAACACGGTCTGCCGGTACTCGGGCAGGATCGCGATGTTCACGAGCGCCCCGATCACGCCCTGCTGGTAGCGGATGACGCCGGCCTGGTAGCGGATGATGCCGGCCTGGTAGCGGATGACCCGCTGCTGGTAGGCGACCACCCGCCGCAGCCGGCTGATCTCCCGTGCCTGCGCCGCCACCACGCCCTCCAGGTACCGCACGCGGTCCTGGAGCTGCCTGATGATGCTCGCCTGGCGGGCGATCTCCGCCTCCAGCGCCCCGACGTAGCTGATCAGCTTGTTGATCTGCTTCTGCTGCTTGCGGATGATGTCCTGCAGGTACTCGATGTGGTTGTTGAGCTTGCCGATGTGCGCGAGCAGCTGCTTGTTGATCGCCCGCAGTCGCGCGTTCTCCATCTCCAGGCCCCACGTGTAGACCGAGTACTGGCCGGACGGGTCGGCGAACGTGGTCGGGTTGCCCGCCGAGTAGGTGTACGGGTTCAGCGTCTTCACCTTGCCCGTGTCCATAATGGAGTCCGGCGAGATGAACAGGCCGATCCGGCTGTCGTAATAGCGAGCGTTCAAGTAGGACAGACGGGTCGACGCGTCCTCGAACTGCCCGACGAACCCGCGGTCGGTGGCGAAGTCGCCGGCCTCGGTGAGCGTCCGGCCGAAGGGGGCGTAGGTGCGGGTCGCCGCGGGCAGGCCGCCCGCCGGCACGGCCATCTCGACCGAGCCGTCCGCGTCCGAGACGAGGTAGTCCACCCCGGCCGCGGTGCGCGTCGCGATTACCCCACCGTCGAATGTGTACGGACGCACCGCCGTCACCACGGCTCCTGCCGCGGTCACGGTGACCTCATGCCCGAAGGCGTAGAGCGTCGCGCGGCCGTCCGGCGTCCGGCGCAGCAACCGCTGGCCCGACGGGTCGTACACATAGGACGACGAACCGGACGGCCCGGACACCGACTGGAGCCGGCCAACGGCATCCCACGCGAAGGTCTCGGTCGTGCCCGCCACCGTGCGCGAGGCCAGATTGCCCGTCAAGTCCCAGGTGTAGGTGTCCGGACCTACCCGCGTCGGCGCGTGCGGCCGGGCCGCTCCCGCCGCCGGGTACGTGTACGCCGTGCTCGTCCCGTTCTCTGTGCGGGCGAGCAGTCGGCCGTCCGGGCTGTACTGATACGTGTGGGAGTACGGGCGGTCGCCCGTGCCGGGCTGGCCACCGGTGCAGGCCGTCGCCGCGGCGACGGTGTATGCCGCGGTCAGGCGGCTGCGCGCGTCGTAGCCGAAGCACTCGCGCCAGGCCGCCCCGTTCTGGTTGGTCAGATCCTCGGTCAGGTTGCCCGCCAAGTCGAACGTGAGGTCGTGCTGGGCGACGATCCCGTTGGGTGCGGCCGATCCGGCCACGTAGGTCTGGACGCCGGCGATGCGCTGGTCCACGTTGTACAGCCAGGTCTTGGCCAGCCACGGCTCCGTGAACAGGCGCGGACCGAACCGGGCCGAGGACCGCCGCCCACGGTCGTCGTAGGCCACGCCCCACACGTACTCATCGAGCCCGGCCATCCGCGTCGGCAGCCCGAGCGGGTTGTACTCCGTCGTGACGGTCTCGACCGGCAGGTTGCCGATGGCCGGATACGCGACCGAGACCACCCGGTCGGCCCGGTCATAGGTCCGGGTGACCGTGTATTGACCCGACAGGCCCGGGATGCCCGCCGGCACCGTGAGGCGGTTGCCGGTTGGGCGCGACTTCGGGTCGTAGCCGACCACCTCGCTGACCCAGCCGCCGCTCGGAGTGTGCGTGGTCTCCTTGTGGAGCAGCCCCTTGCCGCCCGGTGCGGTGTCGTACTGCCAGGAGGCCAGCAGCGGACCGGTTGCCGAGCCCGTGCGGCGTTCGAGCTGGCGGCCCAGGAGGTCGTAGCTCGTGATGACGACGTGCCCGCCCGAGTTCGCCATTCCGGTCTGGTTGCCGGCATCGTCGTAGCCGAAGAAGGCGCCGCCCCGACCGGGATCGCTCTGCGCGATCTTCCAGCCGGCCAGGTTGTACGCGTAGTCGGTCCGGTTCCCGGCCGGGTCGGTCACCGAGACCAGCCGGTCGGCGAGGTCGTAGCGGTAGGAGCTGGAGACCCAGCCCGTCCCGTCGAACTCCTCGACTGCGACGGTGCGCCCCAGGCCGTCGACCCGCTCGCGGACCTTGCGGCCGTCGGGCCCAGTGACCGTCACCGTGTCCGTGCCGTACACCGTGGTGGTGGCGTGCGCGACGGTGTTGTCGCGGAACCACTCCCGGCGGGTCTCCCGGCCGAGCTCGTCGTAGCTGTGGCGGGTCCGGTTCTTCCACGTCGTTCCGCCCGAGATGTGCTTGCCGGCCGTACCGGTCAGCGCCTGCTCGACCATCTCGTCCTGCACCAGGCCGCGGTCGTCGTAGGTCGTCTCCGCCGCGAGGACCTTGCCCGTCACCGGCGAGGGCGCCTGCGTCTGCCGTTCGCGCCACAACCCGTCATAGATCTGCCACGTGTCCTCAAACACGACGCCCGTGCAGCAGCGCGACTCCGAGGTGAGGTGCCGCGCGCGGACGGCCCGGTTCGGGATGTCGTACGCGAACCGCCACGACGGCTCGAGGACGGCGATCGGCTCGGTCGGCAGCCACATTGCGATGAGGCGGCCGAACTCGTCATAGGAGTACTCGGTCAGGTTCCCGTTCGCGTCCCGCTCCCGAGCCGGTACGCCGAACTCGGGCACGAAGTCCGTCACCGCCTGCTGGCCGAGTGCGTTCGTGACGGTCGTCTGGATCGGGATCTGCGTCACCGGCGCACTGGCGGTCACCGCGTAGACGGTCGTGGTGACGGCGCCGGTGGGTCCGGTCACCTTCGTCGGGCGGCCGAGCGCATCGTACTCGGTCAGCGTCTGGCTCCACCTTGTGTTGTCAATCATGGTGCGCAGCCGCGTCGCGTTGCCGGCCACTGGAGGTCCACCGAGCGTGGTGCCGCCGTCGTAGTAGGTCTCGGTCAGGGACAGCGTCTGGGTCGAGGCGCAGTCGCCCGCGACCTTCTTGTTCATCGCCGGGTACACGACCATGCCCTTGGCCGGGTTGTCGGCGTAGGTCGTGATCGTGCAGCGCTCGTCACCGGTCTGGTCCAACCAGCCTTCCTCCAACGTGGACGTCGGCTGGAGGTTGGCGTTGTACGTCGTCTGGCTGCGCCGCTGCCGGAACACGTTCGGCGCGCTGGCGACGCTCTCGGTCGTCAGGGTCTGACCCACCCACTCGGCGTCGAACAGGTAGTCCGGCCCGGGGTCGACCGTGACCCGCCGCTCGTACTCGTAACGCCGGGACTGCAGGACCGAGTCCGCCACGCCGTCGAGCGTGCCGAGTTGCTGCTCCTCCAGCATCCGCCCGGCCAGCGCCCGATGGTCCGGATAGGACAGTGGGTTGGCGCCGAACGTCTGCACCGGCACGCTGCGCCGGCCCTGAACGGGGATCCAGTCACCGCCGCCGTCCTGCACGAGCATCCAGTCGCCGTCCCAGCCGCGGAACACCCGCGCCTGGGTCTTCTCGGAGCCGCGGGTCATCGTCGTCGTGCCGTACCCCCGCCAGATGGACCAGCCGGTCTCGTCCTGGTCGCGGGCGAAGGCGCCCGTGTCGAAGGCCCAGGCCGGGTCACCGCCGTACGCGTAGGTCGTCGTCATGTCCGGTGAGCCGCCGCCAGGCGACACCACCACCTTCGTGACGAGGTACTTGTTGAACACGCCGGTGCGGGTGAGGTTGCCGTCCCGGATCGACTGCGGGAAGCAGTCACGGACGTTCAGGTCCCACCGCGGCCACGGGTTGTAGGTGCTCGCGCAGGACCGGTTCTGCCCGTAGGTGACGATCGTCCGGCCGCCGTAGGGGTTGGTGATCTGGGTGAGGCGGTTGTGCCGCATCGCCTTGGAGATGATGCCCCCGTGGTCGGCCCGGTTGTCCCGGAACGCGTAGGTGAAGACCGTGTTCGGGTACGCGTTGAGCTTGCCGAACGCGATGGCCGCCTGCTGGACGCCGCTGAGCTGCAGCTTCTGCGCCACCCCGTTGGCGCCGCTACCGAAGGTGTGCAGCAGGTTGTACTGCGCGATGGCCTTCCACGCGTTGCCGACCTTCACGTCGGTGCGCACGAAGCTGTACCGGCGGCCCACGAAGAAGGACGGCGCATGGACGGTGCAGTTGCTGGTCGCCGTGCAGACGAGGTCGGTGGGCACGTCGGGGAAGCCGGTCGACGCCGGCGCCGGAGCGGGGCAGGCGGCGACGAGGTAGACGCACCGCCACTCAAGACCGAACGTCACGCGCGCGGCGTAGGTGTTCGAGTCCCAGCCCCTTCCGCCGTAGATGATCTCCTTCAGTAGCGCGCCCCGGTGGTAGATCTGGTGGGGCGAGAGGCCGCCGATCGCCGAATACCAGTTGTTCTCGCGCTCGTAGAGGAGAGAATGCACGTTGCCGTCCGGGTCCACGACCAGGTCCAGGTACCAGCGCCAGCCCTGGTCGCAGCCGCCAACCCCGTTGGCCACGGTGTCCCAGCAGGGGTCGCCGGGGTTGTCGCCGAGCACCGGCACGGCGAGGATCGAGTTGGTCTGCCGGCCCGGCATGTGGCCGTATCCAAAGTGGTAGACGGTGCCGTCCGGCCCCGTCACCCGCCAGCGCTGATGCTGGTAGATGGTTGTGTACGGCGCGTCGGTGGTGCGCTCGATCTTCCAGCCCGGGTCCGTCTGCACGCGCCACTCGGTGTGCGCGGCATTGACCGGGACCAGCGGGCCCGAGATGCCGGCCAGTGAGATCGTCGCGTTGTCCGACTTCCAGCAGAGGTCGGCCGTGCCCACCACCTGGATGCACGGCTCGTAGCGCCGCTCGATGAACGCGTTCGCGAAGTCGGACCAGCCCAGGCCGGACGGCGACGGCTGGGTGTTGGTGGCGACCGTCAGGCCGTCGATGGCACCGGAGGAGTACCCGAGCGACACCGACGGTGCGCTGCCGCCGCCGGGCTCCGGCACCGAGATCGGGTAGGAGTATGTGAACTCGCCCGAGCCGGTCGCCACCTGCCAGCTACCCGTGATCGACATCGGGGTCGCGGCGAACGTGCCCGAGTCGCCGCCAACCTCCGCCGCGACGGCGAAGACCACTCCCTCGCTGCTCGCCGAGGCCTCGGGGGCGTCCACCACGAGCGTCTGGGCGGCCCGGTCATTTGCGGACCGGCAGCCGCTGGTCCCGGGCATCGCAGCCGGCCGGCGCGGGATCCGCCAGCGCGCACCGCGGCAGCGCCAGCACCGCCAACCGGTCGGCGTACCCGGCGCCGAACGCGTCGGCGAAGCCCGAGTAGTCCACGGTCAGCGTCGCGTCGACGGCCGGCGAGAGCGCGAACGCGAAGCCGGATGCGCCGAGGCGGGCCGCCGAGGCGCGGTCCAGCACCTCGACGCGGACCGTCTGGCCCGCCGCCTTCTCGCCGCGAGCGGCGACCACGACCGGCCGCTTCCCGGCGCCCCCGCTGGTTTCCTGGGCCGTCTGCCCCGACCCACCCAACCTCACGTTCCAGCTCGCCGCGGCCGGGAAGTCGGGCTTGACCAGCGCCGCTGGCGTGCTCGTCGACAGCGGTGTCGACGAGGACTCGACCCAGGGTGGCGGCGCGGCGACGGCGGTGTCACGCGCGTCCACCCAGCCGGGTCGATCGGATCGTCCGGATGGCTCACCGGCGATGACCACGCCGGTGTTCGCGAGGACCAACCCCGCGACGATGATCTTCAGGCCTGTGCTCCTCATGGTCCACCCCGATCGGGCCGGCCGGGCGGCCTCTTCACCGCCCATCGAGAGTTGTCGGTCGGTACGGTGTCCCTGGGCGCTCCGCGTCCGCTCCACGTTTTCTCCGCGGACGGGTGGGAGGAGAGGCGGTGAGGTTCCAGCTCCTGGGCCATGTGCAGGGCTGGGTCGGCGACGATCCGGTCAGCCTCGGTGTGCGCAAGCAGCGCTTCGTCCTTGCCCTGCTGGCGCTGGAGGTCAACCGGTTGGTGCCCGCGACCCGCCTGGTCGACCTCGTGTGGCCGGACAGCGCGCCGGCGAGCGCCCGCGCGATGATCCACACATACATCAGTGGCCTGCGCGGGGTTCTGGACCAGCACGTCGGCCCCACCGGAGGGATCGCGCTCATCAGCGAGGCGGCCGGATACGAGCTTCGCTGCGATCCCAACCGCGTCGACGCGCACCGGTTTCGCGACCTCGTGACGCAGGCCCGGGAGGAGCCGGACGACGAGCGTCGGCTAGCCGCGCTCACCGACGCGCTCGCCCTGTGGCGGGGACCCGCCCTCGCCGGCGTGACCACCGAGGCCACCCGGGCCCGGCTGTGCGGGCACCTCGAGGAGGCCCGGCTGGTGGCGACGGAGGACCGGGCTGAGGCGGCTCTGCGCACAGGGCAGCACCGGCAGCTGGTCGACGAGCTGATCGGCCTGGCCGGGCTGCACCCGCAACGGCAGCGGTTGACCGGCCAGCTCATGCTCGCCCTGCACCGGTGCGGCCGAGCAGCCGAGGCGCTGCGCGTCTATGAGCAGACCCGTCGCGAGCTCGCCGAGGAGCTGGGCCTCGACCCCGGGGACGAGCTGCAGCGGTTGCACAAGGGAATCCTGCGCGACGATCCCGACCTGGCCAGCCCGCCCACGTTCGCCTCGGCTCCGGCCGGTGAGCTCGACGACGAGCCGCCGGGCCGACCCCGGCAGCTGCCCGCCGACCTCGCGGTCTTCACGGGTCGCGAGGCCGAACTCGAGAGCCTCTACGCCGGCCCGTCGGCGAGCGCGGCACCGCACTCCCGCACGGTGACGATCATCGTCATCGACGGCATGGCGGGCATAGGCAAGACCGCGTTGGCCGTCCATGCGGCCCACCGGCTGGCCGACGGGTTTCCGGATGGGCAGGTCTTCATCGACCTGCACGGATTCACGCCGGGCACCACGCCAGTGGCTCCGGGGGACGCGCTCGACCGGATGCTGCGGGCCTTCGGCGTGCCGGGCAAGCACATCCCGGACGGCCTGGAGGACCGGGCGGCGCTGTGGCGCACGACCCTGGCCGGGCGGCGGGTGCTGCTTCTGCTCGACAACGCCGCTGGCGACGACCAGGTCATGCCGCTGCTGCCCGGTTCGGGCGGCTGCCTCGTGCTCGTGACAAGTCGTCGCCAGCTTACCGGCCTCGACGACGCGGTGCCGATCCCGCTCGACCTGCTGCCGACCGCCGAGGCCATCGCGCTGTTTGCCCGCATCAGCCGGATCGGCGAGACCGCGGTCGGCCCGGACTCCGAGGCGCGGTCCGCGGCAGCGGAGATCGTCGAGTTGTGCGGCCGGCTGCCGTTGGCGATCGCCATCGCCGCCGCTCGCCTGCGCAGCCGACCCGGTTGGACCGCCGAGCACATCGCCGAACGCCTGGGAGACGAGCGGCGGCGACTGTCCGAACTGGACGTGGGCCAGCGCAGTGTGACCGCGGCGATCGAAATGTCGTACCAGCAGCTCGGCGAGGACCAACGGCGTCTCTTCCGCCTGTTCGGACTCCACAGTGGACAGGACATTGACACGTACGCGGTGGCGGCACTGGCCGGCCTCGAGCCGCCGGCCGCCGAACTGCTCCTGGAAGACCTGGTCGACGCCCGGCTGCTGCAGGAGCCTCGACCGGGCCGGTACCAGCCGCACGACCTGGTCCGCGCGTTCGCGGCCCGCAGCGCCCAGGAGGCCGAACCCGCTACGGAGCGCGGTTCCGCGCTCACCCGCCTGCTCGACCACTACCGGTACGCGGCCTGGCTCTCGTGCGAGGTGCTCTACCCACCCGACCAGAGCCGACGCCCACGGCTCCTGCCGCCGGCGACGGCGCTGCCCGCGATCACCAACCCCGTGCAGGCCGGATCGTGGCTGGACAGCGAGCGGGCCAACCTGCTCACCGCGGCCGCCTACGCCGCCGCCAACGGGTGGCCCCGCCACACGTTGCACCTGTCGGAGATTCTGGAACGCCACTACGAGGTGCGCAGCCAGTACGCGGACGCGGCGCAGCTACACGGTCTCGCCGTGACCACCGCCGTCGAGGCCGGCGACGAGGCCGGCGAGGCGCGTGCGCGCTGCGATCTCGCCGAGGTCTATCGCCGCCGCGGCCGGTATGACGAGTCGAGCGAACACCTGCGCTCGGCGCTGGCGATCTACGAACGCATCGGCGAGCCGTCCTCCGGGCCGGCACCTCGCTCCGGTCTTGGGCTGGTCGCGCTGAGGCTGGGCCGGTACGACGAGGCGCAGGACCACTTCAAGCACGCGCTTGAGTTCTACCGCCGCACCGGCGACCAGAGCGGCCTGTCGTACACGCTCATCAACCTCGGCATCCTCAGTGGACAGACCGAGCGCTGGGCCGAGGCCGAGGGCTACTTCCGGGAGGCGTTGCAGCTGTCCCGTACCACCGGGAACCGGGCCTCCGAAGGCCATGCTCTGACCAACCTGAGCATCATCTTCGGCGCGTCCGAGCGTTACCCCGAGGCGATCGACCACCTCGGGCAGGCGCTGGCGGTGCACCGCGAGACCCGCAACACCAGCGGGGAAGCGGACACCCTGGCGAACCTGGGACTCGTCTACGACCGGATGGGCGAACCCGAGCGAGCACTGGCCCACCACGAGCCCGCGCTGGAGATCTACCGCCATTCGGAGAACCGGGGCGGCGAGCTGGAGAGCCTCAACGACATCGGCCGCAGCCTGTCGACCCTGGGCCGGCTCGACGAGGCCGAGGAGCGTCACCGCGAGGCCGAACGCCTCGCCATCAGCACGGGCGACCGCTACCAGCTGGCCCGCGTCCACGACGGCCTCGGGCACGTGCTGCACGCCCGGGGTGACACCGACGACGCCCGGCTGCACTGGCAGCAGGCCCTCGATCTGCTGACCGAACTGGGCCTTTCCGAGGAGGCCGAGACGGTGCGCACCCAATTGGAGGGCCTGGCCGTGAGCAGCTGACCGACGCGGCTGCCGACTATTGGTAAGCGGACGGTTTCAGGTGCCACAGGTCGCCGTTGTCGGCGATGATGCAGGGGATCAGCCGGTGCGGTGGGATGCATCCGCCCGGCAGCTCCTGCGGCATCATGGCGGTCACCATCATGACCGTCGGCACACCCCAGGTCAGGGCCGGCGGAAGGATGATCTTGAACCAGCTCCGCTCGTCGAGCAGCAGCCGCTGGACATCCTGCAACTCGGTGTCGCGAGGGTACGGGTCTCGCTTGACCCACTGCACCTGCTCGGCGACGGTGTACAGGAAGCCACCGTCAAGACAGCGGGTGCGATCGGTGGTGTAGATGACGACTCCCGGCGCCGATTCCTTGTTGTCGGCGTCGTAGAGCGCCTGGTTGGCCTGGACCACGCACTGCAGCACCAACTGCCCGTTGGTCATCGCGTCGATCCAGTTCCGGCGCGTCCGCGGCATGAAGAAGTATGGCTTCTCGCCCAACCTCTCGATGTTCGCTCGCGGCGTGTGGGTGAGCTGGCGCAGCCGAGCCGGGTTCACGTCAATCCTTCGATCACTCGTCGATCGTGGCAATCTAACCGGCCCCACGGGCTACCGTGACCGGGAAAAGTGCCCACAGCCCTACAGTGTCGGGCGTGGAGATTCCTGGGCTCGGGCCAGTGACCCTCGACGATCAGCTCGGCTGGTACGTCAGTGGACCTCTGCCGGTTGCGGTCCTCGGGGCGACGTGCCGGGTCGCCGTCGCCCGATATGACGACGATCCCGCCAAGGAGGACTTCCACACGGTGATCAGCACGTTCCTGGCTCTGGATCCGTCCGTGCTCCGGGCCGCCGAGTCATCGATCTTCGAGTACTACCAAGACGAAACGGCGGCGGTCATCGCCGGCAACGACTGGGACTGGTACGTCGAGATCCCCCGCTCCGAGGACGTCTGGCAGCACATCGAGATCGGCCCCTACGTGCACATCGAGCGCGACCACCACGACGACCGCCGCATCTACGTATCCGTTGAGTGCGAGTGCGACTGGGAAGTGGAGCACGGACTTCAGATCGTGTTCCGGGAGGGCCGCTACGTCAGCAAGGTCGGTCCCTACGACGGGCACCCCACGAACCCGAACGGCGTCGTGTACCGGCGCCACTAGGGCGTGATCACGCCGCGACCTACTGTTAAGAGTCTTGACAGTTAGCGTCGACGGGCCTAGTTTGCCTCTCAAGCGTCGCGCGTCGATTCGATGTGGACCGATCCGCCGCGTTGTGAGGAGCCTCGATGAGACAGGTCCGAGGCGCACTGACGGCTGCCCTCGCCGTCGGTACGGTCGCCGCCGCAACAGCCATCATCCTGGTCGTGCCGTCGGCCTACGCCGCGGTGAACCTGCTCGCCAACCCGGGCTTCGAGGCCGGCAACCTCAGCGGATGGTCGTGCACCTCCGGCACCGCCGCCGTGGCCGGGCAGGCCCGGTCGGGCACGTACGCGCTGTCCGGCACGCCCAGCTCGAGCGTCAACGCCCAGTGCGCCCAGACGGTGTCCGTACCGCCGAACACGACGCTCACGTACTCCGCCTTCGTGCGCGGCGCGTACGTCTTCATCGGGGTCGACGGCGGAGCGAGCACCTGGACGCCGAGCACCAGCGGGGCGTACCAGAAGCTCACCGTGACGTTCACCAGTTCGGCGTCGACCGTCACCGTCTACGTCCACGGCTGGTACGGGCAACCCGCCTACCAGGCCGACGACTTCGAGCTGCTCGGCCCCGGTTCGCCACCCACGACCGGCCCACCACCCACGACCCCGCCGACCACCGCACCACCAACGACCCCGCCTGCGCCGACCACCGCACCACCAACGACCACCAGCCCGCCGAACACCGGGCTGCCCCGCCACGCGCTCGTCGGCTACCTGCACGCCAGCTTCGCCAACGGGTCAGGCTACATCCGGATGGCCGATGTTCCTTCTGAGTGGGACATTATCAACCTCGCCTTCGCCGAACCGACATCCGTCACCAGTGGACAGTTGCGGTTCAACCTGTGTCCGGCGAGCGAGTGCCCGAACGTGGAGACCGAGGCGCAGTTCATCGCCGCGATCCGCGCCAAGCAGGCCGCCGGCAAGAAGGTGCTTATCTCGGTCGGCGGCCAGAACGGTCAGGTCCAGCTGACCACGACCGCGGCCCGTGACGCGTTCGTCGCCTCGGCCGCGGCCATTATCGACCGGTTCGGTCTCGATGGCATCGACATCGACTTTGAGGGCCACTCCCTGTCGCTCAACGCGAACGACACGAACTTCCGCAGCCCGACCACGCCCGTCATCGTGAACCTGATCGCCGCGTTGCGCGCGCTCAAGCAGCGGTACGGCAGCCGGTTCGTGCTCACGATGGCTCCGGAGACGTTCTTCGTCCAGCTTGGATACACCAACTACGGGCCGGGCCAGTTCGGGGGCGACCCGCGGGCCGGCTCCTACCTGCCCGTGATCCACGCAGTCCGCAACGACCTCACGTTGCTGCACGTCCAGCACTACAACTCTGGGCCCATCATGGGTCTGGACAACCAGTACCACTTCATCGGCAGCGCCGACTTCCACATCGCGATGGCCGACATGCTGCTCGCCGGCTTCCCCATCCGGCAAAACCCCGCCGATGTCTTCCCCGCTCTGCGGGCCGACCAGGTGGCCATCGGGCTGCCGGCCGGCCCGTTGGCGGGCAACGGGCACACGCCCGTCGCGGCGGTGCAGCAGGCCCTCGGTTGCCTGGCCCGAAACCAGGGATGTGGTGGTTACACCCTGCGCGCCGGCGCCCAGCCGGCGATCCGCGGGCTGATGACCTGGTCGATCAACTGGGACCGGTTCTACGGCTGGGAGTTCTCACGCAGCCACGAGCCGTTCCTGAACGCCCTTCCCTAGAGGAGCTGCCAGATGAGACTGTCCATCCGGGCGAGCGCGGCCGCGGTCGCGGTCGTGGCGGGGATCGCCGCCGTCGCCATCGTGGGCCGGCCGGCTCTCGCCGCCGTGAACCTGCTCGCCAATCCGGGCTTCGAGTCCGGGAACCTGTCGGGCTGGAGCTGTGAGGTCGGCACGGCCGCCGTGAGCGGCCAGGCCCGCACGGGTACGTTCGCCCTCGCCGGCACGCCCACTTCCTCGACGAACGCACGGTGTTCGCAGACCGTCACGGTGCAGGCGAACACGACCTACACGTACTCAGCCTTCGTCCGTGGCTCCTATGTGTTCATAGGCACCACCGGGGTCGTCACCACGAGCACGTGGACGCCGAGCGCTTCGTCGTACACGCAACTGACGCTCACACTTACTCCCACGTCGTCGGGCTCGCTCACTGTTTACGTACACGGGTGGTACGCGCAGCCCGCCTACAACGCCGACGACTTCGCGCTCCTCGGACCGGGCACGCCTCCCCCGCCGCCACCCACGACCGCACCGCCCCCCACGACCGCACCGCCGACCACTGCGCCGCCACCCACGACCGCGCCGCCACCTCCTCCCCCGACCGGCCAGCTCCCGCGGCACTTCCTCACCGGCTACTGGCACAACTTCGCGAACGCGGCCGTGGAGCTGCGGCTGTCCGCCGTACCGAATGAATATGATCTTATTGCGGTCGCCTTCGCCGAGGCCACGGCGACGCCGGGCGAGATCCGCTTCACCCTCGACTCTGGACTGTCGGCCTCCCTCGGCGGCTACACCGACGCGCAGTTCCGCGCCGACATCGGGACACTGCACTCGCGGGGCAAGCGGGTGATCCTCTCGGTCGGCGGCGAGCTAGGCCGGGTGCAGGTGGCGAGCTCCACGGCCGCGACGGCGTTCGCCAACAGCGCGTTCGCGCTGATGCAGTCGTACGGGTTCGATGGCGTGGACATTGATCTCGAGAACGGACTGAACCCGACCTTCATGGCGCAGGCCCTGCGGTCGTTGCGCTCCCGGGCCGGGGCGAACCTCATCATCACCATGGCGCCGCAGACCATCGACATGCAGTCCACGGGCGGGTCCTACTTCCAGCTCGCACTGTCCATTAGGGACATCCTGACCGTGGTGCACACCCAGTACTACAACTCGGGGTCGATGCTCGGGTGCGACCAGATGCAGGCCTACTCCCAGGGCACGGTGAACTTCATGACCGCGCTCGCCTGCATCCAGCTGGAGAACGGGCTGCGACCCGACCAGGTTGCGTTGGGCCTGCCGGCCGGCCCGGGCGCCGCGGGCGGCGGAGTGGTGGCGCCGTCACTGGTCAACCAGGCGCTCGACTGCCTCGCCCGAAGTACCAACTGCGGTTCGTTCCGTCCCCCGCGGACCTATCCCGCCATCCGGGGCGCGATGACGTGGTCCATCAACTGGGACCAGACCAACGGCGGCAACTTCGCCCGGACCGTCCGGCCCCACCTCAACACCCTGCCCTGAACCTGGCCTCGGTCATGGGCGGGTGCGGACCGGCGACCGCACCCGCCCACCGGGCGTCGTGGCGGCCGTCGTCGTCATCGGGCGTAGGCCAGGAGCAACGCAGCGGGCTGACCGTCCCAACTGCCGGTGAGGTTGGGCGCGTCCGCTTCCCGTACGCGGTCGAGAATGCGCACGACCGCCAGTTCCAGCGAGCCGGCCCGGAAGAGGGTCGGGTCGCCATCGTCGACACCGGCGACGGCGACGATCCTCGGAGCGTCGGCTCCCGGTGCGCCACTGCCGCGCACGGACATGGCGGGGTCGCGTCGCTCGAGCCGACCGTCGACCTCGAGGAACTCTTCGGCCTGCCCGGCGCCGGTGACGATGGTGCACGCGAGAACGCTCGCGTACACGGGGTCGCCGCACGCGTCGTACACGTAGCGTAGGCCGAGCACGGAATGCTCCGACGTGCCGACCAGCCACCGCTCGTGGCTGTCGAGCGGTGCGCCGCGATAGGTCAACGGAACCTGGTGCAGCGGCCCGTCGCCGTCCTGGACGATCAGCGTCTCGATCCCGACCTCGCCCTCGGGGTCGTCGAAGCGGTAAGACACCACCCGCCTCAGGTCCGGCACGGCGGGCCCTTGGTACCACGGGCGGTCGGGCAGCCAGGTGTTCAGCAGCTCCAGCTTGGTCGGGTTCAGTTCGGCCCGGTACAGCAGCGCCATGATCCGATGCTAGAGCGGACCGCCCGAAGAGGATCACGCGACCGCCCGTGACGGACCGAAAGAGTTTCCACACATCTGACCTGGTCAGCGCGCCGGCCAAGGTCGACTAGACGAAATGTTTCCGAGAGATTATTGACTCGTTTCGACCGCGTGCTCGACACTTGGCCCGAGCCCAACCCCAACCATCGACGTCGCTGCCTCTCCGTGACGCGGGTTCGGGATGGGTACGCCGGCGCCAGAGGTTCAGGCAACCTGCCAGGGAGAGCGGCATGACCGATAGTCGAGCAACGCAGCCGGCCGGCACCGTCCAGTTGAGACGCCCGGGCACCGTAAGGAATCTTCTGATCGTCGGCGTCGTTGGGGTCGCCGCCATGGGTGCCGCGATCGTGCTCGGCAGCAGCCCCGCCGCCGCGGCCGACTGCAGCGGCGGCTATGTCGGCCTCACGTACGACGACGGGCCAAACCCCAGCAACACCACCACGCTGCTCAACGCGCTCAGGTCCAATGGCCTGCGGGCCACCATGTTCAACATCGGCCAGAACGCCCAGAACAACCAGGCCTTGACCCGGGCCCAGCGTGATGCCGGCATGTGGGTCGGCAACCACAGTTGGAGTCACCCACACCTGATCACCATGTCGCAGTCCCAGATCCAGTCGCAGCTCCAGCAGACCCAGACGGCGCTGCAGCAGATCCTCGGCACGGCGCCGAGGCTCTTCCGGCCGCCGTACGGCGAGACCAACGCCACCCTGCGCACGGTCGAGCAGCAGCTCGGCCTGAGGGAGATCATCTGGGATGTCGACTCGCAGGACTGGAACGGTGCGACCACCGCCCAGATCGTACAGAGGGCCAGCTCGCTCCAGAATGGACAGATCATCCTCATGCACGACCAGTACGCGACGACGGTCGCCGCGATCCCGCAGATCGCCGCGAACCTGCGCAACCGCAACGTCTGCGCCGGAATGATCTCGCCGTCGACGGGACGGGCCGTCGCGCCGGACGGTGGGACGCAGCCGCCGCCGACCACGGCGCCACCGACGACTCCTCCGGGCGGCGGTAGCTGCACCGCGACCATCACCGCCGGCCAGCAGTGGCCCGATCGTTTCAACTTATCGATCGCCGTCACCGGCACGAACAACTGGATCGTGACCATCACGCTGAACAGTCCCCAGGCGATACAGAACAGCTGGAACGCCACGATCACCTGGAACGGACTGGTCGGAACGGCCAGACCCAACGGCAACGGCAACACCTTCGGCATCACCGTGTGGCGCAATGGAAACTCGAACTGGCCCACGGTGTCATGCCGGGTCGGTTGACCTGATTGAGCCCGGGTGTGGCGTAGCGGGCCGGCCGCTACGCCACACCCGTCCGTGGGAAGATCCAAGACATGGCCTACGACGAGGTACTCGCCAACCGCATCCGGGAGCTAGTCCAGGCCGAGGAGGGCGTCTCCGAGATGCGGATGTTCGGCGGGCTGGCGTTCCTGATCCACGGCAACATGGCGGTCGGCGTGAGCGGCCAGGGCGGGCTCCTGCTGCGCGTCGATCCCGCCGACACGGAGAAGCTGTTGGCCGACGCCGACGCGCGTCGGTTCGAGATGCGCGGTCGCGCGATGGACGGTTGGCTGCGCATCGACCCGCACGGCGTAACCACGAAGCCGAAGCTCCAGCGCTGGGTCGCGCGCGGCGTCGCCTACGCCCGCGCCCTGCCCCCGAAGCGATGAGCGAGCCGGCATGAGCTTGAGGGTCGCGCGGCTGCACGGCGTGGGTGACCTGCGGGTCGACGAGGAGCCCGACGAGCCGACCCGGCCGGGTCACAGCGTCGTGCGGGTGACGGCGGTCGGGATCTGCGGCTCCGACCTGCACTGGTTCCACGAGGGCGGCATCGGCGACGCGACCTTGGCCGCGCCGTTGGTGCTCGGTCACGAATGCGCGGGCGTGGTGGAGCAGGGGCCGTTGGCCGGCCGCCGGGTCGCGATCGACCCGGCGATGCCGTGCGAGGCCTGCGACACCTGTCGCCGGGGGCACCAGAACCTCTGCCCACAGGTCCGCTTCCTGGGTCACGGTGCCACCGACGGCGCCCTCCGCGACCGGCTCGTCTGGCCCGACGACCTGCTGCACCCGCTGCCCGACGGCCTGAGCGACGCGGCCGGGGCCATGCTCGAACCGCTCGGCGTCGCCCTGCACGCCCTCGATCTCGGTCACGTGCGAATGGGCGGGACGGTGGCGATCGTCGGTTGTGGTCCGATCGGCGTGCTCGCGGTCCAGCTCGCCCGCTCGGCCGGCGCCACCACGGTGGTGGCGGTCGAGCCCCTGCCCCATCGCGCCGAGGCCGCCCGCCGTTTCGGCGCGGACGTCGTGCTTACGCCGGATGAGGTCCGGGCGGGCTGCCTGGACCGCGCCGTCACCGGCGGCGTCGACGTCGCGGTGGAGATCGCCGGCAGCCACGATGCGGTCGCGATCGCGATGCTCGCCGCCCGACCCGGCGCGCGGGTTGTGCTCGCCGGCATCCCGGCCGAGGACCGCACGACGTTCCCCGCCGCCCTCGCCCGCCGTAAGGGCCTGACGATCCTGCTCGCGCGACGCATGAACGGGACCTATCCGCGCGCCATCGCCCTCGTGCGTCGGGGATCCGTGCACGTCGAGCCACTCGTGTCGCACCGCTTCGAGCTCGCGCAGGCCGGCGAGGCGTTCGCCTCGGCCGCCCGTCGCAACGGCCTCAAGACCCTCGTGGAGATCTTTCAGTAATCGCGGGCCGGGACCGTTATCCGCCGGCCCGCCCCGGTACGGTCCTCGGATGGGTGAACTCTCCGTCCGACTAAGACCGGTGGCCGAGGCCGACCTCGCCATGTTCCGACGGTTCATCACCGAGCCGGGTCTCATCGGTTCGGGCTGGGCCGGCTTTCGCGACGCCCAGGAGCCGGCCCGGCGCTTCGCCGTCGACGGCTTCCTCGGCGACGACAAGGGCCGCCTCATCGTCGAGGTCGACGAGAAGGATGCAGCCGGATTCGTCAGCTGGATCGCGCGCTCGTACGGGCCACCGACGAGGCACTGGGAGATCGGCATCGCGCTGCTGCCGGAGTGGCGGGGACGCGGAGTCGGCTGGCGGGCGCAGGCCATGTTGTGCGACTACCTCTTCAGCCACACGCCCGTTCATCGCATCGAGGCGGGCACCCTCGTCGACAACGTCGCCGAGCAGAGAGCGCTCGAGAAGGCCGGCTTCCAGAAGGAGGGCACCATTCGCGCGGCCGACTTCAAGGCCGGCCAATGGCGCGACGGTCTTCTTTACGGCCGACTGCGCGACGACCCCGCGCCGCCGTTGTAGACCGAGTCGCCGATCGGACGTGTCACAGTTCCGCTTTGAGCCCGCGCCGATCTAGAGTGCGCTGGTGACCCGGCCCGGGAGACCCTCACGCGCTCTGGCCGCCCTCTTCGGCGCAGACCCCGGCGCCGCGGTCCTGCGGGTGCTGCAGGAGGCGGACGCGGCCATCACCGCGACGGACATCAAGCGGGTGCTCCAGGCCGCCGGCGGACCGTCGCTGGACAAGCGCTCCTGGGACCGGCTGCAGCGCCGGCTCCGGACCGACGACCACGTCGTGATCGAACCCGGGCACCGGTACCGGTGGGTGGCCGAGCCCGTCATGCCGGCGGCGGCCGACGCGTTCGAGCAGATCGCCCGGGCCGTCTCCAGCCGCGTCAAGCGAGGTCACGTCGAGGCGGTGCGGCGGGCTCTGGACGATGCACCCAACGAGGTCGAGACCGTCGCCCGGCAACGCCAGGCCGTCCTCGACGGGGTCCGGGCCCTGGCCGAGCTCGCGAGCGAGGTCGAGGAACTCGCCACCAACCAGGCCTCGTCCCGCGCACTGATCCACCGGGTCCGCAGCCGGGTCAGGTTGTCGGGCCTCGAGCCGATCGAACGGGCAGGCGATGCCGCCACGTTCGACCGGAGGCGACACGAGCCGATCGGTCCGCCGATCGCGGACGGGGCGCCCGTGATCGTCGTTCGGCCCGGTTACGCGTGGAAGACCGCGCACGAGGATGTGCTCGTGGCGCGGGCAGCCGTTCAGGAGTAGGAGCTGGCGTGTTCGCTGCAAGACGGCCGTCGGTCGGGCTGGACTTCGGCACGTCGACCACACTGGTCGCGTCGACGCGCGGGGTCGTGCCGATCGGGAACGACACGGCGTTTCCGTGGATGCCCTCGCTCGTGGGCTTCGCCGATGACGGCACGGTGGTGGCCGGCGAGAAGGCCCTGTTCGTGCCCGATGGCCAACTGGTCCGGTCCATCAAACGGCTGATCACTGAGCAGCGCGAGTTTGTCCGGGTCGATCTGCCGACCGGGGTGAAGGACGTCCGGGTTGACGACCTGCTCGTCGAGCTGCTGCGCGAGGCGGGGCGCCGGGGTGGGCGGCGCGGCCGGGACTTGGGGGCCGGCAAGCTCGTGCGGCTCGGGTGCCCCGCCATGTGGGACGGCCGGCAGCGACGCCGCCTGCTGGGAGCGGCGCAGCGGGCCGACCTACCGGTCGTGCTGGCGACGATGGTCGACGAGCCGGTCGCGGCGGGTATCGCCTGGCTGGCCCATCAACCGGAGGGCACGGGCCGTCCACAGCGGATACTGGTCTTCGACATGGGCGGTGGCACGCTCGACATCGCGGTGCTCGACGTTCGCGGCGCCCACCACCGGGACGTGTCGGTCCTGGCCGCGCTCGGCGTCCCCGAGGCGGGTGACGCCCTCGACGAGGCGATCGCGGCGGACCTCGACGTCGAGCTCATCAAGGTGGGGATCGACATCGACGCACTCGCCAAGCCGCGCCGCGCCCGGATCTGGCTGAGGGACGCGGCCCGCGCGACGAAGGAGCTGCTCTCCGCCGACGAGGAGCATCCGATCGTGCTCTCGCCCCAGGTGTTCGGCCGCACCGAGGAGGTCTGGTACACCCGCGAGCGGCTGAGCGACGCGTTCCAGCCACAGATGGAGCGCGCCGAGGAAGCGGTCGGGATGGCGCTGCGCATCGCCCGGATCACCGAGTCTGCAGCGTCCGCGTTCGACATCGCGCGGGCGCCGATCGACGAGTTGGTCGAGGGCGTCGACGTCGTGCTCCTCTCCGGCGGCATGTGCCGGATCCCGTACGTGCGGCAGCGGCTCGAGTGGCTGTTCGGCTCCACCACACCGGTTGAGCCGGCGATGGACGCGCCCGAGAACGCGGTCGCCGTCGGTCTCGCCAAGGCCGGCGAGTACGGGAAGATCAACATGTACCGGCCGGCGTTCGACGTGCTGCTCGAGTGGGAACGGGGCCGCGAGTTCCGCACCGTCTACGAGGCGTTCACGCCACTCGTCGAGCGTGCGCAGATCGCTCGCGGCGGCGGCGACGTGCGGTACTGCCGCAACGGGCGGGAACTGTCGTTGCCTCGCACCGGCCGGGGTCGCCTGCGGGTTGTGTCCCACTCGGGTGAACGGCTGCGGGCCACCCTGGCCAGCCGCCACCTGGACGGGTTCCCGGTCGCCCTGAGCGACGAGAAGTTCGAGTTCTCCATCTATCCGGACGGCCGCATCCGCATGATCGACGGCGCGGGCGCGTTCGACGGTCGCGTCGAGGACTGGCACCGCCTCGACGCGGACTGACCCCCTCATTCCTCACGAAGTCGGTCTCCACCGGCGGCCTGTGATCAACAAGTAACGGATCGATGGGCGCCGGTGACATCGTGCGCCGACGGCATGCGGAAGGCGGCTCACCGACACACCCTCCACCTGCCGACAGTTCGTGCGGTTACTGCCTCCATGAGATCGGCGGGGATTCTGATGTGGGGATCTGACGGTGCTGGTGTGCGCTGCGGTCGCTCGTGGTTGGCGGGCGGGGCGGCGGCCCTGCTCACGGCGTCGTTGCTGATCGGCATGCCCGCCTCCGCGGCTCCCGGTCGAGCGAAGGCTGCGGCCGGGCCGTCGTGTGTGGACGCCACGCCGACCGCACAGGCGGCGGCCGCCATGGCCGCCACCTGCCGTCGCCCGGTCGAGGTGTTGGCGAAGCGAACGGAGTTCTCACAGACCTTCGCGAACCCCGACGGGACGTCGACCCTGGAGACGTCGCTCGTGCCGAAACGGGTCCGGCAGGGCGCGGAGTGGGTGCCGGTCGACACCACGTTGCGGAAGGTGGCCGGCGGTGTCGCCCCGCGAGCGTCGGCGCTACCGATGGTGTTCTCGGGGGGTGGCCGCGGTCCGCTCGCCAGGTTGACCAACCGCGGCCGGGAGCTGTCGGTGTCATGGCCCGGTGCGCTGCCCGCGCCGGAGGTGTCGGGCGCCAGTGCGCTCTACCGGGATGTGCTGCCCGGAGTGGACCTCAGGGTGACGGCCGAGGCGCTCGGGTTCGCCGAGGTGTTGATCGTGCGTACTCCGGAGGCGGCCGCCGACCCGCGGCTCGCCTCGCTGCGGTTCGGCCTGGCGACCAAGGGCGTGACCGTCACCGCGACCGAAGGTGGCGGGCTCGAGGCGCTCGATGACCGAGGGGACCGCGTGTTCGCCTCGCCGGCGCCGTTGATGTGGGACTCGTCGGACGCGGCCCAGCAGGGCACGGACGCGAAGGCCCAGCCGAGCCAGAGCGTCAAGCCGCCGCCGGGCCAGGGCGTGAAGGCCCGCCCCGACCGCGCGGTCCGGGCGATGCCGGTGCGGGTCGCCAACAACGAGTTGATCCTCACGCCCGACCGGAGGATGCTGACCGACCCGGCCACCCGGTTCCCCGTCCACATCGACCCGTCATGGACCGGCTATCTCCAGGACAACGCCTGGACGATGGTGTGGAGCAACTTCCCGAACGGCTCGTTCTGGCAGAACGGGAACGCCGTGGCGAACCCCGCCAACGGCGATGCCGGCGCCGGCCTGGTGCGGGACTGCACCGGATGCAGCAACTACCTGATCCGGTCGATGTTCCGGATGAACACCGTCGACATCATGGGCAAGGCCATCCTGAGCGCGCAGTTTCGCATCACCCAGGGCTGGTCCTGGACGTGCAGCCCGGGGTCGGACGCCGGCCTGTGGCTGACGAGCGAGATCTCCCCGGGCACGACGTGGAACGCACAGCCCGCGTGGGGCCTCTACGGCCTGGTGTCGACGTCGGCCGCCAACCACCGGACGGACGGTGCCGCCGGCTGCCTACTGCCCGGGCCGGTCGAGTTCGACGTCACGGCGATGGTGCAGCTCGCGGCCGCCAACTGGTGGCCCAACCTCACCGTGGGCTTACGCGCCGTTGACGAAGGCACCCTCTGGCAGTGGAAGAAGTTCTACCACGACACAGCGGTGCTCTCGGTCACCTACAACTCCCCGCCCAACGAGGCGACCAACCGCCTGTCCAACGGCGCTTCGTGCGCGACCGGCTCGGGCCGGCCGTATGTGCTGACCACGACGCCGGTGCTCTCGGCCATCCAGTCTGATCCGGACAGCGACCAGCAGGCACTGACGACCTGGTTCTACTGGTGGCCGGTCGTCGGTGGCACGCGCAACGACAACGACCGCGTCGGCCAGTCCTCCGGCAACCCGTCCACCGTCGCGGCGACGATCCCGGCCGGGCGCCTGGTCGACGGGGCGAGTTATGTCTGGCAGGCGTTCACTTATGACGCCTACAGTTGGGGAATCTGGTCGGGCACGTGTGAGTTCACAGTGGACGCGACGCCGCCACCGACACCGGGCGGAGTGAGCTCGACCGACTATCCGGCCGACGGGCAGCCCCACGGTGGAGTGGGCCTCGACGGCGTATTCAGCATTGTGGCGCCGGCGTTGCGCCCGTACGAGGTCGTGGCGTATGCCTGGACCCTCGACAGCGGCGTGCAGCCGTCAGCGGCACCCACCGTCGCCGCGCGCACCACAGACCATGGCGCATCGGTCACGATCCGGCCGGTCCGCGACGGCGTGAACACACTGCGGGTGTGGGCCAAAGACCAGGCGGGCCGGTTCTCCGCCACACCGGCGACGTGGACGTTCACGGTGCGGGCCGGATCGGGTCCGGCCGCGGAGTGGACGTTCAACGAGTCCAGCGGGTCCGCCACCGACGTGACCGGGCACGGTAATCCGGCGACCCTGTCCGGTAGTGCCACGCGGACGGCCGGCCGCGGCGGGGTCGGTAGCGCGCTGTCGCTGAACGGCACGACCGCCTTCGCGGCCACGGCCGGACCGGTCCGGTCACCGCACCCCGACACCGGCGTGCTGACACCGGTGCGGACCGACTCCAGCTTCACGGTGACCGCGCGGGTGCGGCTGACCGCGACCGGCGGTACCGGAAAGCCGACCGCGGTCGGGGCGGACGGCACGCGTGCGTCGGCGTTCGTCCTGGGCTACTCCGGTCCGGACAACCGGTGGCGCTTCGCGATGGCAGGTGCCGACACCGACAGTCCAACCGTGTTCACGGTGCTGTCCAACGCCGCGCCGACGGCCGGCAAGTGGACGCACCTGGCGGCGGTGTACGACGCGAGCAACCGTCAGCTGCGCCTGTACGTCAACGGCACGCTCCAGACCGCGACCGCTACCCTGACCGGCGGGTTCAACGCGACCGGCCCGGTCAGCGTCGGCCGGGGCAAGTGGGCCGGCGCCAACAGCGACTTCCTCAACGGCGCCGTCGACGACGTGCGCCTCTACGGCTTCGCCGAGACCCAGCCGAAGATCGCCACCCTCGCCGTGCCGCTGCCGCCGACGGTGACGTTCCCGGCCGGCGCCACCGCGACCGCTGGCGCCTTGCTCCAGGTCACCTTCGCCGCCGGCGGCGACACCAACGTGACCTCGTTCAACTACAGCGTGGGTGACAGCGGGCTGGGCCTGACCGCCACACCGGCCACGCCCGGCGGCTCGGTCACGGTGAGCGTGCCGGCCGGCACGACCGCCGGTGAGCGGCCCGTCTACGCCGCCTCGGCCGCCGGCGCCGGCCTGGTCGGCCCACCAACCCTGGCCACCTTCACGGTGACGTCCGCGGCCCGCCTGACGGGTGGCGTGTTCGACAGCGTGTTCTTCCTGCCGGTGGCGGGCGCGGTGGTGACCCTGAGCCCTGGCGGGTTGCAGGTCACCACGGGCGTGGACGGCGGCTTCGTCTTCACCGGCTTCGCGCCCGGGCACTACACCGTCGCGGCCACGTTCGGTGGCCGGTGCGGTTCGTCCGCGAGCCAGGAGCTGGACATCGACGGTGACGTGTACGTCGAGCTGATCCTTCTCCCGCTGGCCGATGGCACGGGCTACACGTGCGATGAGCAGACGACCGGTTTCGTCGCCGCCGATGCCACGGTGCTGGCGTTGTCGGGCGATGACGCCGTGGCACACGTGTCGCTGCCCTTCGCTTTCCCGTTCTACGGCCAGGCCTACTACGACGCGTGGGTGGACACCAACGGCATCGTGTCGTTCACCGATCCGGGCGGCTCGCACCCGAACGTGGGCGCGGCCGTGATGCCCGACGCGGGCAGCCCCAACGCTGTCGTCGCGCCGTTCTGGGATGACCTGGTGGTCGATGGGTCGGCGAGCGTACGCACGGCGTCCATCGGCTCCGGAGCCGGGCAGCAGTTCGTCATCGAGTGGCGCAACGTCTACCGCAAGGGCAACGGGACCCAGCGGCTGTCCTTCGAGACGTTGCTGGCCAAGGACGGCACCGTCACCACGAACTACGCGAGCCTGGACGGCGATGCCGAGCGTGGTGGGCAGGCCGTCGTGGGCATCGAGTCACCGACCGGCGACGACGCGCTGGCCTACGCCACGCGGCAGCCGGTGCTGCTCAGTGGCCAGGCGGTGGTCTTCGACTACCCGGGTGAGACCAGCCCGATCCAGGTGTACGACCTGTCCGGCACGCTGGTCGACGCCACCGGCGCCGCGGTCGTGGGCGCCACCGTTTCGATCAACCCGCGGGGCTGGTCCACGACGACCGGCGCGGGTGGCGCGTGGTCGTTCACCGGCCTGGTCGCCGACAGCTACACCGTCACGAGCTCGATCGGTGGGCGCTGCGCCGCCAGCGTGACCACGGCAGTCAACCTGACCGCGAACACCGTGCGGAACCTGCAGCTGACGCCGGACTTCGGAGCCATGGGCTACGCCTGCACCAGTGGTGCGTCCGGGTACACCCCCGCCGCGACCGTGTTGGCGCTCACCGGCGACGACGCCCGCACCTCGATCAACCTACCGTTCCCGTTCACCCTGCACGGCCGCGGCTACACCACAGCCTGGGTGAGTACCAACGGCTTCGTCAGCTTCGGCGACGACCCCGGCGCGGGCACCGGCACCAACGCCGCCCTGCCCACGGCCGCGGCTCCGAACGCGGTGGTCGCGCCGTTCTGGGATGACCTGGCGGTGGACGCGTCGGCCAGCGTGCGTACCCAGGTGCTCGGCAGCGCGCCCAACCGGCAGCTGGCAGTCGAGTGGCGCAACGTCCTTGTCAAGCCCGGAACGGACCGGGTCACGTTCGAGGTGCTCCTCCGCGAGGACGGCCGGCTCGGCTTCCACTACGGGTCGCTCAGCACCGCCGCGCAACGCGGCGCGGGCGCCACGGTGGGCATCGAGGACGCGTCCGGCACGGTCGCCGCGCGGTACTCGTACAACGAGGCCGCGCTGACCGCCAACAGCTCCATCACCTTCACCGCTGCCGCGCCCGGCACGATCAGCGGCACGGTGACGGCGACCGTCACCACGCAGACGATCGCCGGTGCGACGGTCACTCTCATGCCGGGCGGCGCGAGCACCACGACCGCCGCGAACGGCAGCTACCAGTTCACTTCGGTGCCGGTCGGTCAGTACGTGGTCTCCGCGTCGGTTGGCACCGGCCCGTGCGCCGGCCAGTACGCGGTCGCGACCGTCTTCCTCGCCGGCGGGACGGCCGATGCGGACCTCTCCATCGCCGGCGGAGGCGACGCGTCCGGTTACACCTGCACCGAGGGCCCGCAGACGTTCGTGCCGGCGGCGCAGGCGATCGCGCTCACGGGTGACGACGTGATCCTGCGCAACGACCCGCCGTTCCCGGTCGCGCTCTACGGTTCGACGTACACAAGCGCCTGGATCGACACCAACGGCGCGATCAGCTTCATCAACCCGCCCGGATCGGCCTGGGACTCCTCGCCGATCCCGTCACCCGCCGCCCCGGGCCGGCACAACGCCGCGGTCTACCCGTTCTGGGACGACTGGGTCGTCGATGCTCAGGCGAGCGTGCGGCAGGAGACAACCGGTACGGCACCGAACCGCAAGTGGATCGTCGAGTGGCGCAACGTGGCCAGCTTCCATGGCGGGTCGGCCCGGGCCAGCTTCGAAGTGATCTTCGAGGAGTCCGGCGGGATCACGTTCACCTACAACGACATCGACCCGGCGAGCACCATCGAGCGGGGCGAGTTCGCGACGGTCGGCATCGAGGACCCATTGGGCACGACCGCGTTCCAGTACCTGCGGGCGCAGACCTGGCTCGCGTCGGGGCGGGGCATCCGGTTCGTGCAGGTCGGCGTCGCCGGCGGAACGGTGACCGGCACGGTGACGTGCCAGGGTTCGGCGGTGGCCGGCGTCAGTGTGGCGGTCGGCGGGCGCTCGACGGTCACGGCCGCGAACGGGTCCTACGCGCTGACCGGCGTGCCCAACGGCGCCTACTCGGTGATCGCGACCCCGGCCAGCGGTGCCTGCTCGGGCTCGCACACCGCGCCGGTGACTGTGGGCGGTGGCACTCAGTCCACAGTGGGCTTCGCTCTCACGACGACGCCCGCTGGCACCGGATACACCGTGGTTGAGCAGTCGATGACGTTCATCGCGGCCAACGGTGCGGTCGTGCCGCTCACCGGCGACGACGACTACACCGAGCTCACCCTGCCCTTCCCCGTCAGCCTGTACGGGCAGTCGTACTCGACCGGCTGGGTCGACACGAACGGCGTGATCTCCTTCGTGGACCCGGCCGGCTCGGCCTACGACTTCTCCGCGATCCCGTCGGCCCCGGCGGCCCACCGGCCCAACGCGGCGCTGTATCCACTGTGGGACGACTGGATCGTGGATGCCCAGGCCAGTGTGCGGACCGCCACCACCGGCGCGGCACCCAACCGGAGATTCGTCGTCGAGTGGCGCAACATCCGCTCCTTCGACGACGCGAACAACCGGGTCAGCTTCGAGGTGATCTTCGACGAGGCCGGCGGTTACACCTTCGCCTACACCGACCTCGACGGCGGCGCCCTGGAGGGCGGCGGCGGCGCGACCATCGGCATCGAGAATGCCACCGGCACCGTCGCCCTCCAGTACAGCTACAACCATCCGGTGGCGCGCTCCGGCGTGGGCGTGCGGTTCAACCCCCCGGCCTGACCTAACCGCCGTCGATCCCCTTTGGACATCCGGAGGCTCCGGTGACACGCACCTCGATGGTCCCTGACCTGTCTCGCCTTCGTCGTCCGCGTTGGCGGCCCGTCGCCGCGGCCGTCGCGGCCGCCGCGCTGGCCGCCGGCGCGTGGGTGGCGCCGGAGGCGTTGGGTGCGGCTGGCCCTGGCTTCGTGCCACCCAAGCCGGCGCCGGTGAAGGCCGTGCCGGTGGCCGCCGTGGCGTCCTCGCCCATACCGACCGTGCCGGCGATGCCCACCTTGGGACACCGGCCGAAGCCGGTGTGGCCCGAGGCCGCGACGGCCGTCGTCGACCTGCCGGTCGCCTGGTCGGAGCAGGCGGGAGGCGTCCGGCCGAGCCCGACCCCGGCCGTCGCCCCCTCGGTGCGGGTCGGCCAAATGCCGGTCCGGGTCGCATCCGCCACCGCGGCGTCCGGACGGGTGCGGGTGGACCTGTTCGACCGGGCCACGACGGCGCGCGCCCAGGTCGCGGGCGTGTTGCTGCGCGTCGGCCGGGCCGACGGCCAGGTTGGCGGAGCGAGCGTTCGGGTCAGCGTTGACTACGGCTCGTTCGCGACGGCGTACGGCGGGGACTGGGCCTCTCGGCTTCGCCTCGCTGCCCTGCCGGAGTGTGCGCTGTCCACACCGGACAGGAAAGAGTGTGTGGGCACGGCACTGCCGTCCCGCAACGATCCGATCGCAGGAAGCGTGACGGCCACGGCGCCGGTCGGACTGGTGGCGCTGACCGCCGGACCCTCCGGGCACGCGGGCAGCTTCGCGGCCACCTCGCTGCAGCCCTCATCGACGTGGTCGGCCGGCGGCAACTCGGGCGCGTTCAACTGGTCCTACCCGATGCGCGTGGCGCCGTCACCGGGTGGCCCGGCGCCGCAGCTCGCGCTGAGCTACTCCTCCCAGTCCGTCGACGGGCGACACGCCGCCTCCAACAACCAGCCGTCGTGGATCGGCGAAGGCTTCGAGTTCTGGCCCGGCGGGTTCATCGAGCGGCGCTACACGGCCTGCGCCAAGGACATGGGCGGTTCGGCCAACAACGGGACCAAGACCGGCGACGAATGTTGGGAGACTGACAACGCGACGTTGTCGCTGAACGGGCACTCCGGGGAGCTCATCTACAACGCCTCCGACAGTCGGTGGCACCTGCGCGGCGATGACGGCTCCCGCATCCAGCGCCTGACCGGTGCCACCAACGGCGACGACAACGGCGAGTACTGGGTGGTGACAACGACCGACGGCACCCAGTTCTGGTTCGGCACCAACCGCCTGCCCGGCTGGACCGCCGGCGCCCCGGAGACGAACTCCACCTGGACGCTGCCCGTCTTCGGCAACGAACCTGGCGAACCCTGCCATGGCACGGCTTTCGCCGACTCCGACTGCGTGCAGGCCTGGCGGTGGAACCTCGACTACGTCGTCGACCTCAGCAACAACTCGTCGTCATACTGGTATGTCAAGGAGACCAACCGGTACGGCCGCAACAACACCCCCTCCGACGCCGCCCCCTACGACCGCGGCGGATACCTGTCCCACATCGCCTACGGCACCCGGCGTGACACGACCCCCGAGCCCGATGTGGACAGCATCTTCACGACGGCCGCGCCGGCGAAGGTGGTCTTCGGCGCCGCCGACCGCTGCCTGTCCAGCTGCACGATCCACGACGCGCTCCACTGGCCCGACACGCCCTGGGACAGCGACTGTGCGGCCGCGCCCTGCACCACCCTGACGCCGACGTTCTGGACGACCAAGCGGCTGGCGACGGTCACCACCCAGGTGTGGCGCGGCTCGGCGTACGGCGACGTCGAGCGGTGGACGTTCACCCACACGTTCCCCGATCCGGGCGACGGCACGCGGGCCGGGCTATGGCTGTCGAAGATCTCCCGCGCGGGCCTGGTCGGGACGACGGCAACCGTTCCCGACGTCGAGTTCACGGGGGTACAGCTGGCCAACCGGGTCGACACGACCGGCGACTTCGCCGAGGCCATGAACTGGTGGCGCATCGCGATGGTCCGCAACGAGACCGGTGGCACGATTAGCGTCAACTACTCGGCGCCGGACTGTGTGGCGGGCCAACCGATGCCTGACCCGTCCACCAACACACGTCGCTGCTACCCGGTCCGGTGGACTCCTGAGGGCTACCTGAACCCGGTCACCGACTGGTTCCACAAGTACGTCGTCACCACGATCTACGAGGACGCTCACACCGGTGGTGCGCCGCCCCGCGGCAGCCCGCGCGTGGTCTACGCGTACTCCTATCTCGACGGTGCCGCCTGGCACTTCACCGACGACGACGGGCTCATCGACCCCGAGGGCAAGACCTGGTCGCAGTGGCGCGGCTACGGCCGGGTCGGCCTCACCGTCGGCGACCCGGGTGAGCAGACCTACGCCGAGAGCCGCTTCCTGCGCGGCATGCACGGAGACCATCTGCCGTCCGGAACGCGCACGGTGATGGTCTCCGGCACGGGGGTGCCTGACGTCGCCGACGAGGATGCCTTCGCCGGCATGACCCGCGAGTCGACCGCGTTCAACGGTCCCGGCGGTGCTGTCGTGTCCCGGCAGGTGCTCCAGCCGTGGCAGTCCTCCCCCACCGCCACCCGCACCATCAACGGCACAACGGTGTATGCCCGGTTCACCGGGACCGCCGCGAGCCATGACCGGAAGGCCCTGGACGGTGGACGCCCCGACCGGGTCACCACGGTCCAGACCACGTTCGATACCTACGGCATGCCGGTCCAGGTGGACGACACGGGCGACGCCAGCGCTACCGGTGACGAACTGTGCACGAAGACGGAATATGAGCCCCGCAACGCCAATGCCTGGCTGATGACGCGTCCGCACCGGGTGCGGTCCTACGCGCTGCCATGCGCCAGCACCGGCGGTGCGCTCACCGAGGCCGACGTGATCGGCGAGGTCCACACGTCCTACGACAACCAGACGTACCTGACTCAGCCGACGCGTGGCCTGCCGACGCGGGTCGAGACCATGGCGACCTGGAACGGCGGCGCGCCGACGTTCACGACCATCGGTCGGGTCGGGTACGACGCGCGCGGTCGGGTGGTGCAGGCCTGGAACGCCGCCGATTCGCTTACGTCAACCGCGTACACACCCTCGACTGGCGGGCCGGTCACCGCAACGACCGTGACCAACGCCCTCAACCACGTGTCCTCTGCCACGGTCGATCCGGCCTGGGGCACACCGACGATGATCGTCGACGCCAACGGCAAGCGCACCGAGCTGGCCCACGACGGGTTGGGTCGGGTGACCGGCGTGTGGCTGCCCAACCGCGACCGGGCCACCGAGTCGGCGAGCACAACGTTCGCCTACCTGGTGCGCACCGATGGCGCCACCGCCGTGTCGACGTCCCAACTGCACTCCGACGGCACCTACATCACGTCGCATGCGCTCTTCGACGGGATGCTGCGGCCGCGGCAGACGCAAGTGCCGTCGCCGTCGGGCGGACGCCTGCTGACCGACACCTTCTACGACAGTGCCGGGCGCGCGGTGAAAGAGTACGGCTCGTACTACGCCACCGGTACGCCCGACACGACACTGGTCACCGCCACCCAGGCGACCGACGTACCCAGCCAGGTCCGCACCGTCCTCGATGGAGCCGGCCGACCGACCGCCTCGGTGTTCCAGCCGAACGACGTGGCCCGCTGGTCGACACTCACGTCCTACGCCGGCGACCGGATCGACGTCACGCCGCCATCCGGCGGGACCGCGACCTCGACCGTGACCGACGCCCGCGGCCGGACGGTGGAGCTGCGGCAGTACCAGGCGGCCACGCCCACGGGCTCCTACGACGCGACGAGATACACCTTCAACCGCAAGGGTCAGCTGGAACGAGTCACGGATCCGGCCGGTAACCGGTGGACATACACCTACGACCTTCGCGGTCGTCTGTTCCAGAGCACTGATCCGGACAAGGGCGCGACAACGCTCGGCTACGACAACGCCGGCCGCGTCACGTCCAGCACGGATGCCCGGCAGCAGAAGCTGTTCTACGCCTGGGACCCCCTCGACCGGAAGCGAACCGTACGCGAGAACACGGCCACCGGGCCCCTGCGGGCCCAATGGAGTTACGACACGATCGCGAAGGGCCTTCCAACGCAGAGCACCCGCTACGTCGGCGCCACTCCCTACCAGATCAAGGTCATTGGCTATAACGACCTGGACCAACCCACGGGAACCCAGGTGGTTATCCCCGCCGCCGAAACCGGTTTGGCCGGCACCTACAACTTCGACAATACGTGGAGCGACGTTGACGGGTCGCTGCTGTCGACGGCGTTCCCCAGTACGGGTGGCGATCTGCCGGCCGAGACAGTCTCCTTCGGATACAGCAACCTCGGACTGCCGACCACGCAGAGCACCTTGCTGGCACCGAGCACCAGTCTCCGGCTGGTCGCCGCCACCGCGTACAACGCCCTTGGCCGGATAGACCAGATCACGCTCGACACTGACGACGTGGCCGGCGGGCGCGTCTACCAGACCGTAACCCGGGAACTTGAGACCGGCCGGCTTACCGGCGTGCGTGCCGACCGGGACAGCGTCTCGCCGTCCACTGTGGTCGACTTGCGGTACGGCTTCGACCCAGCCGGCAACGTCACCAAGATCTCCGACGTGGCACCCGACCCGGTCGATGACACGCAGTGCTTCGCCTACGACCACCTGCGTCGGCTCACCGAGGCGTGGACGCCCACCGCGGGGAACTGCCTGGTCGCACGGAGCGTGGCCGCGCTGGGCGGGCCGGCCCCGTACTGGCACTCCTGGACGTTCGACGTAATCGGCAACCGGCGGACCCAGACGATGCACGCCGCAGGCGGCGACAGCCTCACCAACTACAGCTACCCGGCGGCGGGCGCAAGCAGGCCACACGCGTTGTCGAACACGACCGGCACTCAACCCGGCGAGTACGCATATGACCTGGCCGGTAACACGACCTGCCGACCGGTCGGCACGACGGCGAACAACTGCGGGACCGGTAGCGGCAGCCAGACACTGACCTGGGACGCGGAGGGGAAGCTCGCTACCTCCGTCGACGCCACCGGCAGCACGTCCTATCTGTACGACGCGAACGGTAACCGGCTCATCCGCCGTGATCCCACCGGCAAGACGCTCTACCTGCCCAGCGAGGAGATCCGCTACACCACCGCCACGGCCACCACGGCCGCCACCCGCTACTACACCCACGCGGGGCAGACCTTCGCCTCCCGCACCGCCGCCGGCCTGGTCTGGCTCACCGGGGACCATCAGGGCACTGCCTCGGTCTCCATCAACCAGGCGACGCAAGCGGCCACGATCCGGCGCCAACTGCCCTATGGCGCTCCACGCGGCACGAGCCCGCCGTGGCCCAACGGCAAAGGATTCGTCGGCGGAGCCATCGACAACACGGGGCTGACACATCTCGGCGCGCGCGAGTACGACCCGACTGTCGGCCGGTTCATCAGCGTCGACCCGGTTCAGGATCTGTCCGACCCGCAGCAGTGGAACGGGTACGCGTACTCCAACAACAACCCGCCGACGTTCAGCGATCCGTCCGGACTGGAGCATGACGCCGAGGCCGGCCAGTGCAGCGTGATGAGCGTCGGCTGCGGCATCAACTCGCGCACCGAGGACCAGATCTCACGGCACACGGACCAGGTCGACCCGATGGAGCCGGTCGTGACCTACCCGGCCGACCACCTGTTCGTGGTCCACGACCCGGTCACCGGCGACAACTACATCAACGGTGTGCTGATGCCCGACGGCATGGACGTCGAGTACGCGCTCCGCCAGATGTCCAGCCTGCTTAGCGACCCCTCGCAGCGACTGTGGTGGCCACAGTCCTGGGACCTCGACACGGGCCTCTACGGCGAACAGGCGCTCGTCGAGCTCCTCTTGCATATCTGCGGGAGGGATAGCTGCGGCAAGGGCCTCGGAGAAGTCTTTTACCAGATGTACCTCCCGTTTGTACCGATCGGCTTCGAAGAAGGAGCCGAGGCGGCGGCCGCCGGCCGGTTCAACCGGGCGCCGAAGGGACGGCCTCCGGTCTGCCGTAACAGCCTCGACCCGGAAACCCCGGTACTCATGGCCGATGGCACACGACGCGCCATCAAGGACGTGCAGATCGGAGACAAGGTCGAAGCGACCGACCCCGCTACCGGTCGGACAACCGATCGGGTCGTCACGGCGCTGCACCTCAATGAGGACACCGAGCTGACTGACCTCACCCTCGTCGACGGCTTCGGCCAACGATGGATCCTGCACACCACGGCCCACCATCCCTTCTACGACGCCACGACGCATTCCTGGACGGACGCCGGTCAACTCACCCCCGGCGACGAGCTCTATACGACCGACGGCCTGAGCGTCACGGTGGACGCAGTCCGCACATTCGTCGGCACTAAGACGATGTATAACCTCACCGTCGAGATCGACCACACCTACTACGTGTTGGCGGGAGCCGCCCCAGTTCTCGTGCACAACTGCGGTGACCTGGCCGAGGATGACAGGCTCTTCCCCAATGCCCACGTCATCGATGAGCACGTGACGGTAACAGACGCAACGGCAGTAGCACTCGCCAGGTCGAAGGGGCAGCCCAATGGCATCTGGGTCGACTTGCAAACGGCCCAATTGGTCGTCGACTCGACATTGACCATGAAAGCGAGTCAGATCAAGAACTGGCTGCGCGGTTCCGATGAGCAACTGGTCCTTAAGGGCTATTACGGTGCGCGCGGCGGATCCTTGGGCCGGCAGGCTCTCCCCGATGGGACAATCCGTCGGGCGGGCAATGAATACACGGTCATACTTCAACGTGAGAAGGGACACCCAGGCGGCTTCTACGTCTGGACTGCCTACCCCGGATAGGCGCAGCCGTGAACAAGCGGCGGATGCCCGCCGACGCAACCTCGATCGATGAAGTTATGGAGCTATGCCGATGGATGGCGTGACCCACGCCGTGCCCCTACGCTGACGCACAGGTACTGTCCGCGCAAGCCGTCGATATGCGGTCGATGGCCAGGTCCGCGGGTCTGCGATGCGGGGGCACGGGATGGGATCGACGCATGCCGGCGAGACGGCGTTGACGTTCGGCCTGTTGGGGCCGGTGGAGGCGTGGGTCGACGGCCGGGAGGTGCCCCTCGGCGGCCCTCGTGCCCGCGCCGTCCTGGCGGCCCTGCTGCTGGAACCCAACCGGGTCGTCCCGCTCGCGTCCATCGTGGCCACAGCCTGGGGCGACGAGGCACCCGACTCGGCGCGGTTCCAGGCGCAGAACCGCATGTCGGCGCTGCGGCGGGCGTTGCGGGAGGCAGGCGGGGAGGACGTAATCGAGACCTCCGGCGCCGGTTACGTCATCCATGTTGGACCGAGCCAGCTCGATGCCCAGTTCTTCGACGCCCAGGTGGTGGAGGCGGCCCGGCGGTCGGTCGCCGACGGCGATCTCACGGCGGCCGCGAAGACGCTCGCCGCGGCCCTGCGAGTGTGGCGTGGGCCGGCTTTGCACGGAATGGAGACTCCGCGACTGCTCGCCGCCGCCCGGCGCCTCGACGGGTCCAGGCTCGCCGCACGGGAGCAGTTGGCCGACCTCGAGCTGCGCCTCGGCCACCACCACGAAGTCGTTGGCGAGCTGTTCGACCTGGTGGAAGCGCACCCATGGCGGGAGGGCGCGGTCGGCCTGCAGATGCTCGCCCTCTACCGGTCCGGCCGGCGACGCGAGGCGCTCGAGACGTACGACCGCACCCACCACCTCCTAACCACCGAACTCGGCATCGACCCCGGCACCAACATGCAACACCTACGCGACCAGATCCTGCGCGACGACCCCGACCTGATGGCCGGACCGGCCGCCGCGACGGAGGCCAACCGGGAAACAGTCGATGTGGTCGCCTCCGGCCATCGTGGCCCGGCGGCGGCGCCCGCCGGTGACGCGGGCGCGGGTCGCCCTCTAGTTCCTCGACAGCTCCCACCGGCCGTGTCACGCCTCGTCGGGCGCGGGTCCCAGCTGTCGGCAATCCTCGCCTCGCTCGAGCAGTGCGAGGCGGGGCCGGCGGTGGTCGCCATCCATGGTCCGGGCGGTGTCGGCAAGTCCGCTCTGGCGGTGAGCGCGGGCCACCAGTCGGCGCAGATGTTCCCCGATGGCCAGCTGTACGTCGACCTTCAGGGAGCGGCCCTGGCACTCGCTCCGCTCCCCGTGGCCGATGTCGTCGGACGCTTCCTTCGCGCGCTCGGCGTGCCCGCCGCTCTGGTTCCCACGGCCGAGCCCGAGGCCGTTTCGCTCTACCGCTCGTTGATGGCCCACCGACGGGTGCTCATCATCGCCGACAATGCCAGTTCGGCCGAGCAGTTCGCCGCCCTCCTGCCGACCACCCCGGGATCGGCGTTGATTGCGACCAGCCGTCATGTACTCGGTACGTTGGACGGCGCCCTGCATCTCGATCTTCAACCACTGTCGGAGACCGACGCGAATGCTCTCCTGGCGCACATCGCCGGCCGAGGGCGCGTCGAGGCTGAATCCGAAGCGACCGCCACTTTGGCGCGGACGTGTGGGTATCTGCCGTTGGCGTTGCGGATCCTCGGGGCGCGGCTGTTGGCCAATCCTCAGTGGACGGTGGCAGAACTTGTCCGCCGCCTCGCCGACCAGCGACGTGTTCTTCAGGAGCTGAACGCTGTCGACGCGAATCTGCGGGCCAGTCTGCAGCTGAGCTGGCGTGAGCTCCGTGCGGACGACAACCCGGTTGATGCCCTCGCGGCCCGCGCCTTTCTCGCCCTGGGCGCGATCCGCCTGCCCAGCGTCTCGCTTGCTCTCGCGGCGGCGCTCACCGAGACGCCACCCGAGGCGGTCGAACTCGCCCTGGACCGGCTGGTCGAGGTTCGGCTGGTGGAACGGGATCGCGACCATTTCCGGATGCACGACCTGGTCCGCCTGTTCGCCGCCGAGCTCGCGACCGGTGATCCGGACCGGTCGGAGCGACTGCCCGCCGCCCTGCTGTGGTACAGGTCGGCGGCCGACCAGATCGGTCGCTTGATGCGAGGCACGACGCGGTCGACCCTCGGACGCCCGCCCACCGATCCCCTCACTGACGTCACGGACCCTCCATCGGCCGGTGTCTGGCTCGATGGCGAGCGAGCCAACCTGGTGGCCCTCGCTCGGCAGGCCCTTCTGGAAAGCCATACCGTGAGCCGCCTCGCCGCCGAACTTGTGCTCGCCCTCTATCCAGCCATCCTGATGCGGGGCCACGCGTACGAGTGGGAGGTGCTGTGTCGGCTCGTTGTGGACGCCGCCGATCGGGTCCAGGCGGCCGGGCTCGTCGCCACCGCGCTGACGAGGCTCTCCGTGATGATGGCGATCCAGCGCCGCGTCGACGAGGCACTTGAGTGCCTCGAACAGGGCCTGCCGTTGTACCGGCTCAGCGGCGACCGATCCGGCGAGGCCTCCGCCCTCGAGACGGCGGGCATGGTCTACGTCCGGGTCGGACGCGCGGAGGAGGCATTGTCGTATTTCGAGCATGCCCTGCGCCTCCGCTCGGAGCTCGGAGAGCGATACGCGGAGGGGATCACGTTGAGCAACGCGGCCGAGGCCTACCACCGGCTCGGACGCGCCCAGGAGGCGCTGCGTTGTCTGGAGCGCAGCCTCGAGATCCGACACGAGTTCGGCGACCTGGCCGGCGCGGCGATCACGCTGCTGAACAAGGGCGAGGTCTTCGCGCAGCTGGGCATGATGACCGACGCTCTTCATACCGCGGACGACGCGATCGAGACCAGCCGAAAGGCCGGCGACCGGGAGAGCGAACGGCGCTCGCTGGATCTGCGGGCACGCATCCGCATCAAGGCCGGCGACATCGATGCGGCATTGGTGGACTGCGAGTCAGTGCTGGTGCTGGCGGGCACGTCAGACAACACCACCGATCTCGACGATCTCATCGCCGCGCTCGAAACGGTGGGGCAGCACGACTATGCCGGACGGATGCGTCGCCGTACCGCTAGTGGTGTGTCGTTTAAGGGTGATCTGTTCTAGTCCTAGGTGGGATGCGGGGGTCACGGATGGGCTCGACCATTCTCGCGACGCTGGCGAGCCAGACTGCGCTGACGTTTGGCCTGTTGGGGCCGGTGGAGGCGTGGGTCGACGGCCGGGAGGTGCCACTCGGCGGGCCCCGCGCCCGGGCCGTGCTGGCGGCCTTGCTGCTAGAGCCCAACCGGGTCGTCCCGCTCGCGTCCATTGTGGCCACAGCCTGGGGAGACGAGGCACCCGACTCGGCCCGGTTCCAGGCACAGAACCGCATGTCGGCGCTGCGGCGGGCGTTGCGCCAGGCGGGCGGACAGGACGTCATCGAGACCTCCGGCGCCGGTTACGTCGTCCATGTTGGACCCGGGCAGTTGGACGTGCTGCACTTCGACGCCCAGGTGGACGAGGCCCGCCGGTCAAACGCCGCCGGGGACCTGCCCGCCGCAGCCCGAACCCTCGCCGCCGCACTGCGGGTGTGGCGCGGCCCGGCACTGCACGGCCTGGACACGCCACGCCTACTCGCCGCCGCCCGCCGCCTCGACGATGCCCGGCTGGCAGCACGAGAGCAGCTGGCCGACATCGACCTTCGCCTCGGCCACCACCAGGAAGTCATCGCCGACCTGCACGACCTCGTGGCCGCCCATCCATGGCGCGAAGGCGCCGCCGGCATGCTGATGCTCGCCCTCTACCGCACCGGCCGCCGACGCGAGGCGCTCGAGACC
>Ga0075421_100000608_pt1 | contig 38112 bp, 35 predicted proteins | sample SoiMetdeltSBSDD5_FD_75292 | JGI IMG/M metagenome (GOLD analysis project Ga0075421, IMG submission 75292) | Bulk soil microbial communities from a Populus tree surrounding site in Tennessee, USA - Soil MetaG P. deltoides SBSDD5 | ecosystem: Environmental > Terrestrial > Soil > Tree plantation... | reverse complement strand
CGAGGCCGCACTCCTCCTGCAGCTTCAGCACGTCCCGAATCGCCTGGTCCTGCACTGTACGCAAGCCGGCGCCGTCGAGCTTGCCTTCCGAATGCTGGCGGAATGCCTGCCGCAATTCGGGCGGTCTCAACAAGCTGCCGATGTGATCCGCCCGGAATGGCGGGCGGCCGTTCGCCTCGATGCGCATCCGAAACCTCTCTGACGGCATAGAATACACGCGCATGCTGCCGCGCGTCGCCGAATCGCCGAACGCGAGCGAGTTGCGGCGCACCTCCGCTCCCGCACTGCTCGCGCAGCGCGCGCGCACCGAACCCGGTGTGACCGCCTACCGCGCGAAGCATCTCGGGCTGTATAGAGAACGAACCTGGAGCGACTACGCGCGGCTCGTCGTGAAGGCGGCACATGGTCTTCGCGCGCTCGGCCTGGCGCGCGGCGAGCGCGTCGCAATCATGGGCGATGCGTGCGAGGAATGGATGATCACCGACCTCGGCGCGCAGGCCGCGGGCGCGATCGTCTATGGGATCTATCCGACTGCGTCGTCCGCGGAGATCGAATACCAGATGAAGGATGGCGGCGCGTCGATCTTCGTTGCCGAAGACCAGGAGTACCTCGACCGGATCCTGCCGCTTGTAGATCGCCTGCCGCAGCTCAAACGCATCGTGGTCATCGATGCGTCGGCGCTCTTTGCCTACCCGGAGCCGCGGCCGATGACGTTCGAGGAGTTGCTTCGGATCGGCGGCGAGCGCAGCGCCGGGGACCTCCAAGCGCTCGCGCAGGAAATCGATCCCGCGTCCAATGCGTTCATCGTCTACACCTCGGGCACGTCCGGAAATCCGAAGGGCGCTCTCGTGTCGCACGGCGCGCATCTCGCGGCCGCGTTGAACCTGATCGATCACTACCCGACGCTTGCCGAGCGCGTGCATCGTACGGTGGCCTACCTGCCGATATGCCATATCCTGGGGCGCGACATCGCGGTCACGCTGCCGCTGCTGTCGAAGCTCGTGCCGCACTTCGGCGAGGACGTGGAGGACCTGCCGCGGACGTTCTTCGAAGTAGCGCCGACGGTGCTATTTACGGTGCCACGCTTTCTGCAAAAGTTCGCGTCGCAGGTGCTCGTCTCGATCGGCAGCACGACGCCGCTGAAACGCGCGGCGTACGACGCGGCGATGCGGGTTGCGCGCCGCGAAGTACGTGCGCGGTGGGATGGCGGCAAGACCGGTTCGCTCGCGTACCGGCTCTCGCGCGCGCTGGTCTTCGCCCCGCTGCTCGAAAGGCTCGGCCTCGACAAGCTCGAGCTCGCGATTTCCGGCGGCGCACCGCTTCCGAACGAGACGATGGCGTTGTGGCACATGTGGGGTGTGAACGTAGTCGAGATCTACGGCCAGACCGAAACGGCCGGCGCGATCATCACCGGCCAGAAAGGTCCTTTTCCGCGACCGGGCAATGTAGGCACCGCGCCCGCGCGATGGGAAGCGAAGCCAGGCGAAGGCGGCGAGATCCTCGTTCGCAGCGAAGACCTGTTCAGCGGCTACTGGAACAACGCCGAGGCGACGCGGGAAGCGTTTACCGCCGATGGATGGCTGCGCACCGGTGACATCGGCGAATGGAGCCGTGACACGCTTCGAATCGTCGATCGCGCCCGCGACTTCATCGTGACTTCGGGCGGCAAGACGCTTTCACCCTCGCTCATCGAGAATTTCTTGCGCGCGAGTCCCTATGTTGCGGAGGCGATGGTCATCGGGCATGCGCGCAAATACCTGACCGCGCTCGTCGAGATCGATTTCGACGCGGTGGCCGACTGGGCGCGCGCGAATGACATCGCCTACACCGGCTTCACGAGCCTCGCCGCGCATCCGCAAGTCACGCGCTTGCTCGACGGCGAAATCGCGCGCGTCAATCGCGAACTCTCGCGCGTCGAGCAGGTGAAAGCGTTCCGCATCCTGCCGAAAGCGCTCGATCCGGAAGAGGAAGGCGAGCCGATCACGCCGACGCGCAAGGTCAAGCGCGCGCTGATGCTGGAGCGGTTCAAGGCGCTCGTCGAGTCCATGTACGACGATCGCGAAGAGAAACTCGTCGCCGCCGGAGTCGGCGACGCCCTGCAAGCCTGATCGAGGAGGAGGACTGCAAATGAGAAAGACGTTCATGGCCATGTTGCTCGCCGCCGCCGCCTGGCCGGCCGCGGCGCAGGACGCTTATGTCGTCGGTGTATCGGCAGCGATGACCGGACCGGGGGCCGGGATCTACGCGCCGGTCGTCGAAGCGATGAAGGCGTATCTCGATCACGTCAACGCCAAGGGCGGCGTGAACGGCAAGCCGATCCGCCTGATCGTGCAGGACGACGGAGCGGAGCCTTCGAAGGCCGCGGCGAACGCGAAGAAGCTGCTTTCGCAGGACAAGGTCGTCTTGCTGATCAACACCAGCCTCTCCTCGACCTACGCGCCGATGGTCGCGGAAGCAAAGCGTGCCGACGTACCGCTGTATTTCGGCGGCTCGGTCTGCCCGAAGGAGACCTATCCGCCCGCCGATCCGCTGCAATTCTGCTCGAGCGCGTTCGGCGCGAACCTGGACTCGCAGGGTTCGCTGGCATTCATCAAGGCGCATGCGAAGGAGCCGGTGCGGATCGGTTTTGCCGCGATGGCGATTCCGATCGCGCGCGCCGAGATCGAGTACGCCGAGGGCTTGTCGAAATCGATGGGCATGACGCCGGTGGAAAAACAGATCTCGCCGCCACCTGCTCCCGACTACACCCCGTTCGCAACGAAGCTCAAGGATGCAAATCCGAACTGGGTGTTCTCATGGTCACCGTGGGTTTCACAAGTGCGCACCTTCGAGGCAATGCGGCGCCTCGGCTGGAATGGGCGCTACCTGACGTGGGCGCATTTGAATGCAGAGGAAGAGCTCGCGCGGATCAAGGACGGCGAGTTCTACGTGATCGGCACGAACGCGTTCTTCCAGGACGACCTGCCGGTGCACGCAGAGATTCGCGCAATCACCCATCGCGCGAACCTGAAGTATCCGGTCACGTATCTCACCGAGGGCTTCATCGCTGGCTTGGTGGTGGAGTCGACGCTGAGGGCGACGCCCTGGCCGCCGACGCCGAAAAAGGTGCTTGCGGCCCTGAACAACCTCAAGGTCGAACTGAAGGGACTGCGCGGCGGCCCCCTGGAATGGACGAAGGACAACCACTTCCGCACGAAGCAGTACTACCGCGTGTGGCGCTGGGACCCGGCGAAGAGTGCCGTCGCGCGCGTGCAGGACTGGCAGGCGATCGAGGTGAAGCGCTAGCGTGCAGCTGGCGGTCAATATCGCCGTCCTCGCGGCGATCTATGCGCTGATCAGCTGCGGCTACGTTCTGATCTACCGGGTAAGCCGGGTGCTGTCGCTCGCGCACGGCGAGCTGATGATGCTCGGCGCATACGGTCTGGCGGCGACCGCGTCTCTCTTTTCGGGCCATCCGCTCGTGGCGATCGGAGCCTCGGTCGTACTTGCATTCGCCGTGGGAATCGCGGTCTACGCGGCGCTGATGTGGCGCATGACCGGCGAATCGGTCCTTGCGGCCGTCCTGGCGACGATCGCGCTCGGGATCCTGCTGCGCGGCGCGATGGTCCTCGTATTCGGCACGCAGACCCAGTACCCGCTGCAGAACCTCGGCTGGACGAACGCATCCATTGCGCTCGGCAGCTCGGCGCGCATTTCGGCGGCCGGACTCGCGCTCGTCGTCGCTACGGCGACGGTGTACGGGGGGCTTTTCCTGTTTCTGCGCGCGACTCGTTGGGGAATCCGCATGCGCGCCGCCGGGCAGAACCCGCTGCTCGCTGCGCAGCGCGGGATCCGGCTGCACGCCATCTACGCGCTTGCGTGGGGACTCGCGACGCTCACCGGCGGAATGGCCGGCATGCTGATCGCGTGCGATGCCGGCATCGAATCCACGCTCGTCACGATCGGATTGAAGGCATTCCCCGCCGCTCTGGTCGGTGGGCTCGATAGTCTCCTCGGCGCGCTCATCGGTTCGCTGATCGTCGCTTCCGCGGAGGTTCTGTTGATTCACTTCGTCGATCCGCTGCTGTCGGACGTGGTGCCGTTCTTCGTGCTGCTCGCGATGCTCGCGGTGCGCCCCTGGGGGCTATTCGGCACTCGCGAGGAACTGGACCGCGTATGAGCGAGCCGCGCGCAAGCGGGTACTTCCGCACAACCTACGCGCGCGACGCCGCGTTGCTCGATACCCGCGCACAGAAGATCTGGCTTGCGATCCTCTGCGTCGTGCTCGCCACCCTGCCCTTCGTGGCCGGACCGTTTCTGCTCGATCTCGCCAACCAGGTGCTGCTGACTTCGATCGGGGCGATTGCGCTGATGCTGCTGACCGGCTACGCAGGACAGATCTCGCTCGGCCATGCGGGATTGCTCGCCGCCGGCGCCTTCACGACCGGAATTCTCGTCAAGGAATTCGGCGCGCCCTTCTGGGTGACGTTCCCTGCGAGCGCCGCGACCGGGGCGGCGATCGGCCTCGTCTTCGGATTGCCGAGCCTGCGGCTGCGCGGCCTCTATCTGGCGGTCTCGACGCTCGCGCTGCATTTCATGGTGATCCATGCGGGCCAGGAGTACGAGACCCGGCGCGGATTCTCGACCGGCGTCGTCATCGATTCGCCGCTGCAGGATCCGCGCGCGTGGTACTTCGTGCTGCTCGCCGTAGCCGTGGCGACGATTCTGTTCAGCCTGAATCTGCTGCGGTCCAAGACCGGGCGCGCCTGGCGTGCGATCCATGCGCGCGAGGCAGTCGCCGAAGCGCTCGGGATCGACGTGCGCCGCGCCAAGCTCTCGGCGTTCGTCGTCTCGTGCGCCATGACCTCGATCGCCGGATGTCTGTTCGCGTACTACAGGGGATTCGTTTCGGCGGAAGCGTTTTCGCTGTTCGTTACGATTCAGTACGTCGCGACGGTGATCGTCGGCGGAATCGGGTCGATTCTCGGGGCACTGCTCGGAACGGTGTTCGTGGTGCTGTTTCCATACGGGATCGAAGCGCTGATGCACACGCTCGGCCTCGCCGAGCGTCTTTCGTCGGTCGTGTTCGCGATCAACTATGCCGCATTCGGCCTCGCGATGATCCTGTTCCTCATCTTCGAGCCGCAAGGGCTCGTGGGCATCTGGCGGCGCGTCCAGGCGTGGTTCCTGTTGTGGCCGTTCAAGCAACGGCGTCTCGGGCGATGAGCGCGCTGAAGCTCGAGAAGGTCGAGGTCGCATATCACCGCGTGATTACCGCGGTGCAAGGGATCTCGCTCGAGGTGCCCGCCGGATCGATCGTGGCGATCCTCGGTACGAACGGGGCCGGAAAAACGACCACGCTACGCGCGATCTCGGGGTTTGTCGGGCTCGACGACGCGCGCGTCACCGAAGGATCGATCGCATGGCGTGGTGAACGGATCGAGAACCGTCCCCCGCATGAGATCACCTCGCGCGGCATCGCGCTCGTTCCGGAACGCAGCAAGGTGTTCGAGAACCTGAGCGTGGCGGAAAACATCGAGAGCGCGGTTGCGCGGCCCGGCGCGCCGCGTCTGGCCGACGCAGTATGGGAGTACTTTCCGGCGCTCGTGCCGCTGCGCGCGCGCGAGGCCGGCTATCTCTCGGGAGGAGAGCGCCAAATGCTCGCGATCGGCACCGCGCTCGCCTGCTCGCCACGACTGCTCCTGGTGGACGAGCTGTCACAGGGCCTCGCGCCGCTGATCGTCGATGAGCTGCTCACGCGCCTGCAACGGATCCGCAAGGACCTTGGCATGACGTTGCTCCTCGTTGAGCAGAACGCGGCGATCGCGCTCGATGTCGCGGACTATGCCTACGTGATGGAGAACGGCCGAATCGTCCTTGACGGCACGCCGGACAAGCTGCGCGCGCACCAGGACGTGCAGGAGTTCTACCTGGGCACCGGAAGCGCAGCTCGCCGCAGCTATCGCGACGTGAAGCAATATCGCAGGAGCCGGCGCTGGTATGGCTGAGAACCTGCGCCTCGAACGTGTCTCGCTCGCCTTCGGCGGTCTGCGGGTGCTGCGTGACGTCCACTTCGAGACGCGTCCAGGCGAGCTGCTCGCGCTGATCGGCCCGAACGGCGCAGGCAAGACTTCGGTGCTGAATTGCATCTGCGGGATCTATCGCGCGAGCGCCGGCCGTATCTATTTCGGCGAGCAGGAGATCAGCCGCATGCGCCCGCACCAGATCGCACGGCTCGGGGTCGCGCGCACGTTTCAGCACGGCGAGCTCTTCGCGCACCTCACCGTGATCGAGAACCTGCTCGTCGCGCGGCACGTACGAATTTCGACGCGGCTGGTTGCCGAAGGGCTGTTCCTGCCCCGCGTGCGCTCGGCCGAGCAGGATCACCGCCGTGCCGTCGAGGAGGTCCTCGAATTCACCGACCTCGAGCGTTACAGGCACCGGCGCGTCGACGAGCTTCCATTCGGCATCCAGAAGATTGTCGGGTTCGCGCGCGCGCTCGCGATGCAGCCCGCGGTGCTGCTGCTGGATGAGCCTTCTGCAGGCCTCTCGCGCGATGAGCGCGAGGACCTCGCGCGTTACATCCTGCGGATCAAGTACGAGCTCGGCACTCCGATCGTCTGGGTCGAGCACGACATGCAGATGGTGGCCGACCTCGCAGATCGCATCTATGTGCTCGACCACGGTGAGCCCATCGCCGAGGGGCCGCCGGACGATGTGCTGGCGAACCCGCAAGTCATTCGCGCGTACCTCGGGCCCGCGGCGCGTGAGCCGCGACGAGCACATAATTCGTCCGATTCCGATGCCCTTCCATAAATCCTGGCTCGGCTACGTGTTCGCCGCCGCCTACCTCGCGTTCGCGATCCCTTTCATTCATCGCGCGCTCAACGCGACCGGCGGGTGGATCAGCCTCAAGGGACTGGACATCGCGATCGCCACGATCCCGTCGAGCTTTACGTTCGGACTTCTGCTCGAAACGCTGGGATGGCGGCCGAACTACTCCGAGCCCGGCGTGCTCGAGTATCTCGAGATCGCCTTTCACGTGCTCGTCACTGCCGCAGTCGTCTATGCGATCGGCTACGGAATCCAATGGGTCCTCCGGCGCCTGACCGGATAAGTTAGGCTAGCGCATTCGTTCCCCGGAGGTTCGAGAATGGCCCTGTATCAGCTTGGCGACGACGCACCGCAGATTCCAGCGTCCGCGTACGTGGCAGCGGAAGCCGTCGTGATTGGACGGGTCACGCTAGGAGAGCGCACGAGCGTGTGGCCGTGCGCGACGGTGCGCGGCGACAACGAGCCGATCCGGATCGGCAACGACGTCAACATCCAGGATGGCGCCGTGCTGCACGTCGATCCCGACTGCCCGCTGACGCTCGGCGACTACGTCTCGATCGGCCACCAGGCGATGCTGCACGGCTGCACCGTCGGCGACCGCTCGCTGATCGGCATTCAGGCGGTCGTCATGAACAAGGCCGTGATCGGCAAGGATTGCCTGGTCGGCGCGGGCGCGATCATCACCGAAGGCAAGGTCTTTCCGGACCGCACGCTGATCCTCGGCGCGCCGGCCAAGGTCGTGCGCGAGCTGAGCGACAAGGACGTCGCGTTCCTGCTCGCCAACGCCGGCTACTACGTCGAGCGGCAGCAGATGTACAAGGTCAAGCTGAAGCGGATCGGTTGAGCCGGTGCTGTTCCCCACGACGCTCGTCGGCAGTTACCCGCAGCCCGAGTGGCTGATCGACCGCGAGAAGCTCGGCAAACGCTTCCCGCCGCGGCTGCGCGCCAAGGAACTGTGGCGGATTCCCGAGCCGTGGCTCGCGCAGGCGCAGGACGATGCCACGATCCTCGCAATCCGCGCCCAGGAAGACGCGGGCCTGGACATCATCACCGACGGCGAAATCCGGCGCGAGAGCTACTCGAACCGGTTCGCGACCGCGCTCGAAGGCGTCGACATCGACCGTCCGGGCGAAGGGCTCGATCGCTCGGGCCATCCGATCCTGCTGCCCCGCATCGCCGGCAAGGTGCGGCGCAAGCACCCGGTGCAGGTGGAGGACCTCGAGTTTCTGAAGCGCCACACGAAGAAGCCGGTAAAGATCACCGTGCCGGGCCCGTTCACGATGAGCGAGCAGGCGAAGAACGAGTACTACGTGACGGGCGAAGAGGCAGCGCTCGACTACGCGGTGGCGGTAAACGAGGAAATCCGCGACCTCTTCGCTGCCGGCGCCGATATCGTGCAGGTCGACGAGCCGTGGATGCAGGCGCGGCCCGAAAAAGCGCGCCAGTACGGGCTCAAGGCGCTGAACCGCGCGCTCGAGGGCGTGCGCGGCACGACTGCAGTGCACATCTGCTTCGGCTATGCGGCGGTGATCCACCAGAAGCCTTCGGGCTATTCGTTCCTTCCCGAGTTCGCCGGCTGCGCGTGCGACCAGGTGTCGATCGAGGCAGCGCAGCCGAATCTCGACTGCGCCGTGCTCGCCACGCTGGCGCAGAAGAAAATCATGGTCGGCTGCCTCGACCTGAACGACCTGAACATCGAGACTCCGCAGGTCGTCGCCGGTCGCATCCGGCGCGCGCTCGCGTTCGTGGCGAAGGAACGCGTGATTCTCGCGCCGGACTGCGGCATGAAGTACCTGCCGCGCGACGTCGCGCAAGAAAAACTCCGCGCGATGGTCGAGGCTGCGCGGATCCTGCGGCGTGAATATGGAGAACACCAATGACGACTCAATCGCTGCACGCCGTCCGGGCCGAACTTGCACCGACGGGCATCCTGCGCGCCGGCCTGAACCGCTCGAATTTCCTGCTCGTCGTCAAGGACTCGCCGGCAGAGAACCCGCGCGGCGTTGCCGTCGACCTGGCGAGGGAGGTAGCGCGGCAGCTCGACGTCGCGGTCGCGTTCCTGAACTTCGAATCGCCCGGAAAGATGGCCGATGCGGTGAAGACTTGGGACGTCGCGTTCCTCGGCGCCGAGCCTGCGCGCGCCGGCGAGATCGATTTCACGCCGGCCTATGTCGAGATCGAGGCGACCTACCTGGTGCCGGCCGGCTCGACGCTGAAGAGCATCGACGACGTCGATCGCGCCGGCGTGCGGATCTCGGTGTCGAACCGCAGCGCCTACGACCTCTACCTCAGCCGCGCGCTGAAGCACGCCGAGCTGGTGCGCGCCGACGGGCTCGACGCGTCGTTCGATCGCTTCGTCGCCGACAAGCTCGATGCGCTCGCGGGTCTGCGCCCGAGGCTGATCCTCGATGTCGGGAGGGTTCCGGGCGCGCGGATCCTGGACGGCAGATTCACGGCCATCCAGCAGGCGATCGGTACGCCGAAGGGGCGACCGGCAGGTGCGCAATACCTGCGCGAATTCGTCGCAGAGGTGAAAGCCTCCGGGTTCGTCGCCGAACTGATCGAGCGCCACGGCGCGCGCGGCCTGTCGGTGGCGCCGCAGGCGTAGCGCGTGCTCAACACGGCGCCGCTCACCGACATCAGCCATGTGATCCAGCTGGCGATCGCGCCGGTGTTCCTGCTGACCGCGATTGCGACGATCCTCAACGTGCTTGCCGGCAGGCTCGGGCGCGCGGTCGACCGGCGACGTGTGCTCGCCGCGGCGCTGCCGAACCTGGACGGCGACATCAGCACGCTGGCGAAGCAGGAGCTTTTCTACGAAATGCGGCGCATCAAGCTCATCTACGTCGCGATCTCGATGGCCGTGTTTTCGGCCCTGCTGGTGGCGGCACTGATCTCGCTGGCTTTCATCGACCCCTTCGTGCAGCTGGATTTCACCAAGCTCATTGCAGTCCTGTTCATCCTGGCGATGGTCGCCCTGGTCGCGAGCCTGGCCATCCTGCTGCGCGAGATCTTCTACGCGGTCAACAGTCCGCGTGCGCCGGTGGTCTGACTCTCCGGCAGGGACACGCTGCCGAACAGCTCGAAGTAGTAGCGGAACTGGAGCTGGCGCGCTTCCGGCGTGGCGGCCAGCGTGAGCCGCAATCGCTGCGGCCCGCCGTATTTCATGCCTTCGTCCGGCACGAACCCGCCTTCGCCCTCGATCTCGATTCGCTTGATCTCACAGAGATCGCCGTCGGCGTCGGTGTCTTCAGCCTTGGCGTCCAGGCCGACGAGCTGCAGCTCGCCCGGCTCCCAGAGCTGGAATCCACTGCCGCTGCGCGCGATCGGCTTGATCGTCACGTCGAGAACGAAGTAGCGGCGATTCGCGCCTTCTTCATTGTCGATGTCTTCGGGCTTCGCCGCTCCGGTGAGCGAGTGGATTTCCGCGGTTGCACGGCGCAGTACCGCGCCTTTCGCGCGGAACGGGATTTTGAATAGCGCCTCGAGGATGCGGCCGGAGAAGAAATACCCGGCGAGAATCAGCAACACGATGCCGCCGACGACTGCCTGCCATGGAAGGAACCGGAACGCGAGCACTGCACTCGCGACGAGGATGAGGAGCAGGGCGCCGATGATTTTCATGCTCGGAAACCATATTGCCATAGGTTCGTCTAAAGTAAGCGCCTGAGGAGCATGGTCATGGCTGATCTGTTCGAGAATCCGATGGGATTGATGGGGTTCGAGTTCGTCGAATTCGCATCGCCGACCCCGGATGTGCTGGAGCCGGTATTCGAGAAGCTCGGCTTTCGCAAGGTTGCGCTGCACCGCTCGAAGAAGGTGGCGCTGTACCGCCAGGGCGACATCAATTTCATCGTCAACAACGAGTCGCAGGGCCAGGCGCACTACTTCGCCGCGGAGCACGGGCCCTCCGCGTCCGGGATGGCGTTCCGGGTCAAGGACTCGCACAAAGCGTATTCGCGCGCGCTCGAGCTCGGCGCGCAGCCGATCGAGATGCCGACCGGGCCGATGGAATTGCGCCTGCCGGCGGTCAAGGGAATCGGCGGCGCGCCGCTCTACCTGATCGACCGGTTCGAGGAAGGCCGTTCGATCTACGACATCGACTTCGAATTCATCGACGGCGTCGAGCGCCACCCGCGCGGGCACGGGCTCAAGGTGATCGATCACCTGACGCACAACGTCTACCGCGGCCGCATGAGCTACTGGGCCGGCTTCTACGAGAAGATCTTCAACTTCCGGCAAATTCGCTACTTCGACATCAAGGGCGAGTACACCGGCCTCACGTCGCGCGCGATGACTGCGCCCGACGGCAGGATCCGCATCCCGCTGAACGAGGAAGCCTCCGGAACGACCGGGCAGATCGAAGAGTTCCTGATGAAGTTCAACGGCGAGGGGATCCAGCACATCGCACTGCTCTGCGACGACCTGCTCGCGAGCGTCGACCGCCTGAAAAGTGCTGGAATTCCGCTGATGAGCGCGCCGCCCGCGACCTACTACCGGATGCTCGACGAGCGTCTGCCGGGACACGGCGAGAACGTCGCCGAGCTGCAATCGCGCGGCATCCTGCTCGACGGCACGACCGACAAGGGGAACCGCCGGCTGCTGCTGCAGATCTTCTCGCAGACGCTGCTCGGCCCGGTGTTCTTCGAGTTCATCCAGCGCAAGGGCGACGAAGGGTTCGGCGAGGGGAACTTCAAGGCGCTGTTCGAGTCGCTTGAACGTGACCAGATCGAACGCGGCGTGATCAAGGCCGCGTGACCATGCAGTCCCAAGAAGCCGCGAAACACGGCGCCGCCGCGGGCGAGGCGGGACGGCCGGAGCGACCCGACTGGACGATCGACCAGCACTGGGAGCACTACACTGCGGCCGAGCACGCGGTCTGGAGAACGCTGTTCAACCGCCAGACGAAGCTGCTTCCGCGGCGCGCGTGCGACGAATTCGTGCAGGGCATGCGCGCGCTGCCGATCGGCGCCGAGAAAATCCCGGATTTCCGGCGCCTCAACGAAGTGCTCTCGAAGCGCACCCGCTGGCAGGTCGTCGCGGTGCCGGGCCTCGTGCCCGACGAGATCTTCTTCGAGCACCTGGCGAACCGGCGCTTTCCTGCCGGGCAGTTCATCCGCAAGCCCGAGCAGCTCGATTACCTGGAAGAGCCGGATGTGTTCCACGACGTGTTCGGGCATGTGCCGATGCTGATGAACCCGGTCATCGCCGACTACATCCAGGCGTACGGGGTCGGCGGGCTGCGCGCGCAGAAGCTCGGCGTGCTGCAGCACCTGGCGCGCGTCTACTGGTACACGGTCGAGTTCGGCCTGCTGCTGCAGCCCGACGGCTTGCGCATCTACGGCTCGGGCATCGCGTCGTCGTACACCGAGAGCGTGTTCGCGCTCGACGATGCGTCGCCGAACCGGCTGCGCTTCGAGCTCGAGCGCGTGATGCGCACCCGCTACCGGATCGACGATTTCCAGGAGACGTATTTCGTACTCGGCACACTGGAGGAGTTGCTCGAGCTCGCGCGGATCGATTTCGCGCCGATCTACGAGCGCGTGCGGCATCAGCCCGATCTCGAGCCGGGCGACGTGCTTGCGGGCGATCGGGTGATTTCCCGAGGCACCGGCGCCTACCACGCGACCCGGCGCGCGGCGCACTGAGCGATGGAATTCCAGGACCGGACGGTCGTGATCACGGGCGCGGCCGGAAACCTGGGCCGCGCGGTCGCCGAAGCGTTTCTCGCGCGCGGCGCAAACCTGGTGCTCGTCGACCTGAAGAACGAGGCGCTGCAAAGAGTCTTCGGCGCCGGCGACTCGCGGCGCCTGCTGGCCGCGGCCAACCTGCTCGAGCAGGCGCAGCTCGATGCGATGGCGATGCAGGCGGTCGAGCGCTTCGGGCGCATCGATGTGCTGGCAAATCTCGCCGGCGGCTTCCGCATGGGCGAGCCGGTCCATGCGACGACCGACACGACCTGGAAGTTCCTGCTCGACATCAACGCCGGCACGCTGCTGCACGCAGTCCGCGCCGTCGTGCCGCGGATGCTCGCCCAGGGCGGCGGCCGGATCGTCAACGTCGGTGCGTACGCCGCGCAAAAAGGCGCGGCGCAGATGGGCGCCTACATCGCGGCGAAAAGCGCGGTGATCCGGCTGACCGAGACGCTCGCGGCGGAACTGCGCGACAAGAGGATCAACGTCAACTGCGTGCTGCCGACGATCATCGACACGCCGGAGAACCGCGCCGCGATGCCGGACGCGGATCCGGTGCGCTGGGTCGCGCCGGCCGATCTCGCCAGCGTAATCCTGTTTCTCGCTTCCGACGATGCGCGCGCCATCCACGGCGCGGCGCTGCCGGTGACGGGGTTGAGCTAGAACGACAAGGACGCCAATGAACGATCCGAAACGCAAGCCGATGATCCCGGTCTCCGGGCAGATCCACGCGCGGCTGGTCGCGGCAGGACAGCGCTTTCACGCCAACGACAACATCGCCGGGTTCATCGAGGGGGACGAGCTGCAGGCGCTCGAAGACGAAGTGACGGTCCGGCTGCAGACGGTGCTCGAAGCGCTCGTCATCGACACCGTCAGCGACCACAACACGCGCGGCACCGCACGCCGCGTCGCGCGGATGTTCCTGCACGAGGTGTTCAGGGGCCGGTACCACCCGATGCCGCGCGTCACGGAATTTCCGAACGCCGAGCGGCTGAACGAGCTGATGATCATCGGGCCGATCACCGTGCGCAGCGCGTGCTCGCACCACCTGGTGCCGATCCTCGGCAGGCTGCACATCGGCATCCTGCCGAGCGAGCAATCGAACCTGGTCGGCCTGTCGAAGTACTCGCGCATCGCCGACTGGATCATGAGCCGGCCGCAGATCCAGGAGGAGGCGGTGATGCAGCTCGCCGACCTGCTCGAAGCGCGGTTGCGGCCCGACGGGCTGGCGATCGTGCTCGAAGCCGATCACTACTGCACGCAATGGCGCGGCGTGAAGGACGAAGCGCACATGACCAACAGCGTGATGCGCGGCCAGTTCCTGGTGAACCCGGAGCTGCGCAAGGAATTCCTGCAGCTGACGTGCCGCAAGTAGAAAATAGGGACGGACCCTATTTTCAACATGGCGAGATAATGGGGTCCGTCCCTATTTTTCAGGAGCCAGGAATGCACCGCCGCACCTTCGTCGTTTTCGCCTGCGCCGTGCTCGCCATGCCGCTCGTCCCGCTTTGCGTGCCCGCGGCCGCGCAGGACCGGCCGCCGATGCGGGTGATCCTGCCCGTGAGCGCAGGATCCGGCGTCGATACGATCACGCGGGCGCTGAGCAACTCGCTTTCCAAGGCGCTCGGACAGTCGGTCGTCGTAGAGAACCAGCCGGGCGCCGGCGGCGTCAGCGGTACCGCGGCGATCGTCAAATCGCGTCCGGACGGCAACGTGATCGGCCTGATCTCGAACAACCACGTGATCAACCCGAGCGTCTATTCGAAGATGCCGTTCGACTCGATCGAGGACATCACGCCGATCATGGTGGTAGGCACCACGCCGCTGATGCTGATCGTCAACCCGAAGGTCCCGGCGAAGAACGTCAAGGAGCTGATCGCGTTCCTGAAGGCAAAGCCGGGCGCGTACAACTACGCATCCTCGGGCAATGGCACGATCATCCACCTCGCCGGCGCGATGTTCGTCGACGAGGCAGGCGTGGACGTCAAGCACGTGCCTTACAAGGGCGTCGGACCGATGGTGATCGACATGATCAGCGGGCAAGTCGAGCTTGGCGTCGTCGCCCTTCCGGCGGCGCAGGGTCACCTGAAGAACGGCACGCTGCGCGCGATCGGCGTCGGTGGCAAGACCCGGACGCCCGCCGCCGCGGAGATCCCGACGATCGCCGAGCAGGGCCTGCCGAACTACGACGCGGAAGGCTGGATTGCCGTCATCGGGCCGGCGAAACTTCCCGAGGCGGAGGTGCGGCGCATTCATGCCGCGTTCGTTGCCGCTCTCGCCGACCCGGACGTCAAGGAGAACATGGCCAAGCAGGGGAACGTCATCAATCCTACTTCACCCGAGGAAGCCGGCCGGTTCTTCCGCTCGGAGCTCGCGAAGTACGCGAAGCTCGTCAAGAAAGCGGGCATCAAGCTCGACTGAGCCACGAAGGCGAGCCGGCGCTCGAGGCCCTTTAGAATTTGCGATCGGAGGCTCGCCATGGACATGAGAGTCCGCAGGACGAAAGGCGCGGCGAAGGCAAAGCTCGCGTACCAGAGCGGCTTCGGCAACTCGTTCTCGAGCGAGGCGCTGAAGGGCGCGCTGCCGCTGGGCCGGAATTCTCCGCAACGCGCGCCGCACGGGCTGTACACGGAAGTGCTGTCGGGCAGCGCGTTTACCGCGCCGCGCGCGGAAAACCTCAGCGTCTGGACGTACCGGCTGCGGCCGAGCGCGATGCAAACACGCTACGAGCGCATCGCCAACGGGCTGCTGCGCTCAGGCCCGTTCGACGAAGCCGAGACGCCGCCCAACCGGCTGCGCTGGGATCCGTTCCCGGTTCCGTCCAAGCCGACCGATTTCGTCGACGGGCTGGTGACGCTCGCCGGCTCCGGCGATCCGACCTCGCAAAGCGGACTCGCCGTGCATGTGTATCGCGCGAACCGGTCGATGAGCGCTCGCTACTTCAGCAACGCCGACGGCGAGATGATGTTCGTTCCGCAGCAGGGAGAGATTGGGCTCGCGACCGAGCTCGGCACGCTCGAAGTGCGGCCGGGAGAGATTGCCGTCGTTCCGCGCGGCATGAAATTCCGCGTCGGCACAGCCAACGGCGCGGTGCGCGGCTACCTGTGCGAGAACTACGGCGCGCATTTCCGGCTGCCCGAGCTCGGCCCGATCGGCGCGCAGGGGCTGGCGCAGAAGCGCGATTTCCTCGCGCCGGTCGCCGCGTTCGAGGACCGCAGCGCTCGCGGCCAGTTGGTGACGAAGTTTCTCGGCGGCCTGTGGGCGGCGGAGCTGAAGCACTCGCCGCTGGACGTCGTCGCGTGGCACGGCAATTACGTGCCCTACAAGTACGACCTCTCGAAGTTCATGGTGATCAACACGGTCAGCTTCGATCATCCCGATCCGTCGATCTTCACGGTGCTGACGTCGCCGTCCGGTGCGCCCGGCGTGGCGAACGTCGATTTCGTGATCTTCCCGCCGCGCTGGCAAGTCGCCGATCAGACGTTCCGCCCGCCGTGGTTCCACCGCAACGTGATGAGCGAGCTGATGGGCCTCGTGCACGGCGTCTACGACGCAAAGGCCGAGGGCTTCCTGCCCGGCGGCGTCTCGATCCACAACTGCATGCAGCCGCATGGTCCCGATGTGCCGACGTTCGAGAAAGCGACGCAGGCCGAGCTCGCGCCGCACCGGATCGACAACACGCTCGCGTTCATGTGGGAATCGCGCTGGGTATTCCGGCCGACGAAGCACGCGCTGCAGGCGCCGCAGCTGCAGAAGGACTACGACCGCGTGTGGGACGGGTTCAAGAAGCTGCGCAAGTGAAGCTGCCCGAGCCCGACGCCACCCACAGCCCGGAGCTGCGCAGCTGGGTCGAATCGGCCAACGTTCCGGGCTGCGAATTTCCGATCCAGAACCTGCCGTTCGGCATGTTCCGGCCGCACGGAACAAACAAACCGCTGCGTCCCGGCGTCGCGATCGGCGACCGGATCCTCGACCTCGCGGCGATTGCTCCGCAGCGGAATCTGAACGAGCTCGCGGCGAAAGGCCGCTCCACCTGGAAGGCGCTGCGCAGGGCGCTGTCGCGCGCGCTCTCGGATCCGAAGCAGGCCAGGTCGCTGGCGAAATACCTGCTGCCGATGAAGAAAGCCGAGCTCTTCGTGCCGGTGACGATCGGCGACTACACCGATTTCTACACCTCGAGCTTTCATGCAACCAACATCGGGCGGCTGTTTCGTCCCGACAACCCGCTGCTGCCGAATTTCAAGTGGATCCCGATCGGCTATCACGGCCGCGCGTCGTCGGTGGTCGTTTCGGGGACGCCGATCGTGCGGCCGAACGGCCAGGCGATGGCGCCCGGTGCAGCAGCGCCCGGATACGGCCCCTGCCAGCGCCTGGACTACGAAGTCGAGCTCGGATTCGTCATCGGGCCCGGCAATGCGCTCGGCCGGCCGATCCCGATCGCGCGCGCGATCGACCACGTGTTCGGGGTCGTGCTGCTGAACGACTGGTCGGCGCGCGACCTGCAGGCCTGGGAATACCAGCCGCTCGGCCCTTTCCTGGCGAAGAATTTCGCGACCACGGTGTCGCCGTGGATCGTGACGATGGAAGCGCTCGCGCCTTTTCATGCACCTGCGTTCGCGCGTCCCGAGGGCGATCCGCAGCCCCTGCCGTACCTGGCGGACGCGGACAACGACGCGCGCGGCCACTTCGACATCCGCGTCGAGATGTACCTGCGCTCGGAAAGAATGCGCCGCGAGAAAATGCCGGCGCACCGGATGTCGGCCGCGACCTACGCGAGCTGCTACTGGACGCCGGCGCAGATCGTCGCGCACCACGCAAGCGGCGGCTGCAACCTGCAGCCCGGCGACCTGCTCGGCAGCGGCACGATCTCCGGTCCGGACGAGGGCTCGCAAGGCGCGCTGATCGAGCTGACGCGCGGCGGCAAGCAGCCGCTCGCGTTGCCGACCGGCGAGACGCGCGCGTTCCTCGCCGATGGCGACGAAGTTACCGAGCGCGGCTATTGCGCGCGGGACGGCTTCGTGCGGATCGGCTTCGGCGAGGCGGCCGGCGTCATCAAGCCTGCGGCACGGCTCTGATCAGCGGCCGGATCCGCTGATCGCGATGAAACGCCCGGTTCGCGTCTGGGTTCCCGGGCGCAAAACGACAATCCTGCTGGGTGCTGCGCTCGCCGTGGCGCTCTCGCTGGCTGTGTTCGACTGGAACTGGCTGCGCCCATCGCTCGAGCGTCACCTGTCGGAAAATTCCGGGCGCGCGGTCAATATCGGCGACCTGCACGTGGAGCTCGGATTTTCCTTCGAGCCGACAGTGCGCCTGCGACGCGTGTACGTCGAGAATGCGCCGTGGGCCCGCGGCAAACGGCCGATGGCCGTCATAGGCGAAGTGTCTTACACGTTCCCGATACAGACGCTGTGGGACGAGAAGCGAGTGGTCACGAGGATGGTCCTCAAGGATGCCGAGCTGGATCTGGAATGGCTGCCCGATGGCCTCAGGAACTGGCGCTTGCGTGATCCCGACTATCGCGGGCCGACCCGATACAAGGTGCGAACCTTCGAAGCGCACCGCACCCGCATCCATTTCGCTCGCCCGGGCATCGATCTCGAAGTTGTCGCCACATCGGCGCCGGCGGACTCCGGCGCGCCCATCGCGAAGCCTGATCCGAACCTGCCAGCCAGGATCGACTTCAGCGGCAAGTACCGCGGTGCCGCGTTCGCAGGTGCAGTCCTGACCAGCGACGCGCTGACCATTCAGCAAACCGGCAGGTCCTTTCCGATCCGGGGCCATCTGACTTCAGGCAAGACCCGGATCGACGGCGACGGGACGGCCGCCGACCTGCTCAAGCAGTCTGCGATCGACGCCAGGCTGCGCATCGCCGGCACGTCGCTGGCGACACTGCAACCGTTCGTCGACCTGCCTCTCCCTTCGCGGCCTTACCGCGCCGAGGGGCGGCTGCGCAAGAACGACAACCACTACGTATTCGAGCAATTGCAGGCGAAGATCGGCGCCACCGACATTGCCGGCGAGCTCAGTTATCGCGACGACACAGACGCTGAAGAGCGCGGGCGGCCGATGCTGCGTGCAACGCTGCGCAGCGAATCGACCGATCTGGCGGACCTCGGCATTGCCGGTCAGCCCGCCCAGAAGGAAGCAGGAGCCGAACGCCTGTTTCCGCGCAGCGCGTTCGGCGCCGGGCGCCTCAAGGCGATCGACGCACACGTATCCATGGTCGCGCGAAAATTCAAATCTGCCGCAATGCCGGTGCTGGAAAGCCTGAAATTCACCGCCGACCTCGCGGACGGAATACTCCATGTGAAGCCGATCGACCTCGGCCTGGCCGGCGGGCACGCAATCGGCGCGATCACGCTCGATGCGAAACACGAGCCTCCGTCCTCGCACATGACCGTCGACTTACGCGGCGCACGGCTCGATCAGCTGCTGCCGGAGCTTGCGTCGAAGGGACTGAGCTCGGGATCGGTCAGCGCGAGCGTCCAGCTGAGCGGCCGCGGCAATTCGATCGCGGCGATCGCCGGCAGCGCTACCGGATCGATGTCGGCGAAGGTGCTCGGAGCGCGCATTTCGAACCTGCTCGATGCAAAGCTCGGCGGGAACTTCGGCAAGATCCTGCGGCTGACGATCAGCGGGGACCGCGCAATCGTGGTGCACTGCGCGGCAATCGCGTTCGATTTCAAGACCGGCCTCGGACAATCGCGCGCGATCCTGCTCGACACCGAGCAGACGCGTGTCGACGGAAACGGCACGGTCAATCTGCGCGACGAGACGCTCGAGGTGCTGCTCGACCCGACGCAGAAGAAGCCGGGCATTTTCTCGCTGCCTTCATCGGTCCGCGTGCATGGTGCATTGAACCGGCCCGATTTCGCGCTCGAAAGGAACGCACGGCCGCGTACGCTCGCCTCTCAAACGCACGCGCAATGTTGAATCAGCGTCCTCTTACGGGGCGAAGATCGGACCGCCGATCACCGAGCAACCCAATTGTGATGTCATGATGCTCGGGGCGATGCTGGTGGTTTTGGTGGCGCTGTTTTGAGGCGCAGCGACTTCAATAACCCCCCGATCGCCGCATGATACGTCCGGACTGTTGTTCTGCAGAGTGTTGACTGCTGCATTGAGCGTAAGCGTGGCATAGAGCTGTCCGACGCGTACGCCGTTGCCGGCATTTGCCTGCACTACGGAACTATCGAGCGTCGCATGGGATAGATGGTCGATCGCAACGCCCACCCCGTTGCCGTTGCGGATTGCCGAGTTGACAATGAACGCCGAACTGACCTTGTAGACAAAGATTCCAAAATTGAGGTTTTGTTCGATCGTGCTGCTGCCAACTCCAAGACTCGACGAGTCCACGACGAATATTCCAATCCCGTTGTTTCTCACGGTGCTGCCGTGCACGCTAGCGAAACCGGACCCTCCCACAACGATTCCAGCTCCGCTGGCGTTCTCGACAACGATGTTCGAGATATACGCGCGGCTGCCGTCGACGATGATCCCACTGTTCGCACCGGTCGCGTCAACCGTCAGACCCGCGATGTCGGTTTTGACGCCTCGAAGCTGAAGGACATGATTGCTTCCGCTTGCAGTCGACAGGATCGCCTCTCCGTATCCGCTCAGCTTCACATCCTTGTTGATGAGATAGGGACCGGCAGCACAGCGGCCCGTGACGGCGATACTCGCGCCCGCGGGCGCAGTGTTCAGTGCGTCCTGGAGGTTTCTTCCCGCAGCATTGCAATTGACGGTGACTGAAGAACTTGTTTCCGGCACTTGCGCGACCAGCGGTGAACAGGGCACGGCAAGCGGCGCTGCAACAGCCAACACCTGAACGACACGTTTGACCCGGGACATATTGCGCTCCCTTATGGTTGGTTTTCGTGAGGAGCAAACGCTAGCGCTCGTCAGTCAGCCCCGATCTACGGAGAGATCCGACAGACGAAGAGAAGTATTCCCCCCCAAGTACCGCTTTGAATCTTTCTTCTTTTAATGACACTCCGACTGCAATACCCAGCGTACAGGGTTTCGCCGTTGCAGGGAATTACCCTTTTGGGGGGCGGTTCGGGCAACCCTGCAACGTCTCGCATCCGTAGGCACGGATGCGAGCGGCAACGCCGGAATTACTGGACCTTGATATCGTTCTTGACCGACTTCACGCCCTCGACATCGCGGGCCAGCGATGCGGCCTTGTCTGCTTCCGCCTTGCTCTTCGCGGTGCCGCCGAGATGGACGACGCCGTTGACCGTCTTCACTTCGACAGTGCGGAAGCTGACGTCCTTGTCCTTGACGTAGAGCGCCTTGACCTTGGTCGTGATCACTGAGTCCGAGACCGGCTGGTCGGAGCCCTTCGCGGTCGCGGGGCGATCCTTGGCCGGCTTCTCGGACGCGGGGGCGGGAGCGGATGCGGCCGCGACCTGAATGTCGTTCTTGACCGACTTCACGCCCTTGACGTTGCGCGCAATCGAGGCCGCCTTCGACGCTTCGCGCTTGGTCCTTGCGGTACCGGTCAACTCGACGACGCCGTTGACCGTCTTGACTTCGATGTCGCGCGCGTGGACCTGCTTGTCCTTGACGAGGCGTGCCTTTACCTTGGTCGTGATGACCGAGTCATCGATCGGCTGGTCGGACCTCTTCGCGGTCGCGGGACGATCCGCGGGGCGATCCTTGGCCGGCTTCTCGGCAGCAGGAGCGGGAGCGGATGCAGCGGCAACGCGAATCTCGTTGGTGACCGACTTCACGCCCTCGACGTCGCGGGCCATCGATGCGGCCTTGTCTGCTTCCGCCTTGCTCTTGGCGGTGCCGCTCAGATGGACTACGCCGTTGACCGTCTTCACTTCGACGGTGCGGAAACTGACGTCCTTGTCCTTTGCATACAGCGCCTTGACCTTGGTCGTGATGACGGTATCCGAGACCGGCTGGTCCGATTTGCCTTGCCCATAGCTCGCCGTGGAGAACAGCAGAGCGCCCATCAGCAGGCCGGCGGTCAGTAGTTTGGTTTTCATGGCGTACTCCCCAAAGAAAGTGGAAAAGTCGCTTTGCAGCGACTGCTCGCGAAAGCGCACAGAGAGTAATGCGTGTCCTTGATCTTGGTTGTCGCGCACTGCCGCGATCTGGCGTAGCGATGCGCCTACAAGAGCGCTGCCTATTCCGGCTTGACGCCCGCCATCTTGACGATCTTAGCGTACTTGGGGACGCCGTCGCGCACCATCGCCGCCAATTCGGCCGGCGAACTGGTCACCGGCTCGGCGCCCGCCTTGCTGAGCGCTTCGCGGGTGTCGGCTGCGCTGACGACCGCGACTATCTCCTTGTGCAGGCGATCGATGATCGGCTGCGGCGTTCCGGCCGGTGCCATGATCCCGAGCCACAGCGAGGCGTCGAACCCCGGGTAGCCGGATTCGGCGATCGTGGGAATTTCCGGCATCGAGGGCGAGCGCGCCAGGGTACCGACCGCGAGCGCGCGCACACGGCCGCCTTTCGCGTGCGGCAGCACCGCCGGCATGCTGCCGAACAGGATCTCCACCTGCCCGCTGATGACCGCGGTGCCGGCGGGACCGTTGCCGTTGTAGGGGATGTGCAGCATGTAGGTGTTCGACGCCGACTTCAGCATCTCCATCGCCAGGTGCGTGGTCGAGCCCACGCCTGCGGAAGCGTAGTTCATCTTCCCCGGCTGCTTGCGCGCGAGCTCGACGAGCTCCTTGACCGACTTCGCCGGCACCGCGGGATGGACGACCAGCAGGTACGGCGAGACCGCCATCAGGCTGATCGGCGCGAAGTCCTTTACCGGGTCGTATTCGAGCTTCTGGTAGACGCTCGGCGCCACGACGTGCGTGCTGGTCGATGCGACGGTCAGCGTGTAGCCGTCGGGCGCGGCCTTCGCGACCTGCGCCGTCCCTAGCGTGCCGCCCGCACCGCCCCGGTTCTCGATGACGATCGACTGGCCGAGGCGCTCGCCGAGCTTCTGTCCGACGATGCGCGCGACGATGTCGGTCGAGCCGCCGGGCGGGAACGGCACCATCAGGCGCACCGGTTTCGCCGGCCAGGATTGCGCCATCGCGGACGCGGAGTGAAGGACTGCGGCCGCGCAGGCCGCGGCAAGAACCACGCGAGCTCTCATTCGGGGATCCACCGTGCTCAAAGGAAGCAACTTCTATAATGCGCCAGAATTCCGTCTTCTGGAGGATCGATCTCTTGGCAACACGACTGACCTCGCGACTGCGTTTTGCGCCACCGCGGGTCGAGGTCGAACCGCGCTCGGACGGCTCGATCCTGCTTCGCACGCCGCTGAAGCTGGAACCCTATGCACGCGCGGTCGGCGAATGGCTCGTGGACTGGGCGCAAAAGGCGCCGGACCGGGCCTTCATCGCCGAGCGTGCCGGCGACGGCTGGCGCAGGATCACCTACCGCGAGGCGCTCGACGCGGTGCGGCGCATCGGCGAATCGCTGCTGGCGCGCGGCCTCGATGCCTCGAAGCCGGTCGTGCTGCTTTCGGACAATTCGATCGAGCACGGCCTCCTCTCGCTCGGTGCGATGCACGTCGGTATTCCGGTTGCGCCGATCTCCGTCGCCTATTCGCTGATGTCGAGAGACCACGCGAAGCTGAAGGCGATCTTCGAGCTGCTCGAGCCAGGCCTGGTGTGGGCCGCCGAGCCGGAAAAGTTTGCTCCCGCGCTCGCGGCAGTCGGCCGCACATCAACCCCGATCGCGGAATTGCTTGCGGTGCAGGCAAGCGAGCGTGTGGACGCCGCATTTGCGCGCGTCGGCCCGGACGCAGTCGCGAAGATCCTGTTCACCTCGGGCTCGACCGGCATGCCGAAAGGCGTGATCAACACGCATCGCATGATGTGCTCGAACCAGCAGAGCTATGCGCAGATCTGGCCGTTCCTCGAGGATCGCCCGCCGGTGCTCTGCGAATGGCTGCCGTGGAACCACACGTTCGGCAGCAACAGCACGTTCAACATGGTCCTGCGCAACGGCGGCACGTTTCACATCGACGGCGGCAAGCCCGCGCCGGGGCTGATCGAGACCACGGTGCGAAACCTGCGGGACGTGTCGCCGACGATGTACCTCAACGTGCCGCGCGGGTTCGATCTGCTTCTTCCGTACCTGGAATCCGATGCGCAGTTGCGCAAGAGCCTGTTTCGCGACCTCGACATGATCTTCTACGCCGGTGCGGCGCTGCCGCAGAACCTGTGGGAGCGCATCGAGAACCTTGCGATCGCCGAGCGCGGCGGCGACCTTGCGATGCTCTCGGCCTGGGGATCGACCGAGACCGCGCCGATGGCGACTTGCGTGCATTTCGCGATCGAGCGCGCCGGCGTGATCGGCCTGCCGGCGCCCGGCTGCGAGATCAAGCTCGTACCTTCGGGCGGCAAGCTCGAGGCGCGGGTACGCGGGCCGAACGTCACGCCCGGCTACTACCGCCGCGACGATCTGACGCGCGCGGCATTCGACGAAGAGGGTTTCTACCGGATCGGGGACGCGCTGCGCTTCGCGGACCCGGCGAAGCCCGCGCTCGGCCTCGTGTTCGACGGCCGCGTGGCCGAGGACTTCAAGCTCTCGAGCGGAACTTGGGTGCATGTGGGCGCGGTACGGGTGAAGCTGATCGAAGCGGCCAATCCGGTCATTCAGGATGCAGTGCTGACCGGGCACGACCAGGACGAAGTCGGCGCGCTCGTCTTCCTCAATCCTGCCACGACCAAGGACCTGAGCGCAGAAGCCGTAAGAGCGCGCGTCGCAACGGCGCTGCGGACGATGTCGGCCGAGGGCGGCAGCTCCATGTACCCGACGCGAGCGCTGATCATGGCGCAGCCGGCCTCGATCGACGCCAACGAGATCACCGACAAGGGCTACATCAACCAGCGCGCGGTGCTGGAGAATCGTGCGGCGCTGGTCGAAAGACTCTATGCAACGCCCCGGCCGGCCGACGTGGTGACGATCGAGGGCTGAGCAGAGCGGTTGCTACATCCGCGCCTTCAGCCATTCGGCAATGCGCGGCGCCAGGATCGCCTGCGCCTTGCCGCCGACGAACGTGCCGATGTGCCCGCCGGGAACGGCAAGCTCCGTGTAATCGCTCGTGCCGAAGCGCACGTTCTCGCTGGTCGAGCACGCATTCGGAACGATCACGTCGCCCTGCGCGTAGACGTTCAGCACCGGCATCGTGATGTGGCGCAAGTCGACGCGCCGTCCGCCGAGGACGAGCTCGTTGCGCACCAGCTTGTTGTCCTGGTACAGGTCCTTCAGCCACTGGCGCACGGTCTCGCCGGGATTGTCCGGCCGGTCGGCGATCCACGTCTCCATGTGCAGGAAGTTGAGCAGCTTCTGGTCGTCGCCGAGCAGGTCGACCAGGTCCGAGGTGTACTTGGTGATGTTCATGACCGGGTTCATCATCAGGAACATGAATCCGGTCAGCGGGCCGGGAATCGTGCCGAACGAATCCACCAACTGGTCGACATCCTCGGCCTTCATCGCGCGCGTCCACAGGTTGACGTAGCCCGCGCGCAGCTCGACCTTGCCGCGGTCGGCATGAAAATCGAGCGGTGCAACGGTCAGCACCAGATTGCGCACCCGCTCCGGGTGCAGCGCCGCGTAGCAGGTGGAGAACACCGCGCCCTGGCAGACGCCGAGCACGTTGATGCGCTCCACCCCGTGGCGCACGCAGATCTCCTCGACGCAGTCGTCCAGGTAGCCGTTGACATAATCGTCCATCGTCACCCAGCGATGCACGCGGCGCGGCAGGCCCCAGTCGACCATGTACACGTCGATGCCGTGGCCGAGGAGCTTGCGCACGAACGAGCGCTCGGCCTCGAGGTCGATCATCTGGTAGCGGCCGACGAGCGCGTAGACGATCAGCAGCGGCACGCGCAGCGGCTTCTCGACCTGCGGCCGGTACCGATAGAGCTTCACCATGTCGGTGCGGAAGATCTCTTCCTTCGGCGCGGTGGCGATCGCGAGCTCCTGCTCGGTAAACTCGCTCAGCCGCCGCATGCCGCGGCCGATTTGCTGCAACAGCTGCGCCTCTGCGGTCATACCTGCTCCCTGGATGCTTTCTTCGTGCGCGGCCGCGCGCGCGCCTTCGAGGCGCGCTTGAGCTCGCGCATCTGGCGCTTCAGCTGCTGGATCTCGAGATAGGCGTCGTCGAGCTCGGCGCGCGTGGGCACGTTCAGCGCTTCGCTCGCGATTGCGACCACTCGATGCAGCTGGAGGCGAACGCGCGTCACGGCGCGCATGTATTCAGCGCCCGCTTGCAGACCCTGCTCCGACTGCAGGACCTCGTGGACTCGCCGGTCGGCGACGCTCGCCCACAGCCGCACCAGCGCAAGGAACGAATCGACGCGCTCGCCGCGCGCCTGCAGCTCGCGGATCTGGCTGCCGATATCGTCGACGGTTTTGCGCCACGCCGCTTCGAAGACCCCAAAGTAGGCGAGCTGCGCATCGCGTCGCTGCACCTCCGCGGCAAGCAGGTCGCGCAGCGCATCGCGCATCGCCCTGGAAGGTCCCATGCCGAGTGAATCCGCGAGCCCGGCGAAAGTCCGGTCGAGCGCGTCGTAGATCGATGTCGATCCCGGCGGCGGCGGCTGCGGTGCTCCCGCACCTTGCAGCAGGCCTTTCCACTGCTCGGCGTTCTGCTTTGCCCAGGCCTGCCAGTCGTGAACGCCCTGCGCGCTGCCGAACGACGCGAACGGCGCGCCGGAGTATTGCGTCAGCAGCCGGCGCATCAGTTGCAGCGCTTGCAGCGCCGGCTTCGTTTCCGGCGACGCAGCGGCGAGCTTCTCGCGCTCGTCTTGCTCGACGCGCGGATCCGGCGCGGCGCGACTCTGGGCCGGCAGCAGCAGGCGAAACGAGTTCTCCACCACGTCCCACCAGGTGCGATACAAGCTCTCGACGCGATTGCTGGAAGATTCCACGGGCTCGCCACGAGTGTCTGCAAGAGGGTGGGAAAGGTCAAGGCGAATCATTGACAGACGCAGGCCCGCTCCCTACTCTCCCTCGCGTCGTGCCACCCGCCCCCTTCGGCGCCCGCCACACCGCGGAGCGCGTCAAGCTGCTGTTCGAGTTCTCGCCCGGGGGCTACGCTCTGTCTGCCGCGGTCGGTGCTGCCACGGCAGCATTCCTCTGGGGCGAGGTGCGGCACGATTTTCTGCTCGTGTGGATCGCATCGGTCCTGCTGGTGAGCGGCGGTCGGTACCTGCTCTATCTCGCCTACCAGCGCCGCACGCCGTCCATCGAGCGCGCGGCCGATTGGGAGCGCTATTTCATCGTCGGCAGCACGCTGATGGGCTTCGCCTGGGCGGCGTTGCCGACGTTTCTGTTTCCGGCAGGGAGCATCGAGCTGCAGCTCGCGCTCACGTTCATCGTTGCCGCGATGGCGATGGGCGGAGTCGGGATCCTCGGCCCCAGCCGGCTCGCGCTGTCGCTCTTCATCGCGCCGATGGCGCTGGCGATGGTGGCGCGGCTGCTGCTGCAGGGCGGAGCGATCTTCGTCGGCATCGCCGTCGTCGCAATTTTCTACGTTGCGCTGCTGGTCCGCATGGGCAGCGCGTTTCATAACGCGCTTGCCGGCACGATCCGCGCCCGATTCGAGACCGAGGTGTTGATCGAGAAGCTGCGCACCGCCCAGGACGCGTTCAGCGATGCGGTCGAGAGCCTCCCCGAGGCGATCGCAATCTACGATGTCGACGACCGCCTGATGGTCTGCAACCGGAAATATGCGCAGGCGCAGACCACGTATGACGACCCGGCACAGCTCGTAGGCAAGAGCTTTGCCGAGCTCGTGCGCCTGTCGGTCGCGAAGGGCGAGCAGATCGAGCCGGAATTCGCCGGCGACGTCGAAGCCTGGATCAAGGAGCGCCTCCGGCGGCGCGAGGTCGAGGCGGGCCGGGAACCGCGCATGTACCGGATCGGCGACGGCCGCTGGATGCTGACCGCGATCAGCCGCACCCGCGCGGGCGGCATCGTCGCGGTGCGCACCGACATCACGCGCCTGCGGGAGGCGGAGCTCTCCGTGACCGCAGCGCTCGACGAGCAGGAGTTGATCTTCGGGGCCGTCACGACGGGGATTGCGTTCCTCAGGGACCGCGTCGTCCAGCGCTGCAACCGGCGCCTTGCCGAGATCTTCGGCTATTCGCGCGACGAGGTGATCGGCAAGACCAGCGCGCTGTTCTTTTACTCCGCCGAGGAGTGGGAACGGGTGGGCAGCGAAGCGTATCCGCTGATCCGTGCAGGCGGAACCTATGGGCATGAGCTGCGCGGCAAACGACGCGACGGTACGTCCTTCTGGATGCAGGTCACCGGCAGGCTGGTCGATCCGGCCGACGAAGCGAAGGGGACGATCTGGGTGATCGACGACGTCGACGCGCGCCACCGCGCGGAAGAGGCGCTCAAGGCCGCGCTGATCGAGGAGCAGCGCATCATGGACACCGCGACGGTCGGCATCGTCTTTCTCAAGGACCGCAAGGTAATCAAGTGCAACCAGCAGTTCGCCTCGATGCTCAATTACGTGCCGGAGGAGTTGGTCGGCCATTCATCGGCCATCTGGTTCCCGAGCATGCAGGCGTGGCAGGAAATCGGCGAAGACGCCTACTCCACCGTCAACCGCGGCGAGCGCTACGACTACGAGCTGGAGTTCGTGAAGAAGAACGGCGAGCGTCTCTGGTGCCATGTCACCGGCAGGATGCTCGACGTAAGCAACCCTGCGCGCGGCTCGATCTGGGTCTATAGCGACGTCACCGAGCGCAAGCAGCGCGAAGAGGAGGCGCGCGACCTGGCCCACCACGATGCGCTGACCGGCCTGCCGAACCGGCGGCTGCTCGATGACCGCATCGCGCAAGCATTCGCCGCGGCGCGGCGCAGCCGTGAGCGCGTTGCGCTGATGCTGCTCGATCTCGACCGCTTCAAGCCCATCAACGACACCTACGGCCACGAGGCGGGCGACGCCGTGCTCAAGACCGTGGCAGCACGCCTCAAGGGCTGCGTACGGGAGTCGGATACCGTAGCGCGCGTCGGCGGTGACGAGTTCGTGGTGATGCTGCCGATGCGTGCAGCGCAGGACGCGGTGCGCGTCGCGGACAAGATCCTGGCCGCGCTCGCCGAGCCGATCCGCGTCGCCGGCCACGAGGTCCGGATCGGCGTCAGCATCGGCATCAGCGCGTTCCCGGAGGACTCCGTCGACAAGGACGACCTCCTCAAGTACGCGGACCGGGCGATGTATCACGTCAAGGCCGCGGGCCGGAACTCCTACAGCTTCTACGCCCGGGAGCCGTCACAGGCGCAGGCTTGACCGCCGCGGTTGACACGGCCTAGGCGGGCCCCTACGCTCGGCGGCAACCCGATTCGCCCGAGAGGAGGAGCGATGAAAACCACTGCAATCGCTGCGCTGCTGGCCACCGCGCTGGCCGCGGTGCCGGCCGCGGCGCAGGAAACGACCTTGCGCCTCGTCAGCGCGTTTCCCGAAAACAGCATCTACGTGAAACGCCTGGAGAACTGGATCGAGAAGCTGAACGCCGAAGGCAAGGGCGTTCTGCAGATCACCTTTATCGGCGGGCCGAAGGCGATCCCGACGTTCGAAGTCGGCAAGTCGGTGCAGGGCGGCGTGGTCGACATGGCGATGTCGACCGGCGCGTTCTACACCAACGTCTTTCCGGAATCGGATGCGCTGAAGCTCACGCAGATGCCGGTCGCCGAGCAGCGCACGAACGGCGCGCTGGCGCTGGTCAACAAGATCTGGGGCGAGAAGGGCAACATGTTCTACCTCGCGCGCATCGTCGAGAACCAGCCGTTTCATCTGTACATCAACAAGCAGATCGCGACGCCCGACCTGAAGGGCCTGAAGATCCGCATTACCCCGGTGTATCGCGACTTCTTCGGCTCGATGGGCGCGACGCTGATGCAGACCGCGCCCGGCGAGGTGTACACGGCGCTCGAGCGCGGGGTCGTCGACGGCTACGGCTGGCCGGTCGGCGGCATCTTCGATTTCAACTGGCAGGAAAAGACCAAGTTCCGCGTCGACCCCGGTTTCTACGACGCGGAGGTGTCGCTGATCGTCAACCTGAAGAAGTGGCAGTCGCTGACCGCAAAGCAGCGCGAGCTGCTGCAGCGGCAGGCCCTCAACTTCGAGGGCCGCAACGATTTCTGGAAAGCCTATGCGCAGGAGGAAGTGAAGCGCCAGGCAGCGGCCGGCATCCAGACGATCCGCTTCGACGAGGCGACCTCGAGGAAATACGTGCAGCAGGCCTATGAAACGGGCTGGGCGGGCATCATCAAGCTCTCGCCGCAGTACGGCCCGCAGATGCAGAAGGTCTTCACCAAGAAATAGCTTGGAGCGCCTCTCGCACGCCTGGGGAAAGGTGCTGGAGGCGTTCGCCCTCGCAGCGTGCGCGCTGCTCGGCGCAATGGCGTTGATGATCTGCGCCGACGTGCTGTTGCGCAACGTCGCGCTGATCCCGGGCGTCGACGGCCTGCCCTGGGCGAACGAGCTCTCGGAGACCACGCTCTACCTGGTCACGATGCTCGCAGCACCGTGGCTGCTGCGCGAAGGCCGCCACATCCGCGTCGACATCGTCCTGCGCGCGATTCCTGCGCGCGCCGGCTGGGTCTGCGAGTGGCTGTGCGATGCGATCGCGCTGGCGTGCTGCGTGTGCGTCGTGATCTATGGGACGCGTGCCACGTGGGAGAGCTACTCGCAGGGCTCGATCACGATCAAGACGCTGGTGCTCCCCGAATGGTGGACACTCGCACCGCTGCCGGTCGCCTTCCTGCTGCTCGCCGTCGAGATGCTGTTCCGCATGCGCCGCCTCTGGTCGGGGCCGCGCGCGCCGCGCGAGGATGCGGTGTCGTCCGCCTGATGGACTGGCAGTTCGCGGCCTGGCTGCTGCTCGGCGGCTCCACGCTGCTGCTCTTTCTCGGGCTGCCGGTGGCGTTCACGTTTCTCGCCGTCAACCTCGTCGGCGCAGCGTTGTGGATGGGTGGAGAGGCGGGACTGGTGCAGCTGTCGCGCAATGCGGTGTCCTCGGTGGCGAGCTTCGCGCTGACGCCGATTCCCCTCTTCGTGCTGATGGGCGAGGTGCTGTTTCACACCGGGCTCGCGGTCAAGGTGATCGACGGCATCGAGCGGCTCGTGCGGCAGGTGCCCGGCCGGCTCGCGGTCGTGGCGGTCGTCGCAGGGACGGTGTTCTCGGCGATCTCGGGCTCGACGATCGCCACCACCGCAATGCTCGGCAGCCTGATGGCGCCGGTGATGATCGCCCGGGGCTACCATCCGACGATGGCCACCGGGCCGATCATGGCGATCGGCGCGGTCGACATGCTGATCCCGCCGTCGGCCCTGACCGTGCTGCTGGGCAGCCTCTCCGGGATCTCGATCTCGAAGCTGCTGGTCGGCGGCATTACGCCCGGGCTGCTGCTTTCGGTCCTCTTCGTCGCCTATATCGTCGTGCGCGCGACGCTCGATCCGCGGCTTGCCCCGGCGACGCAGGTCGCGACGTTTCGCGGCTGGGAGAAGTACCGCCCGTTCGTGCAGTATGTGATTCCGCTGGTTTCGATCTTCGGCCTGGTCGTCGCGTCGATGACCGCGGGCTGGGCGACGCCGACCGAGTCGGCCGCGATCGGCGCGTTCGCCACGGTCGCGCTCGCCGGCGCGTACCGCGCGCTGACCCGCGCCAATATGCTCGCCGCGCTGAGGGGAACCATGGCGATCTCGGGGATGATCCTGTTCATCATCGTCGGCGCGACGACGTTCTCGCAGATTCTCAGCTTCTCCGGCGCCTCGAACGGCCTCGTCTCGAGCATCACCGGGCAGGGGCTCTCGCCGGCGGCGATCATCGCGGCGATGATGCTGGTGCTGATCCTGCTCGGCGTCTTCGTCGACCAGGTCAGCATGATGCTGATCACGCTGCCGATCTTCATGCCGATCGTGCAGCAACTCGGCGTCGACCCGGTGTGGTTCGGCATCCTGTTCCTGATCTGCATGCAGCTCGGGCTGCTGCTACCCCCTCACGGGCTGCTGCTGATGACGATGAAGAGCGTGGCGCCGCCCCAGGTGACCATGGCGCATATCTACCGGGCGGTGGTACCGTATGTGCTGTTCAGCCTCGCTGTCCTCGTGGTTATTTTCCTGTTTCCCGCGGTCGCGACCTGGCTGCCTTCGAAGATCGGCTGACGGCGCATGGAACGTTCATTCAAGGAAGAAGTCGAGAAGCTCAAGCTGGGAGACGGCGACGTCTTCCATGGCGAAGGCATCCTCGCGGTCACCAAGGCGCTGCTGCAATCCGGCGTCTCGTACGTCGGCGGATACCAGGGCGCCCCGGTGTCGCACATGATGGACGTGCTGAACGACGCGCGCGACATCCTGGACGAGCTCGGCGTGCACGTGGAGACCAATGCATCGGAAGCCGGCGCGGCGGCGATGCTCGGCGCGTCGATCAATTACCCGCTGCGCGGCGCGGTCACGTTCAAGTCCACCGTCGGCACGAACGTCGCATCGGACGCGCTTTCCAACCTCGCCTCCGCAGGCGTCCAGGGCGGCGCGCTGATCGTGCTCGGCGAAGACTACGGCGAGGGCGCTTCGATCATCCAGGAGCGCAGCCACGCGTTCGCGATGAAATCGCAGATGTGGCTGCTCGATCCGCGCCCCAGCCTGCCGAAGATCGTCGAGATGGTGGAGCGCGGCTTCGAGCTGTCGGAAGCGTCGAACACGCCGGTGATGCTCGAGTTGCGCATCCGCGCCTGCCATGTGCAGGGAACGTTCCCGACGAAAAAGAACCGCGCAGCGCGCTACTCGACGCGCACGATGCTGCAGAAGCCGGACTTCGACTTCGGCCGGATCAGCCTGCCGCCGTCCACCTACGCGCAGGAAAAGCACAAGATCGACGTGCGCTGGCCCGCCGCCACCCGGTTCATTCGCGAGCACAAGCTCAACGAAGTGTTTCCCGGCGAGCGCACCGATGTCGGGATCCTGTGCCAGGGCGGCCTGTACAACGCCACCGTGCGCGCGCTCCAGCAGCTCGGCTTCGCGAACGTGTTCGGCGATTCGCGCATTCCGATCTACTGCATGAACGTGACCTACCCGCTGATTCCCGAGGAGATCGTCGCGTTCTGCAGCGGCAAGCGCGCGGTGCTGGTGATCGAAGAGGGCCAGCCCGCCTATATCGAGGAAGCGCTGCTCGCCACGCTGCGCCGCCATGACGTCAACGGCGTCCAGGTGCGCGGCAAGGATCTGCTGCCGATGGCGGGGGAGTACACCGGCGAGGTGGTGGTGACCGGGGTGGCGCGCTTTCTCGAAGCAGGCGAAGCGCTGGCAGCCATTACCGGGCCGAAGAAAAAAGCCGCCGAGCTTCTCGGCGCGCCGCTGCCGACCCGCCCGCCGGGCTTCTGCGTCGGCTGCCCCGAGCGCCCGGTGTTCGCAGCGATGAAACTGGTCGAGAAGGACGTGGGCAAATACCACGTCTCGGCCGACATCGGCTGCCATACGTTCGCCACGCTGCCGCCGTTCAACATCGGCAACACCGTGCTCGGCTACGGTCTCGGCCTCGCTTCCAACTCGGCCGTGCAGCCGATGTTCGGCAACCGCACCGTGACGATCATGGGCGACGGCGGCTTCTGGCATAACGGGCTGACCTCGGGCGTTGCGAACGCGGTGTTCAACCGCGACGACGGCATCCTGGTGATCATGAAGAATGGCTACAGCTCCGCGACCGGCACCCAGGAGCTGCCTTCCTCGCCGCATCACAGCGAGTCCAAGGCCGCCGACATGTCGATCGAGCGCGCGCTGCAGGGTCTTGGCGTGGACTGGATGCGGACGGTGACCACGTATCACGTCGGCGAGATGAAGCAGACGCTCAAGGACGCGATGACGACGGACTACGCCGGCCTGAAAGTCATCATTGCCGACGGCGAATGCCAGCTCGAGCGCCAGCGACGCATTCGCCCCGAGACCGCGAGAAAGCTCTCCTCGGGCGAGCGAGTCGTGCGCGTCAAGTACGGCGTCGATGAGGACACCTGCACCGGAGACCATTCGTGCATCCGCCTCTCCGGATGCCCGACGCTGACCGTCAAGGACAACCCGGACCCGTTGCGTCGCGACCCGGTCGCCACCGTGATCGACGGCTGCGTCGGCTGCGGCCTGTGCGGCGAGAATGCGCACGCGGCGGTGCTCTGCCCTTCGTTCTACCGCGCCGAAGTGATCCAGAACGCGTCGCTCTTTGATCGCCTTCTCGATCGTTTGCGCCGCGCGATCGTTCCTGCATGAGCCTGCCCGAGCGCTCGCTGACGGTGCTGATCGCCGCGCTGGGCGGCGAAGGCGGCGGCGTCATGGCCGATTGGCTGATGCACGCGGCGACCGCCTGCGCGTTTCCGGCGCAGGCGACCTCGATCCCGGGCGTTGCGCAGCGCACCGGGGCCACGACCTATTACCTGGAGATCTTTCCCGCGCGGCGCGAGCTGCTGGGCGGGCGCGAGCCGGTGATGTCGCTCACCCCGAGTCCTGGAAACGTCGACGTCATGGTCGCTTCGGAGCTGCTCGAGGCCGGGCGCGCGCTGCAGAACGGCTTTGTCAGTCCGCAGCGCACTACGTTCATCGCCTCGACGCATCGCATCTACGCAACGGTCGAGAAGTCGCAGATGGCCGACGGGCGCGTCGCCAGCGAGCGTGTGCTGAGCGCGGCGCAGCAGCTCGCGAAGCGCGCGGTGCTGTTCGACATGCGCAAGCTGGCCGAAGAAAGCGGCACGGTGATCAACGCGGTACTGTTCGGAGCGATGGCCGGCTCGGGCGCGCTGCCGCTGCCGCGCGCAGCCTGCGAGGCGGCGATCCGGCACGGCGGCAAGGGCGCCGAAGCGAGCCTGCGCGGATTCGCCGCCGGCTACGACATCGCCGCCGGAGCACGCGCAGCGCCGGCGCTCGAAGCGCGCCGCCTGCCGCCCGAGGCGCAGGAGATCCTCAACCTCGGAGTCGCGCGGCTGCTGGACTACCAGGGCGAGAGCTACGCAGCGCTCTACCGCGAGCGCGTCCGCTCGCTCGGTGACGCCGACGCGAAGCTGGTCGGCGAAGTCGGCCGCCATCTGGCGCTGTGGATGAGCTACGAGGACATCATCCGGGTGGCGGACCTGAAGACGCGCGCCACGCGCTTTCGGCGAGTACGCAAGGAAGCCGGCGCGAAGGAAGGCGAGCCGGTCGTCGTCATCGATTACCTCAAGCCCGGGATCGAGGAGCTTGCGTCGATCCTGCCGCCCGGCCTCGGGCGGCGCCTGCGCGACTGGGCGGAGCGGCGCGGCAAGCTCGATGCGTACAACGTCGGCATGCACGTGAAGACGTCCGGCGTCGCAGGGTTCCTGCTCGTTCGCGCGCTGGCTTGGCTGAAACCATGGCGCCCGCGCAGCTTCCGCTACGCGGAAGAGCAGGCGCTGATCGAGCGCTGGCTCGGCGCGATCCGCGACGCGACGCCGAAGAGCACCGTGCTCGCGCTCGAAATTGCGGAGTGCGCCGGCTTGCTCAAGGGCTACGGCGAGACGCACCGGCGCGGCCTCGGAAATTTCCTCGCGATCTTCGACGCGCTGGTCGAGAACCCGGCGACTGCGGACCCCGTCGAGCAGGCCGCCGCGATTCGCAAGGCACGCGAAGCCGCGCTCGCGGACCCGGAGGGCCTCGCGCTGGAGCAGAACCTGGGCCGGCGGGTTCTCTGGATGAAGGCCGTAACCCATTGATCCGTAGATTGAATAAGTAAAACGAGTCGTTCCCCGCTCGATCGCGGATGCTAGAATCGGCCTGCATCCCGAGCGACCATGTCTGCGAATCCCCAACCCGTCCAGCAGGCCGCGCGCGCCGAGTTCTACCGGCGCATGGATCGGGACAATCTCGCGCCGCTGTGGGAAGTGCTGCATGCGCTGGTTCCTCCGCAGCCGCAGACGCCGTGCAAGCCTGCGCTGTGGAAATATCGCGAGATCCGACCGTACATCCTGGAGTCCGGCAGCCTCATCACCGCGCGCGAAGCGGTGCGGCGCGTGCTCATCCTGGAGAACCCCGGGATGCGCGGCCAGTCGTCGATCACGAGAAGCCTGTACTGCGGGCTGCAGCTGATCCTGCCCGGCGAAATCGCGCCCAGCCACCGTCACACGCAGTCTGCGCTGCGCTTCATCATCGAGGGCACGGGCGCGTACACCGCCGTCGATGGCGAGCGCACCACGATGCACCCGGGCGATTTCATCATCACGCCGTCCTGGACCTGGCACGATCACGGCAACCCCGGCGCGGAACCGGTCGTCTGGATGGACGGGCTCGACATCAACATCCTCGCGCTCTTCGATGCGCAGTTCGCGGAGAATTATCCGGAAGAGGTACAGCCCGTGACACGCCAGGAAGGAAACTCCGACGCGCGCTACAGCCACAACCTGGTGCCGCTCGGCCCGTTGCCGCAGAGCAGTACTTCGCCGCTCTTCAGCTATCCGTACGCTCGCAGCCGCGAAGCATTGGCGTCGCTCGCGCGCAACGAGGCACCGGACGCCTGCCACGCCTGGAAGATGCGATTCAGCAACCCGCTGACGGGCGGCTTCGCGATGCCGACGATCGGCGCGTTCCTGCAGCTGCTGCCCGCCGGATTCCGCGGCGATCCGTATCGCTGCACCGACGCCACCGTGTATTCGGTGGTCGAGGGAAGCGGACGCGCGCGGATCGGGGAGCAGGATTTCCCGTTCGAGCCGAAGGACACGTTCGTAGTGCCATCCTGGCATCCCTTGCGCCTGGAAGCCGGATCGGAGTGCGTGCTGTTTTCCTATTCCGACCGCCCGGCACAGGCCGCGCTCGGCTTCTGGCGGGAAAGCAGAGGATGAACGACGCCACGTTCCTATCGCGCGAGTACGACAACCGCGCCCTGGTCCCCGACCATCCCCAGTACTTCGCTCGCTGGGCCGAGGCTTCGGGGCGCGCGCGCGCCAGGATGACCTGCTACCTCGACCGGCGCTACGGCGAGGCACCCGGCGAAGCGATGGACATCTTTCCGGCGCGCAAGGGCGACGGCAGCTGCATGATGTTCATCCACGGCGGCTATTGGCGCGCGCTCGACAAGTCGGACTTCTCGTTTCTCGCGCCCGCGTGGGTCGATGCCGGCGTTTCGCTCGCAGTCGTCAACTACGACCTGTGCCCGAAGGTCACGATCGACGAGATCGTCCTGCAGATGCTGCGCGCCAGCCGCTGGCTGTACCTGAACGCAGAGCAATACGGGATGGACGAGGACCGGCTGTACGTTGCCGGCCATTCCGCCGGCGGTCATCTGACGGCGATGATGATGGCGGCGCTCTGGCCGGTGTTCGATTCGCGCTTGCCGAAGGATCTGTGGAAAGGCGGGCTCGCGGTCAGCGGCCTGTACGACCTGCGGCCGCTGGTACAGGTCGACTGGCTCAATGCGGATCTGCGTCTGAACGAGGAGAGCGCGCTGCGCGTTTCGCCTGCATTCATTCCGGCCGCGACGCGCGCTCCCGTGATGACGTCGGTGGGCGGCAGCGAGAGCTCCGAATTCAGGCGGCAGAATGCATTGCTCGCCGAACGCTGGCGCGGTGCGTTCGCCGGCGACGCCTCGATGCCGGGACGGAATCATTTCTCCATCCTCGACGGCCTCGCCGAGCAATCGAGCGCGCTCTTTGCCGGCGCGCGCAAGCTGATGAAGCTCGACCGGTGACGGGCGCGAACGAGTACCTCGCCCCCGGGCAGTACGTCGACAGCGATCACGCCGCGGTGCGCGAATTCGCGGCGGCGCATTCGAAAGGCGAATCCGACATCGAGCGCGCCGTGTCGCTCTACTACGCCGTCCGCGACGGGATCAAGTACAACCCGTTCCTCGATTTCTCGCAGGACGCGGCGTACCGCGCATCGAGCACGCTCGAGCGCGGCGAAGGATTCTGCGTCGGCAAGTCGGCGCTGCTCGCCGCCTGCGCTCGCGCCGTGGGCATCCCCGCGCGCGTCGGATTCGCCGACGTCAAGAACCACCTGACCACGCCGCGGCTGCGCGAGCGCATGGGCACCGATCTCTTCATCTACCACGGGTACGCCGAGCTGTTCCTCGACGGCAAGTGGGTCAAGGCGACGCCGGTGTTCAACAGCGAGCTGTGCCAGCGCTTCCGCGTCAAGCCGCTCGAGTTTGACGGCAAGGAAGACTCCATCTTCCATCCGTTCGACGCGGACGAGCGCCGCCACATGGAATATGTGAACGACCACGGCACGTTCGCCGATGTGCCGGCCGCGAGGATCCAGCGCGAGTTCCGCGCCTACTATCCGAACACGTTCGCACTGGGAGAGGAAGCAGAGAAGGAGACGTTCGGGTAGGTCGACGCTTTGCCCGTCTGTGTCACCATCTGTTCTATGAAAGCTCTGTTGCGCGCTTTCTCGATCGTCCATGCCTTGATGGCCGCTCTTTTCGCTTGTGCCGCGCTCATGCTGATCGGGATTGCGGCCAAGATGGGTTGGTTCGCCTTCGTCGCCGGTCTGAACGCGCAAGCAGCGCAGGGAATCATAGAAGCAGTCGGTCTACTTGCTGCCGCAGTGGTGGCCCTGCAGATCGCGCAAACCATCACCGAGGAGGAGGTGGTTCGTGACGCGCAGATCAGTGCGCCCACGCGCGTGAGGCGTTTC
>Ga0075421_100000606_pt1 | contig 38164 bp, 33 predicted proteins | sample SoiMetdeltSBSDD5_FD_75292 | JGI IMG/M metagenome (GOLD analysis project Ga0075421, IMG submission 75292) | Bulk soil microbial communities from a Populus tree surrounding site in Tennessee, USA - Soil MetaG P. deltoides SBSDD5 | ecosystem: Environmental > Terrestrial > Soil > Tree plantation... | reverse complement strand
TCGTGCTGGTAGCCCACCCCGGCGACGAAAGCCTCGGCGCCGCCGGCCTGCTCTCACGTCTCAGTGACCCGTGGGTGGTCTGTCTCACCGACGGCGCGCCACGCGACCGCCGCTTCGTGCCCAAGGGGCTGCCGGTGAAACCCACCGCCTACGCCAAGCGGCGCCGCGAGGAGATGGGACGGGCGCTCAACCTCGCTGGGGTCGGGATCGAGAGGCTCCTCCTGCTCGACATACCCGACCAGGAGGTCGCGCTCGCGCTGCCGCGGCTCGTGCAGCGCCTCGCCACGCTCGTCTGCGGGCTCCGGCCGCACCTCGTGGTCACGCACGCCTACGAGGGAGGTCACCCGGATCGCGACGCCGCGGCGCTCGCCGCACGCCTCGCCGTCGACCGTCTCGACGAGCAGGAGGGAGCCGCGCCAGCGCTCGCCGAGATGCTCTCGTATCACCGGGAGGCGGACCGGCTCGTCGCCGACCGCTTCCTGCCGGCCTCGACCGACCGCTTCATGGTGCTGCTGCGTCTGACCCCGCGCGAGCGCCGCCTCCGCCTCCAGATGCTCGAGTGCCACGTCAGTCAGGTGGCGACGATGGCGCAGCTTCCCGAGTGCGGCTGCGAGCGCCTGCGTCCAGCTCCGGAATATGACTTCCTGCGGCCGCCCCACCCGGGGCCGCTGCACTACGAGACCCAGGGGTTCGCGCTCGACGGGGCGCGGTGGCGCGAGCTGGCCGGCCAGGCCATCGTCGCCGAGACCCAGGAGGCGGCCGCGCGCTCGGCCCACTGAGACGACGATGCGCGTGGCGGCGGTCGCGGACCTTCACTGTTCACGGACCTCTGCCGGGACGTACCGTCCGCTCTTCGAAGCGGCGCGGCAGGCGGCGGACGTCCTAGTGCTCCCCGGCGACCTGACCGACTTCGGTCTCCCCGAGGAGGCGCAGCTTCTGGTCGCCGAGCTGCAGGCGGCGACGGACGGGCTGCCGGTGATCGCCGTGCTCGGCAACCACGACTACGAGTCGGGCAAGGAGGGCGAGATCCACAAGATCCTCGCCGGCGCTGGGGTCATCGTGCTCGACGGCGACTCGTGCGAGGTGCGCGGGGTCGGCTTCGCGGGCGTGAAAGGGTTCGCCGGTGGCTTCGGGCGCGGCGCGCTGGGCGCCTGGGGCGAGCCGGCGATCAAGATGTTCGTGCAGGAAGCCGTCAACGAGGCGATCAAGCTCGAGTCGGCGCTTGCCCGGCTGCGCACCGACCGCCGCGTGGTGGTGATGCACTACTCGCCGATCGTCGCCACGGTCGAGGGGGAGCCGCGCGAGATCTTCCCGTACCTCGGCTCGAGCAGGCTCGAGGAGCCGCTCTCGCGCTATCCGGTCGACGTCGTCTTCCACGGCCACGCGCACCGCGGGCAACCCGAGGGTCGGACGCTCGCCGGCGTGCCCGTGTTCAACGTCTCGCTGCCGCTCATGCGCCGCGGCCCGGTCGAAGGAAGGCTCTTCCGGCTCTTCGAGATCCCGGAAGCCGGTGCGCGCGCTCCGGGCGCGCGGGTAGCCGAGCACGTCGCCGAGCCGGCCGACGAACCGGTGGCCGCGCGGGTGAAGAGTTGAAGCAGGTGAAGAGTTGAAGCGGCCGGCCGCGTTTCCGCCGGCGGAACGGTTCTTCCCGCCGCGGCGGACGTTGCCCGCCCTGGCGGGCGCCGTGCAGGGCTGTCGCGCCTGCCCGCTCTTCCGCCACGCCACGCAGGCCGTCTTCGGACAGGGCCCGCGCCATGCGCGGCTCGTGTTCGTCGGCGAGCAGCCGGGCGATCGCGAGGACCTGGAGGGACGTCCTTTCGTCGGCCCCGCGGGCAAGCTGCTGGATCGCTACCTCGTGGAGGCCGGCCTCGACCGCGACGTCCTCTGGCTCACCAACGCGGTCAAGCACTTCAAGTTCGAGGAGCGCGGCAAGCGCCGGATCCACAAGAAGCCGACCGCCACGGAAGTGCAGGCCTGTTTCCCCTGGCTCGAGGTGGAGCTCGACCGGATCGCGCCCGAGATGATCGTCTGCCTGGGGGCCGTCGCCACCCGTGCGCTGCTCGGGCCGCGAGCCGCCGTCGAGCGCGACCACGGGAAGGTGTTCGAGACCCCGTGGGCGCCCTGGGTGATGCCCACGTATCACCCGTCTGCCCTCTTGCGCGTGCCAGAGGAACGACGCGTCAGCCTGCGCGCCACGTTCGCCGGCGACCTGCGGATCGTGGCGGAGCGTTACCGCGAGCTCGCTGGCGTCGCCGGCACGAAAGGTGAGGCCGCCGCAGGCAGCTCGCCCCGACACGAACCGAAGGCACCCGACTTCCGACGGAGCGCCCGGGAGGCCCAAGAGCGTAGCGACCGACATTCCCGGCGTAGCGATCGAGATTCCAGAGCGTAGCGACCGAGATTCCAATCGGGTAGAGGTGCGATGCATGACGAACGACGAACAAGACCCCGAGACCGAGGACCTTTTCTGGGAGGCGGGCGAGCGGCTGGACGAGTCGACCGGGCTCGGGCGCCACCCGAGCCGCGCCGAGCGCGACCCGGCGGGCGAGGGCTGGGGCGAAGACGAGAGCGGGCACTCCTGGGCGCAGTACTTCCACGACCCGGTGCGCGAGCCGTACGGCGGCTCGAGCGGTAGCGGCCAGCTCCACCCCTACGGCGGCCGCCGGTTCGCCTGGGGGCGCGACAGCGGCACGCACAAGTCCGACGGCCAGCTCTACGGCTACGACCAGCGCGGCTTCGGGCACCGTCGCGACAGCTTCTACGCCACCGCCGGCGCCACCCCCTGGTGGGAGCTCGAGCCCTCCGCCGAAGACAGCGCTCCGGAGTCCCGAGGGTTCGGCGGCGTCGGATCACGCGGCTACAAGCGGCCGGACGGGCGCATCGAAGAGGAGGTCGTGCAGCGCCTCGAAGAGGCGGACTGGGTGGACGCGACCGACGTCGAGGTCGAGGTCGCCGACGGCGTGGTGACGCTGGCCGGCGAGGTGGAGACGCGCGAGGAGCGACGGGCCGCCGCGGACGTGGCTGCCGAGGTGGCGGGCGTGGTGGACGTCATCAACCGCCTGCGGTCGCGGCAGCGCCGCAGCATGCACTGAGCGGCCATGGCAGCCGCGCGGTCCCGGCTCTGGGTCTGGGTTCTCACCATCCTCCTGCTGGCGCTCCTGGTGTGGGTGGTCGGCAATCGGGTGGCACGCGGTCCCCGCGCCGAGGTCGGCGTCACCGGTGCCGACGCGCCGCCCCCTGCACCGCCGTTGCCCACGCCGGTGGAGGAGCGTGCGGGGCGGTCGCCCGGCGATTCTGCGGGCGCGATTCCCGACCCGACGGCCGCCGGCCCGCGTAGCGACGCAGTCGGGGGCTCGACCGACGCCCCGGCGTCGCCGGCGCCGCGACGCTGACGGCATCGGCGAATCGCCCTGCGCAAGGATCGCCGGCTCGATTCCGTCTGCTGTGGGTGAGAGCCGGCCGCGGCCGGCAGGAGGGGGGCGAGAATGGAACGCACTCGGACGTGGAGTGGACGGTCGAACGGATCGCGCCCGGCAGCGCGATCCGCCCGTGACGCGGAGGTCTCACCGGTTCGGCGGCGCGTGATCGAGGCCCGCGAGCGAGCGCGCGTGCTCGCCGAGCTCGACGCCATGCTCCGCGAGGATGCCTTCGCGCTTCCGGCGGCTCTCGAGGAGGAGGGCCGGAGCCGTGGAGCTCAGCCGCGCGTCACGGCCGCGAAGAGCTCGGCGAACGGCTGCGGCCTGCCCACCCAGTAGCCCTGCAGCCAGTCCACCCCCATCGCCTCGAGCTCGCGCGCGAGGCCCGGGTTGGAGACCGACTCGGCGATGGTCTCGATCCCCATCAGGTGGGCGATGCGGTTGATCGACTCGACCATCGCCCGGTCCAGCGGGTCGGAGAGCAGGTCCTGGATGAAGCTGCCGTCGATCTTGAGGTAGTCCACCGGCAGGTCCTTCAAGTAGCCGTAAGACGACATGCCGCTGCCGAAGTCGTCGAGGGCGAAGCTGCAGCCGAGGCGGCGCAGCATGCCGATCATGCGCAGCGCCTGCGGCAGGTTCGCCACCGCCGCGGTCTCGGTGATCTCGAAGCAGATGAGCTTGGGAGGCACGCCACTACCTTCCAGGCGCCCGGCGACGAAGTCGAGGAAGCTCTCGTCGCCCACCGAGAGCGCGGAGAGGTTGACGCTGCAGAGCGCGATCGACTCGCGCGCCCGCAGCGGCAGCGCGGCAAGGGCGCGCAGGGCGTGCGCGACCACCCAGCGGTCGATGTCGGGCATCAGGCCATAGCGCTCGGCCGCCCTGATGAAGTCGCGGGGCGCGAGCAGGCTGCCGTCGGGCTCGCGCATGCGCAGGAGCACCTCGCAGCCGCCGGGGAGCGAGCTCCCGACGCGCGCGATCGGCTGCGCCCAGAGCTCGAGCCGCCCCTCGTTGAGCGCCTCCTGGATGCGCACCACCCACTGCATCTCGTCGTGGCGGCGGAGCAGCTCGGTGTCGTCCTGCTGGTAGAGCTGCACGCGCTGGCGGCCCTTCTCCTTGGCGATGTAGCAGGCGTGGTCGGCGGCCGAGAGCAGGTCGATGACGCCGCTGAAGGCGGGGGAGATGGGGACCACGCCGATGCTCGCGCCGACTCGAAAGCTCGACTGCTGCCACTGGAACTGGAGGTCGGCGAGCGCCCGCTCGAGCTCGCGAGCGCGGCGCATTCCCTCGTCGACTCCGCAGTCGGCCAGGAGCAAGCCGAACTCGTCCCCTCCGAGCCGCGCCAGGACGTCGGCGGGGCGCATGCGCTCCTGGAGCAGGATCGCCACCTCGCGCAGCATCTGGTCCCCAGCAGCGTGGCCGCAGGTGTCGTTGATGAGCTTGAACTGGTCGAGGTCCATGTAGCAGAGCGAGAAGCCGCGGCCCTCCGTGCGCGCCGCCTGCAGGGCGCTGCGGAGCTTGCCCTCGAAGCTCTGGCGGTTCGGCAGCCCGGTCATCGCGTCGTGACTCGCCTGGTGGGCGAGCTGGAGGTGGAGCAGCTGGCGCTCGGTGACGTCCCGAAGGACGACCACGGCGCCGATCGGGGCGCCCGCGGCGTCTCGGATGGGCGCGATGGTGCGGCTGATCGCGAAGCGTTTGCCGTCCCGGCGCACGAGCGTCACGCTGCTGCGGGCCCCATCGCGAGGCTCCTCGTAGTCGACGGCCGAGGTGCGCGGGTTGGCGCCGAGGGGATGAGCGGCGAGGGGGGCGCCCGTGGCGTCGTCGATGAGCTGCAACACCTCCTCGATCGGTCGCCCGCCCGCTTCGCCCTTGCTCCACCCGGTGAGCGCCTCGGCGGTCGGGTTGAGGTAGCGCACGCGCCCCTCGCCGTCGGCGGTGACCACGGCGTCGCCGATGGAGGCGAGGGTCACCTGGGCGAGCTCCTTCTCGTCGTGCAGCGCCCGCACCTGCTCCTCGTAGGCGCGGGTGGTCTGCGCGAGGAGATTGCGCAGGATGGCGTTGTCGAAGTCGGTCGACAGGGTCACGCCGGTTCCTCGCGCAAGAGGGCGAGGACCGCCGTCTGGTTGTAGAAGGCGAGGCCGCCTCGCGGCGTCGGGCCGATCTCGCCGAAGCTGAAGAACCCGGCCAGCGGGATGCCTCGCAGCGCGCGGTGCACGGCGGCCGCTTCGCGGTGGGCTTCCTCGCCGAGCACCGCTTCGCGGCCGACGCAGGAGTAGAGGACGGCAGACTGCGCCGGCGCCGAGGCCTCGAGCGCCGCCGCGGCGCGCTCGAGCGAAGCGCCGTTGCCGATGCCCAGCCGCACCTGGTCGCCGGAGAGGACGTCGCCCCAGTAGGTGACGGTGCGTCGTTCCTCGTCGAAGCTCTGCATGCTGCGGTAGAGGCCGTGGCGCGCGGGGTCCGGCCCGTCGATGATGAGTGGGAAGCGGTAGGCTGACTCGGGCATCGGCGCCAGCACACCGTCGGCGGTGAAGTAGCGCCGGTACCAGGTGGTCGCCGGCTCGCCGTCGATCTCGAGGACGGTGTTGCCGGCGGCGGCGGTGACGGTGAACACCGGGCTCGCGGGGTCCCAGCCGCGCACGATCTCGACGTCCATCCGCACGCCGTGGAGGCCGACGAGGAGGCACGCCGACGGGAAGAGCTTCGCTCCCCAGAAGACGCGTGCTCCGGCGGCCGTGATCGGCAGGCTCTGCGAGGCGAGGCCGCCGGCAATGGGGGGCAGCGGCGGGTCGAGGGACGCTCGCAGGGAGTCGAGGAAGGCCTGGATGGGGAAGCGAAGGCCGTCGGCGATGACGAAGCAGGCGTCGCATGAGCGCAGTCGCGCCGCGAGCCTGACGAGCTCGACCGGTGTGGGGAGGGCGCTGTCGACCTCGATCGCCTCCACCCACACCCGCGACCTGGGATTCTCGAAGCGGTGGAGTTGCAGGCAGCCGCCCGTCTCGAGGCTGCCGTCGGCGAACTGGGTCGAGGCCTCGCAACCCACGAGCGTGGCGGTGGGCCAGCGCGCGACCAGCGAAGTGAGCTGGGCCGGCAGGGCATCGCCGGGTGGGAGGAAGGCGACGACGAGGTCGGGTGGCGTCTCGCGCTCGAACGCAGTGGCCACCCCATCGTTCAAGGCAGAAGGCAAGAAAACCCGACTCTGCATCGACAGCGGTACCTCGGCGAAGGGGCCGAATCTGCGGGGCCAGTTCCCGGGGTCGACAAAGGAAGGCCCACTCACGTGGGCCGTCAAGGGAGTGTCCGCATGTTACCCCCGCGCCGCATCGCATGGGAAGCGAGGGCCGCCCACGGCGCGTTACCGCCAGTGCGTCCGCAGGCCCTTGACGCCTCGTGACCGGCGGTCATAGAATTACCCGCAGTCGGCGGCAGACCGGCGGCCGAGGGGCTGCGACGAGGTCGGTAGGAGAGGGGTGACGATGGGCATCGCGGAGCGGAAGGAGCGCGAGTTCAAGCGGCGGGAGCGCGAGATCCTGCAGGCCGCGCTGCGCCTCTTCGACGACGAGGACTGGCAGCTCGTCACCATCGAACGCATCGCGCAGGAGGCGGAGATCGGCAAGGGAACGGTCTACCTCCACTTCCCGAGCAAGGAAGACATCTACGGCAGGCTGGCGCTCGACTTCGCCCGCCAGCTGCTCGTCAAGCTGCAGAAGATCGACGGCGCGCTGTCGCCGGCGGAGCGCCTCGGCGCAGCGATCCGCGTCATCTTCGAGGCCCACCGCGGCGGCCGTCGGTACCAGCGCATCGTCGACTACTGCAACCGCGAGGACTTCCGGCGCCGGCTCGACGAGCCGACCGCCGCCGAGCTGCAGCGCATCGACGACCAGATCATGGGGTCCTTCATGGCGGTGGTGCAGGAGGGGATCGCGAGCGGCGTGTTCCCCGCGCACCCGATGCCGTCCATGCTCTGGGGGCCCCACGCCACGGTGATCGGCGCCGTCCGGATGTTGAGCGGCAACTGCGGCTGCATCGAGGTTCCCCAGGCCGACGCATTCGTCGCCGAGGTGACGCGCTACATGCTCGCCGGGCTGATGTACCAGGGGCCGGAGGTCCTGCCGGTGGCGGCGCGGCAGCCGGAGGCCGTGACCGCCCGCAATTGAGCAGGTCCCCTGCGCGTATCCCAGACGCCGGTTCCGCCGCCGGCCCACCCGCCGCCTCAGCACCCACGACAGCAAGGACCGAGAAGCAGAGCTCCAGGCAGAGAGAAAGGATCGAGTCGATATGAGGAGGTTCCTTCCGCTGCTGGCCGCCATCTTCTTGGCGCCGGCAGCGTCATTGGCACAGGAGGCAGGGCAGCCCGCTGCCGACGTGGCCGCGCCTGCGGCCGCACCCGCCGCCAGCGGGGGAGCGCGTGCGCTCTCCCTCGAAGAGGCGCTGCGCCTCGCCGAGGCCGCCGGGGAGGGCGTGCGCATCGCGGTGGCCGAGGTCGACCGGGCCAGGGCGCAGCGCCGCGAGGCCCGCAGCGAGCGGTTCCCGCAGCTCGACGCCAGCAGCAGCTACACCCGGACCCTGCACAGCGAGTTCGAGGACGTCGACTTCGACTTCGGCGGCGACAGCGGATCGAGCGACCTCTCCAACCTTCCGTTCGGCCAGCGGAACCAATACCGGCTCGGCCTCGTCGTCAACCAGAGCCTCTGGTCCGGCGGCCGCATCAGCGCCCAGACGCGGGCGGCCGAGGCCGGGCAGAGCGCTGCCGAGACCGGCCTCGGCGCTGCGCGTGCCGAGCTTGCGCTCGACGTCACGCAGGCCTACTTCGACGCGCTGCTGCTCGATCGGCTCGTGAGCATCTCCGAGGCGACGCTCCAGCAGGCCGACCGGGCCTTCGAGCAGACGAAGCTCGCACGTGAAGTGGGCAACCAGTCGGAGTTCGAGCTGCTGCGCGCGCAGGTGACGCGCGACAACGAGCGCCCGCAGCTCCTGCAGCGGCGAGCCGACCGCGACCTCGCGTACGCCCGGCTCGCGCAGCTCATCGACGCGCCTCCCGATCAAGCCCTGGAGCTGACCACCGGCTTCGCCGACTTCTCCGCCTGGGAGGCGCGCGGAGCGGTGCCGCCCGCGGCCGACCGGATGGCCTGGCTCGCCCGGCTCGCCGACGGCCGCGCGCCCGTGCGTCAGGCTCGGGCCGCTGCGGAGGTGCAAGAGGCGCAAGTGCGCATCGCGCGCGCCCTTCGACTCCCGAGCGTCGGCGTCAGCTCCGACTATGGGCGGGTCGCCTACCCGGTCGGCGGGTTGCCGGCATGGGGAGACACGCGGACCAACTGGACGGTCGGGCTCGGGCTGCGCGTGCCGCTCTTGACCGGCGGCCGGCTGGCGGCGCGGGAGGCGCAAGAGCGTGCGGTGCTCGATCAGGCCCGTGCCCGGCTCGACCGCACGCGCGAGCTCGCGTGGCTCGAGGCGCGCGACGCCCTCGACCGCCTCGGCGCCGCGGACGCGGTCTTCCAGGCGGCCTTCGGCAACGTGGCGCAGGCCCAGCGCGCCTACGAGATCGCCGAGCTCCGCTACCGCGAGGGGCTGTCGACCCAGCTCGAGCTCAACGACACCCGCATCGCCCTCACCTTCTCGCAGGGGATGGCGGCGCTGGCCGCGCGCAACCTCCAAGTGGCGCGTGCGCGCGTGGCCTTGCTCCCCGACCTGCCGCTGGGCGCCGGCGGCCCGAACGTGACGCTCACCTTGGCGTCGGCGGGGGCCGCCGGAATCCAGGTGCCGGCATCCGCATCTTCTTCGCCGGCCACGGCCGGCGGCAACCCGACGACCTCGTCCTCCCCGGGAGGGTTTCCGCAATGAGTCGCATCCGACGCAACCATGTCTCGCTCGGCGGCGTTCTCGCCGCCGGCGCCGTCGCAATCACTCTCGCCGCCTGCGGCGGCAAGGAGGCCAAGACCGTCGAGCAGCCGAAGGAGTCGGCGCTCGCCGTGGGCGCCGAGAGCGTCTACCGCGTCGACCAGGCGCGGCTCGCCACCGGCCCGCTCGTCTCGGGCTCTCTCGAGGCCGAGAAGGAAGCCACCGTCGCCGCCGAGGTGCCCGGGGCGGTGCTGGCCACGGCCGCCGAGGAGGGGCAGGCGGTCGCCGCCGGCACCGTCCTCGCACGCCTCGACGACCGCGCGCTACGCGAAGCGACGCTCTCCGCAGACAGCGCCGTGCGCTCGGCAGAGCAGCAGCTCACGGTGGCGAAGCGCAACGCCGAGCGCGCCGAGACGCTCCTCCGCGGCGGCGCCATCGCCGAGCGTGAGGCGGAGGTGGCGCGCTGGAACGTCACCAACGCGCAGGCAATGCTGGCCGACGCCAAGGCCCGCCAGACGTACGCTCGGGAGCAGCTCGCCAAGACCGTGGTGCGGGCACCGTTCCGCGGCGTCGTCAGCAAGCGCTCGGTGGCGCCGGGCGATACCGTCCAGCCCGGGAGCCCGCTCTACACGCTCGTCGATCCGACGCGCATGCGGCTGGTGGCGCACGTCCCGGCGGAGGGTGTTGCCGCACTGCGCGTGGGAACGCCGGTCGAGTTCACCGTCAGCGGACTCGCCGGGCACCCGATCGCCGGCACCGTCCAGCGCATCAACCCCGTGGCCGACCCGTCCACGCGGCAGGTGGAGATCCACGTCGCCCTGCCGAACGTCGAAGGCCGGCTGGTCGCCGGCCTCTACGCCGAGGGGCGGGTGACGACGGCGACGCGGGAGGCGCTCGCCGTCCCCGCTTCGGCGATCGACCGCTCGCTCAGCCAGCCGGCCGTCCTGCGCATCGCCGGCGACCGCGTCGAGCGCGTCCCGGTCGAGCTCGGCATCACCGACGAGGATGCCGAGAAGGTCGAGGTGCTCTCCGGAGTCTCCGCCGGCGACACGGTGCTCCTGGGCGCCGCGCGCGGCATCACGCCGGGGGCGAAGGTCATCGTGCAGAACGGAGCGCAGCCGGCCACCCCCGCGGAACCTGCGAACAACCAGCCCGGAGCCTGAGCCATGTTCCTCTCCGACCTCGCCATCAAGCGCCCGACCGTCACGGTGGTGACGATGCTGGCGCTCGTCGTCTTCGGCATCTTCGCCCTCTGGTCGCTCAAGGTCGACGAGTTCCCCGACGTCGCCGAGCCGGTGATCGCGGTGTCGATCGTCTACCCCGGCGCCTCGCCCGAGGGTGTGGAGCGGGAGATCCTCGACCCCATCGAGGAGGCGATCTCCGGCACCAGCGGCATCGACAAGATGCAGTCGACCGCCCAGGACGGGTTCGCCCAGATCATCGTCTTCTGGCACTACGACAAGGACCTCAAGGACGCGTCGCAGGAGATCCGCGACGCCATCTCGCGCATCCGCGACGAGCTGCCGCCGGAGATGAAGGAGCCGGTGCTGTCGCGCTTCGACCCGGGCGAGATGCCGATCGTCTCGATCATCCTCTCCTCGCAGTCGATCGCCGCGCCCGAGCTCACCGGCCTCGCCGACCCGGAGATGGTGAAGGAGCTGCGCACGGTCTCCGGAGTGGCCGACGTGCGCCTGCAGGGGAAGATCGAGCGCGAGATGACGATCGAGCTCGAGCCGCAGAAGCTCGAGGCGGCCGGCGTCACGGTCGCCGACGTGGTTCGGTCGATGGGGGCGCAGAACCTGGCGGCGCCGGTCGGGCGGGTCAACGACGCGCTCTCCGAGCGCACGATCCGGCTCAAGGGTCGGCTCGCCGGCCCCGCCGATTTCGATCGCGTGGTCGTCGCCGAGCGCGGCGGGCGCCTCGTCCGCCTCTCCGAGGTGGGCCGCGCCGTCGACGGCACCGAGGAGCCGCGCTCGCTCGCCCTCTTCAACGGTCAGCAGGCGATCGGCCTCGACGTGGTCAAGGCCAAGGGCTACTCCACGGCCGACGTCGCCACCAACGTCAAGAAGAAGGTGGAGGAGATGCGGGCGACGCTCCCCAAGGGCGTCGAGCTGAGCCTCGTCCGCGACGCCGGCGAGCGCGTCGAGCGCTCGGTGGGGGACGTCGAGATGGCGCTCGTCGAGGGCGCCCTGCTCACCGTCCTCGTCGTCTTCCTCTTCCTCAACTCCTGGCGCTCGACGGTGATCACCGGTCTGGCGTTGCCGGTGTCGGTGATCGCCGCCTTCGTTGCCGTGTGGGCCTTCGGCTTCACCCTCAACTCGATGTCGCTGATGGGGCTCTCGCTCGCCATCGGCATCCTCATCGACGACGCCATCGTCGTGCGCGAGAACATCGTGCGTCACGTCCACATGGGGAAGGACCACTACACGGCGGCTCGCGAGGGCACCGCCGAGATCGGCCTGGCGGTCGCCGCCACCACCTTCTCGATCGTCGCCGTCTTCGTGCCGGTGGCCTTCATGACCGGAGTCGCGGGGCAGTGGTTCAAGCCCTTCGCGCTCACCATCGCCTGCTCGGTGTTGGTGTCGCTCTTCGTCTCCTTCTCGCTCGACCCGATGCTCTCCGCCTACTGGCCCGACCCCGAGCTCGAGGAGCACCAGAAGAGCTGGGTGACCCGGCGGCTCGACGGCTTCAACCGCTGGTTCAACGGCCTCGCCTCAGGCTACCAGCGCGTCGTCGGCTGGGCGCTCGACCACCGCGTCGCCACGATGGCGATCGCCGCGCTTGCCTTCTTCGGCGCCATCTGGCTGCAGAAGACCTTCGGCGGCGCCGGGTTCATGCCGGTCTCCGACAACAGCGAGCTCAACATGCTGGTCGAGACGGCGCCAGGCTCGAGCCTCGACTACACGCGGCTCAAGGCGGAGGAGGCGGCGCGAGTCGCCCGCGGCTACAAGGAGGTCCTCTACACCTACACCACGATCGGCGGCGACTCGGGGGCGGTGGACAGCGCCTCGGTCTACGTTAAGCTGACGCCCAAGGCGGAGCGGTCGCGCTCGCAGGAAGTGGTGGGGCAGCAACTCCGTGACGACGTGTCGCGGCTCGCCGGCGCCACGACGTCGGTGTTCACCGGCTGGATGAACGCCAACTTCAAGCAGATCCAGATCGAGCTGCGCGGCCGTGAATCCGCCGAGCTCACCCGCCTCGCCGAACGTATGCTGCCGCTGGTTCGCAAGGTGCCGGGGGCGGTGGACGTCGGGCTCTCCACGCGCGGCCAGAAGCCGGAGCTCGAGGTGGAGCTCGAGCGCGGCCTGGCGAGCACGCTGGGGCTCTCGGTGGGGGACGTGGCGCGGTCGATGTACCCCGCCTTCGCCGGCATCGATGCCGGGGATTGGGTCGACCCCACCGGCGAGACGCGGGACGTGACCGTGCGCCTCGCCCCCGAGGCGCGCAAGCGCGCCGCCGACCTCATGCGCCTGCCGCTCTCGGTGCCGGGACCCGACGGCACGACCGTCAGCGTGCCGCTCGGCCAGGTGGCCACCGTGCGCGAGGGGCTCGGCCCGGCCGCCATCAACCACCTCGACACCAACCGCGTCGTCATCCTGCAGGCGAACGTCTCCGGGCGCTCGCTCAACGAGGTGCTGACCGCCATCCAGGCCGGCATCGAAACGGTGCCGCTGCCCCCCGGTTATCGCCTCACGCAGGGCGGAGAGGCGAAGGACCAGGCCGAAGTGTTCGGCAAGATCTTCGCCGCGCTCGGCATCGCCGTCGTCCTCATGTACCTGATCCTGGTGATGCAGTTCGGGTCGTTCGTCGACCCCATCGCCATCATGCTGTCGCTGCCGCTGTCGCTCATCGGCGTCGTGCTCGCGCTGCTCATCACCGGCGACACGCTCAACATCATGAGCCTCATCGGAGTCATCCTGCTCTGCGGCATCGTCGCCAAAAACGCCATCCTCCTGATCGACTTCGCGAAGTGGGGACGCGAGCGGGGCATGAGCCGGCGCGAGGCGCTGATCGAGGCGGGGCGGATCCGCCTGCGCCCGATCCTGATGACCACCTTCGCCCTCATCGCCGGCATGGTGCCGATCGCGCTCGGCCGCGGCGAGGGTGCCGACTGGCGCGCCCCGCTCGGGCGGGCCGTGATCGGCGGCACGCTGACCTCGACGCTCCTCACCCTGCTCGTCATCCCGACGGTGTACGAGATCCTCGACGAGTGGAAGGAGCGCGTCCTGTCGTTCTTCGGCCGGCGCGTGGGACACCGCGAGCCGACCGCCGAGGAGATCGAAGACGTGGCGCGCGATCTGGTCCCGGCGGGCATCGGCGAGCGGTAGGGACCACCTCCGACGGGTTCCGCGTACCAGAACCCGTCCGCGAAACGCGGCTGGGTGGGGGGGCCCCTGACCCTCGAGGGTGGGACCCGCGGAGCCGCGGAGCGGCTGCGCTCGGACCGCCGAGCGCCCGAGCGAAGCGAGGCCGTGGGCCAGGGGGAAGGGGGAACCGATCTGGGCCCCTCTCTCCCCGGCGAGGGGAGAGGGGGGTTGGGGAGTGAGGGGTGGCAGACTAACCCAGGGGCGGGGGTCGGGAGGGGGGTGGCAGCGCGCCACGCGCGCGGTGGGGCCGACCTATGATCCGCCCGTGCAGCCGCTCGGCAGGGGCCGGAAGCTCGGCATTCTCTGGACGCTCTACTTCGTCCAGGGCCTCCCGTTCGGTTTCCAGGCGACCGCGCTCCCGGTGTACCTGCGGACGGCGGGGATGTCGCTCGCCGGCGTGGGTCTGGCGAGCGCGCTGGCGCTCCCCTGGATGCTGAAGGTCTTCTTCGCGCCGCTGGTCGACCGCTACGGCTCGGCGCGCCTCGGCCGGCGCCGCTCGTGGATCATCCCCCTGCAGCTCGGACTGCTCGCCTGCTGCGCGGCGGCTGCTCTCGTTCCGCCGTCGCGCGGCATGACGCCGATCCTGCTGCTCGTCTTCGGCATGAACCTCTTCGCGGCGACGATGGACGTCGCCGTCGACGGCCTCGCGGTCGACGTGCTCGACGCCGACGAGCTGGGGCAGGGGAACGTGGCGCAGGTGGTCGGCTACAAGGCCGGGATGCTCACCGGCGGCGGGTTGCTCGTCTGGGCGAGCGGCCGCATCGGCTGGGAGGGGCTCTTCCTGTCGATGACCGGGCTGATCGCCGCCTGCTTCGCCGTCACCCTCGTCTGGCGCGAGCGCGCGCCGGAGCGCGCCCTGGTCGCGGCCGCCGCGGCGCACACCCGCATGCGCGACATCCTCGCCCTGCTCGGGCGCGGCGTGTCGACCAGCGGCGGCGGCTGGCTGCTCCTCTTCATCGGCACCTACAAGCTCGGCGAGACGATGGCGGACATCATGTTCAAGCCGTTCCTCGTCGACGCCGGCTTCGGTCGCGAGCAGATCGGCCTCTGGGTCGGCACCTGGGGGATGCTCCTCTCGATCGCCGGCTCGGTCGCTGGCGGGGTCCTCGCGAGCCGCATGCCGCTCCTGCGCGCCGTGGGGGTGGCGGCGGCGCTGCGGGCCCTGCCGGTGGCCGGGGAGTGGTGGCTGTCGGTCGTCGACGTGACCCCGGCGCGGGTGATCGCAGTGACCTGCGTCGAGCACTTCTTCGCCGGCCTGCTGACGACGGCGATGTTCGCCTTCATGATGAGCCGCGTCGACCGCCGCATCGGCGCCACCCACTACACGCTGCTCGCCACCGTCGAGGTGTGGGGGAAGCTGCCGGCGGCGACGATCTCCGGGTTCGTGGCGCAGGCCACGTCGTACGCGGCCCTCTTCGCGCTTGCGACGGTTCTTTCGGTCGCCTTCCTGGCGCTGCTCGTGCCGCTCGCGAGGCGGGAGGCCGCCGGCGCCGTGCCGGCGACCCCCTCGACCGCCTGATCGCCGCGCTGCCGCGGCCGCGACGAAGGAAGGGCCGCCGCCGGACCTGAGAATCACCAGAGGCCCGGCGGCGGCGTGGGGGGTAGGACGAACCGATGTCGCGCCTCGGCGTGTGTCACCGAGGCGCGACAACGCTCACGGATGAGACGTGTAGAAGTGGTACGTACCGGTGCCGCTGTAGCCGTGGACGCCCCAGAGGTAGAAGCCGGCGGTGCCGACGTAGTTGATCGTCTCGTTGTTGGAGGTGGTCGTCGAGCTTGCGACCTGCTGCCACGCGGTGCCGTTCCAGAACCATAGATAGAGATCGAAGTCGGATCCGACCGGGCCGCGCAGGTAGCCGTTCTGCGACCCGGTGTCGCCGAAGTAGTAGGTGCCGCAGGGTTGGTATTGCGTCACCCCGCTCGCCCCGATGTAGTTCGTGTGCGTGTCGCAGTTGGTGCAGGGCGCGGCACCGTAGAGCGCGACGACGCCGTTCTCGTCGTCCACCTCGGTGGTTGCCGGGCTGTTGTTGCAGTAGCTCACCGACGGAAGCATGGTGGCCCCCGCCACGCCGGTATGGGCGAGCCCGATGGCGTGCCCGGCCTCGTGGACCATGACGCCTTCGATGTAGATCTCGCTCGAGCAGCCGACGCCGCCCGGGTCCTCGCCTTGCGAGGTCCAGTTGTAGCCGCCCGCGTTGGTGACAATGTCGGCGTCGTCGATCTTCCACGAGCCGGAGCCGGCGGAGCGCTCGCTGTAGTAGGCGGTGAACGTGGCTCCGAGACAGCTACCAGTGCAGGCGGCGATCGGGTCGGTGAAGTTGAGCATCGGCTTGCCGTCGCCGAGCGCGAATCCGGTGATGGATCCCTTGTGGGCCTTGATCACGCGCCCCGAGCCGGAGCCGTTCCAGGCGGCGCTGCTGGTGATGGCGTTGACCACTCGCGTGCCGCCGCCGTCGGCGTCGAGGATCGACGGGACACCGCCGGCGCGGTTGTCGACCGTGTAGTCGGGGCAGCAGTTCCAGGTCCGGTTGGGGCTCAGCAGGACGTATCCGGAGACCGCGCCGGCGGCGAGCGCGCCGAAGACGACGGCGGCGGCGACGGCCATGCGCGGGCGCGGGACGTAGCGGAGAAGCTGGCTCATGGCACCCTCCGCCCGAGCCGCTCGCCGTCTTCGCGTACGCTCGCCTTGAGGTCCTCGAGGCGCTCGGTCCGGGGGAGCTCGAACGACTTGTCGGCGCGCACCAGCCGCGTGCCGGCGTCGGCCATCGGCACCGCTACGTCGCTGCCGTCGACACCCCGCTCGATGCGATATTGGCCGAGTCGATACCCGTTCACGCGCACCGAGCCGTCGGCCGGCTCGCGGTAGAGGAACAGAAGCTGCCGCTCGCCCTTCGCGAAGGTGGGGAAGCCGGACGCCTCGATGCGCATGCGCCCGACCGTGCCTCCGAACGTAAGCACTTTCACGAACGTCGGCGCTTCGCCGACGATGACGTCGTCGACACGGACCAGCGCCTCGGTGAGGATCGCCGAGTGCTCCGCATTCCAGAACGAACGCACCTGCGTCACGCGTCCGTCGACCACCGCCGCCGAGCCGGCCACCAGCTCCTCCCGGCTCATCGCCAGGAAGGTCGAGGCCTCGGCGGCGGCGCCGACGAGCGCGATGTTGGCAACGAAGGCCGCGAGCAACCACCCTTTTCGTCGCATCGTGGAGCCTCCTCGAGGGTTGATTCCGACGTACCGTCGGCGACCCCTTGGATGCAAACGCGTCAGGCGAGAATGCGACGGCTCAAGATGGCGCTTCGATGGAGCTGGCAGGAAGCCGTGGTGTGGCGGGTCGCGGGGGCCGCCGGCACTGATCTTGCGACCTGCTGCGGCGCTGCGTGGGGAATGAACCTCGACGCCAGCGGGGCGGTATGCCCCGGGAGGTCCAGATGCACAACGACAAGTCACGCAAGGACCGCGACCTCGAGAAGGACACCATGAACATGCCTGGGAACGCCGGCTCCCAGGGTTCTCCAGGTTCGGAGCGCTTGCAGAAGAGCTCCGGCTCCAAGGGCTCCCAGGGTTCGCAGGGCTCCCAGCGCTCGCCGGGGCGCGGCTCGAGCGACATCGAGGAGACCGAGGTGGGCGCCAGCTCGCCCTCCGGCAACCCGTCGCGGTCGAGCGGCGGCAGCCGCACCGGCTCGGGCAGCTCCGGCTCGGAGCGGACGCCTCGGAGAGGAACCTAGAGCGCCCCGACGAGGGTTCGCGAAACCGCTGAGCCCCGAGGCACCGGCGAGGGGTGGGCGACGCGCCCACCCCTCGGCACCTCGTCTCGTCGACAACCTGCTCGCGCCGCTAGCCTTGGCCCTCGCGCGTGGCCGGTGCTATCCTTCCGCGGCCTTGGGCCCGCCCGGCCACGGCAGACCCACCGACACGCCGATGTAGCTCAGCGGTAGAGCAGCTGATTCGTAATCAGCAGGTCGCCGGTTCAATCCCGGCCATCGGCTCCAGCAACACCTCTCTGTCCAAGATTCGGCCTGGTCGGCGGCGTCAGGCCTTCGCCCTGAAGCGTCGCGAGCCCGCGGCCGAGGGTGCAGCCGGAATGTACAGTTGCCAGGTGGCCGGCGACTGCATCGAGATCCAGTGCCCGTATTGCGGCGAGCTGCTCGAGCTGCACGTCGAGGCGGACCTGAAGGGCAAGCTGGTTCAAGACTGCGAGGTCTGCTGCAACCCGATCCAGCTCGACATCCGCCGCGACGAGTGGGGCGACCCGCAGGTGGCGGTCGACCGTACCGACTGACGCGTAGGGCGCCTCGCGGAAGTGCGAGGCGACCGCGGCGACTGAGCCTGCGTCCGTTGACGGACCTTCGCGGTCGGCGTGCCGGCGGTCCGCTTCCGCGGCCGCCGGCCCCAGCTTCGCGCGCTCAGCGGACGATCTTGATCAGCTCCACGTCGAAGACGAGCGTGCCCGCGGGCTTGCCCGGAGCGTTGTCGTAGGCGAGCTTGGAGGGGATCCAGAAGCGGCGCTTCTCCCCCTCGACCATGAGCTGCAGCCCCTCCGTCCAGCCGGCAATGACGCCGTTGAGCGGAAAGCTCGTCGGCGTGCCACGCACGACGGAGGAGTCGAACATCTGGCCGTCGGTTGTCCAGCCCGAGTAGTGGACCTGCACGGTGCTGCTCGACTTCGGGTGGACGGTGCCGGTGCCCGCCTGGAGAACCTTGCTCGCGAGCCCGGAGCGCGTGACCTGGGCGTCGGCGGGCGCCGCCGCGACGTCGGGCGGGGTGGCCGGCGGGTCGACGATGCCGATCAGCTCGAGGTCGAAGACGAGCATTCCCTTCGGGACTCCGGGACGCGTGCTGTTGTCGTAGGCGAGGGCGCCGGGAATCCAGAGGCGCCGCTTCTCGCCCGCGACCATGAGCTGGAGCCCCTCGGAGAAGCCGGCGATGACGCCGCCGACCGGGAACATCACCGGCTTGCCGCGCGGCACGGAGGAGTCGAACATCTTGCCGTCGGTCGTCCAGCCGGTGTAGTGGATCTTCACCTGCGAGGCGGCGCTGGGGTGAGTCGTGCCGGTTCCGGCCTGCAGGACCTTCGAGGCGAGGCCGCTGGCAGTGCGCTCGGCATCGGCCGGCGCGGCGGCGACGTCGGCGGGGGCGGGAATCGAGCCCGGCGATGCGGGCGGCACCTGCGCCGCCGTGGCCGGCTTGGCGGCGGGCTCGGCGGCCACACCGGGGAGCGCGGCGAGGGCGGCGACGGCGGAGGCGAGGAGGGCGGTGGCGACTCGGGTTCTCATGGCGCGGAGGGTAGCTCGCTCCCAGCCGCGGAGGCAAGCCAGACAGAGGCCATGGAGCCAGGGCAGCGCAGCCCTCAAAAGCCGGGGCAGCCCTTACAATCCGACGCGTTGCTTCCCGCCGAACCCGAGGCCGCCGCCGGCGACGGCACGAGCCGCGCTCGCGTTGCGGTGGAGATGGCCGTGGTCTTCGCGGCGCTGCTCTCCATTCTCCTCGCGGCGTCGTCGAGCTTCGGCCTGGCGTGGGACGAGGTGACGTATTTCGACTACGCCGACTCGATCCGCGCCTGGTGGCGGTCGGGAGCGCCCTTGAACGAGGCGGCGCTGGCGCGGGCCTGGGCCTACGACACCTACAGCAACCCACACCCGCCGTTGATGAAAATCGTCGGCGCGCTCGGCCGGCCGCTGGCCTCCCGCTTGTTGCCGTTCCCCACCGACTACCGCTTCGGCCACCTCGTCTGGGTCTCGGGCTGCCTGTCGGCGGCCTGGCTGCTGCTACGCGGTCGGTTCGGAGCTCTGGCGGCGACCACCGCGGTGGCCTTCGTCGCGCTCCAGCCGCGAATGTTCGGCCACCTGCTGATCGCCGCCACCGACTCGCCGGTGGCGCTGGCCTGGCTGCTCCTGGCGCTTCTCGCGTGGCGGCTCGCGAAGGCGACGCCGGGGCGAGCACGAACGGGGCTGTGGCTCGGCTTCTTCGTCGTCGCCGGCTGCGCCGCGGCCACCAAGTTCACCGGGCTGCTGGCTCTGCTCCCGATGACGGGCTGGTTCGCCTGGCGGCGGCGCTGGGCGGACGCCGCGCTGGCGGCGGCGGCGGGGGTTTGGGGAATCGCGTTCATGGTCGCGACGTCGCCGCAGCTCTGGCACCATCCGGTGCGCGGGGCGCTCGAGTACCTGTCCTACCCGCTGTCGCGTCAGGCGACGCCGTTCACCACCGCCTACTTCGGGCACCTCTACCGCAACGACCTGCCGTGGCACTACTTCGCGGTGATGTCGGTGGTGACGATGACGCCGCTGCTGCTGCCGCTGCTGCCTGCCGCCGGGCTCGTCCGCGGCGAGCTGCGCGACGCGCTCGGACCGGCGGCGGCCGGCCTCGCCTTCTGGCTGGTGCTGGTGCACCTGCCGAAGACGCCCCGCCACGACGAGGTGCGCCAGTTCCTCAGCGTATTCCCCCTCCTGGGGCTGGTCGCCTGGGGAGGGCTGCTCGTCCTGCTCGCGCGGGTGGGGGAGCGGTGGCAGCCCCGCAAGCGATCGGCTTTCGTCGTCGCGGGCTGCGTCGCCTCGATGCTGGCCCTGGCGGTCACCGTGGCCCGCGCGCACCCCTTCGAGCTCAGCTACTACAACGCGCTGATCGGCGGCGTGCGCGGCGCCGAGCGCCGGGGCATGGAGCTGTCGCTCTACCTCGAGGCGATCGACCGCGCGACGCTCGCGTCGCTCGACCGTCACGCGCGGCCGGGCGAGACGCTGTTCATGTCGCCGTATTGGCCGAAGCTCCTGCAGGCGTACATCGACCACGACTTGCTCCACGTGCCGCTCCTGGTGCTGCCGCAGGAGCCGGGCGCGCGCCCGGACTGGATGCTGCTCGTCCGACGCCGCTACGTGATCGACGATGCGCTGTTCGTCGCGCTGCCTGCCGTTCACGAGGTGCGGTACGACGGGGTGTCGCTGGTGAAGCTCGTGCGCACCGCCGACATCCGGGGCGGACGAAAGGCGAGACCGTGAGCGGTTCGTCTGGCGAAGCTCCCGCGAACGGCGACACCCTTCCACGAGAGCACTTCGCGAGCCTGGCTCGGCTCGAAGACTCGTACTGGTGGCACCAGACGAGGTATCGCGCCGCGCTGGCCGCCCTGGCCGGGGCCGGCATCGGCAAGAGCCACCAGGTCGCCGACATCGGCTGCGGCACCGGCGGCTTCCTCCGTTTCCTCGGCGCACGCGGCTTCGATCGCGTCGCCGGCTTCGACGTCAGCCCGGTGGCCCTGGCCACGGCAGCGGAGAGCGGCGCCGTCGTGCACGCGTTGGATCTCGACCGGCCGTTCACGCTCGAAGGTTCGCCGTGGGACGCGCTGGTCGCCCTCGACGTCGTCGAGCACATCGCGCGAGAGCACGAGTTCCTCGCCAGCGCCGCCGCCGCGCTGCGTCCCGGCGGGTTGCTCTTCGTCACCGTGCCGGCGTTTCCGCACCTCTTCTCGCGCTGGGACGAGCGCCTACGCCACCACCGGCGGTACACACGTCGCAGCCTGGCGACTGCAGTGCGCGCCGCGGGCCTCCAGCCGCTCGGCTCGTCGTATCTCTTCGCGGTCGCCTACCCGGCGGCGCTGCTGCGACGGTGGCTCGGGTGGCACGACGGGAGCGAGGCGTGCGAGTTCCCTCCCGTGTCGCCCGCGGTCGACGGCCTCCTGCGCTTCGTCGAGCGCGTCGAGGTCGCGCTGCCGCCGCGGCTGCGGGCGCCGTTCGGCACGTCAGTCGTGATGCTCGCGCGGAAGCCGCCGGGCTGAAGCTCGGAGAAGGGAAGATGGTGCGCACGGCGCACCCTACGCGGACCCGGAGAAGCGCGGATGATGCGCGGTGCGCACCCTACGAGTCGGTGGCGGCGGTCGCCGGGCGTTCGCGCTCGGCGGCCGGGCCACCGACGACTTCCTCGACCACGTAGAGCGGTCGCCGCTTGACCTCGTCGTAGATGCGCCCGAGGTATTCGCCGAGGATCCCGTTGCTCATCAGGATGGCGCCGCCGAAGAAGAAGACCGCGATGGCGATCGTGCTGAAGCCCATGACGACGTTGACGTTGAGCAGGCGCAGCACGAGCAGCGTGAAGGCGTAGAGCGAGCTCAACACGAAGACGCCGGCGCCGAAGGCGAGCGACAGGCGCAGCGGCTTGTAGCTGAACGAGAAGATCGCGTCCGCGGCGTAGCGGAAGAGGCGGAGGAGGGTCTGCTTCGGCTTCCCGGTGCCGCGCGGCGCGCGGTCGTAGCGCACGGTGGCGGTGGGGAAGCCCACCCAGGCACGCAGGCCGGGAAGGAAGCGATTGGCCTCGCGCAGGCCGGCGATCTGCCTCCACGCTCGGCGGCCGAGGAGGCAATAGATGCCCGCCTGCAGCGGCACCGGGAAGTCCGCCAGCAGCTCGAAGACGCGGTAGAAGCCGGCGAAGAGCAGCCGTCGCAGCGGATCGAGGTGGCGCGAGCGGCGCTGCGCCAGCACCACCTCGTAGCCCTCCTGCCATCGTCCGAGGAGCTCCGGGATCAGCTCGGGGGGGTCCTCCAGGTCGCCGTCCATCAGCACCACGACATCGCCGCGCGCGTGGTCGAGGCCGGCGGCCACGGCCGGCTGGTGGCCGAAGTTGCGCGCCAGGCGCACCAGGGTCACCCGCGGGTCGGCGGCGGCGAGAGCGCGGAGCGCACGCTCGGTGGGCTCGCCGCTGCCGTCGTCGACGAGCACGACCTGAGCCCGACAGGGGAGCGCGGCGAGCACTTCCCCCAGCCGCCGCGCGAGCTCGTCGAGGAGCGCCGCGTCCTCGTCGAAGACGGGGACGACGAGGGAGAGAGTGACCGAGTCGTCCAGCGGCCGGGGCCGCAGCGCTTGGGTCACCACTAGACACTCAGCTCATCAGGCGAACGCCAGTTGCTCCGCCGGCTGCACCTCGTCGAGCGCCACGCCGACCACCTTGGAGACGCCCCGCTCCTGCATGGTGACGCCGTAGAGCGTCGAGGCGGCGTGCATCGTCAGCTTGTTGTGGGTGATGACCAGGAACTGGGTGTCCTGGCTCATCGAGCGCAGCACCTCGACGAAGCGCACCGTGTTGGGGTCGTCGAGCGGCGCGTCGACCTCGTCGAGGATGCAGAACGGCGACGCCTTGGTGTGGAAGAGCGACACTAGGAGGGCGATGGCGGTGAGCGCCTTCTCGCCACCCGACAGGAGCATCAGGTTCTGCAGCCGCTTGCCGGGGGGCCGGGCGACGATCTCGATGCCGCTCTCGAGCAGGTCCTCGTCGTCGAGCAGGCGCATCTCCGCCTCGCCGCCCCCGAAGAGCGACTGGAAGACCTCGCCGAAACGCTTGTTCACCTCCTCGAAGGTGGTGCGGAAGCGCTCGTTGGAGGTGGTGTTGATCTCGCGGATCGTCTTCTTGAGGCTGTCCATCGAGTTGGCCACGTCGTCGCGCTGGACGAGGAGGAACGCCTGCCGCTCCTCCTGCTCGGTGCTCTCCTGGGCGGCGAGGAGGTTCACGGGCCCGATGCGCTCGAGCGCCGCCCGCTTCTCGGCGAGGTCGGTCTCGAGCTCGCCGAGCGAACCGAGCACCTCACGCAGCTCGTCGGGAATGCCCCCGGCGAGGTCGGCCGGCTCGGCGTGGAGCTGCTCGGCGAACGCCTGCCGCAGGTGACGGGCCTCGTTGGCGAGGCCGGCGAGCTCGACGCGGCGCCCCTCGGCCTCGTCGCGTAGCACCTCGTGCTCGGCGCGAAACAGCTGCGCCTCGTCGTCGAGCGTGCGCAGCGTCTCGCGCTGCGCGTCGAGGCCGGCCTGGGCGGCGAGCACGTCGTCCTGCGAACCGGCGCGAGCGTCGAGCGCGGCCGCGAGCTCGTCCTCTGCGGTCTGGATCGCCGCCAGCAGCTCCTGCCGGCGCCGCTGCAGCAGCGTCTCCTCTTCGGCCCAGCGGGCGAGCTGCTCCTCGCCCTGCCGCGCTTCGGCTTCGAGGCGGGCGGCGTCGGACTCGTGGGCCCGCCGCCGCTCTTCGAGCAGGTGGAGATAGCCGAGCCGCTGCGCGCCGACGGCGCGGAGCTCCTCGCGATCGCTGCGCGCGCCGACGAGCTCGGCCTGTGCCGCGTCGAAGCGGGACTCGAGCCCGCGATGCTCCTCCTCCCGCGCGCCGAGCCGCCCCCGCGCCTCGGCGATCCGCTCGCCGAGCGCGGCCGCCTCGGCGGCGAGGCGCTCGCCTTCGGCGGCGAGCGCGGCGCCCTGCTTCTCCAGGCGGCGGACCCGCTCCGCGGCGTCCTCCCGGCGGGCTTGAGCGACGGCGAGCTGGCGCTGAGTGTCGGCGATCGCCGCCTCGTGCCCTTGCGCGGCCTGGGCGCGGGCCGTGCGCGTGGCGACGGCGTCGGCGAGGTCCTCGGCGGCGGCCGCGGCTTCCTCCCGCAGGCCCGGCAGGCGGGCGTCCAGCGAGCTGCGCTCGTGCTTGCGCGCGAGCACGCCCGGCTGGCGGCGTTCCCCTTCGAGGTGGAGCAGCCCGCCCCGCCAGAACGATCCCGAGCGGCTGATGAAGGCGACGCCGGGATTGGCGGCCGCGAGCCGCCGCGCATCCTCCTCCGCCTCGACGAGGAACGCGGGCGGGAGCGCGGCGGCGAGCCCGGCGGGGAGCCCGAGCTCCGCCCGCAGCGAGCCGGTGACTGCCGGGTCGGAGATCGAGGGCAGCCTCACGTGCTCCGGCACGGCGAGGGGCGTGACGAGGACGGCGGCGGTCTTCGCCTCGCGCATGGCATTCGCGAGCACGATCGGGTCGGTGCCGGCGGGAACGATCACCGCATCGGCGAGCGTCGTGAAATAGAAGTCGAGCGCGCGCTCCCAGCCCTCGGGGGCTTGCACCTGCTCGACGAGCAGGTCTGGGTGCTCGACTCCCGCTCCCTGGAGCGCGGCGAGCAGGGCCTGGCGCCCGCTCTGGTGCGCCTCCTCGAGCTGGCGCAGGACCTCGAGGCGCTGCTCGACGCTGCGCCGGTGCTCGTCGGCCGCCTGGCGCTCGTGCGTGAGCTCAGCCTCTCGCTCGAGGGCCTCGGCGAGGGCCTGGCGCGCCGCCTCGCGCTGCCGCTCGCGCTCGCCGAGAACGGCGGCGAGGTCGCCGACCTGCGCCGCGGCGAGCTCGACCTGGGCGCGCGCCTCGGCGAGCTCGTGGGCATGTTCGGCCGTCTCCTCGTCGAGGTGGCCGCGGCGCAGCGTGGCGCGTTCGAGGTCGAGCTGCCGGGCGGAGAGCTCGGCGCGCAGCGAGTCGAGGGCGCCGAGCGAGCCGAGGAGCTGCTGGCGCAGGCGTTCCACCTGCGCCTCGATATCCTGGAGCTGGCCGACGCGGGCGCTGAGCGCGGTCTCGTCGCCTTCCACCGCGCCGCGCGCGTCGACGAGCTCGCCGTCGAGGGCCGCGCTGCGTTCGAGGACCTCGGCGCGCACGGCGCGCTTCCGCTCGAGCTCGCCGTGACGTTCGGCGGCGATGCCTGCGCCGGAGGCGAGCCGCTCGGCGATCTGCTGCTGGTTCTCGCGTGAGCCGGTGAGGAAGGCCTGGCGTCCCTCGATGCGCGCCGCGAGCTCGGCGTCGCGGCGGTGGCGCTCGCCGAGCTCGACGGCGAGCGCGTCGGCCCGCTGCCGGCCGGCGGCCAGCGCCGCCTCGCGCTGGTGGAGCCCTGCCACGAGCTCGGCCTGGCGCGTCGTGCGCTCGTCGAGCTCGGCGGTCAGCGTGCGCTCGCGGGTGACGAGGTTGGCCCAGCGCCCGGCGAGCACCCGGGCGAGGAGGTCGCGGTGCTCCGCCTCGATCGCCTGGTAGCGCCGCGCCGCTGAAGCCTGGCGCTTCAAGCCACGCACGGCACGGTCGACCTCGGCGAGCACGTCGTCGATGCGCATCAGGTTGGCGGTCGCCTCCTCGAGCTTCACCTCGGCGACGCGCCGTCGCTCGCGGTAGCGAGTGACGCCCGCCGCCTCCTCGAGCAGCTTGCGCCGCTCCTGCGGTTTGCCCGAGAGGATGAGGCCGATCTTTCCCTGCTCGATGATCGAGTAGGCGCGGATGCCGAGCCCGGTGCCCATCAGCAGGTCGCGGATCTCCTTCAAGGTGACCCGCTTGCCGTTGAGGCGGTACTGCCCCTCGCCGCCGCGGAAGACGCGCCGGCTGATGGTGAGGCGCCCTTCCACGGCCGCCTCGAAGCCGGGATCGGTCTCGAGCGTGAGCGACACCTCGGCCATGCCGAGCGGCTTTCTGCGCTCGGCGCCGTTGAAGATGACGTCTTCCATCGTCCCCGAGCGGAGGGACTTGGGGCTCTGCTCTCCGAGCACCCAGGAGATGGCGTCCGAGAGGTTGCTCTTGCCGCAACCGTTGGGGCCGACGATGGCCGTGATGCCTTCCGCGAAATCGAGGGAAACCGGGTCGACGAAGGACTTGAAGCCGGAGATCTCGAGACGGCGCAGCTTGAGCATGACTCTCCGTTGTTTGGGCTCCGGGCAGCATAGCAGACGATTTCCGGCGGCCACAACGGATAGTGGCCTGCGGGCTCACGCTGCCCAAGTAATTGGGGGACTGGGCCTAAGAGGCCGACCGCAAAGGGGCTACCCGCGCGCCCGCCGCCGGCTCAGTCGGCAGGTTCGAAGAGGAGCTCGCCGCCGAGCTCGCGCAGGTAGAACGCGGCCCAGAGCGCGAAGGGGAGGGCGAGCTTCACCGGGAGGTCGAGCACGTGCTTGCCGAGGCCCCAGAAGTTGCGGGCGAACCCCCCGTAGTGGGCGAGGCTCCACTCCCCGAGCTGGGTGGCGTACACGAACTTCACCCAGAAGAAGAGGTCGATGACCTCGAAGCAGAGCGTGATGAGGAGCGCGTAGCCGAGGTTCGCGAAGCGCTGACCCGTGGGCGCATCGGGTGTGGCGAGGAAGATGGCGACGAGCAGGACGAGCGGGAAGTGGACGTCGGTCACCTTCACCGCGTACGGCAGGCGTCCGTGGGCGCGCGTGTCGGCGCGGCTGATGAGCGCATCCTCGCCCTTCGAGAGCTCGATGCGGGTGACCGCCGGACGTTCGCCGAGACGGGTGAGTCGCTCGGCGGCGCGCGTGAGGAAGAGGCTCAGGAAGGGGGAGAGCAGCATCCAGCCGACCATCGCGATCGGCGCCGTGAACGCCAGGTTGCGCGCCAGCCGCAGTGCCCACCGCCCGGGACGGGGCGCATCGACCTGGCGTCGTGGTTCCCCGTTGCGCCGGGGGGCGCGATTGCGCCGGCTCACGCCGTCTGCGTGCGCCGGGGCGCGACGCGCTGGGCCCAGAGGATCCAGATCAGCACCGCGGAGAGGATCACCAGGCTCTGCCAGACCACCGTGTGCGAGGTGTCGAAGAAGCGCGGGAGGTACGCGCCGGTCAGGAAGAGAGCGACGACGCGCACCAGGTTGACGACCTGGATGGCGACGGCTCCCGCCGCCAGCCCGACGAGCCTCGCCTTCCACGGCGCCGGGAAGGCGACGATGGCCGCGAGCAGGATGACCATGGCCTCGACGCCGTTGCAGCCGTTGCGGATGTTCACCGCGAAGCGCGGCGAGCGCAACATGGTACCGACGCGCGACACGGGTTGGCCGAGCGCGCGGAGGGTCACGCCGCTCGCCTTGGCGATGCCCCCGGTGAAGGGCTCGATGACGTGGTCGTTGACGGGGCGCCACGCGATCAGCGCGAAGGCGCCGCCGAGGACGAGCAGGAAGACGAGCAGGAAGCGCGCCTCGGGCCGGAGCCGACGGCGAGGCGTCTCGGCGCCGTCGGCGTTCGAGCCCGCGGAAGACGCCGTCTCCGTGCTTTCGTGGCCGCCGCCGCCCTCTTTCGAAAGCGGGGGTTGGGCGTCGGGTCGTTTCCGTCTCGCCATGGAGCCGGCGGATTGTAGCAGCCGGCCTTGGCGTCCTTGATGTTCGCCCTTGGTGTTCGAAGGCCGGTCGAGGGCAGGGCAGATCGCTCCGTGGTAACTTGGCCAGCCCATGTCGTCGGACTCCACCTTCGAGGAGCCCCTCGTCGAGCTGCGGCGCCAGATCCAGGAGCTCGAGAACTACCCCAGCCGGCCGGGCATCGACAAAGACGTCGACCGTCTGCGGGCGCGCCTGCGCAAGGAGACGGAGGAGGTCTACAAGGGGCTCAACCGCTGGCAGAAGACGCTCGTCGCCCGCCACTCCGACCGCCCCTACACGCTCGACTACATCGAGCTGCTGATGGAGGACTGGGTGGAGATCCACGGCGACCGCGCCTTCGGCGACGACCCGGCGATCGTCGCCGGGTTTGCCACGTTCCGCGGCCACAGCGTGGCCGTCGTCGGGCACCAGAAGGGGCGCGACACCCGGCAACGCATCTGGCGCAACTTCGGCCAGCCGCGTCCCGAGGGCTATCGCAAGGCGCTGCGGCTGATGCACCTCGCGGAGCGCTTCGGGTTGCCGCTCTTGACGTTCATCGACACGCCGGGCGCGTACCCCGGGATCGGCGCCGAGGAGCGCGGGCAGGCCGAGGCGATCGCCCGCAACCTCGAGGAGATGGCCACACTCCGCGTGCCGATCGTGGTCACCATCACCGGCGAGGGTGGTAGCGGCGGGGCGCTCGCCCTCGGCGTCGGAGACCGCGTGCTCATCCTGCAATACGCCATCTATTCGGTCATCTCGCCCGAGGGCTGCGCTGCCATCCTCTGGAAGGACCAGGAGCGGAAGGCGGAGGCGGCCGAGGCGATGAAGGTGACCGCTCCCGACCTCCGCGAGCTCGGCGTCGTCGACGAGATCATCGAGGAGCCGCTCGGCGGCGCACACACCGACCGCGAGGAGATGGCGCGGCGGGTGGGCGACGCCATCGAGCGCACGTTGCGCCAACTCGGCCGCAAGAGCGTCGACCAGCTCCTCGACGATCGTTACAAGCGGTTCCGCAACCTCGGCGTGCACGTCGAGGGATAGCTGCGAGTCGGGGCCGCCATCCCGATGCACACGCAGCTCCCCGACGAGTCGCCGGGCGCGGCCACGCCCGATGTCCGCGCCACCGAAGCGCCGGTCGTCCCGGGCGTTTCCGCCGTTCCGGCCATCTGGGTGGCGGCACCGGTCCCGGCCGCGGCACACGAGCTGGCGGAAGCCGGATACCCGCGCGCCCTCGCGTTGCTTCTCGCGCGCCGCGGCGTCGACACGCCGGAGGCGGCGGAGCGCTTCCTCAAACCCGACCTCGCGCAGCTGCACGACTCCATGGGCTTCGCCGGCATCGACCGCGCGCTGTCGATCCTGGTCGCGGCGCGGGAGCGCGGCGGAGCGGTGGCGGTGGTGGGGGACTACGACGTCGACGGCGTGAGCGCGGCGGCGTTGCTGCTCGCCACGTTGCGGGCGTGCGGCCTGTCGGCCGATCCGATCCTGCCGCACCGGGTGCGCGACGGCTACGGCCTGCAACCGAGCCACGTCGAGGAGGCGGTCCGCCGCGGCGCCGCCGTGCTGCTCACCGTCGACTGCGGGAGCACCGCCCACGTACCGGTGGCCGCCGCGCTCGCCGCCGGGCTCGGCGTGGTGGTCATCGACCATCACCTCGGCGACCGGCCGCTCCCACCCGACGTGGCGCACGTCAACCCACACCAGGCGGAGTGCACCTATCCGTTCCGCGACCTCGCCGCCGCCGGACTGGCGCTCAAGGTCGCGCTCGCGCTCGGTGCGCGGCTCGGGCGACCGCTGCCGGTGGAGGCGCTCCTGCGCATCGCCTGCCTCGGCACCGTGGCGGACATGGTGCCGCTGCTGGGAGAGAACCGCGTGATCGCCGCGCTCGGCTTGCGGGCGCTCGGCGCCACCCGCTCGCGGGGGTTGCGGGCGCTCTTCCGCCACGCGCAGGTGGCACCGCCGCTGTCCGCCACCGACATCGGCTTCCGCATCGGTCCGCGCCTCAACGCCGCGGGACGGCTGGGCTCGGCGGAGCCGGCGCTCGAGCTGCTGCTGACGCGCGACGACGAGCGTGCCGAGGCGCTCGCGGCGCAGCTCGAGGAGATGAACGCCGACCGCCAGCGCCAGGAGCGTCAGGTGGTGGAGGAGGCCACGGCGCGCGTCGCCGAGCGCGGCACGCTACCGGCGATCATCGTCGAGTGGAGCCCGGATTGGCACCGGGGCGTCGTGGGGATCGCCGCCTCGCGTCTGGTGCGGGCGTTCCGGCGGCCGACGCTGCTCCTCGCCGACGACGGGGAGCTGGCGACCGGCTCCGGGCGGAGCGTGCCGGGGATTCACCTGCATTCCTTTCTCGCGCCGTGGGCGATCGAGCTCGAGCGCTTCGGTGGCCACTCGCAGGCCGTGGGGCTGACGGCGAGGAGCGGGCGACTGGCCGAGCTGCGCGAGACGTGGGAGCGCGCGGCGTCGAGCTGGCCGGCCGAGCTCCTGGCGCGCACGCACACCTATGAGATGAGCCTCGAGCCTCGTCACGTGACCTCGAAGCTCCTCGCACAGCTCGAGCGGCTCGAGCCGCACGGCGAGGGGAACCCGAGACCGCTCCTCCGCGTGGGGCCGCTGCGGCTGGTGGGATCGCCGCGCGCTTTCGGGCGAGGGCACCTGCGCGCGACCGCGGCCGGAGAGGATGGCTCGCGGGTGCGCCTGCTCGGCTGGGGCTGGGAGCCGCGCGGAGCCGAGCTCGCGGGGCGCTTCGAGTGCCTGGCGAACCTCGAGCGGGATCGCCTGACCGGCGAGCCCGTGCTCCAGCTGACCGACTGTCGCGCCGCGGGCTGAGGACCACGAGACGCCGATGCCGCGCCAAGGCCTGCTCACCGTCGCCCGCATCAAGGCCGCGCGCTGGATCGCCCTCGGCGTGGCGGCGGCTCTGGCGGTGACCCTCGCCGTACTCTGGTACCTCGGGCGGGACGCCAAGGTCGAGCTCACCACCGCCGAAGGCGAGCCGCCTCGCGGCGCGCAGCAGGTGGGGAAGGGGTTCGACCACACCGTCACCCACGAGGGCAAGCCGCTGCTGCGCATCCGCGGCAAGCGCGACCGCTACGACACCGAGGGCAACCTGCACGTCGAGGAGGTGCTGATCACCGCCTATCAGGAGGACGGCAGCCGCTACGAGATCGCGGCGGACGTCGCCACCTACAACCTCCAGGACAAGGAGGCGCGCCTCGAGGGGCACGTGAGCCTCGCCGGGCCGGAGGGGTTTGCGCTGCGGACGAAGAAGCTGGTGCTCCGGCAGGGGGGCCGCTGGCTCGACGCCGACTCGGTGGTGAACTTCCAGTGGGGCACCGACCCGCCGCTCGCCGGCAGAGCGCAGAAGCTGCAGGCGCAGATCAACCGCGGCGAGTTCGTGCTCGCCGGAGGCGTCGGCATCCGTTCGATGCGGGCCGCCGAGGGCACGGCGACGGATGGGTTGGGAGGGGAGCCGTTTTCGATGAGCGCCGAGGTCGTCGTCTTCCAGCGCCCCCTCCATCAGCTGCGCGCCGACGGCAAGGTGCTCTTCAAGTACGCCGACTCCCACCTCAAGGCCGAACGCGTCGCGGCACACCTCTCGACCGGGGGCAACAGGCTGCAGTTCGTCCGTGCGAGGTGGGGAGTGCGCTCCGAGTTCCACGACCGCGACAATGCCGGGCGGCCGGGGTTCCTGATCGCCGAGGGGGACAGCCTGGCGGTGCTCTTCGACGAGGCCGGCAAGCTGCCCACGCGCATCGAGCTCGAGGGGGACGGCAAGGTGCCGGGGCACCTGCGGCGCGGCATCGACGGCGGCGAGGTGTTCGACCTGGTCTCCGCGCGCGTGGAAGGAGACCTCGCCCAGGGCCGGTTGACCAGCGCCCATGCCGACGGCGGCGTGACGATCGTCAACGAGGGGTCTGGAGCGCCGACGCGGCGGTTGACCTCGCGCGTCGCGAACGCCGAGTTCGCCGACGGCACGTTGGCGCAGCTCGAGGTGACCGGCGACGTCCGCGCGAGCGAGACCGGACGTGGCGACATCGTCGCGGCGCGGGCCGTCGTCACCCCCGACCGCACCGACGCCTGGGGAGAGCCGGTGAGGCTCGACAGCCCGAAGGGACAACTTCGTGCGCCGCACCTGACCTACACGCGGGAGGGCGCGCTGGCGCACGCCGACGGTGGAGTCGAGGCGACCCTGCCGCCGGGCAGGGAGAACCCGATGCAGGAGACGCCGCTCGCCGAGAGCGGCCAGCCGGTGCAGGTGACCTCGGAAGAGGCGTTCCTGCGCGACGAGCCGCGCACGTTCCTCTTCAAGGGAAAGGTGCGCGCCTGGTCGGGCGACCGCGTCCTGCGCGCCGACCAGCTGCGCGGCGAGGGGGCGCAGCGCCAGCTCGCCGCGGCGGGTTCTGTGCAGACGCTCTGGTTCATGCCGCCGCCGAAGCCCGCGGCGGCACCGGCCGCCGGGGCCGCCAAGCCACCCGGGCCGCGGCAGGTGCGGGTGGACGCCGACAGCCTGCTCTACTCCGACACCGAGCACCAGCTCGTCTACGACGGCAACGTGCGCGTGGTCGACGGCGAGCGCACGCTGCGCAGCAAGACGCTGACGGTGAAGCTCACCGAGAAGGGGCAGGCGCGGCGGATGATCGCCGAGGGTGACGTGCGATTGGAGGCGCCGGGCGAGGGCCGCACCATCACCGCCGAGCGGGCCGACTACGATGTGGAGGCGCGGCGGGTCGTCTTCCGCGGCTCGCCGGTGACGTTGCAGGATCAGAAGGGGGGCACGCTCAACGGCAAGCAGGCGGTCTACCTGATGGACACCGGGAAGGTGAAGGTGAGCGCCGAGGCCGACGAGGCGTTGCAGTGACCGGCGGCATCCGCCGGTGAGAGGGGACGCGTGAAGCTGGCTACCGAGAGCCTTCGCAAGGCCTACCGCGGCCGCTACGTCGTCAACGACGTGTCGATCGAAGTGTCGACGGGAGAGATCGTCGGCCTCCTGGGCCCGAACGGCGCCGGCAAGACGACCACGTTCTACATGGTCGTCGGGCTGACGCCACCCGACGAGGGAAAGGTGACGCTGGGCGACCTCGACATCACCGAGATGCCGATGTTCCTGCGCGCCCAGCGCGGCATCAGCTACCTGCCGCAGGAGCCTTCGGTCTTCCGCCGCCTGTCGGTCGAGGACAACCTGCGCGCCATCCTCGAGACGCTCGACCTGACGCACGCCGAGCGCGAGCGGCGCATCGAAACGCTGATCCGGGAGTTCGGGCTCGAGAAGGTGCGCAAGAGCCCCGGCTACGCGCTCTCCGGCGGCGAGCGGCGGCGCGTGGAGATCGCGCGCGCCCTCGTCATCGACCCCTCGTTCATCCTCCTCGACGAGCCGTTCGCCGGCATCGACCCGATCGCGGTGCTCGACATCCAGACGATCGTGAGGCGGCTGCGGGAGTTCGGCATCGGCATCCTGGTCACCGACCACAACGTCCGCGAGACGTTGAAGATCACCGACCGGGCCTATATCATCAACAACGGTGAGATTCTGCGAGCCGGCGCCCCCGCCGAGCTCTCCAGTGACCCCGAGGTGAGGAAGATCTACCTCGGCGAGGACTTCCGGCTTTGAGTCTCCCATTCCAAGGTCCCACGCTCAGCTAGACTCCCTTCCGGACATGGCGCTCGAACAGAAGCTCTCGCTCCGACTGGCGCAGAAGCTGGTCATGACGCCTTCGCTGCAGCAGGCGATCAAGCTGCTGCAGTTGACGCGGATGGAGCTCGAGACGGTGCTCAACCAGGAGCTGGTGGAGAACCCCGTGCTCGAGGAGCGCGACGAGACGCCGGAGGAGGGCGACCAGCCCAACGAAGAGCCGCCGGCCGAGGCGAAGAAGGACGAGATCGACCATCAGGAATCGATGGGCGACATCGACCTCGAGGCCTACTTCAACGACTACTGGGAGAGCAACAGCTACCAGGGGCAGCAGGTGCTCGGCATCCCCGAGGCGCCGCCCCTCGAGAACACGCTCACCCGCGACCCCGACCTCTACGACCACCTCCTCTGGCAGCTGCACATGTGCGGGGCGCCCGACGACCTGCGGCAGCTCGCCGAGCTGATCATCGGCAACCTCAACACGGACGGCTTCCTCGTCGCCTCGCTCGAGGAGCTGCAGGAGATGGGCCGCTTCGAGGACGGCGAGCGCTACTCGAGCGAGGACGTCGAGCGGGCGCTGCAGCTCGTGCAGAGCTTCGACCCGCCGGGAGTCGCCTGCCACGACCTGCGCGAGAGCCTGCTGGCGCAGCTCGACCACCAGGGCGAGCCGCACGACTCGTTGGCGTGGCGGATGATCGAGCAGCACTGGGACCTGTTCTTGAAGCGGCAGTTCCCGGCCATCGCCCGCGACCTCGGCGTCGAGCTGCACGAGCTCGAGCCGGCGGTCGAGCGGGTGAAGAACCTCGAGACGCGGCCCGGGCGCAAGTTCGGCAGCGAGCGCGCCCACTACGTAGAGCCCGACGTCGCGGTCATCAAGATCGGCGACGAATACATCATCCAGCTCAACGACGATGGGCTGCCGCGGCTGCGGGTCTCCAAGGCCTACCGCCGCATGCTGCAGGAGATGAAGCGGGACGGCAGGGAAGGGGAGGCCCACCAGTTCCTGCGCGACAAGATGCGCTCGGCGGTGTGGCTGATCAAGAGCCTCGACCAGCGCCAGCGCACCATCTACAAGGTGGCGAGCTCGATCGTCCGCCAGCAGCGCTCCTTCCTCGACCACGGCATCGAGCATCTACGGCCGATGGTGCTACGCGACGTCGCCGAGGACATCGCCATGCACGAGTCGACGGTGTCGCGGGTGGTCTCCAACAAGTACATCCACACGCCCCGCGGCCTGTTCCCGATGAAGTTCTTCTTCCACAGCGGTATCGACCGCGACTACGGCGAGGACATCTCGTCGCTCACCGTGAAGAGGAAGATCCAGCAGCTCATCCAGTCCGAGGACGCCAAACGCCCGCTGTCCGACAGCGCTCTGGCCCGTCTGCTCCACAAGGAGGGGATCCAGATCGCGAGGCGGACGGTGGCCAAGTACCGCGACGAGCTGGGCATCCCCTCGTCGACGGACCGCAGGCAGATTTTCTGACCGGGAACCGGCGACTCGTCCATCATCCGTGCCGCCGGCGCACCCCGGAATGGGAGGGCCGGCGACCATGAAGATCGAATACCTGGCTCGCAACTACACGATCGACGACCAGGTCCGCAGCTATGCGGCGGACAAGCTCAAGAAGCTCTCCAAGTTCCTCGAGGAGCCGGTCGAGGCGCGCGTCACGCTGGAGACCGAGAAGCGGCAGTTCGTCGCCGAGATCCAGGTGAGCCACCGCCATGGTGCCCTCGTCGCGCGGGAAGCCGCCGCGAAGATGCTCGACGCCGTCAACCTCGCCGTCGACAAGGTGGAGACGCAGGCGGAGCGGAGCCGCAAGAAGCACAAGGACAAGCGACGCCGGGCACAGCGGCAGGAGACGAACGGCCACCACTGGCCGGTGGACGTGATCGCGCGCGAGAGCGTCGCGCCCGGCAGCGGCACGCAGCCGCGCATCATCGAAAAGACGCGGCTCGAGATCAAGCCGATGAGCCTCGAGGAGGCCGCCCTCGAGCTCGAGGGGTCGAATCTGGAGTTCATCGTCTTCCGCGACATGGACACCGAACGCGTCAGCGTGCTGTACAAGCGGCGCGACAACAACTACGGATTGATCGCTCCGGAGCTGTGAGCCCGAGGCCGCCGGCTTGCCGACCCTGGAGACGCTCACCGACTCGCACCTGATCTTCCCCGCCCTGGAGGCGAGGGACGCGCGCGGGATCCTCCTCGAGCTGGCAGCGGGGCTCGCCGGTGCCGGTGTCGTCGACGACCCCTCGGACCTCTTCGCCAGGCTGCTGGAGCGCGAGGAGCTCGGTTCGACGGCGATCGGCCACGGCATCGCCATCCCGCATTGCAAGCTCGACGGCCTCGAGAGGGTGGCGGTGGCAGTCGGCCTGGCGCCCGGCGGTGTCGACTTCGGCGCCGCGGACGGCCAGCCGGTCCGGGTCTTCTTCCTCGTCGCCTCGCCCACGCGCTCGCCCGGCGAGCACCTGCAGTCGCTGGCGGCGATCTCCCGCTGGGTCAAGGGAGGCGGAAGGGTCGAGCGCCTCCTGGCCCTGCGCGACACGGCGGCGATCCTCGAGCTGTTCCGCGAGGCGTGAGCCACGTGAGCGATCCCGCGCAGCCGCACGTCGCCGTCCGCGACCTCCTCGGCGAGGAGCTCTCGGACCTGCGCTTCCGGGTCCTCGCCGGCGAGGCGAAGCTCGACAACAGGATCGAGAACCCGCGGGTCCAGAAGCCCGGGCTCGCCTTCGCCGGCTACTACCCCTACATCAAGGCGGGGCGCGTGCAGATCATCGGCGAGAGCGAGACGGAGTACCTGAAGACCCTCCCGGACGACAAGCGACGCGAGCGCTTCGAACGCATCACACGCCTGCCGGTGCCCGTGTTCATCCTCACCAAGGGCCTCGACCCCCTGCCCGACCTGCTCGAGTTGCTGCGCGAGCGCGAGATCCCGCTGCTCGCGTCGCCTGCGCTCTCCTCGGCGATCATCAAGCGCATCTCGTGGTTCCTCGAGGACCACCTGGTCCCCACGTCCCACGTCCACGGCGTATTGCTAGACGTGTACGGGCTGGGCGTGCTCCTCATCGGCCGCAGCGGGGTGGGGAAGAGCGAGTCGGCGCTCGACCTCGTCACCCGCGGCCACAGCCTCGTCGCCGACGACCGGGTGACGGTGAAGCGCTACCCGAGCGGCGACATCGTCGGCTACTCGGAGACGCCGCTGCGCCACCACATGGAGCTGCGCGGGCTCGGCATCGTCAACATCAAGGACCTCTTCGGCCTCGCCGCCGTGCGCGAGCGGAAGACGGTCGACCTGGTCATCGAGCTCGAGCCGTGGGACCCACACCAGGCGTACGAGCGGCTCGGGCTCGAGGAGACCGTGCACCACATCCTGGGCACGCCTCTGCCGTACATCAAGATGCCGGTGGCGAGCGGGCGCAACCTGTCGATCCTCGTCGAGATCGCCGCCCGCAACCACGTGCTCAAGATGCAGGGGCACTTCTCGGCGCACGAGTTCGCGCGCCAGCTCGAGGAGCAGCTCGAGCGCAAGCGCGGGCGCAAGGGCGAGCCCGGCTCGTGAAGGAAGGGAGCGTGGTGGGGGGGAGGGTGGAGCTGGTCGTCGTCACCGGTCTGTCCGGATCGGGGAAGAGCACGGTCGCGAAGTGCTTCGAGGACCTCGGCTACTACGTGGTCGAGAACCTGCCCCTGCCGCTGGTGCGCGAGTTTCTCGCCAAGCCGCTCGAGCTGGTGGGGGGCGAGCGGAAGATCGCCCTCATCACCGACGTCCGGGCGCCGGGGTTCGCCGCCGAGTTCCCGGCGATCTTTCGCGGCATCGACCGCACCGTGCTGCACCCGACGCTGCTTTTCCTGGAGGCGTCGGAGGAGTCGCTGGTGCGTCGCTTCTCGGAGACGCGCCGGCCGCACCCGCTGTCGAGCGAGATGCCGGTGCTCGAGGCGATCCAGCGCGAGCGCGCGCTGCTCGACGAGCTCCGTGGCCTCGCCGACCTGGTGTTCGACACCAGTCAGTGGAACGTGCACGAGATCCGCAGCAAGGTGAACCACGCCTTCGCGCCGCAGGCCGAGGGGGCCGAGATGCAGGTCTCGCTCACCTCGTTTGGATTCAAGTTCGGCATCCCCACGGGCACCGACCTGCTCTTCGACGTACGCTTCCTCCCCAATCCGCACTTCGTCCCCGAGCTGCGCCCGCTCACCGGCCGCGACGAGGCGATCCTCACCTACCTCGACCAGCAGCCTGATTTCACCGAGCTGGTCGAGCGCCTGGCGGACCTGTTGCTCTACCTGCTGCCGCGCTACCGGCGGGAGAACCGGAGCTACCTCTCGGTGGCTGTCGGCTGCACCGGCGGCCGCCACCGCTCGGTGGCGATCGTCGAGAGCCTCGAGCGCCGCCTGCGCGAGGCGGGCTGGACGCCGCGCATCCAGCACCGCGACATCGACCGGTAGGCGAAACGACCGGGTGCGGCATCGCCGATGCCGCGTTGCGGCATCAGACGCCTCCCTGGTACCATCACATTTCGAATGGTCCAGGTGCTGATCCTCAGCCACGGCGCGCTCGCAGCCGCGCTCGTCGAGACCGCGGAGCGCATCGTCGGCGAGCTGGCCGACGTGCAGGCGCTCTCGCTCGACTGGGAGGAGCCCCGCGAGGCTCTCCTCTCCCGGCTCGCACAGGTCATCGCCAGCCTCGACCAGGGCGACGGCGTGCTCGTCCTGACCGACCTCTTCGGCGACACGCCGTCGAACCTGGCGCTGGGGCTGATCGACTCGGGCCGCGTCGAGGTGGTGACGGGCGTCAACCTGCCGATGGTCCTCCGCCTCGCCTGCAAGGGCACCCGGCCGCAGACGCTGGGGGAGCTGGCCACCTGGATCCAGGCGAAGGGAAGGCAGGGGATCCGCGTCGGCATGGCGCTAGAGCCCACCCTCGCGGAGAGGGTGTGAGACGGGGCGCGCCGCAAGGGCGGTCCTCGCATCGATCGCCCGGCGAGCCGGAGCGGGCGTGATCGAGCGCGACGTGGAGATCGTCAACCGGCTGGGCCTGCACGCCCGCGCCGCAGCGAAGCTGGTGCACCT
>Ga0075421_100000604_pt1 | contig 38175 bp, 30 predicted proteins | sample SoiMetdeltSBSDD5_FD_75292 | JGI IMG/M metagenome (GOLD analysis project Ga0075421, IMG submission 75292) | Bulk soil microbial communities from a Populus tree surrounding site in Tennessee, USA - Soil MetaG P. deltoides SBSDD5 | ecosystem: Environmental > Terrestrial > Soil > Tree plantation... | reverse complement strand
TTCGACCAGGCATGACTCACCTCTTGAGGGTGTTTTAGCAGATGAGTAACGCTATCACAGTCTATCAAGCCAGACAAATCATTTGTTGCAGAATTTAGTTTACAAACCACTAGTTGCTGGCCGCTGGTAGTTGTCGGTAGTTGGCCCTTACCTTTTGTTGGGATTTGGGATTTCCCCCTTGGTCCTTGGCCCTTTGTCCTTGATCCTTTCGTCATTTGTCCTTCGTCATTCGTCAGTTTCAGTTTCCTCAGGATTACGACGCCGTACTGGCCGTGTGGCAGGCGGGAGGGCCGGGCCTGCATGTCGGGTTTTCAGATACACGGGAAGAAGTTGCTAAGAAGCTCACCCACGATCCCGATCTTTTCCTCATCGTTGAAGAACAAGCTAAAATTGTCGGTGCGGTCGTCGGCGGCTTTGATGGGCGGCGCGGGTTGGTCTATCATCTCGCCGTCTTGCCGGAACACCGCGGGCACGGTCTGGGTACTGCGCTCCTGACCGAACTTGAGTCGCGCCTCAAAGCGAAAGGCTGCCTCAAGGCCTATTTGCTCGTCGTCCATGAGAATGCGGATGTTTTGGATTTCTATCAGAAGCGCGGGTGGGGTGTCATGCCGGCGTATGTGGTGAGTAAGGAACTCAGGAGTTCAAATGAGGAGATTGAGGGATGACTGAGGCTGAGCTTGCTCAAGCGGCAAGTAATATGTATGGGTTATTGGTTGAACCATCTGTACCACTCGCTGAATTGAGTAAGGCAGCATTAATTGGATGTCAGACACTTCAGGGTTTAGTGGCAGATCAAGGATTTTTCGATCATGTTGGTTTCTTAAGTCAACTGCAAATGAGATATCAAAATGAATTCCAAAGTATTACTGGAACGAAGACTAGAAAATTAGATCATTTTCGCCAATTCATGAGTTTGGAAAGAAAGCTAATGGTGCTTGGAGGCCTACGCGTGGATTTAATAGATGCACTAACCGGTCAAGCTGAACGTCTAATTGATGAAGTTCGACGAGGCAATAGAAGTATAAGTGAATTACATGGCACTCTATTCGTTTTGCGTGAGAAGACCTGTGGTTTAGCGGAAGAACTTCTGGAAAAACGACGATCAAAGATGAAACGAAATAAACTTTTGGGAATAGCCTATGCCTTGGGTGGAGCAACCATCATAACCATTAATGCTTCTCCCGCCACAGTAGGAGATATTACTCTTAGTTCAGCTGGCATGGCTGTTTCCGGTGCTGTAGGTGCTGTTATTATAGAGAAAGCGTGGGATTTAGCCACTAAATAGAGTTCTAAAGGGTATATTTCATTTTTATTTTAATAAGAGTTCCACTCTGAGGTTGAAAAGTGCTTAAAACAGCTACTCGATTGAACGGCATGCGAGAGTCGGTCATCCGCGAGATGACTCGCCGGGCGATGGCGCATGGCGCGATTAACCTCGCGCAGGGTTTCCCCGATTTTCCTCCGCCGATTGAAATCCTGGACGCCGCACGCCAAGCCCTGAACGATGGGCACAATCAATATACGATCACCTGGGGCCTCCGGGAACTGCGCGACCGGATCAGCGCCAAAATGCAGAACCGCTATGGCTTAAACTATGATCCTGATCGGCACATCTCCATCACCTGCGGCGTCAGCGAGGCGATTGTGGCCTCCGTGATGGGAGTGGCGAATCCGGGAGACGAGGTAATTCTGATTGAGCCTTTCCACGAGAATTACTTTCCAGCCGTAGTGTTTGCTCAAGCCACGCCGGTCTTCGTTCCGCTTGAGCCGCCAGATTACACGTTAGACCCGGATCGCCTACGCCGGGCTTTTTCAAATCGAACCCGCGCCATCATCTTGAATTCGCCGCATAATCCCACGGGCCGGGTTTTCACTCGGGCTGAATTGGAGAGCGTCGCCAGTTTGTGCCGGGAGTTTGGCGTAGTTGCGATCACCGACGAAATCTACGATCATATTACGTATGACGACCGGCCCCATATTCCTCTGGCCACACTGGATGGCATGTTCGAGCGAACGATCACGATCAGCGGCTTGGGAAAAACGTTCGCCGTCACCGGCTGGCGACTGGGTTATGCCTGCGCGCCGGAACCCTTCGCCACCGCGCTGCGCACCGTGCGCGATTTCATGACCATCTGCGCGCCCGCGCCGTTGCAACACGCCGCCGCGACCGCGATGGAACTGCCGGAAGCCTACTATCTTCAACTTGTCCGAGAGTATACTGAGCGCCGTGCGCGGATGATGACGATCTTGGACGAGAATGGTTTCCATGCCCGTCCGCCGGAGGGCGCGTATTACGTGATGAGCGACTTCAGCGGCTGGGGCTTTGAGGGGGACGAGTTTGCATTTGCCCACTATCTAACCGAACAGGTCGGCGTGGCCGTGGTGCCCGGCTCCAGCTTCTACTTCACCAAAGGCTTGGGGCACGGGTTAGTGCGCTGGGCGTTTGCAAAGAAGATTGAGACGCTAGAGGCGGTGGCGGAGCGGTTGAAGAATAAGGCAGGTAGCAAGTGGAAGGTGGCAAGTGGCAGGTAGCAAGTCACCTGCCACTTGCCACCTTCCACTTGCTAATTGAGATTTATCATGCGATTTGGCATCCTCACCATCTCTGACCGCTCTTCTCGCGGTGAACGGGCGGACGTTTCCGGGCAAGTGATTCGCGATTTCGCAGTTAACCGGTTGGGAGCCGAAGTCTCGGCCCAGGCTGTGATCCCGGACGATTTCGCGACGATCCGCGATACCTTGATTGAGTGGTGTGACCAGCGCTCACTTGACTTGATCCTGACAACCGGCGGCACGGGCTTCTCGCCGCGCGATGTGACACCGGAGGCAACGCGCGCCGTAATTGAGCGCGAAGCGCCCGGTTTGGCGGAAGCGATGCGCGCCGCTTCGCTCGCCATCACGCCGCACGCCATGCTCTCTCGTGCCGTTTGTGGGATACGTGGGCGCACGCTGATTATCAATTTGCCGGGCAGCCCCAAGGCTGTCAAAGAAAATCTGGAGACAATAGCGCCAGCATTACCGCACGCGATTCAACTCTTACGCGAAGCGCCGGAGGCTGAGGCAGGGCATAACAGAGATTGAATCGCAGAGATCGCAGAGCACGCTGAGTTTTTTCTTTTGAATCTCTGCGCACTCAGCGCTCTCTGCGGTAAAAGCTTTTTGCAGCGATTTATATGAAACGCTTAAATACCCTCGAACAGTTCTATCTCAGCTTCTTCTGGTTCGCGAGCAGTGTCCATTGGGGCGCGATCCTCTCGGTCTTAGTGCAGAGCCAGGTGGTCGCTATGGTCGGGGACGATCTCAAGGGGCGCGGAGTCGGCCTGGTCATTGCCTTCGGCTCGATCACCGGGATTCTCCTCCCGCCGTTCATGGGCGCCTGGAGTGACCGAGTCAAGTTCAAGCTGGGCCGCCGTCGGCCTTTTATGATTGTGGGGACGGTTTTCAATCTGCTGGCTTTGGTCGGCCTGGCTTACTTTCCATTTTTGAAGTCAGGCGGCTTGTGGGGCTTCAGCGTGGCGTTCTGGTTGTACGTCGCCGCTTACGTCTTAGCCAACTTCACGAATAACTTTGCGACCGCGCCGTACACGGCGCTGCTCCCCGATGTGGTGCCACCCGAACAGCGCGGCGCGGCCTCCGGCTGGTACGGTTTAATGACGACCTTGGGCAACGGCGTGGGGATTTTCCTCGCCGGTAGCCTGGTGAGTCATACGGCGGCGGTAAATGTCTTTCAAAATCAAATTTATCTGGTCTACACGCTGCTGGGCATTGTGTTGACGGTCGGGTTGCTCGTGACCGTGCTGGGGATCAAGGAAAGACCTCTAGCGACGGAGCCGAAGCCTTTCCGCTGGGATGAGTTCTGGCGGGGGATGATCGCGCCCTTCCGCTCGTCCGATTTCTTTTGGGTGTTCTTCACGCGCTTGTTGGTGACGATGGGCGTCTTCAGCGTTCTGAACTTCCTCCAGTTTTATATGGATGATGTGGTGCGCGACTTCAGCCTGGGTGGGAAAGTCCTGGCGACGACTCCGGAAGGCGCGGTGCAGTATGTATTGGTAATCCTGCTGCTCGTCGCGGTTCCTAGCTCGATTATTGGCGGGCAGCTTTCCGATAAGTATGGACGCAAGCTGCTCGTCTATCTCTCCGGCGGGCTGCAGGTGATCGCCGCCGTGGGTTTAATCTTCTTCCACCAGTACTGGGCCGCGCTAGTGGTCGGCGTGTTTTTTGGCTTGGGCTATGGCGCGTATCAGAGCGTGGATTGGGCCTTGGCCTGCGACGTGCTGCCCAGCATGGATGACGCCGCTAAGGATATGGGCATCTGGCACATCGCACTCACCTTTCCGCAGTTAGTCGCTACCCCGCTGGCCGGTTACTTGTTGGATACTTTTCAAGTGGTCGGGCGGCAGAACGGCCAGCCCAACTTAGGTTACACGGTTATCTTCTCCATCGCGGTCTTATATTTCTTCCTGGGGACCGTGTTTGTGCGCCAAGTGAAGAAAGCGCGCTGATTCTTAATAGGACGCAGATTTTCGCAGATATACGCAGATAAAACCAATTAAAAAAATCTGCGTGTATCTGCGTTCATCCGCGTCCCATTATTATTTTTGTATTCGCTTAATCCATTGAATCATCGAGAAACTTTTCTGCTTGTCTTTGTGCTGGGCCTCGCCGGCCTCCTGCGCATGGGCTGGCCCGGCCTCACCGAGTTTAAGCAGGACGAGGCTCATTTATATTCCTTGGCGCTCAGCCTGGCTGAGTTCCGCGCCTTCCCGCTGCATGGCATCAGCTTTTCCGTCGGATTGCCGAACTCGCCGCTGAGCGTTTATCTGTATGCGTTGCCGCTCTTCGTTTGGAAAAGCCCCATTGCCGCTACGCTGTTTCTTGGCCTGCTCAACACGGCAGCGGTTGGGCTGGCCTATCTGTTGGTGCGCCGCTATTGGGGCGCGCGCGCGGCGTTGATCTCAGCGCTGCTTTACGCCACGGCGCCGTGGGCCGTCCTCTATTCGCGCAAAATCTGGTCGAATAACCTGCTGCCGCTGTTCATCGTCGGCGCTATTTTTTCCGGGTTGCTGGCGTGGGTCGAGGGCCGCCGCAAGTGGTTGAGCGTTCACCTCGTTCTCCTGTTAATCGCCATTCTCATTCACATCTATGCGGTCGCGCTGGTGCCCCTGACGGCGGTGCTCTTGCTGCTCTTTCGCCAGCGCATAGATTGGCGCGTGGTGGCGTATGCCGTGGGGGGAGTGATCGCAGTTATCCTCACGGCGGGAGTCTATATTCTGAGTCGCCCGGATTGGATTCTGTACCTCAAGCCTGTCCTTTCGCAGCCTGTGCAAATCACGACCGATGCGTTGTGGATGTCGGCGATGATTGTTCAAGGGACACAGATGCATAGTTTGGCCGGGCCGGAGGCGTTCCGAGCGTTTGAGGCGACGATCCCGAACTTCAACCCGATTCTGTGGTTGGGTGGGGCAATGGTCTTAGCAGGAATCGTTTACGTGGTTTGGGGTTGGATTGGTGGGAGGAGGGAGTCAACGGATGGAACGGATGCGGCTGACGTGCGCCGCACTTTCAAAGTGCGGCGCACGTCAGCCGCAGAAGCGGGCCTGGTGATCGCGCTTTGGCTCCTCATCCCTATCCTGTTTTTCACGCCGCACCTGACGCCGGTGTTTCCGCATTACTTGGCGATTATCTTTCCCGCGCCGTATCTTTTGTCCGGGATCTTTTTGGATGGGATGCTGGCGCGTCTACAGTTGAGATGGCAACGGATAGGCATTTGGTTGTTGCCTTTGCTGATCGCCGGGAGTCAGGTTTGGCTGTGGCTGGCGCTGCTGCGCTTTGTCAGCACGCAAGCCACGCCGCAAGCGTTTGGCACGCCGCTCAAGAAGCTTTTGGAAGTGGCTGAGACAGCCAAGCGTATAGGGACGGAAGATATACTGGTCATTAGCCAGGGAAGCTATCCGAGCATTGATTTTGTCCCGGCGGTGTTTGAGGTGCTGCTGCACGATGTTCCGCACCGCTTCATTGATGGCCGCACGACGGCGGTCTTTCCTCCGGGCGAGTCCACGGTAATCCTCTGGCCGGGCGCTGACGCGGGCGCTGATCTCTATCAATGGTGGGGCGGAGGTCAATGGTCGGGTACGGTGGCGCTCCGGGCCGGGGAGGGGGACGTGCATTTTGCCCGAGGAACGGGAATCGTCCTCGTCGTCCCGCACCCGCGCGCAGCGTCGGCTTTGTTGAGCAATGGGGCTGAACTGCTGGGCAGCGGCGGTGACGCGGCGCACTGGGAACTGTGGTGGCGCGCGCCGGGCGCGGGTGAGGGCGAGAGCTATCATGTCTTCGCGCATGTGCTGGACGCAAACGGGGAACGCTTGGCGCAGGTGGACGCGCCGACGTATGCATTGCGCGATTGGCGCGAGAATGATTTGGTGGTGAATTATTTTGAATTCAAGGCTGAGGGAGCTGCCGTGCGGGCCGGGATGTATGCTTATCCGTCATTGACGCCGGTGGAGGTTTTGGATGCGGAAGGCAACCCGGCCGGAGGGTGGATTGAGTTTCCTTTGGATTAGAGCGGTTTCTCCCAAAGGGACGCTTTAGCGTCAATGAATTTACGGAATACGCAATACGGAATACGCAATACGTGGTGTTACAAGATATTCCGTATTGCGTATTCCGTAAGCCAACCCGGCAGTTGTTGTAATCACGGTAAAAACACCTCGCATTTTCCTTCCTCCACTTTGCAGCGTTTCCATTCCACGTTATTCCATAACACGCGGAACTCGTCCTCCGCCGCCGCGCCGTTGAGATATGTCCAAAAGACAAAGGGCGAGTTACGGAAGGGCAGTCGTGTGCTGCGGTAAGCGTTTAGGCAGTCCGGGGGACGCAGGTACGGCGAAGTGTTCTTGATTTCAATCCGCATACATGTTTGGGACAGGAGGGTGGGTTCGTACTTTGACCATTCCACCCCCTCAAAACTTTTTATTAGCTTCCCGGACGTATCAAAACGTTGAAAGGCGAACGGGGCCACTTCCGTATTTTTGCCGGAGAAGTTTAGGAGGTAGAAGCTGTTGTAGTTGTAATAGAGGACGAACTTCCGGCCGGGGGTCGCCGTCGGGGTCGCGTTTGGGTCGAAGGTTCCGGCGGCAGTTGGGGTCGCGGTTTCCGCGCCGGTCGCGTCGGGTGTCGGCGTTTCCGTCTCGCTCGGGGTCAATGTCATGGCTGCGGTTAAAGTCAGAGAGGTTTCATCGCTGGATAAGATAATGGTAGCCGTGGCGGTTCGCCTGACCACGCGGGTGGCCGTCTGGGTCGGTTGGGGGGTGCGGCTGACCGTGGCCGTTAGGGTGGCGGAGGCTGTGGCAGAGGGGTGCTTCGTGGGTGAGGGTTCGTCGGTGGTCGTCGCGGTGGCGCTGGGGATTGCGGCCACCGCTGTGGGTTTAAACATCGGCAGGAAGCCGCTTTGGGTCAGGAAGAAGCCAAGGAGGGCGATGGGAATTAAAACCCCTAACGCAAACCCGCCAAGTCTGATAAATTTTTTTCGATTTGAATTGGGAGGCGTCGGGAAAAAGGCCTCGGTGCGTGTGAGGGAGCGATCCTTCAGGTTGAGCGCAATTTTTTCGCTGACCGAGACGCGCGAGAGCGGGCGCGTTGCGCGTGGCGGCTTTGGCAGCGCGGCCGGCAGCGGCGGGAGATCGTTCGACGCGGCCAGCACGGGGGGCGTGGCTTGCAACGCTTTTTCCAGCGCGTCCATTAACTCTTTGCCCATTTGGTACCGGTCGGTCGGCGATTTGCTCAAAGCTTTTTGAAGGACGGCTTCAGTTTCGGCGTTGAGATCAGGATTGATCTCGCGCGGCGAGGGCGGTGGCGCGGTCATGTGTTGCAGCGCTAACGTGGCCGGCGAGGGATCATCAAACGGCACGACGCCGGTAAGCATTTCGTACAGGATGACGCCCAGCGAGTAAAGATCGGATTGCGGAACGGCGTTTGCCGAACGGCTGGCTTGTTCCGGCGCAATGTAATGCGGCGTCCCCATCACTTCCCCGAACGATCCCTGCTGCACATCCAACGCCAGACCGAAATCGCCTAAGACCACCCGGCCATCGCTGGCGATGATGATGTTGGAAGGCTTCACGTCGCGGTGAATGATGCCTTTGCGGTGGGCGTAATCCAGCGCGTTCGCCACCGCGCGCCCAATTCGTAGCACATCGGGATGAGGGATGAGTTCGCCGGTGAGCGCATAGTCTTCCAGCAATTGCGCCACGTCTTCTCCGTCTACGTATTCCATGACGAAGTAGTACAGTCCATCCTGGTCATCGGCGTAGTAGACCTGGATGATGTTTTCGTGCCGCCAGGTGGCGATGGCGCGCGCCTCCTGCACGAAGCGTTTGGCGTACGTCGCCTGGCCGCGATACCGGGCGTCAATCACTTTAACGGCGACGGGGCGCTCCAGCTTCACGTCCCAGCCATAATAGACGGCGGCCATCCCGCCGCGGCCGATCACGCGATCGAGGCGAAAGTTGGCAAGCTGGCGTCCTAACAATGTATCGTCACTCATTCTCTTTGCTCAGTCACAGAAACCTGGTTTCTGTCGTCTTCACTGCACTTTGGGGAGGCTACGCATCATTCAAGCTTTTTGCTCAAGGTGGTGGAGCGAGTTTCGCGGCTGGCGAGCGTGATCCAGCGCAGCTCGTAGATGTAACGATTCAATCCATTGGCGTAAGCGTCCAGGTAATCCTGGGCAATGTGCCGCGCTAAATCCTGTCGGCCAATTGCCGCCAGTAAACCGACGTGCGGGCGGAAATCACGCAGGGTGAGGTGCATGGTGCTCTGCGCATCGGTTAAGACGCCCCAGACCAGCGTCTTTTTGTTGTTGTCGTCTTTGGCCGCGATGAAGCGCGCGAGGGAACTGGTTTTGGCGACGGCGCCCACGTTCGAGAAAACTTCCCGGCCTTTGACGATGTCGTTGAGGACGTCGAACCGATTGGGAATCTGATCCAACAGGCATTGAAGCGGCGCGGGCAGGTGCGCGAGTAATTTGATGGTGCTGATGCTGGCGCTTTTGCCGGAGATGGCAATTTCTTTGGCCTGCGTTAACACCGCTCCAAAACCGGCCAGCGCGGCCAGGTACGTGCGCTGCAGGTGGTCGAACTCGGTGTAAGTGGCGGTGCGATCTCCGATGGCGTTCTTGTAAGCGGTGAGCGCCGTGATGATGCGCGCGTGCAGATTAAGCAGATCCAATTCCTGCAAAGGAACTTCAAAGGTCATGGGATACAAGCGATCCCGCGGCGAGTGTTGGCTGGCATCCACCGGAATCAGGATCGCAGGATTCATCCGTTTGGAACCCGTGATAGCCGTGAGGGCGGTGAGCGCCGCTTGCGCCGCCGGCGCGGTGGCGGGATTGTGGGACAGGCGTTCAAGTTCGGTGAGGAGTTCTGGCGCGGGCTGGTAGGTGGCGGCGTGGATGGCCCGATACAAAACGAGTAGATCGTTGACGGTGAGTTGAATCAGATCGTTGCGCCGCTTGAATAATTTCCTCAACGCGAGGATAGCCCGCACGTTGGCCGCTTCCGTTTCGACGCTGGCTTCGGGGGTGACGTGCGGCGACTGGCGCATGGCTTCTATTTCTGCGGGCTGGAAGCGAAAGGCCAACGCGCGGGCCGGGGTTCCAGTGGGGCGCGGCGGCGGCAAGGTGTTCAGGTACACCGCCCAGGCCAGGGCTTCGTTCGTCAGGATTTCGGACAGGGCCGCGCCCCAGCTTCCATCGAAAAAGATGTGCGATTGATCAAAGACCATGCTTTCGCCGGTATCGAACAACGTCAGCGCATGCGAGCCAAGGCCGCGTTCGGCCTGCCGCAATTCGGCGAGCGGCAGCCGCCGGTCGCGGGCATCGCTGTTTAGCAAGATGGGGGCTAGCCGCAGCGCTTCCAGTTCTCCCAACAAACTCCGGCTGAGCTTTTTCCGTAAATTAGGCCACGTCTCGCGCTTGATGCCGACGACCGAGGTCAGGGGCATGGTCGGCGTGACCGAGGGTTGGTTGAGGATGGCGGCGAGGTGAGCGCGCACGGCTTCCACCTCCGCGGGTTGATCGGTGTTAGGCGCGCAGGCGGGGATGAGGTAGTAATGTCCTTGATAGATGAGGCCGATGTGCGCATCGCACTTGGGGAGCGGCGTGCGGGTTTCGGCGTAACGCGCCGGCTCCAGGTACGCCAAGATGGATAACTGTCGCTGATAGGCGGGCAGGGCTTGTTCTTTGGCGGCGCGCACTTTTTCAACCCATTGACGGCGCAGGCCGGAGTCGAGTCCGTGTAAGGCCTCTTCCAGGAATTTATCAAATTTGATTTGGCGATAGGCCGGGTAGTTGTCATGCGGCGCCGCGTCCGGGCCACGGGTGTAAGGCCGGCATTTTTCCCATTCGGCATAAAGCTGGGTGTAGTTGGGCGTGCCCTTCGGCGCGCTCGGCACCCTGAGCGGAGGCGAAGCCGCAGTCGAAGGGCCCGGTGTTTGGCTGACGACTTCCTGCAGGATCTTCACATAAGCGCGCTCGCGCCATTCATTCGCCAGGAGCGCTTCGTATTGATGCAAGCAATGAATGGCGGCCATGACCCAGGCCGTGAGGCGATCCGTCTGGCTGAGTTGAATGTGATGCTGTTGGAGGCGCGTGTCGAAGCCGTGCGTCTCATTGGCGTGGCGAGCGGTATCTTCACGCAGCGCGTAGTCCGCGTAGAACTGCCACGTGCCCTCCGGGAAGGCGGTGTCCGGGTCTTTGCCCGCCAGCCGAAGCAGATTTTGGTAACCCCAGATGATGGCCGCCGGCCCGGCGAAGAAGGTCCCGTAAACCGCCGAGTCCAGGACTTGCTCGACGCCTTGAAAGAGCAGATTGATGTCGCGTTTAGTGGTTTCAAGTGGCTGGCGGTTGCCGGGCAATCGCGCCAGACCGTTGAGGATCACGCCCGGTACGTTCCCGGCCGGGATAACCTTCCCAACCTGATGGACGATGTCTTCGATGCTGGGGAGGGAGAGATGGGAGAGACTCCGGATGGGGTTGGACTGCGCCACATTGCGGAGGTTTTCCGCCGTTTGGATGGTGGCTTCGTTGTAGCGGCGCTGGGTATCCATGCGTCTTCTGTGGGCGAGGTTTCTCTGGGGCTACCGGCTCAACATTCAGACCATATTCTAACCGGAGGTGGGCGTGTGTCAAAGGGAATATGGGGCGAGGCATTAAATTATTTGAAGGGAATTGTTTGAATAGGTGCGGTTGGTATAATCCTTGCGGGAGGTAGGATAAACAAATGCCAATATCATTATTGATCAAAACGAGAACTCCGTTGCAGAAATTCAGCAAGTCGTTAGTGAGTCTGAAATATTTACAATTTATTCAGAATGATCTCGAAAAGTTCGATACGTCCAAAAAGGCGCGTAAAATTTGGTATCTGAACCAAAGTTATATTTTTCATCTTGTTGCTCTTTGGGAGGTTTTTATAGAAGAAGAGATTACATTTGGCTATGAAGAAATAATAGGTCTCAGTTCATCTGGTATATTTGAGCCTATGCCAACGTCAAAGCTGGAAGATCTTCCCAAGAGCTTTCGTACTCCCAACAAGGACAACATAGACAGGCTTTTTGCCAAGTTTCTAGGCATTAAGAATATTTCAAGAGTATGGTCATGGGAAAACATGACACGAGAAGTAGCTCTCGATTTGTTGAAAGAGATACTGAACACAAGACACGAAATAGCACACGGGGGTAACACCGAGAAGAGGCTATCGTTTGATAAGAACTTTGAATACATGAAGCATCTTTATAATTTGGCTTATCTCACAGAACATGAGGTTGACAGGCATTTGGCTAGGCTCTCAGGCAGTAAGTTTAGCCATTCAATAGAAGTGCCTTATCCTTTAGTTAAGAAGATGTAAGTAACGATCTGTCGGTGGTTAGCAACGGATGCGGTAACAGATGTAGCGGATGAAGCCACATCTGTTACATCCGCTACGAAATCCGCTGCTAATTGAATGACCGAACCCTCTCGTGTAAAGAAATGCCTCGCCATCCTCTTCATCCCTCTGAAATCAACGAGACTCACCTGGTCTTTGGCGCGGGCTTGGACTATTCGCGCGCGTTCGTGTTTGAGTATGCTCGCTGGCCCAACTGGGTTGCTGACCTGGGGGGAATCTGGCATCGCCACGAGCGGACATGGACTTAGTTACCGCAGAGGATGCCCTAAATGGATTCACCAGGAATACCTCTACCTCCTAACCACCAGCTCATTGTCAACCGCTTTGTAGCTGCTTGCCAAGCAGACGCGCGGGTGGTGGCCGCTTTACTCGTCGGCTCGTATGCTAAGGGAACAGCGGATGCGCACTCCGATCTTGATTTGTACCTCATCACCACTGACGAGGCTTACGATGACTTCTGCGCCGAACGTAAGGCTTTTGTGCGCCGCTTGGGTGAGCCGCTGCTCATGGAAGACTTTGGTTCACCCTCGTCGGTGCTCTATATTCTCTCCGATGGAACAGAGGGTGAATTAATCGTTGGCAACGAGGGCCGGTTGCCTCAGCTCTTCAGTGGACCCTACCGGGTTCTGCTGGATAAAAAGCGCCTTCTGGCGGGAGAAGTTATTCCCTGGCGTGAAGCGGCTCCGGCGGAAGCTGAACAGATTGAGACGCTGCGCCGCCAAGTCTATTGGTTCTGGCATGATCTGTCTCACTTCATCATGGCGATGGAGCGCGGCGAATTGTGGTGGGCGTCCGGCCAACTTGAAGCCCTGCGCCGCTATGGTGTGAATCTGGCTCGCTTGAGACACAACTTTTCGGATGTTGAGGTGGGGGAAGAAGCCTATTTCAAAGTGGAGCGCGCTCTACCCGCAGAGCAGCTAGCGCCTCTGCGGTCAACATTTTGTCCAATGGAGCCAGGCGCGATGCTCCAAGCGGCTCAGATCATCGTCCGCTTCTATCAGGAATTAGCGCCTCGGCTGGCGCAGACACACAGCCTAGCGTATCCGACTGATCTCGAACGTCTTTTGTCTGATCGGCTGGAGAAATTGTGCGCAGCGCACTTGGGTTGAGAATCGGGAATCTATCAGTATGCCTCGCCGTCCCCTCCATCCTTCTGAAATCAACGAAGCCCGCCTGGTCTTTGGCGCTGGGCTGGATTATTCGCGCGCGTTTGTGTTTGAGTATGCCCGTTGGCCCAACTTGGTTGCTGACCTGGGGGGAATCTGGCATCGCCACAAGCGGACGTGGAACAACGGTGTGGCGCTGGGAAACACGTGCTACTTTCCGGTGCGGTTGAAAACTTCAGCCGAGCTTATTGCGGGTGGCGAATTGAAGGATATGGCGTGGTTGATCCACGAACTGACGCACCAATGGCAGTTTCAGCGGATCGGGTGGCGCTATCTTACGGATGCGCTCAATGTGCAACTGCGCGAGGGATTGCAGAGTTACAACTATCAGAAGGAACATCCTTCGCGCGAGGCCGCGCTCCTGGCCGCCCACGCCGCCGGACTCCGCCTGACTGATTTCAACCCGGAACAGCAGGGCGAACTGGCTAGAGATTATTACTATGCGCTGAAACAGGGGCGCGAGGTAAAAGCCTGGGAGTCGTTCGTGGCGGAGTTTCGTTCAGGATAATCACGAATGGCACGAATAGACGAATAAGCACGAATGGGTTTATTCGTGTTATTCGATCATTCGTGCCATTCGTGATTGCTTTTCCCAGTGATATGTGGAGAGTTGGTTATCTTTTAGGACTAACCGGCAAAGTGAAATGGAACGTCGTCCCCTCGCCCACGACGGAGTGAACGCCGATCTCTCCCCCGAGCGCCTCCACAATCTTTTTAGCAATCGGCAGGCCCAGGCCGGTTCCAGAGCTATAGCCCTCGCTGTCCGGGACCCGATAGAATTTTTCAAACATATGCACCATTGATTCCGGCGGGATGCCTTTGCCTGTGTCGGCCACGTTCACGCGGACCCCGTCTTGGGTTGCGGAGACTTCAACGGTAATCTGGCCCTGCTCTTGATTGTACTTAACGGCGTTCGTCAGCAAGTTCAAAATCACCTGTTTGATTTTGCCCCGATCGCTCTCGAGGGTGGGTAGACCGGAAGAGGCTTGGACATTTATCCGAACGTTACGCGCCGCCGCTTGGGGGTGAACGACCTCGACGCATTCCTCGATCAACTTTCGCATATCGAATAGCTCGAAGGCAAAACGCATTCGGCCGGATTCGAGTTTTGCCATGTCCAGGAAATCGGTCGTCATCTGTGACAGCCGGGTTGTTTCGCGCTGGAGCGTGCCCACCAGTTCGGTGTGGCGGCCCTGCGGCAAGTCCGGGCGCAACAGCAGGTGGCTGGTCGCCGTCAGCGCCATCAGCGGTGTGCGCAGTTCGTGTACCATCTCGGCGATCAGGTCGGATTGCTGGAACAGCCGCGCGTTGACGATGGCCACTGACGCTTGGGCGGCCAGCGCTTGCAAGATCGTCACATCTTCCTCGGTGAACGAGCCGGAGCGTTTATTGAGGGCTTCCAGCGCGCCCAGGGTTTTATCGCGCGTGACCAGCGGAACGCCGAGAATCGAGCGGCTGACAAAGGCGGTCTTCTGATCTACCTGCTGGCTCCAGCGTGAATCTTTGCTCGTATCCGGCACGACGAGCGGCTCATTATGGGTCACGATCCAGCCGGCGATGCTGCTCTCCACCGGAACGATGATGCCCTCCATCTCCGAGGATTCGATGTTGGTCGTGGCTTCAAAGCGCAGTTCGCCGGAACGCGGGTCGAAGAGCAGGATGGAGGCCGCCTCGGTGTCGGTCAACTCGATGGCCGCCTGGATGATCATGCGGAGCAGCTTGTTTAGGTCAAGCGTGGAGACCAAGGTGCGGCTGACTTCCATCAACCGCTCCATGCGTTTGAGCAGCAGCGGATAATTGCGCCGGATCGTATCCGGGCCGGGGGAGGCGGAGCGTTTGGGCGGACTAGACATGAAGAAGGAAGAAGGATGAAGGATGAAGGATGAAAGACAGAGAATCAAGGGCAAAGAAATCTTCATCCTTCATCCTTCTGCTTTCATCCTTCCGTAGCAGGGTGAGGTGTGAATATCGAATCATCATACTGCTGGAGCGCGTTGGCCCTGCAAGACCTGCGTGGTCAACGTCCGCAACTGATCCGCTGTCAGGCTATCCGGTCGGAGCAACACCATCGGCGTCCCGGCTTCAATCGCTTGATAAGCTAACTCCGCCGCCGGCGTAATGATGGCCGACATTTTGCGGCCCAGGAGTTGTTCCGCTTTTTGCCAGGAGACTTGGATGGCCGCCGCTGCCTGATTGACCATCACCAAGTCCAACCGCGCCGCGCCCAGCCCCAGCGTTTCCAGGTCGGTGAGCATCGCCTTGGTTTGGATCAACGTCACATGCGCCGGGTCGGTCACCACGATCACCTTCTCGCACATCAACGCCAGGCGGCGCGTCGTTTCGTTGATGCCGGTTCCCAAATCCAGCACCAGCAGTTTGCTCATCTTGCTCAACGTTTTTACGATTGCTTCCATGTGCTGAACATTGTTGATCAACCCCGCATCCTTGGGCGTGATGGACGCGGGCAGAATCCGTATGCCGGACGGATGCGGCGAGAGCTGGCTGCCCACCGTTCGCTCATTAATCTCGCTCAGCGGCTTCGTCAGCAGCGACGTCAAGTTCGGAATATTATCGGCGAGGCCCAGCATGAGTCCCAAAGAGCCTTGGCCCGGACGGATTTCCGCGAGGATGACGTTCTCGGCGCTTTGCGCTACCGCCGCGGCGAAATTCAGAGCGATGGTCGTCACCCCCACCCCGCCTTTGGCGGCAGCTACGCCGACCAACCGGGCGCGTTCGGTAGCGACGGCGGCCGTCGCCACTTGCGTCCGGGTCAGCAGCGCCTTCACATGCGCCAGCAATTCGGCGGGGTGGATCGGTTTGGTCAAATAATCGTCGGCGCCCGCCTCGAACCCGGCGACTTTATCATCCAAGAGCGCTTTCGCCGTGAACATGATGATGGGAATTTGCGCCGTGTCCGGATCGGCGCGGAGGCGGCGGGTCACCTCGTAACCGTCGAGGTCGGGCATCATCAAGTCCAGCAGGATGATGTCCGGGTGATCGGCCGCGACTTTGGCGAGCGCCGAGTTGCCGCCGTTGGCGGCGGTGATTTCATACCCTTGACGTTGGAGAATCAGTCCGATGAGCTTGAGGGTATCCAGATCGTCGTCAACGATGAGTATCTTTTCAGGCATGCGGGGCTAGGTGATTTCCCAATTGGTTTATGTATCAGACCTGTCCGGTCTTGGTGGTTGGGCTGATTCAGTTTAACACAAGGAATACGGTTTGGGCAACCCTGACCGATTGATTTTTAGCGATTATAATCAGAACCATGCGGATTGCGATGCTTTCTTTTCACACGTGCCCGTTAGCCACCTTGGGCGGAAAAGATACGGGCGGGATGAATGTCTATGTCCGCGATCTCACCCGCGAATTAGGCCGCCAGGGCTTGGGCGTGGATGTTTTCACGCGCTCGCAGGATGAGCACCAGCCGCATGTCAAAGAAGACCTGGGGTATGGGAATCGGGTGATCCACATCCCGGCCGGGCCGGAAGTGCCACTGTCCAAGGCTATTCTGCTTCAGCACGTCCCCGAGTTCGTGGGCGGCGTCCGCGAGTTTGCCCGCGCGCAGCAGATTAATTATGATCTCATCCATGCGCATTACTGGCTTTCCGGTGTGGCAGCGCGCAGCCTGCGGGAGGTGTGGGGCGTTCCGTTTGTCCAGATGTTCCATACCTTGGGCCACATGAAAAACCGAGTCGCGCAGCGTCCAGCGGAAATGGAAAGTGATCTGCGGCTGCATGCGGAAACCGAACTCATGCGGGAAGCCGACCGGATCATTGCCGCCACGCTGGCCGAACGGACTCAACTCCAGTGGTTGTATCGCGCCGATGTGAGCTGCGTCGAAGTCATTCCACCGGGGGTGGACTTGAATCTTTTCTATCCCCGGCCTTCCATTGAAGCCAAAGCGCGGATCGGCGTTAAACCGAACGACAAGCTGCTGCTCTTCGTGGGACGCATTGAACCGCTCAAGGGAGTGGAAACGCTCCTGCGCGCCATGGCGATCCTGCACCGGAAGGGTTTACCGGGGTATCACCATCTCTGTCTCTCCATCATTGGCGGTGATGCGGAAGAGAGCCCGAGTCTAAAAAATGTAGAGATGCAGCGGCTCAAGCATTTGCGCGCCGAGCTGGGCATTGCCGACTTGGTGACATTCTTGGGCGCGCAGGATCAAGACGCGCTCCCCAATTACTATGCGGCCGCCGAGGCGGTGGTGATGCCCTCGCATTACGAATCGTTTGGGATGGTCGCGCTGGAGGCGATGGCCTGTGGTACGCCGGTGATTGCCTCCGAGGTGGGTGGCCTGGCTTTTCTGGTGCGCGATGGGCAAACCGGCTTCCACGTCCCGGACCGCGACCCCGAGGCGCTGGCGAACCGGATTTGTGAAGTTCTCACCGACCCGGCGCTTCGAAGCCGGTTGGGAGAGCAAGCGGCGCTCTACGCGCGGAGCTATGCCTGGCCGCTGGTCGCGGAAAAAATTATTGGAGTCTATGGATCGGTGCTGCGGGAAGATCAGTCCAGCGAGGGGTTGGCTCCGGCAAGAAGCCCTAAAGGTGAACACCTTTAGAACTCCGAACAAAATGGAGCAAGCACCCTGAGCGGAGCCCTGCGCTCTCTGCAGGGCGAAGTCGAAGGGAGCGTTTTCCTAGGGGATTCTGGCTTGGAATCGCATCCTTCGACTTCGCGCGGAATTCTTCGGCTCCACTGCGTTCCGCTCAGAACTCCGCGCTCCGCTCAGGACGCTTTCCTGATGTCTGATTATCGCTTTCCGTTCATATAGTTCTCATTGATGGCATAGAGCGCACAGCGATAAGAGACGTACGAAGTAAATTCCAGCAACTTCTTCTCTCGGTCGTCCTTGCGCACCCACATATCCAGCGCGTGCGTGCGGGCGCTGCACTTATCCAGCAAGTCTTTGACCACAATCTCATCCGTGCCCACCCACCGGCTGACCTGCGCCACGATGTTCCGCTTGTGCTTGCGGATGAAGTTATCGGCGTGAATGTAATCTCGTTCCCGGGGACGTTCGCCTCGGTAGGTCGGGGGACGAGAGAAAAGGTCCTTGAGGTCAAGATCAATGTAGCCGGTCGCTTTCCGCCGATACTGCCGCGTGCTGCGCACCTTCAGAAAATGCGCCAGCGTTTCGTGATAATCCTCCAGCGGCTCGTAGGGATAAGGTTCCTGGTCAATCACCGGCTCCTGGCGGCGGAGTTCTTTGATGATCTTATCCACGAACTCCAGTTTCCGCAGCGCGCCGGGGTAGTTGCGATATTGACGCCGCCATTTGGAGCGGGGATTAAGCCAGACCATGAACGTCTCGGCGAAATCGTCATCCGGATGTTTCTGGGCGTAGTGATCGCCGGAGGGGTTCACATAGTCCCGGCTCCACGGATTAGCGCGTTTGCGGTAACGCTCATCCAAGGGATAGGTATTGAAATAATGCCCCTTGACGTTGAAAATCGCCCGGAAGTCCTTGCGGCGATAAAGCTTGTACGCGTAAGAAAATGCGTGGCCGAGTTCGTGCCGCAGGATGTTGACCAGATCGTCAAACGAATACTCAAACCCCCGCATTTCGCGGTTAAGCTCACGCAGCAGCGGCGTGCAATCATAAAAACCCAGGCCGATGCTCGTGCTGCCGGCCACGGTGCCGTAACCGGTTGAAAGATAAAAATGGGGCTGAAGTTTGTTGATGCCGGCGCGCCTCAGATCGGTCATCGCCAGCCGAATGGCCTCTTGAAAATAGTCGTTCTCAAGCTTCAAGTCGAGCCGGTTAAGCGGCGTCAGCAGCAGTTCCAATTTCTGCGTATCGGTGTTGAAGAGGAGGGCGCGGGAGCGGCGCATAGGTGGGTGAACTTCCGTCGAAAAAATTCGGCCTCGGCGGGCGTCACGTCAACCGGCTGAGGCAAAAAATATCTATCGGGTTTGCGTTGGAGAAAGCTCTGGCCTGGGGCTCTCAACGCCGCTTACGAGAAGGGAGGCCGGACGCAGATCAAGCTCGGAGAACAGTGTTTCAGCGAACCATGTCCCACGTCCGGCCTATTGGCGCCCTCGGCAGGACTCGAACCCACAACCCTTTGATCCGAAGTCAAATGCTCTATCCAATTGAGCTACGAGGGCAAAGGGTGCCTGATGGGTTTCGAACCCACAACCACTGGATCCACAATCCAGCGCTCTGCCATTGAGCTACAGGCACCATGCAACGGATACATCGCGTTCTAGGCTGGACGCGCGGGGATTGTATCATGGACTGTCAGGCCCATCAAGATAAATCTTAAAATTGCGACGATTTTGGGGGCTGGAGCGGGGGCGTTACCCGATCTTTTTCCGGAGTTCGGCAGCCACCTGAACCCGAGGGTAAACCGCCTGCGACCGGGCCTGGAGGTCTTTGACGGTAACCGTGCCTTGAGCCACCTCGTCCGGGCCAAGGATGGTCGCGAACCGCACCCCAGTGGCGTCGGCGTATTTGAGCTGTTTATCCAGTTTGACCGCGTCCGGGTACCATTCCACTCGCAGGCCGCCCGCCCGGAGTTCCGTGGCTAATTTCAGCGCCTCAGGCAGGCTGGCTTTGTCGAACACGGTCACCAGCACTTCCGTGGGTGACGTGCGTAAGTTTGGGACTTTCCCATACTTTTGGGCAACCAGGCCGATAACCACATCACCCATCGCAAAACCAACGCCCGGGAGCCGTTCGCCGCCCACGTCGCCGACCAGGTTATCATAACGGCCACCCCCCAAAATCGCGCGGAACTCCCCTTCGCGGTCACGCGCCTCGATCACCGTCCCGGTGTAGTAGTCCAATCCACGGATAATCGTCGGCTCGTATTCCAGGAAACGGTCAATCCCCAAAGCCTGCGCGGCCTCCCGGAAAGCGGCGCATTCGTCGGACTTCTGCCACAGATCGCGGTTGCTCAACAGCGCCTTCAATCCATCCAATTGCTCGGGAGACAGACCCAACTCACCGGCATATTTATCCCAGGCCTCGGCGTTCATCTTATCCCGCCGGTCAATCAACCGGAATACCGAAGACTTTTTGTCCGTTAATCCCAAGGCCGCAATCTCCGCATCCATGAGCCGCCGATTGTTGAACTGAATTTTTACTTCGTCCGGTGTCAGGCCAATCCGCCCGAAGAAGGCGGCGATGACCGCGGCCATTTCGGCGTCCGCGGCCGGGCTGTCCACGCCGAGCAAATCCACATTCCACTGGAAGAATTCGCGCGAGCGGCCCTTTTGCGGTCGCTCGTAACGCCAGATGGGGCCGAAGCTCCACCAGCGGATGGGGCGGGGGAGTTGCGCTTGCCGCGAAGCGACCATGCGCGCCAGCGAAGGCGTTAACTCCGGGCGGAGTGTGATCTGATCGCCGCCGCGGTCATTGAAGACGAATGCTTGATCCTTGACGAGTTCCTCGCCGGATTTGGCAGCGTACAGGTCAAGCGTCTCGAGGAACGGCCCGTCATATTCCTGATAGCCGAACTGCTGCGAGGCCGCGCGCATGTTGTCGTACAGCCAGGTGCGCAGGGCCATTTGTTCGGGATAGAAATCCCGCGCCCCCTTCACGGTTTGGATTTTAGTTTTCATGCTTTCATTACTTCAAGAATTGTGACTTGATCGCCCACGCGGATTTGTCCGCCGACGATGACCTTGGCTAACATCCCCACCGGGCCAAGGTCTTCAATGGATTTGCCTTGAGCGGCCTGCAGGCGCTCACACGGCATGCGGAGTTTGGCAATTTCAATTTGGGCTTCGTTTCCCAACTGCAACCGCGCGCCGGGTTCCAGGCTTTCCACTGCCAGTCCGGCGAGGATGATCTGTTCGCCAAATTGGCCGGGTTGGGTCTTGTAGCCTTTGGGCTGCTGGGTCAGTAGCCATTCCTGCGAGATCAGGTTCAACTGGCGCAGGGGATCATGGCCGCCCTTTTGATCCCCCTCAATTCCATAGCCGGCGATCAAGCGGGCTTGCTGAGTCGGGACGCGGATGAAGGCGGCCTGACGTTCAACATATTTCTGGTCTTGGGGTTGGTAGACGATGCTGTAGATGGATGGCATAGGAGGCTCCTCTCTTTTTTGCCACGGCTTTGACCTCACCCCCCGACCCCCTCTCCTGACGCAAGCTATCATGCTCAACAAGGTCATAAGCCGTTGCGTCAGGAGAGGGGGAGTCCTGAGCACAGTAAATGAGGCAGGCTGGAGGCGAGACTTACTCAATTAATTGAGCCGCATTATAACGTGAGTGAGTGGATTGCGAAATATAAACGGAGCGATTACACTCCGGCTGCTTATCTACCCGTTATGAGGTGACTATGTCTGCCGACATGCTGGATTGGGTTCGGGCTTACCTGGAGCGCGACGATGACATTGTCGTGCCGATTAAGAAGATGTGGAACGAGTGGCAGCTCAGCCATCCGGAGCCGCCGTTCGAGGAGTTCACGGCCGCTATCTTGGCCGATGAACAAGTGGAACATATGGCGAGTGTAGATCACAACCGGGGCATGGAGCACGCCAGCCCGGAAGAAAAGGCAGCGCGTGAACGGGAAAAGGAAGCGTTGGGCTATTTCTCCGGCCCACGGGTAAAGTTGAAATCGCGCGAGATCACGGCGGAACATATAGCGAACATGCTCAAAAAACACACGGACCGCATGGAGCAAGCGCTCCGCGACGCGCGCTCCGCCATGCCGGAGGACATCAGTGAGCCGGACGAGGGGAAGTTGATAGATGCGATTGTGATGACTCGGAAGCTGAAGAAGATGCTGCGTAAAATTGGCTTGGGATCGGAGGAGGAGTAGAGATTTGGAACCACGGATTACACCGATTTCACAGATTTTAAAAAGATTCTAAATCCGTGTAATCCGTGGTTGCTTTCAAGCTTTACTCGATCTTCGCAAACTTCCCCACCAACTCATAAAAAATATAGAAGTTCGGAATCTGCGGGACGGAGGCGGTGGTCCAGGCGAACCAGCCGCCATCTTTCTTGGAGACCGAGATCGTGCCGCTCTGGATTTTCACGGCTTTGATGTCGTTCCAGAGTAGAGACTTTTTGCCCGTATACATGCCTTGTGAGTCTAAGGCGAGTGGGCCAAAGGTGACCCGCTGGCCGGACTGAACCATCTGCACGTATTTGGGCCAGAGGGCGTTTGTGGAGCCTTTGAGTACCGCGTTGCCTAGGTCTTCTACTTTTTTGAACCGGTCATCCAGGACGATCTTTTGGCGGTCGTTGGTTTGCACGGTGTAGACGTGCGTGGTGCCGACGTAGATGCCGTTGCGATAGTGCTTGGTGATGGCTTGCCAAACAGCCTCGATTTGATCCCAACGGACTTGTTGGAGTCCCTTGCGGTCATTGTAGGCAAAGCCATTTTCGTATAAGGCCGCGGCCACCGACCAATTCCGCCAGGCATTGAAGAGAAGGAACACCCCGACGAGAAAGGCAAGCCCGGCAAAGATCAGCGGCGCGATGATCTCATCATCCACGCGGCGGATGCCATAGCGGTTGTAAGCGTTGTAGCCCAAGTACGCGGCCAACAAAAGGAGCACGGGCGAGGAGAATAAAAAGAGCAGGCCAAAGATCAGCCCGGCCCACTTCCGGCCGCTGGGGTAAAGGTATTCAGTTTTTAAAGGCCCGAGTCCAACAACGGTGTAGAAGGGGGAGTTAGGATTGGTATTCATGAGTCAGCCTCTGAGAGACGGAAGACGGACGACGAAGGACGAATGAGAACGGTTGCAAATTTACACCGAACCGCTAAAGAATACAAATCTGATGACCGAGTCAAGACCTCACAGGTCTGAGCCAAAGGTTCAGCTTGTGTCGCAAGCTGGTCGGCAAAATCCCGATCAGAACAGCTTGTTCCTCTGCTGTAAACGCGCCTAAGAAGGTAATTCCCGCGCCGTAGATTCCCAGTCCAGCTAGCAGCGCCAACAAAGGTTGCACTCCCCACAGGACGTAAGTGACACCCGTCATCGCGGCAGCGCTGAGGGCTAATCGCCAGAAGAGATTTAGCCAGGGGATCGGGCCAAGGCCTTGACGAAGATACCAGTAGAAGGCGGCGCCCTCGAAGATTTCGGAGGCGATGGTGATGGCGGCCGCGGCGGGATAGCCATAGTGTGGAAGAAAGATCAGGTTGGCGATGACGTTGAAGGCGAGCGAGATCGCAAAGGCGCGAGTCAAGCCGCGCTGTAGGTCGAGCGCGATGAGCAAATAGTTGGTGACGCTGTTGATCCAGCCGAACGGAATTGACCAGACCATGATCGCTAACGCAAGTGCGCCGGGCAAATATTCTTGACCTCCCAACAGCCCGATCATGATCGGCGCGAGAAAAGCGGTGACCGCCGCGAGCGGCAGCGCAATGGCAACCATCAGCTTGATGGCCAGCGCATAACTCCGTTGTAGTGCGGCTTTGCCTTCCGGGTCACGGGCTTGGCGTGACATGACCGGAAACAGCGCAAAGGTGAAGAGGGAGGGGATGATGTTGTAAGCGTCGAGAAACTTATACGCCGTGCTGTACCAACCGACTTCGCGCGTGCCACGAATTGGCTCCAGCAGCGTGACGTCTACTTTGAAGAAGAGTGTGGCAAGCAGGTTGTTGAGCATGAGCGGAAAGCTCTCGCGCAGGGCGTGAGTCTGAAAGCCGAGGTCAAACTCAAAGCGCGGTTTGAAGAATAATCGCCAAGAGAGCAATCCTAGAATCAGTAAGGTGATGAGATTGACGATGACGCTGACTCCGGCCAGGCCGACAAACCCGAAACCCAGGACTAAGGCGATGGTTCCCAGGCTGACTTTGATAAGCGTGGAGACGGTAGCGACCGCCGCCGGGTATTCGGCTTTTTCGTACGCGTAGAATAGCGCTGAGAGGCCGGTGGCGATGGTGGCCGGGATTTGCGCGATGACAAGCAGGGTGATGGCCCAGAGGGTGTCGTCGGTCAGGCGGTCGGGGTGAAAGGCGCCTAACCCGAAGGGGAGAAAGAAAGAAGGTAGGCTCTGGCGCAGACCGAGCAGCGTGGCGAGCACTGGAATCGCGGCGAGGCCGATGAGTAAGCGCAGGATGGTCGTGTTTGAGAGATAGCGGTTGGCGTGTTCGCGGTCGCGGGAGACATCGCGCGTAAGCAGCGTGTTGAGGCCGTAGTTGGTGATGATTTCGAACCAGCCGAAGACGACGATGGCGAAGTAGTATTTGCCGGCATCGTTCGGGCCGAGGACGCGCAGCATGAAAGCGGCGAAGGCGAGATCAATGCCACGATTCATCAGGTTGAGGGCCATCGGCGCGAGGGAGTTCTTGGCGACTCGGCGGGCGGTGGAGTCCACCGCGCTTTCTTGATAGAAGTAACGCCAGACCCACAGACCGAGCGCGAAGAGCAGCAGCATGGCTGCCGTGAAGGAGATGATGCCGCCGAGTTTTACCGAGAGCGGGGTGTATTTGAAGCGCACTGTCCAGTTCCCGGCGGGGATTTGCACACCGCGAAAATTTCCATCTACGAGCGCGATGGGGATTTCTTGCTCATCAGCTTTGCTGCCACCGGCAGGACGGAGGAAGGCTTTCCAGCCGGGGAAGTAGGAGTCGGCGAGGACGAGCCAGGAGGGTTCGGTGACGGTGGCCGTGACGAAGACTTCGTTGGGGGTAGATAACGTCTCCATAACGGGGGCCGCCCACGTCGGAGTTGGATGGTCGGCGGGCGGGACAATGTTCGGGTTCACGATGACGTACTGGCGCGGGTCAAATGTTTGGATCGCTTTTCCAAAATCATCGGTTGTGACTGTCGCGGCAAAAGGAATGGTGAAGGCGCGCGGCATGACGGTTTCGTTGCGATAGATTTTGACTTCGGCATCGTAGACGAGCGTGTATTTAGGGTTTTCAATTGTCTCTTGCGTGATGACGTATTTGACGTTGAGCAGATCGAGCAGCGGCGAGTTGAGCGCGAGGGGATCGCTGATAGGCGCGATGCGATTGAAGTCGAGTTCGTGCTGCGGCTGAATGAGTTCCATGTAATCCCGGTATTGCTTGGGGAAGATGGAGTCGTAGCCACGCACGTCTTGGAAATCGAAGTACCAGCCGAGGTTGGCGTTGAAGGGTTTGTGGCCTTGCGTGTCGTAGGTGGTGAAGCGCCACAGGTCGGTGTCTTGCTTGAGAAATTCGACGGACGGCGGCGTGTATGTGAGGATGGCCGGATCGGCGGCGGGATTGAAGCCTGCGCCCGCGACGAGCAGATCAAGCGCGATGAGACCGAGCGCGAGCGGTTGCCAGACGGCGCGGCCCCGCACGTAGATGGGGCAGCGGCTGATGCGCAGGACGATGCCCGAGGCGATGAGCATGAGTGCGAAGATGAGCAGCCAGTGTGCTTCGTAGGAGAAGAACATACGCCCATCGGCGAAGGCTTGGTTGGCGAGGGCGAGGTCGTTGACGAGTTGGTCCATGAGCGGCACGATACGAGCATAGGCAATGCGCACGGCGATGAGGCCAAGGGTGATGAAGGTTCCGCTCCAGACGGCGAGGGAGGCGAAGAAGGTGGGTAGGGAGGGAGGGGCGTTGAGGAAGAAGAGACGAAGGACGAAGGACGAAGGACGGATGAAGAAAGACGGAGGACGGAAGACGGAGGACGGAGGATGGAGGGTGTTGCCTAGAACGGTGGCGCGGTGGCGTTGGGCGCGGGAGGGGGTGGATTGATTTTCGGTGAGATGAGTGCGTTGCAGATATTCAATCCCGTAGGCGCTGAGGACGGCGGTGCTGAAGGAGAGCGGCCAGACCCAGCGGAAGGCGGAGTGGAGTTGATTGATGCCCGGCAGCCAGAAGAGGAGCGCATAGAGGCGAGTCGGGAAGGCGAAGGAGAGAGAGAAGAAGGCGAGGAGAAGAAAGAAAGGAGCAAGGAGGAAGAAGGAAGGAGGAAGAAGGTCAGATGACAGGGTGACAAGGTGACTGGGTGACAAGGTGATAGGTGATGGTAGCCTTGAGATTAAGAGTCTGAGCCAGAGGATAGTGACAAGAGGAATGAGCAGGAGAGGTAATAAACCGAGATAGGTTCCGCCTTCGACGTAGTTTTTGATGCCCCAGTCTATGGTGTTGATGGATTGGCCGAGTGCGTTGAGGGTGGCCGGAGTCCAGTGGCCGGTGAAGAGATCGAAGTAACCGTGATGGCTGGGATTGCCGTAGAAGTTGGGGATGAGGTAGAGCAGCGCATGCCGCCACGGATACGCCCAGCCAATGATTTGTTCAAAGCTGGCCGAGCCGCTGCGAAAGTTGTTACGCACGAGTTCGTAGAGCGGAACGAGTTGAATCGCTCCCAAACCTAATCCGCAGACGGCCAGCACCAGTAAAGCGCTGCCGCGCCGGAGGATAAGTTGGAAGCGTTCGGCTCTGCTTGCTTCTGCATTAGTTCGCCACAAAACGATGAGCCGCCAGAGTGAATAAGCGCCGGAGACGAGTAAAGTGTAATACGTGATCTCCACATGGCCTGCCAGAATTTGTACACCTAAGGCAGCAGAGCCTAAGACCAACCACGGAATTGTCGCCGGCCGGCCACCGAGTGCCGAATGTTGTTGAGCGATTAGTTCGATGGCGGTGAGGATGAGTGGCAGCCACACGGCCCCGGCAATGATCATTGGGAAGACGACGCTGACGACCATGAACAGGCTGAGTTCGTAGACGATTGCGCCGAACGTCGCGCCCAGTCGGCGTAGCCCGAGCACACGTAGGAAGAGATAAGTCCACAGCCCAGCGAGGAAAAACTGCGAGACGGTGAAGAGTCCGTAAGCGCGCGGCAGTGGTAGAAGATAGAAGATGATGGAGAAAGGATACAGCGCTGAGTGCTGTCCAGCGGCGAGGAATGGCTCACCGGCGAAGAGGTAAGGATTCCACAGTGGCAGTTGCCGGGCTTGGAGCGACTCGAGGATGAACTTCTTCCACGGATAATTTTCCAGGACGAGATCGGAGAGCAACTGATTGTGGGGAACGCCGGCGCCGAAGTGAGCGGCGGCGCTCTGCCACGGCTGGAAGGCGAAGAGATTATCCGCCGGCAGGAGAGTCCGGTTACCCAGTGCTACCGGCCCAAAAAGAATGAGGGGCAGGCACAGCAACCCAAGCGCAATGAGGAGATCGGATTTGAAACGGGAAAAATAATTGGGCATGAGCGAAGGCGGATTTAACCGCAGAGAGCGCAGAGTTCGCAGAGATTTTTTCTTTTGCTCTTTCTCTCTCTTTTTCTCTGCGTTCTCTGCGCGCTCCGCGGTGAAAAAAGGATTTTTGTAGCGGAGTTACGCATGAGCTTCTTGGAGGGGGCGGCGGTCAGCCGGGGTGAGATGGCGATGGCGCAGCCCGACCTCCCAGACGCGCCAGGCGGCCTCGAATTTAACGGGGATGGTCATTTTAGATTGGCCGATGCGCCGATCTTCAAAGTAAATGGGCACTTCCAGCACACGGTAGTCCAGCCGTTCAGTTACGTAAGCCATCTCCACTTGAAAGACATAGCCGTTGGAGTGAATGCGATCCAGCCCAAGGCCGAGCAGCGTGTTCCGCCGCCAGGCTTTGAAACCGGCGGTGGCATCTTTCGCTCGGATGCCCAGAATACTCCGGGCATACATATTGGCCCAAGCCGAGAGCAGCACCCGCCCTTTTTCCCAGCGCTCGTCTAGTTTCCCCTCGGGGACATAGCGTGAGCCGACGACGACATCGTAATCGCGGAGTTTGGAAATAAATTCCGGCAGATAAGCGGGCGAGTGAGAAAAGTCGGCGTCCATTTGGATGACGACGTTGGCGTCGGCTTGCAGGGCTTGGCGGAAGCCTTGAACGTACGCCGTACCTAGGCCTAACTTGCCAGGACGATGGATGACGCTCAACCGCGCCGGGCGCGCTGCCGCCAATTCATCGGCCAGGTGGCCGGTGCCATCCGGAGAAGCATCGTCCACGACGAGGACCTCTAGGTCAGGGAGCGGCAGGGCCCACAGCGACTCCACCATGACCTTCAGGTTATCGGCTTCGTTGTAGGTGGGCAAGACGACGATGGATTTCATCGAAACGGAATACGGAATACGCAACACGCAATACGCAATACGTACTTCGGATTGCGTATTCCGTGATGCATAAATTGGCTTGGAGACCGCTCTAATTGGAGCGCGAGCGCAGCACGGCTTTTTTGAAAGCGGATAGGTCGGCAAAGTCTGCCGAGCGTGGGAGGAGGACTTCGATAGCCGGTGTCAGGCTGTGCTGGGCTTCGCCGGCCCCGGGCCGATCCTTGAGCGGATAAAAATAGCGTATGTAGTGGCTCAGCCGAGTTTGGATTTGCTCTTGGAGCGAGTAGAGGTGCGGCAACGAGGTGATGATGACGAAGGCCTCACTGCTCAGATGACCGGCCAAATCCTCCGGCGTGCCGACTTCGAAGACGGTTTCATCCAGAATGGCGCCCACGGCGCGCAGCACATCGTCGGAGGCCATAAAGCCATAGGTATTCCGGAATTCATCGAGGCCGCGCAGACTCACTAGCAGGATGCCCCACTCCGCGCTCTGGAGAACGCGCGCCAAGTGTTCATCCACCAAGGGGCCTTCCGGCAGGCCGGTCACCGGATGGACGACTCTGTCCAGCCGGGCACGCTGAAGCGCATTCCGGACGCGCAATTGCAACTCTTCCAGGTCGAAGGGTTTGGTCACATAGTCCACGGCGCCCAGTTGCAAACCCTGCAGCCGATTCTGCCGGTTTTTCTTTTCGGTCAAGAAAATGAGCGGGATGCTTTTCGTGCGCCGGTGACCGTGCAGTCGCTGGGCAACTTCGTAACCGTCAATATCGGGGAGGTGGATGTCTAAGAGGACGAGGTGAGGTAGGCGCTGCACACAGGTTTGGATCGCTTCTTCGCCCCAGGCGGACGTGAGAATGCGGTACCCCTGCGCGCGGAAGTACTCGCTCAACATCTCAGCCAGGTTCGGGTCGTCTTCGACAATCAGAAGGGTCTGCTTGTCGGTCATACTAACCTCGAGCTCCTTAGCCGATGGGTTCTTTTTGAATGATGATGACGCAGGCGTCGTCCCCACACCCAATGCACTTGGATTCGTTGACCCGGAATTCGTGTCCGCCGGAAACCCACTTGAGTCCTTCTTGCAGCAGACCGATCCCGGCGTGACACATCGGCTTATCGCTGGTGCGGCCAAAGCACACCGGACAGGGTTTCATCGTGTAAATGTATTCGGTCTCGTTTTCCTCGACGGTGCTTTTTTGATCGCTGACCTGGGAGAAGATTTTGCCCATGGCCGGGACGCCGATCTTGAGCTTGGCCGGGAGCGGGAGGACTTTGAAGGCCAGATCGCCCACGCCGGCCAGCGCGCCGAAGTTCCTCAGTCCTTGGGCAAAGGAGGCGCGCCCCGCCCGCAACGCCAAACCGCGGCCGCCGCGCGGGCCGTACATCTCTTCCAGGGCGCCGTTGAGCGCCGAGTAGTCCGCGAAGTCGAATTGTTTTTCCAGATTATCGGGCGGGTAGTTATCAACGAGATGCTGCAGGCTGGCCATGTTCAAAATGGCATTCAAGCCATTTTTGCCCATGACATCTTCCATCGCCTGCAAATAAATGCGGGCTATCTTGTTCGGGTAGTAGAAACCGCTCTTGGGGATTGGAGGCACGCCGGATCTCCCGTCTAGGATGGTTCGCTGGGTTTAGACAAGTTTGGCAAGGTCTTCAGCGGCCCGGCGCATGTCCAGGAATACCAGGCCCATCTTCGCTCCCTCCCGCGCCAAGACGGTCAGGACGGCTTCCGCGCCAACCGATTGGAGAATCACGTAACCCTTTTCTCCTTTGATATAGACCTCATCCAGGCTGCCGCGTCCTAACTCGGAGGCGATCCGTTCGCCGAGGGAGAGCATGGCCGCTGACATGGCGGATACCCGGTCTTCTTCGACTTCCCGTGGCAGAGAGGTCGCAATGGGAAGCCCGTCCACACTGACGACGGCTGAGGCTTCGATGTCCGGACTGCTGACCTGCATGTCGCGCAGGCGGTCAACCATCAGTTCTGTTCGAGTTTTAGTCAAGGTACATCTCCTTGGACGGGGATGAGGTCCAAATTTTTGTAATCGGGGCTAAACGAGCGCTAATTTAGCATAGCCATAATGGACTGTCAAGTCAAAGTCAATTAAAAACTCCGGTATAATTGGGCCTATCAAATTTATGTAAGGCTTGACACGCCTGTCTGATCGGCAATCTGATGGAGTTAGTTGTACTTCAAATTTGTTCTAAACGCAAACCCAACTGAGGATAAACCCATGAGCTTCTTAGACCCTCGCGTGTTGATCGAAACCTTTGGCTATGTCGGCTTGTTCGTGATCGTCTTTGCTGAGTCCGGGTTGTTTTTTGGTTTCTTCCTGCCCGGTGATAGTCTGCTTCTGACTGCCGGCTTGTTTGCTTATAAAGGCGAGTTGAATTTATTAATCCTGCTGCCGTTGCTGTTTGTTGCCGCGGTGCTGGGCGACAACGTCGGGTATTGGTTCGGGCGCAAGACCGGCCCACCGCTTTTCAATCGGGAACAATCCTTGCTCTTTCGCCGTAAAAACTTACTGGCGGCTAGAGGTTTCTATGAGAAGCATGGCGGCAAGACAATTATCCTGGCCCGCTTTATGCCCTTCATTCGCACCTTTGCTCCGATTGTGGCCGGCGCGGTGGAGATGGATTATCGCCGGTTTATGCTGTTCAACTTGGTCGGTGGTCTGCTGTGGGCGGTTGGTGTGACGTTGGCCGGCTACGCCCTCGGCAGTCTGTTTCCCCCCGAAGTCCTCGATAAATATTTTCTCCTGATCGTGATCGTGGTGATTTTCCTTTCGGTGCTGCCGACGGCGATCCATCTGTGGCAGGAAAACCGGCACGAGATTTTTGCCTGGCTCAAAGCGCGCATGGTTAAAGGACAAGAGCCGGAAGCGTAAGAGCTGACGGACGACGGTAGACGGAGGACGGAAGCAGCGCCGGTCTCGCAAAACCGGCGCTGTTTTTATTTCCAATTCTTCCGTCTTTCGTCCTTCGTCGTCCGTCTTCGGTCTTTCGTCCGTCCTCACGTCTCCTCAATCGTCACCGAATTTATCGCATCGCCGGGCGTGGTTGGATTTTGTTGCGGATCGCGAGGGGTGAGCGAGTAGGCCACCTCCATCCCGCTGACCACCTTGCCAAAGATCGTATGGTGACCATCGAGCCAGGGGGTGGGAACATAAGTGATAAAAAATTGACTACCGTTCGTTCCCGGCCCGGCATTGGCCATCGCCAAAATACCCGGCGTGTCAAAAGTCAGATCGCCGAACTCGTCTTGGAATTGATAGCCCGGCCCGCCGCTCCCGGTGCCGGTGGGATCGCCGCCTTGGGCCATAAAGTCGGGGAGGACGCGATGAAACGTCACGCCATTATAAAAACCTTCCCGAGCCAGGAAGACGAAATTATTAACCGTGATGGGCGCGACTTTGGGGAGAAGCTCTATGACGATGTCCCCGCGCGTCGTGTGCAGTGTGGCGATATACGTTTTGGAGGTGTTAATGCGCATCTCCGGCGGGGAAGACCACTGCTTAGGCCCGGAAGCCGTCGCGGTTGCGGCTGGAGCGGCCGGCGTGGCGGTCTGGCAGGCCGTGAGCAGGCTGAGGCACACGATCAAAAACGCGAAGACAACAGGCTGGGGGTGAAGCGAGAATTTTAAACGCTCACCAACCGCGTCCTCGCGGTTGGGCACGTCCGCGAGGACGCGGACTTTGAGCGAGTTTGAAGACACTTTCTGGGGGTGAAGCGAGAATTTAGTTTTCATTTTTCCTCTATGTGGACTGAAGTGATTAAATCGCCGGAGGGGGCCTCCGGGTCGGCGCACGGATCACGGGGAGTCAACCGGGACAAGACTCCGAGTCCTTCTGAATTGACGACTTTTCCAAATAAGGTATGTCTTCCATTAAGTTCCGGCATCGCCGCCAGCGTGATAAAAAATTGACTCCCATTTGCATTCGGCCCATTGTTGACCATCCCCACCCAACCAGCGGCGTCAAAGTTCAGATCGGGGTTGATCTCATCGGGGATAAGATAGCCGGGCCCACCCAGGCCGGTCTCACTTGGGTCGCCGGTCTGGACGATGGGGATCGCGTCCGCATTGGGACCGAGATAATCCCAGCAGCGCAAATCAGGCTTGGGCCGAACGGCGTAGAAGGTGATGCCGTCGAACCAGTTGGCTTGAGCCAAAAAGACGAAGTTATTAACCGTCAGCGGCGCCTTCTCGGCGAGAAGTTCAATCACCACCTCGCCCTTTACCGTTTGCAAGGTGGCCGTGTATTGGCCGAACGGATTAATCAGGTCGGGTGGCGGTGACTGAAATTGGCGTTGCTTGAGTTTTTCCAGGCGGATCAAAGCGGCCAGCGACCAGTGATCCACCGGCCCCTCGTAAGGCCGGCCGTTCAAGATGAGAAAAGGAACGCCGGGGAGCGGAATGCTCAGGGCCGTATTATGCGCGGTCGCTACCGTTTGAAGATATTTTCCGGCTTGGAAATCGGCTGAAAATTGGTCGTAGTCGAGATCAAGACTTTTAGCTTGAGTGTTCAGCCAGGCGACGAAAGCCGACTGGGATAACTCGATCCAGTCGGCTTGGCGATTGAAGAGCAGGTCGTGCATCTCCCAAAATTTCCCTTGCGCCCCGACGGTTTCCGCGGCCTCAGCGGCGATGAGTGTTTTGTTGTAGACGGTAATCAGCGGGAAGTGCCGATAGACCACGCGCAAATCATCCGGATATTCTTCACGGAGTCGGGTCAGCACGGCGGCCAGTTGAGCGCAGTTGGCGCATTGGAAGTCGCTGTATTCAAGAATCGTTACCGCCGCATTCGCGGGGCCGGTTTGCCAATCGGCCTCGGTCACGGGCGCAAACCGTGAGGGGGGAGTAGCCGTGGCGGTGGGTGTTAATGTAGGCTCGACCGTTACAAGTGAAAAAGTCGCTGAGGGGGACGGAGCCACCGATGGAATGGGCGTCAGTGTCGAGGGTGGCGGCGTGGTGATTGGCTGACGACTGCAAGCGAGGAGTGCTCCCAGGAGGAGCGCGGGAGAAACCCGGTTTCTATCAGTGAACAGCGACTTCTTCATCAAGCGAAATTTTACCATGCCTGGAGGCCTGATGATAAAATGAGTCCATTCGTAACCACGGATTACACCGATTGCGCGGATTTTGAGTCAACGGATGGAACGGATTGAACCGATGAAAGAGATTCCATCCCCGGAATCCGTTCCATCCGTTGACTCACAGTCTTACCGGCCTGTTAAAAGAGTCAGGTAGAAGGAATTAAACATGATCTATTTAAAAATTTTCTGGTTGTTCACCCGAGTCGCCTTCCTTTCCTGGGGCGGGGGGCCGGCGTCGTTAGCGTTGATGCAGCGCGAAACCGTCGCGGCTGGTTGGATTACGACGGATGAATTTGCGGATGCCGTGGCGGTGGGCAATTCGCTGCCAGGGCCGATTGCGCCGCAGGTCTCGGCGTTCGTCGGTTACAAGCTGGCCGGGTTCGGCGGCGCGGTCGCGGGCGCGGTTGGCACCGTCGTCCCCACGACGCTGCTGATGCTCGCGGCCATCGCTTATTTTTACAAGATCAAAGATTCACTGACGATGAAGGCCATGCTGCAAGCCGTGCGCCCGGTGGTCGTCGGCTTTTTGCTGTGGACGGCGTATGATCTGAGCCTGACGGTTTTCAAGGTGAAGACGTTAGGGTGGGGCCAAGCGGTTGTGACGGGCTGGGATAAATTCTTGATCACTGCCGTCACCTTCGGTTTGCTGACCCTCACAGAAATCAATCCGGTGTTTGTCATCGGCGGCGCGGCGTTGTTAGGGTGGTTGGTGTATCGCTAAAGTTTTTAATCACGAATGCCACAAATAGACCGAATAACACGAATGAGTTTGCTGAAAAAGGTGATTCCACCGCAGAGCACGCAGAGATCGCAGAGTTTCCCCCTTTCTTTTTCTCCGCGCTCTTTGCGTTCTCCGCGGTTAAAAAGCTTTGCGCCGCTCTGGTAGAATCGCTGCGGGGGTGGTGGTTGCCCGGTGGTGGCCGCGGTCTTCAAAACCGTTGTGTCGCTTCTCAGAAGTGACAGGTGGGTTCGACTCCCATCCATCCCCGCTCTGACAAGGAACGCCATGCGCTATCAAGACAAAGTAACCCTCGTAACCGGCGGCTCACGCGGCATTGGCGCAGGCTGCGTGCGCGTCTTCGCGCGGGCGGGTGCGCAGGTTGTCTTCTGTTCCCCGAATGAGCCGGAAGGCCGGGCGCTCGAAGCTCAAGTGAATGCCCTCGGCCCTGGTCAAACTCAGTTCTTCCCGTGCGATGTTACCAAAACCGACGACCTGCGCGATCTCATCAACCGAACGGCGACTCTCTACGGCCAAATTGATTGCTTGATCAACAACGCGGGCTGGCATCCGCCGCACAAACCAATTGACGAGTTCTCGCTGGAAGAGTTTCGCGCGTTGCTCGAATTGAACTTACTCAGCCTGTTCGCTGCCTGTAAATTTGCTCTGCCTTATCTCCGCCAGACGAAGGGCAACATCATCAACTTGGGCAGTTTGGTCGGGACCATGGGGCAACTCTATGCGACGACCTACGTCGCAACCAAAGGCGCGGTGATCGCGTTCAGCAAAGCACTGGCAATTGATGAGGCCGCCCACGGCGTCCGCGTGAATAGCGTCTCGCCCGGTAATATTTACACACCGCTCTGGCAAGAGGCAATTGACGCTTCCGCCGATCCCCAAAAGACTCGGGCCGACGGTGAAGCGGCGCAGTTGTTTGGGCGGATGGGGACGATTGAAGAAGCGGGCAAGCTGTGTCTGTTTATTGCCGCCGAGGCAACCTTCACGACGGGTGTTGACCACCTTCTCTCCGGCGGCGCGGAGTTGAGCTACGGGCGGAAGACTCGGCAGAGTAAGCCAAATGTTTAAGAATTTTTAAGCTACTTGCGAATACGGGGAGGCAAAAATGGCAATTACTTTGAAACGACAACTGAACGATGAAGAGAAGGCGATTATCATCCAGCGCTTTGGTAGGAAGTGCTTTGCTACTGGCCATGGTATTGCAGAAGGCGAGAAGCTGCAATTTGACCATATCAGAGCCTTTGCTCTTGGTGGACAAAGTGAGCTAGAGAATATCGCTCCAATGTGCGAACATCACAACAAGGCCAAAGGGATGTTGCCATTGGACGATTTCCGAATCAGACTTCAAATTGAAGAGTTCTTCCAAGTAGGCGAGCGGTTGACCCTGAAAAACCTGCTCACGTATCTAAAAGACCGGCGATTAATAAGTGGCTACGGTGAGTCGATCATTCAAACTACGGATGATGGTTCGGTACAAATTGAGAATCACAGCTACAAAGCGACTTTTCAATTGCAAAAATGCCCTCTGACCGATTGGGGTTATTTCTATGGCATTTTGCCCATCTCAATTCTAGATAGCGACGACGAAGACGAAAAGTCTATTGGTCTGCAACCACGATACCTGATTTTTGATAAGATTTTTGATTTGTTCAGACATTTCCAAGTCTACCCGGTGTTGCAGCCGTCTATTGGACGGGTGAAGGAAAATAAAATTGTACTTTTTGATGGACAACACAAGGTAGCTGCGTTACTTTGGACGGGCAGAAAGGAATTTGAATGCAAGATCTACATCAACCCTGATCTCAGGATACTGAATCAGACTAACATAGCCGCCCATGACAAATTCGCTCAGACGAGATTCTTTTCGCCTGTGTTAATCCAGAAACTTGGACAGCAATTTGGCAATGATTTTGAAGACTACAAGAACATAGAGGATGGTCAGGCAAAAACTGAAGTAGGGTTCTTGGAATATCTAGAACGAGTCCAAGATATAACAATGAAGCGAGCTGATAGGACCAAGCGATTTCGGAGTTACTTGTATAACTCCATACTCGACGATGAGAAGAACAAACTGCGGCAATTGATTTCAAGTGCCAATCGAAGCTCCAAAGAGCAGCCCTTAACTGTGGATATGCTTTCCAAGTCAATCTTTGCTTGTTTCTTATACACGGAACCGGTACGAGACAATATGGCGTCAGAGGATTACAAGCGCGAGCTTGAGTTCAACAATAATTTGGCGTTGCTTAACATTCTGTTCGAATTAGCTTTGTGCAACTGGAATCCCCAGGCACTCCCTAATGATATGGACCAACTAAAACTGACAAGGGTTTTTTCTTCCAAATGCATAATGGCTTGGTCAGAGATTGTTCGCGATGCAATATGTGCCAAGCTTGATATCACAGACAGTGATGAGCGAGAAAGGGTGTTCTATCGAGACTTATCAGAGCAAGACTTTGCCAAGATACGGAAAATAATTGAACGCCTACTTAATTGGACAATGTGGATAGCACCCAAAGATTCGGACATCGACAACATGATTGCGGGAAACAAAAGTAATTTGAAAGAATGGCTTAAAGGCAAAGGCTTGACAACAGGCTACTTGATGGGGGCTCAAGAGTAGGGTGGCCTAATCCGCGCCAACGCCCAAGCCATCAAAAAGGAGTTGTTCGATGACCATCACAATTACCGACATCCTCACGCATGACATTCGCTTCCCTACCTCCCGGACGCTGGACGGTTCAGATTCCGTCCATACCGATCCGGATTACTCCGCCGCTTACGTCATCTTGAAGACGGATCACCCCGATGGTTTGGAAGGGCACGGCCTGACCTTCACCATTGGCCAGGGGAATGAATTGTGTGTAGCTGGTATTCAGGCGCTCGCGCCGCTCGTGCGCGGCAAGACGTTGGAATCTTTCACCGAGGACCTGGGCGCTTTCTGGCGCAGTCTTACGAATCACAGCCAGTTGCGTTGGGTTGGGCCGGAGAAAGGCGTCATTCACCTGGCTACCGCTGCGCTCGTCAACGCAGTGTGGGATTTGTACGCGAAGGTGGAACGCAAGCCGCTCTGGAAACTTTTAGCGGACATGACGCCGGAAGAATTGGTGCGCTGCATTGACTTTCGCTATATCAGTGATGTACTGACGCCGGAGGACGCACTGACGCTCTTGCGCCGGAATGAATCATCCAAAGCGTTGCGTGAAGCCGAGATGATGCAGCGCGGGTATCCGGCTTATGTGACTTCCGCCGGCTGGCTGGGCTACAGCGACGACAAGATTCGTCGCCTGTGCCGTGAGGCGCTGGCCGAGGGTTGGACGCACTTCAAGATCAAAGTGGGCCGAGACGTGCAGGATGACATCCGGCGGTGCGCCATCGTCCGCGAAGAGATTGGTCCCCACAACCGGCTGATGGTGGACGCCAATCAATATTGGGACGTGGATCAAGCAATTGCCCATGTCAAGCAGTTGGCCCGCTTCGATTTGTGGTGGGTCGAGGAACCGACCAGCCCGGATGATGTCCTCGGTCACGCGACGATTGCGCAGGCGATTGCGCCCATCCGAGTCGCGACGGGTGAGCACTGCCAGAACCGCGTCCTCTTCAAACAGATGCTGCAGGCCGACGCGCTCCACTTCTGCCAGATTGATAGCTGCCGCTTGGGAGGCGTGAATGAAGTTTTGGCCGTCTATCTCCTGGCCGCTAAGTTTGGCCTTCCCGTCTGTCCGCATGCGGGCGGCGTGGGCTTGTGCGAATACGTCCAGCACTTGCAGATTTTCGATTACATTGCGATTAGCGCTTCGATGGAAGAGCGTGTGATCGAATATGTGGATCATCTCCATGAACACTTCGTCGAGCCGGTAGTAATTCAAAAGGGTTGCTACATGCCGCCCACCGCGCCCGGCTACAGTATTGCTATGAAACCTGCCAGCCTGGCCGAGTACGAATTCCCCACTGGCGCGGCCTGGCAATCGCTGACAGGCACGCCCAAACGTGTTGGGCAACTCATCAAACTCAAGCCCGAGAAATACGAAGAATATCGTCGCCTGCATGCCAATGTGTGGCCGGAAGTGTTGGCCAGGCTGCGGGCGGCGAACATTCGTAACTATTCCATCTATCACAAAAATGGGCTGCTCTTCGCCTACTACGAGTATGTTGGTAACGACTACCCGGCGGACATGGCGCGGATTACGAACGATCCGAAGACGCATGAATGGTGGGCGCTGACCGATCCCTGCCAGGAACCGGTGGAGGGGACTTCTACCGG
>Ga0075421_100000603_pt1 | contig 38232 bp, 30 predicted proteins | sample SoiMetdeltSBSDD5_FD_75292 | JGI IMG/M metagenome (GOLD analysis project Ga0075421, IMG submission 75292) | Bulk soil microbial communities from a Populus tree surrounding site in Tennessee, USA - Soil MetaG P. deltoides SBSDD5 | ecosystem: Environmental > Terrestrial > Soil > Tree plantation... | reverse complement strand
CGGGCCCCGAGAGTGCCGCCGGCGACGCCGCCCTCGACGCCCAGAGGCTCCGGGGCCGACGCCACCTCCTGCGACTCGGGCTCCGCCGCCGCCGCCGTGACTTCTTCCATCACCGAGGGAGCCGCCGGTGCGACGTTGGCAGCAGCGCGCTTGCCATCGCTGTCGGACTCGAAGCGGCCGGGGTACGGCGGAGCGGTCGCCGGGCGCGAGCTCGGCGCCGCTCCGCCGTACCCCAACGAGCGAAGCTCCCGAGACTGCGTCGCCTCGGCCGATGCCTCGCCCGTCTCCGCAGGGGACCTGGAGGGCTCTGCAGTAACTTCTTCGACGTAGTTGTCCCGATTCTTGAAGCCACCGGGCGCAGTGGGCTCGCCCACCCGGTGCCGCAACGCCAGCCACGACACCGTGCCGCCGCCCAGCACCATGACGATCGAGGCGGCAGCCAGCCACACGCGCCGTGGCACCGGCCGCGCGAAGGGGATCAGGTTTCCGCTCGGCGGCGGCGCCGGGGCCTTGATCTCGGCGGGGATCTGGCGGCGCAGCTCGTCGAGGAGACCGGCGGGCGGCTCGGGGGTGCTATCGGGACGCAGCTTGCGGGCAAGCTGGCGATCGGTGAGTCGGCTCATGAGGTGGGCTCCTCGAGGGCGAGACGGAGCGCTGCGAAGGCGCGCTTGAGCCGCTTGCGGATAGCGACCGGTGTGATGTTCTCCAGGCGGGCGACCTCGGAAACCGGCAGCTCGCTCCAGAAGTGCGCGCTGACGGTGAAGCGGAGGTCCTCGGGCAGCTTCAGCACCGCCCGCCGCAGGCGCTCGGCTTCGTCGCTACCCGCCAGCGTGGTGGCGGCGTCGGGCTCGGGGTCCGCCAGCCGCTCGGCGGTCTCGTCGGTGAGCTCCTGCAGCGGGCGCGGGCGACGCACGTGGTGCAGGAACGTGTTGTAGGCGATGCGATAGAGCCAGGTGGTGAGCTGCGCCCTCCCCTCGAACCGTGGCAGCGCCTCCCAGGCCTTGCGGTAGGTCTCCTGGGTGAGGTCGGCCGCCAGCTCGGCGTCGCCGCCGCACATGCGGAAAAGCGCGGCGTAGATCTGCCGGTAGCTGCTCTCGATCAGCCGCTCCGCCGCAGCGCGCTCGCCGCGGGAGAGGGCGAGCAGCAACGGCGCCGAGTCCGCCCCCTCGCTCATCGCCGCCCCTCCTCCGGGAGAGATCCCGGTTCCAGAGGCCACCGAGCCGCCGTGCGTCGACGTGTCCATCGCACCCTTTGGACCCGCCGCGGTGTGGAAAGGAAACCAGGGTCGGGGCGACTGTACAAAAAGAAAGGGGCGAGGGGGGGAGCCCTCGCCCGGTTTCACCGCCGTTCCACCCCACCCTCCCGATCGACGGCGGCCGATCAGGCCCCCTCGGCGGGGGCAATCGTCAAGCTCGTCGCAACAGGTGCGCTAGCAGCCCGAGGACGAACAGAACCAGGAACAGGAAGAAGAGAATCTTTGCGATCCCCGCGGCCCCGGCGGCAAGACCACCGAACCCGAAGAGAGCAGCGACCAAGGCAACCACGAGAAAAATCAACGCCCAACGCAGCATGGCTTCCACCTCCCCGTGCGGCTCACGCCACCTGCAAACCTGCAGGGGGCGCGGGCTCAGCGTTTTGACTTCCTACCGATGCTGATTCCTTACTGATGCGGCGTGCCCGTCGGCGAAGCCTCGGGCGCCGGCTTGATGTCGACAGTGGGCACGTCGACGGTCTTCTTCTCGGTCCCAACGTCCACCGTTGGCACAGTGACCTCGACCGGGGTGCTACCGACCTGCACCTCGGCCGGCTTCACCTCGTATTCGGGGAGTTGCCCGCTCTTGACATCCACCTCGGGCAGCTCACCTTCCTGGGTCTTCTTCACCGTGCAAGCGGCCAAAGGCAGCAGCAGGACGGCGACTGCCAGGATGCTCGCGATCTTCGAACGCATTGACGTACCCTCCTCTTGGTCCCGAGTGAGATCTCGGGCCTCTGGGGGGCACCAAAGCAAGCTGCGCGCCAACTTCGCGGCGCGAGGCGCCCGGCGGCTGCCGCCCGGGTGGAGGGCGAGCCGCCTACCGATCCGGCGAGGCGATGGCCAGCTCGGTGCGCTCGTACCCCGGCGGGATGAGGAAGGTGGACGCCTCCACGGCCTCCTCCTTCATCGCGGTCACCTCCATCGTGGTGGTGATCTCGCTCTCGCGGCCGCGCTGATCGCGCGTCGTCGTCACCGACACCACCTTGAGCGGCACGCCCTGGACTCCCTTCGTCACCTCGCTGGCGATCAGCTCGTCGAGGCCGGCGATGCCCGTGCGCGGCGGCTCGCGGCGCAGCCAGGCGCCGAATCCGCCGTCGGACAGCGCGGGCGTGCTCCAGGTGTCGGTGAGCGTCTCGTTGTGGCTCGACTGCCCCATCCCCATCACCTTGATCACCGAGTCGTAGCTGGTGCGGAAGCGATAGTGGATCGTCGGGTGCCCGAGCACCGCGGGCCCCGGCTCCTCGGCCAGCTTCTCGACCTTGTGGTTCGAGAACTCGATCTTCACCATCGAGCCGAGGCCCTTGAGCATGGCGCCGGCGCTCTGCATCATGGCGCCGATATCGAACGGCGACCAGGTCTTCTCCTCGGGGTCGACGAGCGCCATCGACTGACCGCCGTCCGTCGTGAGCAGGTAGCTCCCCGCGGCGAGCATCGGGTTGTTGCTCGCCTTGAAGACGACCTTCGCCTTGTCGCCGTCGACCCAGGCCTCGACTTCGATGTTCTGCGCCTGGCCCTGGGGCGCATCGGTCGTGGAGAGGGAACGGAAGTGGACGCCTGCCCGCGCCGGCGCGGCGAGCGCGGCAATGACGAGCACGGCGAGCGAGGCGGTGACGGTGAGTCGCTTGATGCCGGGTTTCATCTCTTCGCTCCCTCGGGTGCTCGTTGAGGATCGACCGGCAGGCCGGCCCGTTTCCAGGCGGCCATGCCGCCGGTCACGTTGAAGACGTCGCGATGCCCGGCACGCTGCAGCCAGCTCGCGGCGACCGTCGAACGGTAGCCGGAGCCGCAGAGGAGCGCCACCTGGCCGCCGGGCAGCTCCGCGTGGCGCTGCGGTAACACGCCACCCATCAGGTGGACGGCGCCGGCGAGGTGCCCCTGCGCCCACTCGCCATCACCACGTACGTCGACCACGGCCGGCGCGTCGCCCGCGGCGAGACGGGCCGCGAGCTCGACGACCGACAGCTGGGGCAACACGGCGACCGGGTAGTCGCGCTCGCGCCAGGTCCGCATGCCGCCTTCGAGGTGCCCCTCGATGCGGTCGAGGCCGACGCGGACGAGAGCCCGCGAGGCGCGCTCGACGTCCTCCGCCCGCTCGGCGACGAGCAGGATCGGGCGGTCGCCGGGAACCACCCAGCCCGCCCAGGTCGAGAGCGAGCCGTCGACGCCGATTCCCAGCGCGCCCGGGACATGGCCGGTGCCGAAGGCGAGCTGGTCGCGGAGGTCGACGACGACGTGGTTGCCGTCCTCGGCGAGCTCACGGAACCGGTCCGGCGGCAGTGGCTCCAGGCCGGGCAACCCCTCCAGCAGCGGAGGCCCCTCGGCGTTGAGCTCCTTCATGCGCAGGTAGTAAGGAGGCAGCGGCGGCACGCTGCCGAGGAGGCGCGCGACGAACGCGGCCTCGGAGAGAGCGGGGTCGAGAAACGGGTTGGAGACGCGCTCGAAGCCGAGCGTCGAGAACGGCCGGCTGCTCATGCCCGCGCCGCACATCGAGCCGGCGCCGTGGCCGGGGTGGATCTCGAGACCGTCGGGGAGCGGGGCCAGCACCTCGCGCACGCTCCGGAACTGGGCGCGGGCGAGCGCGTCGGTGGCCTCCGCGCCCAGGAGGTCGGGGCGCCCGAGCGAGCCGACGAAGAGGAAGTCGCCGGTGAGCGCCGCGATCGGCACCCCCTCCGAGCGACCCGTGTCGTAGACGAGGAAGCTCAGGTGCTCGGGCGTGTGGCCCGGCGTGTGGAGCGCCGCGACGCGCACCGAGCCGAGCTCGATCGCTTGCCCCCCATGTTGCACCTCGTGCAGCGGCGAGTGCGGGAACCGCACCTCGTAGCGCTCGCCCTCGTCGTAGGCCGAGAGCAGCAGCTTGGCACCGGCCCTCGTCGCCAGCTCGCGGGCCCCGGAGGCGAAATCCGCGTGGATGTGGGTCTCGAGGACGCAGGCGATCGCCACTTCGCGCGCGGCCGCCCACTCGAGGTAGACGTCGACGTCGCGCCGCGGGTCGACGACGGCGACCTTGCCGGCCGCCGCGCAGCCCACGGCGTACGAATACTGGGCGAGCCCGCGGTCTTCGAAGCGCTCGAGGAGCATCCGCGCAAAATCTAGCAGGCCCGATAGGATCTGCCCCCATGGCAGACGCGACCTTCCTCGGCGCTTGCGGCACGGTGACCGGCAGCATGACGCTCCTCTCGTGGGGCGAGCGCCGCGTGCTCGTCGACTGCGGCATGTTCCAGGGGGGGCTCGAGCTCGAGCAGCGCAACCGCGAGCCCTTCCCGTTCCCGCCGCAGGAGCTCGACGCGGTGGTGCTCACCCACGCCCACCTGGACCACACCGGGCGCCTGCCGCTCCTGACGATGCGCGGCTTCCGCGGCCCCATCTACTGCAGCCGGCCGACCCGCGGGCTCACCTCGCTCGTGCTCCGCGACGCCGCCAAGCTGCAGGAGGAAGAGGCCGGCTTCGCGCGACGCAAGGGCTTCAGCCGCCACGCCGAGCCGGAGCCGCTCTACCGCGACGAGGACGCCCGCCAGGCGCTCTCGCTGATCCAGCGCGTCCAGTTCGACGAGCCGTTCGAGGTGTTTCCCGGCATCTCCGCGCGCATGAGACGGGCCGGCCACCTGCTCGGTGCCGCCAACGTCGAGATCACCGGCAAGGGGAGCGACGGCGAGCGCCGCACCTGGTGCTTCTCGGGGGACGTGGGGCGCTACGGCGTGCCCATCCTGCACGATCCCGAGCCGCCGCTCGAGGCCCCGGACACGCTGCTCCTCGAATCGACCTACGGCGACCGCCGCCACCCCGAAGGCGACCCCGCCGAGGCGCTGGGGGCGGCGATCGACGAGACGTTCGCGCGCGACGGCGTCGTGCTCGTCCCCGCCTTCGCGCTCGGCCGAACGCAGGACCTGCTCTACCACCTCGCTCGACTCGCCGACGCCGGCAGGCTGCCCGCCGATCGCGTCTTCGTCGACAGCCCGATGGCGATCGGCGCCACGGAGCTCTATAAGGAGTTCCCCGGCGAGCACGACGAGGACCTCGCGGCGCTGGTGGCCGCCGACAAGAGCCCGTTCGCGCTCGAGCGCTTTGCCCGCTGCCGCACCCGCGAGCAGTCGCAGGCGCTCAACGGGCGCGACCAGGTGGTGATCATCGCCGGCAGCGGCATGTGCAACGGCGGGCGCATCCTGCACCACCTCGAGCACCGTCTCTCGGACCCGCGCAACACCGTGCTCATCGTCGGCTTCCAGGCGGCCGGCACTCGCGGCCGCGCCCTGCTCGACGGCGCCGAGGCGCTCAGCATCCACGGGCGCGAGGTGCCGGTGCGGGCGCAGGTGCGCAGGCTGCAGATGCTCTCCGCGCACGGCGACCGCGACGAGTTGCTGCGCTGGGCGCGTTCGCTGCCGGCGGCTCCGCGGCGCATCTTCTTGAACCACGGCGAAGACGCCCCGCGCGCGGCCCTCGCCCGCGCCCTCCAGGCAGAGCTCGGCTGGCCGCTCTCCGTATTGCCGACCCACGGCCAGCGCGTGCCCTGGTAACCGTCGCGGCGGCGGGTGCGCCGGCCGCTGCCTGCTACATTTGGCGCGCCGTGCCCGAGCCCCAGCGCGTCCCGCGCAGCCCGCGTTCCCTCGCGGCGTTCCTGCGGCCGCTGCCAGGGCGGAAGCTGCCGCCCGTGCTGACGCCGCTCAAGGTCGGCCGCGTCGCGCGGGCGATCCCCGACGGGTTGCGCGACCCGGCGTTCGCGGACCTCCTCTCGCGCATCGACGGCGGCGGCGCCGTGCGCAGCGGCAACCGCTTCGAGGTCTTCTGCGACGGCGAGCAGGCCACTCTGTCGATGCTCGCCGCCATCGCGGCGGCTCGCGAAGAGATCCTCCTCGAGGCTTACATCTTCACCGACGACTCGACCGGCAAACGCTTCGCGAAGGAGCTCGTCGCCGCCAGCAAGCGGGGGGTCCGCGTCTGCGTGCTTGCCGACGCCGTCGGCTCCTTCACCACGGCAAACGCCTTCTGGAAGCTGATGGGAAGCGACGGCGTCGAGGTGCGGCTCTTCCACCGTCTCTTCCCCGACCTCTGGTGGCACGCCTTCCGCGACCACCGGAAGATCCTCGTCGTCGACCGCGCCGTCGGCTTCACGGGCGGCATGAACATCGCCGACGAATACTCCTCGTTCAGCCTGCGCAGGAAGCGGATCACGCCCGGCGCCATGCGCGACACCCACGTGCGCATCGAGGGTGCGGTGGCGTGGGACCTGGCGGTCGTCTTCGCCGAAGGTTGGGCCCGCGCCGCCGGCCAGGCGCTGCCGGTCACCCCGCCCCCGGCCGAACGGAAGGAGGGGGTGCGCGCCCTGGTGCTCGACTCGCGGCCCGGCCGCGGCCACGTCGAGACGGCGTCGGCGCTGGCGGCGCTCGTCGCCGCCGCGCGCGAGACGATCTGGATCACCAACGCCTACTTCGCGCCCGGCCGGGCGGCGGTGGGCATCCTGTCTCGAGCTGCGAGCCGCGGCCTCGACGTGCGCCTGTTGCTCCCTGGCAAGACCGACGTCCCCCTCGTCCGGCACGCCGGCCACGGCTGGTACTCTCGTCTCTTGCGACGAGGCGTGCGGATCTTCGAATACGGGCGGGCGCTGCTGCACGCCAAGACCATGGTTGCGGACCGTTACGCTTGCGTCGTGGGCTCGAGCAACCTCGACTTCCGGTCGTTCCAGTTCAACGCCGAGTGCAACGTGATCGTCCTCGACGAGGGCGTGGGCGATACCCTCGCCAGAGCGTTCGAGGGCGACCTCGCGGACAGCCGCGAGGTGACGCGCGCCGAGTGGCGCCGGCGCGGCAACTGGCACCGCATCGGCGACCGCGCCGCCGGGATGTTCACCCCCCTGCTCTGACCATGGCTTTCGACCCGACGACGATGTCGCTCCCCGAGCTGCGCGAGTGGGTGGCCGCCCACGGCGGCAGCGTCTCCGCGCAGGCGCTCAAGAAACTCGCACGCGACTCCCGCCGCGGCGTGCGTCAGCTCTACCAGAGCCTGAAGCGGAGAGCCGAAGACGAGCGCCAGCGCCGCCTGCACCTCGACGCGCTCCTCAACTTCGAGCGCGTCCTCTGGCGCACCGGCGTGCGGTGGATCGCCGGCGTCGACGAGGTCGGCGTCGGCCCCCTCGCCGGACCGGTGGTGGCGGCCGCGGTCGTCTTCCCGCCAGACACCGAGATCGACGGCGTCGACGACAGCAAGCGCCTCGACGCTCCCACCCGCGAGCGGCTGGCGATCGAGATCCGCGAGCGCGCAGAGGGCGTCGGCATCGGCCACGCGGACGTCGACGAGATCGACAGCGTCAACATCTACCAGGCCGCGCTTCTGGCCATGCGTCGCGCCGTCGAGGCGCTGCCGATGGTGCCGCAGCACGTGCTCGTCGACGCCCGCAAGGTCCCCGGCCTCCAGATGCCGCAGAACCAGTTCAACAAAGGCGACGGCATCAACTTCTCGATCGCCGCCGCGTCGATCGTCGCCAAGACGCACCGCGACCGGTTGATGGTGGAGCTCGACGCCGCGTACCCGTCGTACGGCTTCGCGCGGCACAAGGGGTATTGCACCGCCGAGCACCAGGAGGCGATCCGCCGCCACGGGCCGTGCCCGGTGCACCGGCGCAGCTACATCTACCTGCACGAGCTCTGCGGCGAGCTGTCGCCGGCCTTCTACGAGCTGCAGCAGCGCATCGCGGCGGCGCTCGACGACGCGTCGCTCGCCGAGGTCACCCGCGACCTCGCGGCTCGTCGCGGTGAGCTCCCCGAGGCCGAGCGCAAGAAGCTCGAGGTGGCGCTCGACCGCCGCTGGGGCCTCGTGGCCGCGCGCTGATGGCCGTCGACGACACGCCGTTCGGCGCCCTCGTGGCGCCGCCGCCGCCGCTCGCCGGGCCGCCGGGCGCCGACCCGCCGGAGCTGGTGATCCAGCTCGGGCGCGCGCTCCACGCCGCCGGCAGCCCCGCCAACCGGATCGAGGAGGGGATGGCGGCGGCGGCGCGGCGGCTCGGCATCGGCGGCCAGTTCTTCTCCACCCCCACCGCCCTCTTCGCCTCCTTCACCGACGCGCGCGGCGAGCGGCGCACGATCCTCGAGCGTGTGCAGCCCGGCGAGGTGAACCTCGAGCGCATGTCGGACCTCGACGAGCTCCTCGGCCGCCTCGCCGACGGCAGCGTCGACGCGCGCCAGGCGGCGGCGCGCCTGCGCGACTTCGACGCCACCGGCGCGCGCTACGGGCCGGCGCTGACGACGCTCTCGTTCGCGCTCGCCTCCGGCGGCGCGGCGCAGTTCCTCGGCGGCGGCGTGGGCGAGATGGCGGCGGCGACCGCGGTCGGGCTCCTGACGGGGATCCTCGCCACCTTCGCCACGCGGGCACCCGCCGTGGGGCGCATCTTCGAGCCGCTCGCGGCCCTCCTCGCCTCGCTCGTCGCCACGCTCGCCGCCGCCGCGCTGGCGCCGCTCTCGGCCTTCCTCGTCACCCTCGCCGGGCTCATCGTGCTGGTGCCCGGCCTCACGCTCACCGTTGCCATCAGCGAGCTCGCGAGCCGCCAGCTGGTGTCGGGGAGCTCGCGCCTCGCGGGAGCGCTGACGCTCTTCTTCGCCATCGCCCTCGGCGTGGCGGTGGGCGCCCAGCTCGGCGTCCGGCTGCTCGGCGCGGCGCCGCCCGCCGCCGACCCCCACCCCCTCGGCGAGCTCTGGCGCTGGGCCGCGCTGCTCGTCAGCGGCCTCTGCTTCACCGTGCTCCTGCGCGCGCGGCCCCGCGACGCCGGCTGGGTGATGCTCGCTGGCGTTCTCGCCATCGAGGGGGTGCGCCTCGGCGGCAGGTTGCTCGGCTCGCAGCTCGGCGCCTTCGTCGGCGCGCTCCTCGTCGGGCTCGGCGCCAACCTCTTCGCGCGCCTCCGGCGGAGGCCCGCCGCGGTGATGCAGGTGCCAGGGCTCATCATCCTCGTTCCGGGAAGCCTGGGGTTCCGCAGCCTCTCGGCGCTGCTCGAGCGCGACGTGCTCTCGGGCGTACAGGCCGCCTTCGCCGCCCTGCTGGTGGCGATCGCCCTCGCCACCGGCATCCTGCTCGCCAACGTCGTCATCCCGCCGCGACGGCTGCTCTGAGCCGGCTCTGACCGGCTCTTTGCCGGCTAGCGCCCCTCTTCGCGGTCGCGGCTGTTCCCGCCGGCCTTGCCGCCTGTCTCAACGGGAGATGACGGCCGTTTTGCCCATGCCACAGCCGTGCTTTCGTGGAGTCTTCCCCACCCCGCCGTGGGGGAAGCCCGCGGCGGCTCTCCGCTATCCTCGCGCCGCGCGGCCTGGAGGCGCGCTCCTTCGCGCCATGGAACCCGAGCCCGAGAGCGACGAGCAGCTGATCGCCCGCGCCCGGCAGGGTGACGAGGGGGCGAGCGCCGCCCTCGACACCCTCTTCCGCCGCTACCACCCGAAGGTCGCGGCGTGGTGCCTGCGCTTCTGCGGCGACCGCGAGCAGGCAGCCGACCTCGCGCAGGAGGTCTTCCTCCGCGTCCACGAACGCCTCGACTCGTTCCGCGGCGACAGCCGCTTCTCGACCTGGCTCTACACCGTCACGCGGCGGGTCGCCATCAACCGCGGCCAGGCCGCGCAGCTCCGCCGCGCGGAGAGCCTCGACGACCTCTCCGCCGAGCCCGTCGACCCGGCGCAGGATGCGGAGTCCGTTGCGGGGCAGGCGCAGGTCCTCGCCGCCTTCCGTCAAGCGATGCAGGAAGACCTCGAGCCTCTCGAAGCAAGAGTGCTCTACCTGCACTACGTGGAGGGCATGACCCTGCCGGCGATCACCGACCTCCTGGCGCTTCCCAACCGTTCGGGCGCCAAGGCCTACGTCGTCGGCGGGCGCCGCAAGCTCGAGCGCCGCTTCGGCAACTGGCTGCGCCGCGAAGGAGCCTTCTGGTGAGCGACCCCACGATTCCCCGCGACCTCGCCACCTGGCTGCGCGACGCCTACCGCGATCCCGCCGCCGGCTGCCCGCCACCCGAGACCTTCCTCGTCGAGGAGCTCGCCGCGCTCACGGCGGCGGAGCGCGCGCGCGTCGAGGAGCACGCCGCCGCCTGCCCCGCCTGCAGCGCCGAGAGGGAGCTGGCTCGGGCCTTCGACCGTGGCGCCGAGGAGGGCACCCAGGACGTCGACTGGGTGGTCGCACGCCTGCGCGGCGAGACCGCTGGGGCGGCGGCGAAGCCCTCCTCGGCTCCCGCGGTGTCGGGGAATGCTCCCGCCGGGGCCGTGGTTGCCTTCCCTGGAAGGCGCATGGCACGGGCCTGGACGCGGCTCGCCGCCGCGGCAGCACTGGTGGCCGGCGTCGGCCTGGCGATCCACACCGTCTACGACACTTCGCCTCCGCTTCCGAATCCGCCCAACGGCGGAACGGTCCGCGGCGGCGAAGTGAGCAGACTGACCCCGAACGGCGAGCTCGCCGAGACGCCGCGGGAGCTCCGCTGGGAGCCGGTGGCGGGCGCCGGCGGCTATCGAGTGCGAATCCTCACTGTCGACGGCACGCCGGTCTGGGAGACTTCCCTGGCGAGCCCGCCAGCGGTTCTTTCGGAAGACGTGACGGCCCGCTTGCAGCGAGCTGTCAGCTACGAATGGATGGTGGAGGCGACGGCGCCGGATGGAACCATCTTCGCCAGATCGGCGACGGCGCGCCTGCGAGTGCGCCCGGCGCCCGAGCCGGGCGACGGAGCGGAGACACCCCGATGACCACACACCCATGGACGGCACGCTGGATCCTCTCCACGCTGGCGCTCGTCATTCTGCTGGCGACCGCCGGTCACCAGGGCCTCGCCCTCGGTGGCTCCCTGGACAGGACGGCCCTCGACAAGAGCCAGGGCGGTGGCGGTGGCGGTGACGGTGGCGGAGGGGGCGGCGGCGGCAACGGCGGAGGTGGCGGCAACGGCGGAGGCGGAGACGACCACGGGCTCAAGCTGCGCCTCAACGATGCCGTCGGCCAGCCCGGCGGGGTGGTGGCGCTCGTCGTCCGCACCTACGCGGCGCGGCCGCTGCGTCAGGGGCGGATCACCATCCGCGTCCGCAAGCCGAGCAAAGCCCTCGGGCTCACCGTGGCGGACGTCACGCAGCCGGCGCGGCCGCTCACGTTCTTGAAGAGCGTCGTCTTCAGCACCACCGGCGACGCGACGACGACCACCACGTCCACCAGCGCTCCCGACTCGCAAGCCGTGGGGCTGCAGTTCAGCTCGCCCACGTCGGGCGTCAACGCCTCCGACGGGCCGCTGGCGGTGATCTTCATGCGGCTCGACCGCGCCGTGGCGCCCGGCAGCACGTACCTGCTCGAGGTCGATCCGACCCAGACCGGGCTCACCGGTCCCGACGGAGCGCCCATTGCCGTCGAGCCCATCGAGGGTGAGCTCTTCGTGCGACGGCCCTCGGCCCCATTCGCGCTCGAGGCCGAGGGCGACGAGGTCTCGCCCGGCGAGACCGCCGCGCTCGGCGTCGAGACCCGCGAGCCCTTCGCCATCTTCGGCGGCCGCATCACGCTGCGCTGGGATCCCGCCGCGCAGGGCGGCGCACCGCAGGTGCGCATGGATTCCCGCTACGGCAAGTCGACGTTCACCGTCGAGCGCTCGACACCCGGCCTCCTGGTCGTCAACTTCTCCTCGCCGAACGGGTTGCTCAACTCGGTGCCCGGCCAGTTCCTCGCGGTCGCTCTGCCCACCAGCGCCTCCGCGAGGCTCGGCACGTCGGCGGCGGTGAGCATCGACCCCGCAGGCAGCTTCCTGCTCGGCAAGAGGAACCGCAAGCTCAAGGTGAGCTTCGAGTCGGGGACGATCGACTTCCGCCAGGACTAGACGCGAAAGCTCCTCCAGAAGAGCGCGGCGCCGGCGAGGATCGCCAGCGCCGCCACCGGCAGCCGCCAGCGCCGTGACGGGGCGAGCGGCTCCCCGTCCCCTACCAGCACGTAGGCCGCCCACAGCGCCGGCCGGTCCCAGCGCGGGTCTCGGCGCAGTCGCAGCTTGGTCTCGCGCAGGGCTGCGGCGGGCGTCGGCCCGCTGCTCAGCTCGCGGTAGAACATCTCCATGAACAGGGCGGTGGCACGGTCGTCGACGTCCCAGAGCGTCGCCACCACAGCAGGCGTGCCGGCGGCGAGGAAGGAACCGGTAAGCGAGGCGAGCGTCCGCCCTTCGGCGCCCGGGGTGACGAGCCCCGTGCGGCAGGCGGCGAGGACCGTGAGGCGCGATGCGGCGCCCGCGGCGGCGATCTCGGGCGGCGTCAGGAGCCCGTCGTCGGCGCCGCCGGCGGCCAGGTGGATGGCCGCCGTCCGTTCCCACGAGCCGGCACCGCCGATCGGCTCCTCCACCGTCGCATGCGTGGCGAAGTGCAGCACCTCCGGCCGCCGGCGCACGGCCTCGCGGAACGCTTCCTCGGTGGCGCGACGGCCGCTGAAGAGCTCGGATCTCCCACCGAGGAGCGCCGCGACCGCGTCGACCTCGCTCGCCGCGGCCTGGAGCGATGGCTGACCGCCGGCGGACGACGCGTCCGGCGCCGCGAAAGCGACCAGCCGCAGGTCGCCCTCGCCTGCGGGCTCGGCACGCGTCGCCAAGGTCGAGCTGCTCGGCAGGTACGCGAGCGTCGCAAGCTCGAGCAGCGTCGCGCGCTCCCCCGGCGGTCGCAGCAGCTCGAAGGGCAGATAGTGCAGCAAGGCATCGGGGGCGATCCGGAGCTGACCTCCGGCGCGCGGCAGCGTGAGTCGCGCCGGCAGCAGCGCGGAAGCGAGCGCCACGAGATCGGCTTCCGCCGGGCCGCCGCCCCCGGCGAGCGCAGCGTGCACCCGCGCCACCGCGGCCAGAGATGGAGCCGCGGCCACGGCGTCGCCGAAGTGAATGCCGGCGCCGTCGAGCACCCACCGGAAGAGCTGCCCCTCGCCGACGAAGTACTCGATCACCGTATCGCTCCCCTGCCGCGCCAGGACGTCGGCGGCGGTTCGGGGCTCGGCCGGGCGGCGCGCCGGACCCAGGCGGTCGAGCAGGTCGCGCGCCTTGGCGCGCTGGACCACGCCGAAGGCGCGCGCGTCGAAGCCGCCGCCTGGCTCCCGCGCGTGCAGGCGCGCCAGCACGTCGACCGTCACCGCATAGGCCGAGCGCTTGTCGCCGAAGTAGCCGGCACGCCACGGCGCCTGTCGCAACCCCGCGCGCACCCGCTCGATCTCGGCGAGCGCGCCCTCGAGCCGGTCGAGTGCGCCGCGCAGGTCGCCGCGCGCGGCGGCGATCCTGCCGAGCCCCTCCTGCGCCGACCACTTCCCTTCCGCGGATCCACTGCGCTCGGCGACCGCGAGGCACTGCCGGAAGAGCGCCTCGGCCTCGTCGAGCCACCGCGACCCTTCCGCCCCGCCGGCGCGGCCGAGCAGCAGGCGCGCGAGGTAGAAGAGGTCCTGCACCTCCTCGCTGCGATCGCCGCTCTCGCGGGCGAGGGCGAGCGCCTGCCGGTAGGCCTCCTCCGCCGCGCGCGGCCGCGCGAGGTTGAGGTGCAGCGCCAGCGCGCGATTGAGGAGCACGTTGGAGAGGCCGGACCGATCCCCGAGCCGCCGGTAGATGGCGCTCGCCTCGTCGAACGCCGCGAGCGCGCTCACCGCATCGTCGAGGTTGCGGTAGATCACGCCCGCGTTGACGAGCAGCCCCGCCCGCTGCCGCGCGTCGCCGCCGCCCTCCGCCAGCAACTGCTTGTAGAGCGCCACCGCCTGGCGGTACTCCCCCACCTTCTCGAGCACCACCCCCTCGTTGATGCGCGCGACGCGACGCTGCTCGACGGCCCACGGCGCATCTCCGGCGCCCGTCGCCAGCCGCGCGGCATCGCGGTAGAGCCGCATCGCCTCGGAGTAGCGCCCTGCCGCGAGTGCGAGCGCCCCGAGGTTGCCCAGGTTGACCACCACCGATTCCCCGTCGCCGAGCCGCCGGTTGATCGCCAGCGCCTCGCGGTAGAGCTCGGCCGCCTCACCGTTGCGCCCCACCGCCTCGAAGGCGAGGCCGAGGTTGTTCGCCGTCTCGGCGACCGCCGCCTCGTCGCCGAGAGGTCGCCGGAGCCGCAGCGCCTCCTCGCAGTCGGCGAGCGCCGCCGGATGCTCGCCGAGCTCGCCCTCGAGGACGCAGGCGTTGTTGAGCGCCGCCGCGCGGTCGGCGACCGGCACCGCCGAAGCCACGATCGCACGGTAGGCCTCGAGGGCCTCGCGCGCCCGTCCCGCCGTGTGCAGCGCGACCGCGTCGTCGAAGCGCGGCACGGGGGCGGCAAGCGCGGCTGAGGCCGACACGGCGATCCAGAGGCCGAGGACGCCGGTGCGCCGGCCTCGACGGAAAGCCGCCACGAACACATCCAAGAAAGGTGTTCCCGTCGGCCGTTCGGGCTGTCTCAACACCTCGACGACACATCCCGCGCCCCCGACGACCGGCGGCGCCACCCTTTCGAAGGAGATCCCATGCACGACCGTCGCCCTCTCCTGCTCCTGGCCGCCCTGGCCCTCTCCACCACCGCCCTCGGCGCCTGCTCGAAGGGTAGCCCGACCGAGCCCACGATCGCCTTCGACTCCGCCGCCAAGGCGGCCGCCGACTCGAGCTCGGTCGCCGGCGGCGACAAGCGCCACGGCGACGACGATGGTAGCGCCGACGACAACGGCGGCGGGCGCGGCGGCCACGACGACGGTACCGCCAACAACGACAACCGTCGCGGACGCGGCGGCGACGACGGTGCCGACGACAACGACAACAACCGCCGGAACCGTGGTCGTGGCCGCGGCGACCGCCCGAACGACCCCAACAACCCCCAGCAGCCGCCGCGTGCCGGCCAGGAGTTCGAGGCCACCGTCGCCTCGGTCGGCGGCAACACCATCACGCTCGTCACCGGCACGCGCGTCATCGTCAACGGGCAGACGCAGTGGAGCGCCCGCGGCGACCTGCGGACGCTCTCCGCGCTCGCCAACGCCGTGGCCGCGAACCGCAGGCCCCGCGTCGAGGGCCGCGGCGCTCGCCAGGCTGACGGCTCGATCCTCGCGGCGACGATCAAGGCCGAGATCGACGAGTAGAACGCCAGGCTCCCTTGCGTGTGTGGGAGCGGCGACCGGGGCCGCTCCCCCTTTTTTTTCGACACGGTGTGCTCGCCAGCCCCGGCTCGTTCCGTGTGACATGTGACGGATGCGCCGGGAATTCCGAGCTCGAGCAGTGGAGTTGCAATCAGTGGAGGGGCCGCTAAGGAGACTCCATCATGCACACCTCAAATCACAGCGGGCGCCGGCTACGACTGATCGCCGTCTTGCTCGTCGCCGCGATCTGCACCTCGCTCGCCTCCTGCGCCTCCACCAACACCCTGGCGGGGGCGAGCGCAAAGGGCCCCGCTCCCGAGATCAAGATCGCCCAGGTGGCCGACAGCCCCAACACGCTGTACTTCCGCGGGCCGGTGCCGCTCAGCTACGTGCTCGAGATCCACAATCCGTCGTCGGTGCCGGTGACGCTCCGCCGCGTCACGCTGCGCACGCAGGGGCGCGGGGCGTATTCGCTCAACAGCGAGGCCCTGGCCTTGAACAAGACGATCGCCCCGGGCGCCAGCGAGGCGATCCAGCTCTCCACCTGGGGGCGCAGCCGCGGCGGCTTCCTCTCCCAGAGCGAGCCCGTGAGGCTCCTTGGGACCGCCGTCTTCGACACCCCAGGCGGGTCGGTCGCCAAAGTCTTCAGCGAGTACCTGCCCCAGCTCGGCTAGCGGGCTCCGACACATCGGGAGAGCCCACCCCGGTGACCGCGCCCGCCCGCTCCGGCGTAGGATCGCGGGCGCGGTCCAACCGAGGAGGGGTTCCCGTGAAGAGACCAGCCGATTCCGGGTCGCTGTCGCGGCGGGCATTCGTGAAGGCGGGGATCGCCGGCGGAACGCTGGCGCTCGGCGGCGGCGCCCTCGCCGGCGTCGCCGGCGCCGGGCCTGCGGCGGCGGAGCAAACAGCCGCCCCCGCGGCGACCGAGTTCGAGCTCGCCGAGCGCACCATCGCCGAGCTCGCCGAGGGGATGCGCACCGGCCAGCAGACGGCACGCTCGCTGGTGGCGGCCTACACCGCCCGCATCCACGAGCTCAACACGCAGGGCCCGCAGCTACGGGCGGTGATCGAGCTCGACCCCGACGCGCCCCGCATCGCCGCCGAGCTCGACGAAGAGCGCCGGCAGAAGGGCCCGCGCGGCCCGCTGCACGGCATCCCGATCCTGCTCAAGGACAACATCGGCACGGCGGACCACACGACGACGACGGCGGGCTCGCTCGCCCTCGCCGGCTCGGTGCCGTCGCGGGATGCCTTCATCGCCGAACGCCTGCGCGCCGCCGGTGCCGTGTTCCTCGGCAAGGCGAACCTCTCGGAGTGGGCGAACTTCCGCTCCGACCGTTCGAGCAGCGGGTGGAGCAGCCGCGGCGGCCAGTGCCGCAACCCCTACGTCCTCGACCGCAACCCGTCCGGGTCGAGCTCGGGCTCCGCCTGCGCCACCTCCGCGAACCTCTGCGCGGCGGCGATCGGCAGCGAGACCGACGGCTCGATCGTCTCGCCCGCCTCGCGCTGCGGCATCGTCGGCCTCAAGCCGACGCTCGGGCTCCTCTCCCGCGCCGGCGTCATCCCCATCGCGCACAGCCAGGACACCGCGGGGCCGATGGCGCGCACCGTGGCCGATGTCGCGGTGCTGCTCGGCGCCATGACCGGCGTCGACGAGCGCGACGCCGCGACCGCGGCGAGCCGCGGCAAGGCGGAGACCGACTACACGCGCTTCCTCGACAAGGACGGACTGCGCGGCGCCAAGATCGGCGTCTTCCACCCGCGCTCGCTGGCCGACAACCCGCAGGTGAACGCGGTGCTCGCCGAGGCGCTCGCCGCGATGAAGGCGGGCGGCGCCACCATCGTCGACCCGGTGGAGATCGACACGCGCAAGCTCGGCGACCCCGAATACGAGGTGCTGCTCTACGAGTTCAAGGCCGACCTCGACCGCTACCTCGGCGAGCTGGGCCCTACGGCGCCGGTCAAGTCGCTCGCCGAGGCGATCGCCTTCAACGACGCGCACAAGGACGCGGTGATGCCGTATTTCGGGCAGGACATCTTCGTCGCCGCGCAGGCGAAGGGGCCGCTCACCGACAAGGCCTACAAGGAAGCGCGCGCCAGCTGCCTCCAGTACTCGCGCAAGGAGGGGCTCGACGCCGCCTTCACCAAGCACGGGCTCGACGCCATCGTCGCTCCGAGCGGCGGCCCGGCGTGGCTCATCGACCTCGTCAACGGCGACTCGGGAACCGGCGGCAGCTCCTCGCTCACCGCCGTCTCGGGCTACCCGAGCATCACCGTGCCGGCGGGATGGACCTGGGGCCTGCCGCTTGCCGTCTCGTTCATGGGCAGGGCCTGGGCGGAGGGCACCCTCCTCCGTCTCGCCTACGCCTTCGAGCAGGCGACCAAGATGCGGCGCTCGCCGCGCTTCCTGCCCACCGCGCCGCTGGCGCTTCCCGCATGACGCCCGGAGACGCGCCGCTCTTCGCCGCCCGCGGCGTCGTCAAGCACTACCGCCTCGGCAAGGTGCCGGTGCCGGCGCTGCGCGGGGTCGACGTCGAGGTGGGACGCGGCGAGGCCCTCGCCCTCGCCGGTCCGTCGGGAAGCGGCAAGACGACGCTCTTGAACCTCTTCGGCGGGCTCGACGTGCCGGACGCCGGCACCGTGCTCCTCGACGGCCGCGACCTCGGCGGCATGGGCGAGGGGGAGCGCACGCTGCTCCGCCGCCACCAGCTCGGCTTCGTCTTCCAGACCTTCAACCTGGTGCCGGTGCTGTCAGCGCGCGAGAACGTCGAATACCCGCTCTGGATCGCCGGAACGCCGGCGCGCGAACGGCGCGAGCGCGCCGAGGCGGCGCTGGCAGCGGTCGGCCTCACGGCGCGCGGCGAGCACCGCCCGGACCAGCTCTCGGGCGGCGAGCGGCAGCGGGTGGCGATCGCCCGCGCGCTCGTGCACCGCCCGCTCGCCATCCTCGCCGACGAGCCCACCGGCAACCTCGACTCCATCAACGGCCAGCTCGTGCTCGACCTCCTGCTGCGCTGCAACGCCGAGACGGGGGCGACCGTGGTCATCGCCACCCACGACCCCGCGGTGCTGGCACGCCTGCCCCGGCGGGTGCGGCTGCGCGACGGGGCCGTGATCAGCGACGAGCGGGGGCTAGCGTCATGAGATGGGTGCTGATGGCGCTGCGCAACCTGACGCGCAACCGGCGCCGCACGCTCATCTCGCTCCTCGTCGTCGCCACCGGCGCGGTCGCGCTCCTGCTCACCAGCGGCTTCGTCGTCTTCAACTTCCGCGGCCTCGAGACGGCGCTCGTCCACGGCGGCCTCGGGCACCTCGAGGTGGCCGCGAAGAGCAGCGCCGGCCCCGGTCAGATGGACCGTCCGGTGACCGACGCGCTCACCGACTGGCGCGCGTTGCGCTCCCGGCTCGAGGCGCTGCCCGACGTCTCCGCAGTGGGCGCCAACGTCCACCTCATGGGCATGGCCTCGACGCCGGCGGGCAAGAGCGCCTCCTTCGTCGGCGTCGGCGTCGAGCCCGACCGCGAGGGGGCGATGGGGTTCAACACCAGGCTGCGCGCGGGAGAGCCGCTGCCGCAGGCGCTGCCGGCCGAGGGGGACGACGTCGCGATCCTCGCGCAGGGGCTCGCCGCCACGCTCGGCGCGAAGACCGGCGACGTGGTCACCCTACTCGCGCTCACCCCCGACGGCTCGCTCAATGCGCTCGACGTGCGCGTGGCAGGGATCTTCACGAGCGGCGTGCAGGACCTCGACACCCGCTTCGTCAAGCTCCACCTGGCGAGCGCGCAGCGGCTCCTGCAGACCGAGAGCGTCTCGGACCTCCTGGTGATGCTGCGCGACGAGGTGCCGCTCGAACGCGGCCAGGGCGCGGTCGAGCACCTCGTGGCCGGTCACGCGCCGCCTCTCGCGGTCGTCGACTGGCGGGCGCGCGCACCGTTCTACGACCAGGTGCGGAATTTGTACCGGGGGATCTTCTGGTTCTTGGGTACGGTGATCCTCGTGCTCGTCGTCCTCAGCGCCTCCAACACCCTGCTCATGGCGGTGCTCGAGCGCACCCGCGAGCTGGGGACGCTGCGCGCCATCGGCACCAGCCGGCCCCAGCTGGCGGCGATCGTCCTCCTCGAGGCGCTCTGGCTGGGGGTGCTCGGGGGTGCCCTCGGCTGCCTGCTCGGCTGGCTGGCGACGCTCGGCATCAACGCCATGCACCTGCAGATGCCGCCGCCGCCCGGCGCCGTCGACCCCATCGACGTCGAGCTCGCGCTGGTGCCGGCGGCGTTCGCCGCCACGGTCGCGCTGATGCTCGTCGTGCTCACTGTCGCAGCCACGATTCCCATCGCGCGCGCCACGCGGCTGCGCGTCGCCGAGGCGCTCACCCATGTGTAACCGCCGCCGCTCGGTCTCGGCGGCCCGTGCCCTCGCCGTCCCGCTTGCCACCGCCGCGCTCGCGCTCCTCCTCGCCGCGCCCACCTTGGCGGCGCCGCCCACCGCTGCGGACCGCGAGCTCCTCACCGCCGCGGACATCGGCCGGGCGATGCCGACTGCCTTCCGCTCCACCCTCCGCGTCGAGCCTCTCGCCGGCCCCGGCGCGCAGTCGTTCGAGGTCTGGCGTGACGCCACCCTGGCGCTCGTGCGCTTCCTCGACCCAAAGCAGAAGGGCAAGGCGTTCCTGCAGCGCCCCGAGGGGACGTGGCTCCTCACCCGCGGCGCGCGACCGGTACGCCTCGGCACCGCCAGCCGCGTCGTCGCCGGCCTCTCGCTGCAGGAGCTCGTCGGGCTCGCCTACTCGCGCGACTTCACGATCGAGAACGTCGCGCGGCAGGGTGCCGGCGCAACTACCATCGTGAGCTTCACCCTGCGCGCCAAGGCCGCCGACCTGCCGTACCCGCTGGCCACCTACGTCGTCCGCGAGGCGACGCGCCGGCCGGTGCGCGTCGAGTACCGCCTCGCCAACGGCCGGCTGGTGAGGATGGTCGAGATGGTCGCCTGGCGCCCGGGCGCCAAGCTCGTCCCCGCCGAGACGATCGCCAAGGACCTCGTGGGTGGTCGGACTCCTCTGCGCGTGCGGTTGCTCGCCGTGGAGGAGCGCAAGCCCCCGGCGCACCTCTTCGAGCTGACGCCTGCCGGGGACGCAGCGCGAGCGGCGCTACCCAGCCCCACGAGCTGAGCCGGACGGGCGGGGGCAGGCCCCGCCCCTACACCGGACGGGGAGACGCGAGCTCGCCTTCCCGGGGCGACCTTCGAGACCAAGGGGCCGACGGTTTCGGCCGTCGGCGCGGGGCTCGACGCCGGCCGTCCGACTCCGCCCTCCGATGTAGGGGCGGGGCCTGCCCCCGCCCGTCCGGCTCCCGGGCTCTCCCGCTGCCGCGGGGGGTCCAAGCGGCACAGGGGCGCTCGGGTATCGCCATATACTGCAGCCGTTCCCATGTCACTTCCGGCCGGGACCCGCCTGGGGCCTTACGAGCTCACCACGCTCATCGGGGTGGGAGGCATGGGAGAGGTGTATCGCGCGCGCGACACCCGCCTCGACCGCGTGGTGGCGATCAAGGTGCTCCCCCGCGCCCTCGCCGCCGACCCCGAGCGCCGCGCCCGTCTCGAGCGCGAGGCGCGCTCGATCTCGGCCCTTTCGCACGCCAACATCTGCGCCCTCTTCGACGTCGGCAACCAGGACGGCATCGAGTACCTCGTCATGGAGCACCTCGAGGGCGAGACCCTGGCGCGTCGCATCGCGCGCGGCCCGCTGCCCGTCGACCAGGTGCTGCGCATCGGCTCCGAGGTCGCCGCCGCCCTCGAGCGCGCGCACAAGCAGGGCATCGTGCACCGGGACCTGAAGCCCGCCAACGTGATGCTCACCAGGGCCGGAGCGAAGCTGCTCGACTTCGGAATCGCGAAACCGAGGACGGGCGAGGTCACCGGTGCGCCGCCGCAGATGACGACCCCGGCTGGCCAGCCGACGGCGCCCCCGCTCACCGGCACCGGCATGCTCGTGGGCACCATCCAGTACATGGCACCGGAGCAGCTCGAGGGGCAGCCGATCGACGGCCGCAGCGACATCTTCGCCCTCGGCGCCATCCTCTACGAGATGGCCACCGGCGTGCGCGCTTTCGAGGGCGCCACCCAGGCGAGCCTGATCGCGGCGATCCTCGAACGGCAGCCGCTCCCGCTCAGCTCGCTGCAGCCGACGACACCACCCCAGCTCGACCGTCTGATCCGCCGCTGCCTCGAGAAGGACCCCGAGGAGCGCTGGCAGTCCTCACACGACGTGCGCCTCGCGCTCGAGTCCCTCGGCGACGCGACGGCGCCGGTCGTCGCGGCGGCGAGCACCGCTCGGCGGCAGCGCCGCGAGCGCCTCGCCTGGCTCGGTCTCGTCGTGCTCCTGGGGGTCGCCGCCGCCGGCCTGGCACGGGCGCTCCTGCGCGCGCGGCCGGCAGGCACCCCGATCGGCAAGCCGCTGCACCTGGCGATCGTCCCGCCGCCCGGCATCAACAGCAGCGGCCCGATCGCACTGTCGCCGGACGGCCGCAGCATCGCCTTCGCCGGCTGGGGCGACGACGGGGTGCCCCGGCTCTGGGTGCGCTCGCTCGAAGAGGCCGAAGCTCGCCAGCTCCCCGGAACGGAGGACGCGTCGCTCCCATTCTGGTCGCCGGACGGCCGCTCCCTCGCCTTCTTCGCCCGCCGACGGCTCGAGCGCATCGAGCTCGCCGGCGGGCCGCCGCGCACCCTCGCCGAGATCTCCGACTCGCGCGGCGGCTGCTGGATGGGCGACGGCGTCATCGTCTTCGCGCCCAACCCCGGCGACGGCCTCTACCGCATCCCCGCCGACGGCGGCACCGCGACCAAGGTGACGACGCTCGATCCGGCCCGCGGCGAGTCGTCGCACCGCTGGCCCACCTGCCTCGCCGACGGCAAGCACGTCGTCTACCTCGTGCTCTCCGGCGGTCGCGAACGGCTCTTCCTCGCCACCACCTCTCTCGACGACCCGAAGAGCGAGCGGCTCCTGGCGGCGGACTCCGGCGCCGTCTTCGTGCCGCCCGGGCTGCTCCTCTTCGTGCGCGGACAGACGCTCCTCGCCCAGCGCTTCGACGCGGCAGGATTGCGCCCGCTGGGAGAGGCGCAGCCGCTCGCCGAGGGGATCTGGCGCGACCAGGACATCGACGGCCTGCGCGCCTTCAGCGCCGCACCCGGCGGCACGGTCGCCTTCCGCCTCGGCGGCAACGAGCTCAGCCGCCTGACCTGGCTCGACCGCGAGGGCCAGGAGCAGGGCGCGCTCGCCGAGCCCGGCCTCGGCAGCGTGCTGGCGCTCTCCCCCGACGGCCGCCGCCTGGCGCGAAGCTCCACCGAGTCGGGCTCCACCATCGCCAGCCTCTCCGTCATCGACCTCGGCAGCGGTGGCGAGAGCCGGCTCAGCTTCAACCGCTGGAACGACATCTACCCCGTGTGGAGCCCGGACGGCCGGCGCATCGCCTTCACCTCGGACCGCAACGGGATCTACAACCTGTTCGTGAAGGCGGCCGACGGCTCGGGCGAGGAGACGCCGCTCCTGCGCTCGACGCTCTGGGACTTCCCGGAGGACTGGTCGCCCGACGGCCGCACGCTCGCCTTCACGCGCCGCGACCCGCGGACGAAGGGGGACGTGTGGGCGCTCGACCTCGCCACGGGCACGCCGCGCTCGCTGCTCGCCACCGATGCCGACGAGCTGCAGCCGAGGCTCTCCCCCGACGGCCGGTACCTGGCCTACATCTCGGACGAGTCGGGGCGCAACGAGGTGTACGTGCAGACGATGCCTCCTTCGGCCGCGAAGTGGCAGGTGTCGACGGCGGGGGGCTTCCAGCCGCAGTGGCGCCGCGACGGGCGCGAGCTCTACTACCTCGGGCCGGACCTGCGGCTGATGGCGGCGGCGGTCGACCCGCGCGCGCCCAACTTCAGCGCCGCCGCGACGCGGGCGCTGTTCGCCACACGAGTCCGCCGCTCGGTGCTCAAGGCCGCCTCGCCCTTCGCGGCGAGCGCGGACGGCGAGCGCTTCCTCGTCGACTCGGCGACCGGCCCCGACCTCTCGGCGCCGATGCAGATCATCCTCGGCGCCGCGTTGCAGTAGCCGAGGCAAAGGTGCCGCCGAGGCGCTCGCGGCGCCGCAACCGCTACGCGGCCTGGAGCGCCCGCGCCACGGCCGCGCCGCGCTCGACGCAATCGGCGACACCGGCGCCGTGCAACCAGTTGCCGGCGAGGCGCAGGCCCGGGAGGCGCGCCTCGAGCTCCTCCGCCAGGGTCACGAACCTCCCGTGCCCGAGCTCGTATTGCGGGATGGCGCGCGGCCACCGCCGCACCACGACGTGCGCCGGCTCGCCGCGCGCTCCCAGCGTGCGCTCGAGGTCCTCGCGGGCGAGGCGCACGATCTCGGCGTCGTCGCGCTCGACCAGCTGCGGCGCCGTCATGCCGCCAAGGAAGCAGGTGAAGAGCACGTGCCCCGCCGGCGTCCTGCCGGGGAAGATGCTCGACGCGAAGAGGCAGCCGAGAAGCGACAGCCCGGAGCCGGGCGCGGCGAGGAAGCCGAAGCCGTCGAGCGGGTGGGCCACCTGATCGCGGCGGAAGCCAAGCGCGAGCACGGCGAGCGGCGCATAGCGGAGCTCGCCGAGCGGCGCGCTGGCGCCGTCGCTCGCCGCATGGAGCAGCGTCGCCGCCTCCGGAGCCGGCGTCGCGACGACGATTCGCGGTGCCGACAGCGCGCCGCCGCCGCCCTCGACCGTGAAGACATCGGACCGGCGTTCGACGCCCACGGCCTTCCACCCGGTGCGGACGTCGGGGATCGCCGCCCGGAGCCGGTCGACGAGCGTGACGAGACCGCCGCGGAAGCTCACCACCGGCTGCCGCAGGCCAGGGCCCCCCGAACGCCGCGCCGCGCGCAGGCCGCGCAGGACGCTGCCGTGGGACTCCTCGAGCGCAAGCACGCGGGGCAGCGTCCACCGCATCGACAGCCGCTCGGGGTCGCCGGCGTGGATACCGGCGACGAACGGGGCCGCGAAGACCTCGAGCGCCTGCGAGCCGAAGCGGCGGCGCACGAAGGCCCCTACCGACTCGTCGTCCCCGCTCTCCCGGCGCGCCGGCACCCAGGGCTCGCGAGCGAGCGCCATCTTTCCCCGCCAGTCGAGCAGGGGCGACGAGAGGATCTCTTGCGGCGACTGCGGCATCGCCTGCAGCGCGGCGCGTCGCCAGAGGTAGCGCCGCCCCGCCGCCGCCGCCGAGGCGGGAAGCCTCTCGCCGGCGAGCCCGCTCTGCTCGATCAGCTCGGCGAGCGGCCGCCGCTCGGCCACCGTGTTGGGCCCGAGCTCCACCAGCCACTCGCCGTCGCGACGGGTGTCGAGCACCCCGCCCACGCGCTCGCTCGCCTCGACGAGCGACACCGCGAGCCCGGCCCGCGCGAGGTGGAACGCGGCCGCGAGGCCGGACACTCCGCCACCGACGACGATCGCGTCCCGACGCTCCGGCTCAGCCGTGGAACCTCTCCCCTCGAGCCGCCATCTCGCGCAAGAGCGGCGCCGGCAACAGGCGCTTGCCGTGCCTGGCCGCGTACCCGTCGAGCCGCTCCACGACGAGGTCGAGGCCGACGCGGTCCGCCTCGCGCAGGATGCCGCCGCGGAAGGGCGGGAAGCCGAAGCCGAAGATGACGCCGATGTCGACCACGTCGGGGTCCCTGACGATCCCCTCCTCCATCGTGCGCGCCACCTCGTTGAGCATTTGCAGCCAGCAGCGCTCGGCGATCTCGCCCTCCGGCAGCGGATGGTGCCGCCAGCCGAGCAGCTCGTAGACTGCGCTGTCGGCCTCCTTCTCCTTGCCGTCGTAGCGGTAGAAGCCCATCCCCGCCTTGCGGCCCTTGCGGCCGTCGTCGATCATCTTCTGGAACGCCGGCGGGGCGTCGATGCGGTCGCCGAGGCGCGAGAGCAGCACCTGCCCGGCGTGGAAGGCGACGTCGAGGCCCACCTCGTCGAGCAGCTGCAGGCCCCCGGCGGGCCAGCCCCACGCCTTGAGCGCGCGGTCGACCTCCTCGATGGTCGCCCCGTCGACCAGGCACCAGACCGCCTCGTTGAGGAAGGGCGCGATGACGCGGCTGGTGAAGAAACCGGGGCCGTCGTCGACGACGATCACCGTCTTGCCCATGGCGCGACCGAGCGACACGGTCGTGGCCAGCACCTCCGGCGCGGTGCCCGGGTGGCGGATCACCTCGACGAGCGGCATCTTGTGCACCGGGCTGAAGAAGTGCATTCCCACCACCTGCTGCGGCCGCGAGCTCGCCGCCGCCAGCTCGGCGATCGGGATGGTGGAGGTGTTGGAGGCGAAGATCGCCGAAGGGAGCGTCGCCGCCTCGACCTCGCGGATCACCTGGCGCTTGACGTCGAGGTCCTCGAAGACCGCCTCGACGACGAAGTCGAGGTGGCGGAACGACTCGTATTCGATCGTCGGATGGATGCGGGCGAGGGCCTGCCTGCGCTCGACGTCGGTCTGGCGGCGGCGGGCGACCAGCTCGGCCTCGCGCTCGGCGCAGTACTTCGTGCCGCGGGCGAGGGAGGCGAGGTCCTTGTCCTTGAGCACCACGGGCGTGCCGCGATGAGCGATGACCTGCGCGATGCCCGCGCCCATGAGCCCCGCCCCCAGCACCCCGACGCGCGGCACCGGCCGTGCCGCCTTCGCCAGCTCCGCCGCCCGCGCCTCGACGCGGTTCTTCATGAAGAAGATGCCGATGAGGCTCTTGGCGGTCTCGCCGACGACGAGCTCGACGAAGGCGTCGGCCTCGACCGCGAGCGCCTCCGGCAGCGGGAGCCGCATGCCCCGCTCCACGACGTCGATAGCGCGCAAGGGCGCGGGATAGTGGCCGGCGGTCTTCTCCAGCGTCTGCGCCCGCGCGCGGTCGTAGACGAGCTTGCCGCCGAGCGGCGAACGGGCGACGAGGTCGGCGACGCGCCCGGTGAAGCCCTGCTTGGCGGACGCCCACGATGGTCCACGAGCGGAGGCCCGGCGCTTGCCGCGCGCGAGCAGGCCGACGGCAACGCGGTCGAGGATCGCCTGGTGGCAGGTCTCGTCGACGAGCCCGATCTTCCGCGCCCTGCTCCCCGACACCTGCCGCGCGGTGAGGATCAAATCGAGCGCCGCCGGCACGCCGACGAGGCGCGGCAGCCGTTGCGTGCCGCCGAGCCCGGGGATGATGCCGAGCTGCACCTCGGGGAGGCCGAGCCTGGTCTTCTCGTGTTCGCTCGCCACCCGCCAGTCGCAGCAGAGCGACAGCTCGAGACCGCCGCCGAGGCAGGCGCCGTGGATCGCGGAGACCGTGGGGAACGGCAGCGACGCCACGCGACCGAAGAGCTCGTGGCCGAGGCGCAGCAGCTCGCGGACGGCAGCACGGTCGGAGAGTTGCTCGATCTCCTCGATGTCGGCACCGGCAATGAAGGTGTCCGGCTTCCCCGAACGCAGCACGAGGCCGCGCAGCGGCTCCCGCGCCAGCGCCTCGAGCTGCTCGCCGAACCAGCCCATGAGCCACTGCGAGAGGGTGTTGACCTTCTTGCCCGGGGCGTCGAAGACGAGCCAGGCGACGCCGTCGCGGATGGTGAGCACGGCCGGCTGTCCGCCTGGCTGCCCCGAGGCGGCACTCGCGGAAGCGGCGTGGGCGGCGGGGCTGGCCGCACCGGATTCCTCGGTCGCGCCCGTCGGATCCGCCCCTGCTCTGGTCGGCTTGCTCGCTCGCGCCATGGTTTGCTCCCGCCTGCGATTGCCGTGCCGCGGCGATCTTATCCACCCGCGACGGCCCGCACCTCGAGCCTCGCACGGATGGGTGCGCGGCGCGCGCCCCCCACTCGGGATGGGCCTACGGCTCGATGCCGCTCAGGGCATTGGGCCACTCGGCCCGCAGGTCGGAGGCGCGCACGACGCCGCCCCCCTTCTCCTGCATCTTCCGCAGCGAGCGCATCGGCAGCCGCCCTTCGGAGCCGAGGAGGGCCTGCGCGGCGAGGAAGAGCCGCGCCTGGTGGCGCAGGTCGCGCGCGAACGCGTCGGCGGTGGGAACTCCCTGCGGCCCGTAGCGCACGCGCACCGTCTCCCAGAACCCGGCGAGGTCGGCCGCGCGCCCGGACTTCTCCTGCAGCGCGGCGTCGAGGCTCAGGGCGTGCGCGAGCAGGTCGGCCACCCAGGCCTCGTCGCCACGCATCCCGGCCGCCGCCACCAGGTCGCGCGAGACGACAAGGCTGGCGAAGGCATCCGCCGGGGCGAGGCTCGCCGCCTCGTCGGCGGTGCCCATGAGCGGCACTCCGCCGAGCGACGGCAGTCCCCCCAGCAGCGTGCGCCAGAAGGTGACCGTGGCGCTGTCCCCGGCGGCTGGCAACGCGATGACGCGAGTGCCCGCGGAACATGGCACGCCGTAGGGGCAGGCGAGGCCCGCCTGCTGCCACTCCTCGCGGCCGAGCACGACGCCGACGAGGCGCGCCGGGTGCCTGGTGCGGCGCGCGGCGCCGATCGCGAGCCCGCGCAGCCAGGTCTCGACGTGCGCGGCGCGGTCGAGGGTGCCGGGCACGTAGCGCACCTCGCAAGCGTCGTCGGCGAGCAGCAGGAGCTGGGCGAGCAACAGGTCGGGAATCGCCACCGAGACGACCGACGTGGCGTCGGTTCCGATCTCGCGAGGCTTTGCCGCCAGCGGGGCCGCGAGGGCGAGGCCCAGCAAGGAGGTCGCCATCCACCGGAAGGTCGCCGTCCACCGGAAGCCCTGTCGCACGGTGAAGGCAGCATATCCCGCGGCGTAGAATCCTGGCGACCGAGGGGGTGACGAATGGACGGCAAGGAATTCATCGCGGGGCTGGTGGCGGAGATGGAATCGCTCTTCTCCCGCCTCGGCGAGCGCGAGGCGCTGGAGGCCGAGTCGGAAGGGCAGGTCGAGGTGCGAACGCTGCTCCGGCTGGCGCTCAAGAGCGAGCTCGAGGCGAGCGAGCTCGCCGGGCTCTGGATGCCCACCACTCCGGAGATCGACGTCAAGCTGCTCCTCGCCGAGCAGTGTGGTGACGAGATGAAGCACTACGCCCTCATCTGCGGCCGGCTCGCCGAGCTCGGCGAGGACCTCGGCTCCTTCGAGCCGCTCGCCGAGGGGTACAGCCCGCTCTATCAGTACCTGCGCGGGCTCCGCTCGACCGTCGAGCGCATCGCCGCCGGGCCGTTCGCCCGCGAGGCGATCGCCAAGGTGCGCAACGCGCAGTTCATCGAGCTCTGCGAGACCGCCGGCGACACCCCGACGGCGCGCCTCTACCGCGAGGTGATCCAGCCCGAGGAGGTGAAGCACCACGAGCTGGCGCGCGCCATCCTCGAGCGGATCTGCGACACCGCGGAGCTGCAGGAGCTGGCCACGGCGGCGACGCGCAACACACTCGCCATCGCCGACGAGCTCCGCACGCTCGCGGAGAAGACCACCGGCATGCACGCCATTCCGGTCTCCTGATGACCGCGATCCGGACCATCGCCGTGCTCGGCGCCGGCACCATGGGGCGCGGCATCGCCCAGGTGGCGGCGCAGGGCGGCTACGCCACCCGCCTCTTCGACCCCGTCGGCGGCGCCCTCGAGAAGGCGCGGCAGAACGTCGAGCGCACCCTCGAGAAGGGCGTGAAGCTCGGCAAGGTGTCCGCCGAGGACGCGGCGGCGACGCTCGGACGGCTCGCCCTCGACCGCGAGATCGCGCGAGCCGTCGCCGACGCGGACCTCGTCATCGAGGCCGTCCCCGAGCGCATGGACCTCAAGGTGGCGACCTTCGCGGAGGTGGCCCGCTGCTGCCCCGCCCACACGCTCTTCGCCTCGAACACCTCGGGCCTGTCGATCACCGAGATCGCCGCCGCTTCCGGCCGCGCGGACCGCTTCGCGGGAATGCACTTCTTCAACCCGGTGCACCTGATGAAGCTCGTCGAGCTCGTGCGCGGCCTGGAGACGACGGAGGCCACCCTGGCGGCGATGGCCGAGGTCTCGGTGCGCATGGGCAAGGAGGTCGTCGTCGTGCGCGAGGCGCCGGGCTTCGTCACCTCGCGCATCAACGCCCTCATCGGCAACGAGGCGTTCCGCATGCTGGAGACCGGCGTGGCGAGCGCCGAGGACATCGACAAGGCGTTGAAGCTCGGGCTCAACCACCCGATGGGGCCCTTCGAGATGGTCGACCTCGTCGGGCTCGACGTCCGCTACTCGATCCTCCAGCACCTGCACGCGACGCTCGGCGAGACCTACCGCCCGAGCAACCTGCTCGCCCAATACGTCAAGGCGGGACGCCTCGGCCGCAAGAGTGGCAAAGGCGTCTACGTCTACGACGAAGAGGGCAACCGCATCGGCTGACCGGGCCGCAGGCCCGTCAACAGCCGAACGCCGATGTATCCGCGAAGGTCGTCGACAGGTGGCCGACCGCGTTGCTGTAGGTCCGCGTGCCACCGGTGAGCGAATCGCGGACGGTGACCGTCCACCCCTGGTCCGTCAGGCCGCTCACGAACACCCAGTACTTGTTGCCGAAAGCCGGGATGCAGGCGTTGAGGACCTTGACGCCCATCTCGAAGTTCGTCACCGAGAAGAAGGTGTAGAAGGCCGACTCGTCGTTCTCGGAGCGCTGGCCGCCGAAGCCCATCACCTGCGCCTGCCCCGAGGCCGAGCCGGTGTCGAAGTTGACCTTCACCTCGAAGCGGCCGCCCTGCAGGCACGCGGTGGCGGCGTCGCGCACGCACGGCGCAGCCCCAGGCCCGAGCAGCGCTGCAGCCGCGTTCGCGTCGGCGAGGCCCGCCCCGTAGGTGTTGTCGGCACCTGCCACGCCGCGGTCCTTGGCGCTGGTGAGGATGGCGTTTCGCAGCGTAGTGCGGTCAGCGGCCGGGTTGTCTCCCGGCTCGCCGGCGCGTAGGCCGGGCGACGCCTGCAGCAGCAACGCGGCGATGCCGGCGATGTGGGGCGATGCCGCCGAGGTGCCAAAGAAGGGATTCGGGAAGCCGGCGGCTCCAGTCACCTGCACGCCGTCGATGGCCGTCACGTCGGGCTTCATGCGGCCGTCGTTGGTCGGGCCGCGGCTGCTGAAGGTCTCGATGTCGTCGGTGTTGGGGTCGCTCGCCGCGATGGCGCCCACCGAGAAGACGCCGCCGCCGGCATCGCTCTGGTTCAGGACGCTGCCGGAGGTGGTGTTGAAGTTGTGATGGGCGCCGTTGGCGAGGAGCTGGCACCCCGAGCAGAGCACGAACATCTCGAGGTTGCGCGCGTCGCCGCTGAAGCGGCCGATGCGGATCTCGAGGTCGGCCACCCCGGAATTGGGGTTGACGTAGCTCATGGCCTCGGTGGGGGGCTGCGAGCCGTCCTGGATGTTCTGCGAGGTGGCGCGCTGGATTCCGGGTGCGCCGGGCACTCCCGTGTGCTCGACGAGCCACATGTCGTAATCGTTGCTCGATCCACTGAACGGGTCGTTCCACTGCAGGAAGATGCGCACCTGGCCGTTCTGCGCCAGCCGCAGCGTGTCGCCGCAAAAGCTGCCGGGGTTGCAGAGGAAGCCGACTCCCGCGTCGGTCGTCTTCGAGGTGGCCACGTATTGGTGCATGTCCCAGTCATAGTTCCCGGAGTGCGCGTCGTAGCCCGAGTCGTTGAACGCTTCTTCGTAGTGCCCGCGCGCGGCGTTGCCTACCGACGTGGCGTAGAGGCGGATGCGGTTGCTCGCGCGGTTGAGCTCGTCGCTGGTGTTCTGCGACACGACGCTGGTGCCGTCGTAGGGGCCGGCGTTGATGAAGCCGATGTCGTCGACGACGACGTCGGTGTTCGCCGCCAGACAGTCGATGGCCTGGTTGAAGTCGAGCGCGGATCCCACGCCGAGACCCAGCCAGTAGCCGAACCAGAGCTCGGCGCCTGGCGCGAGGTCGTGCACGATCTCGAGCATCGCCGTGCCCTCGCCGTTGGGGAGGAGCTGAGGGTCGCCGCCCATGTTGCACCCGCTGATGTTCACGTTCGGCGGCAGGTCGCCGGAGGCGACGGCGGTCCCGAGGCCTCTTACGGTGTCCGACGTGACGCCGACGCGAACGCCGGTGCCGTTGACGCCGCGGGCCGCCCGCAGAGCCGCAGCCTCGAGCAGCACGTCCCCCTCGGTGGTCTTCGAGCCGGCGTGGAGGTAGGCGTAGGCGGGCGGCGAGACGAAGCGGAACGCCCCGGAGTCCGCCAGCGCGGCGAGCGCCGACGCCGGCACCCACGCCTGCAGCAACCCGTGCGCGGCGTCCTGGCGCTCGACCCGTCCGCCGGCGTCGCGGAGGGCCCGCTCGGCCGGCGCCATGTCCCCGCTCGCCCAGGCCCACACGTGGACGTCGCCGCCGCGTGTGTGGAGCAGCCCCGTCGCAACCATCGACGCCAAGCGCGGCTCGGCAAGGGCCGCGGCCACGGCGGCTTCCACGTTCGCGGCCTTCCCCACGGCCATGGTCTTCTCGGCGAGCAGGTCGAGCGACCAGTCCAGCCGCGGCCGTGCCCCCTTGGGCGAGAGGGCGACGTCGGAGATCACCCGGGCTCCGGCGTCGATCGACGGGGCCGCCAGGGCAGCGGTCGGGGCGAGCAGGCAGAGAGCGAACGCGAGGCGCAAGTGACGCACGGTGACCTCCCGGTGACGAAGCATGACGTGTTCGAGTGGACGGGCCGCAGAGGGTAGCAGCTAGGATAGCGGCATGAAGTGGAGCCTGGAGGGAAAGGTGGCGCTGCTCACCGGCGCCAGCAGCGGGATGGGTTTTGCCACGGCGCGCGCCCTGGCGCGCCGCGGCGCCAAGCTGGTGATCGCCAGCCGCGGCGGCGCGAAGCTCGAGCGCGCGCACAACGAGCTCGCGGCCGAGGGGGCGCACGTCGAAGCGGTCGTCGTCGACGTCCGCTCGCACGAGTCCCTGAAGCGACTCGTGCAACAGGCCGAAGGCACCGTGGGGCCGGTCGACGTACTGGTCGCCAACGGCGGCGGGCCGCCGGCCAAGCGCGCGGTGGACCTCGAGGAGCAGGACTGGCAGGACGCCATCAACCTCTGCCTGCTCTTCGTGCCGCGGCTCTGCCAGCTCGTCGTGCCGGGCATGCGGAAGCGGGGCTGGGGGCGCATCGTCGCCATCAACTCGGTGTCGGCGCGGCAGCCGATCCCCAACCTGGCGCTCTCCAACGCGCTGCGGCCGGCGGTCGTCGGCTACATGAAGACGCTCTCGGCGGAGGTGGCACGCGACGGCATCACCGTCAACACTCTGCTGCCCGGCTACACCCGCACCGACCGCCAGGAAGAGCTGGCGCAGGCGACGTCGTTGCGGACCGGCAAGAAGGCGGAAGAGGTCCTCGCCGAGTGGGCGGCCGCCGTGCCCATCGGCCGCCTCGCGGAGCCGCAAGAGATCGCCGAGGTGATCGCGTTCCTCTGCTCGCCCGCCGCCTCGTACCTGACGGGGCAGGCGGTGACGGTGGACGGCGGCTACGTCAAAGGTCTGATGTAGGGTGCGCACCGCGCACCATCTTCGAGCCCCGCCGATCGCCGGATGGTGCGCGATGCGCACCCTACCTAAGGGACCGCCTCCGACGTAGGGTGCGCCGTGCGCACCATCTTCGAGCCCCCGCCCGATCACCGGATGGTGCGCGATGCGCACCCTACCTAAGCGAGCCGCCTCCGACGTAGGGTGCGCCGTGCGCACTATCTTCGCGCCCCCGCCCGATCACCGGATGGCGCCCGATGCGCAACCTACCTATGCGAGCCGCCTCCGACGTAGGGTGCGCCGTGCGCACCATCTTCGCGCCCCCGCCCGATCACCGGATGGTGCGCACGGCGCACCCTACTCGACCGTCCGCGCCCGCGCCTCTTCGGTAGCCGCGTAGTCGCGATCCCTCGCACGCCAGCGGTAGCGCGCGAGCCACGGGTTCTCCTTCCCCTCGACGGCGTCGGCGATGAGCGGGCCCAGCACCGGGGCGAACTTGAAGGCGTGCCCGCTGCCGCCCGAGGCGAGGGTCACCCCGGCGCGCGCCGGGTCGCGGTCGATCCAGAACTGGCCGTCGGCCGTGTCGCAGTAGAAGCAGGTGCGCGAGGCCGCGAGCGGCGCGTCGGCGAGCTCGGGCAGCGCGTCGCGCAGGAAGGCGCGGAGCTCCTCTTCGCCGCCCTCGCGCGGCGCACGTGCCGCGTCGGGATCGACGCTGCTGCCACGGGCGTGCCGCGCCACCTTCACCACGCCCTCGCGCGGGTGGAGCGGGAAGCCGTACCAGCCGGTCTGCGCGATGTCCGCCATGAACACCGGGAAGCGCGCGGCGGCGAACAGCTCGGGGGCGCGGGGCCGCAGGTGGAAGACGGGGTGCGCCGTCGCCCACATCCCCCAATCGACGCCGGCGAGGCGCGCGCTCCAGACGCCCGCGGCGAGCACCACGTGGTCGGCGAGGAGCTCGGCTCCGCCGGCGGTACGCACCCCGACGACGCCGGCGTCCGCTTCGAGCAACGCCTCGCCGCCGTCGCCCTCACGCACGTCGATCCCCTCGCGGCGCGCGAGGCCGACGAGACGCGCCACCACGCGCCCGCTTTCCGCCCAGCCGGCAGCGGCGTGGAAGAAGGCCGCGCGGTAGCGGCCGGTGCGCCAAGCCGGGTAGCGCGCCCGGACGGTCGGCAGGTCGAGCTCCTCCGGCAGCCACCCCTCGGCGCGCAGGGTGCGCAGCGACGCAGCCTCGTACCCCTCCTCCAGCGGATCGACGAGCCCGCTCGAGGAGAGTGCGAGGAGCCCCACCTCGTGGAAGAGCGGCTCCGGCCACTCGTCGTTCCAGCGACGCCACCCTTCGATGGCGGCGGCGGCGAGCCGCATCGACTCACGGTCGGCGCCGTATTCGCGGCGGATCACCTTGCTGATGTCGGTGGACGCGGCGTGCGGCGCCGGTACGCGCGTCGCGTCGAGGAGGGTCACCTGCCAGCCGCGGCGGCGCAGCTCACGGGCTGCGGTGACGCCGAAGATGCCCGCCCCCACGACCAGCGCATGGGCCATGGGGTCAGGACCGCGCGCGCTCCGCCGCCAGCTCCGTCACGCCGCGCTCCATCCGCCCCACGAGCTCGGGAATGGCTGCAGCCGCCACCGAGCAGAAGGCGACGCGCAGGTGGCGCTGCCCCACCGACACGACGCCGGTGTCGTGGTGCTCGAGAAGGTGCTGGCGCACCGACTCCGCCGTCACTCCCAGCGACTCGGCGAGCTCGACGAGCGCGAAGCACCCGGAGTTGAACGGCAGCGGACGCATCAACCGCTCGTCGATCTTCTCGAGCGCCTGCTGCAGGGCTCGGTAGCGCTCGGCGAGCAACAACCGGATCGCCTCCACGTGGGCCTCCGCGTCGGGCGACTCGAGCGCCTGCAAGAGCAGCATCTGCGTGGTCGCCACGGGCGAGCCCATCACGGCGCGCACGACCCCCTTGACCTTGCTCTCGAGCGCCGCCGCCACCTCGGAGCCGGGCGCGAACGGGAAGGTGACGAAGCCGACGCGGCCGCCGAAGAAGGAGTACTCCTTGGTGGCGCCGTCGACCTTGACGGGCACCAGATTGGGGTGCAGCCCCACGAGCTCCCAGAAGGGCGACTCGCGGGGGATGTCGTCTTCGTAGACGAGGCCGGTGTAGGCGTCGTCGCAGAGGACGAGCAGCGGCCGCTTCTCCGCCTCGGCGAAGAGGCTCGCCACTAGCTGGTCGCGTTCGCTGCGGTCGGGGCTATAGCCCCCGGGGTTGCTGGGAACGTTGAGGAGCACCACCGCCGGCTCGCCGGCGGGCAGCTCGGCGAGCGCCTCGACCCACGCCGTGGGCACGAAGCGGCCCTCGCGGTAGGCGGGCGCGGACAGGATGCGTGCTCCCGTGCGAAAGGCGAACGTCTGCCGGTAGTTCCCCCAGAAGGGCGAGGCGATCGCAATCGCGCGCCCCTCGCCGCCGAAGAGGTCGGCGACGACGGCGAGCCCGTGCGTGAGCCCGGCCACCACCAGCGGCAGCGTCGACGGAACGTCGTCGGGCACCGCGCGTCGCTGCCAGGCACGCCATGCCTTGCGCACCTCCGCGATCCCCTCGACCGGCGAATAGAGCAGCGCGCGGTTGCGCGGCGCCGGGGGCAGGCCGGAGAGCGCATCGCCGAGGGCGGGCACCGGCACCGCCTGACCGTAGCCGTCGGTGATCTGGCCGATGGTGGCGTTGTACGTCTTGCCGCGCGCCTGCGCCGCCTGGAACGGGATGTCGGGCGGGAAGTAGGCGCGGCGGCCGAGCGGTGACAGCAGCTCGAAGAGCGCCGGCGAGGCGGCGGCGATGGCGTCGTTGGTGGCAGCGGCGAGGTCGGCCATGCTCTCTCCTGGGCGGGAAGGGGGCCGGATTATGCACCGGAACGGGCTTCCGCGCACCCCTACCGCGGCCCGCCCGGAACAGGGCCGCGGCTCCCCGGCGAGACGCCGGTCAGGGCAACGCCGGCGCCGCGGGGCCGGGCCAGAAGACGAGCAGGGCGAGACCCACCAGCACCGCGAGACCCCAGGCCAGGACGACGCGCCGCGCCAGCTCCCGGCCCCCCCAGACGGCGGCCACCACCGCCTTGAAGACGAGGTTGACGAGCGTGGCGAGGAGGATGACCCGCCAGGCGAGGTCCGCATCGAGCCGGTTGCCACGGACGAGCTGGGCGCTCGACAGGGTGATCGCCTCGAGGTCGACGAGCCCCGACAGGCCGCCCACCGCATAGAGACCCGCGCTCCCGAACCGCGCCTTCGCCCAGGCGACGGCGAGCACGACGGCCGCGTAGATGGCCCCGAAGAGCAGCGCCGTGGGCAACTCGCTGGGATTGGACTGCTCCGGCGGCGCGTGGTCGTCGCCCGCGGAATGGCGCCGGGCGGCCACCCAGGCGAGCGTCGCGAGCAGCAACAGCATCACCAGCAGCGGGCCGGCCGCCGTGACGAGGAGCGCCGGCGCGACGACGGCGATCTCGACGAGGAGGCGCACGTAGACCACCGCCGAGGCGATGAGGATCACCTCCGCCGCGACCTCGACGCGCGCGTCGCCGCGGCGGGTGCGCCGCGCGAAGCTGACGGTGGTGGCCGTGCTCGACACCAGCCCTCCGAGCGCGCCGCCGAGCCACGTGCCGGCGCGCTCGCCCAGCAGCTTGGTGCCGACGTAGCCGACGAGCGAGAGGCCGACGATGAGCACCACCATCCACCAGATCTGCCGCGGGTTGAGCACGCCGTACGGCCCGTAGGCGCGGTCGGGCAGGATGGGCAGCACGATGAGCGTGATCAGCGCGAACTGCATCACGGCGCGGACGTCCTCGTCGCGCAGCCGCGCGGCGAAGCCGTGCAGCAGCCGCTTCGACTGCAGCAGGACCGCCGTCGCGGCCCCCACGGCCACCCCTATCTGCGGCGGGCCGACGGTGACGAACGCGCCGACGGCGAACATCAGCAGGATGGCGACCTCGGTGGTGATCCCTGGGTCGGGCGTACCCGCATGGATCTTCGCCAGGTTGCCGACGAAGACCATGGCGGCGAGGCCGACGAAGCCGCCGGCGAGAACCCAACCTCCCAGCGAGAGGCTGAGCAGACCGCACACGGCGCCGAGGAGCGTCACCAGCGGGAAGGTGCGGAAGCCGGCGAGGTCGGTCGCCACGTGCTCGCGCTGCAGGCCGACCAGCAGCCCGAGCCCGAGTGCGATGCCGAGCTGCAGAAACGTGCCGGCGAGCTCCACTGCGCGAGATCCTAATGCCGGGTCGCGGCGACGGGGGCGACAGCCGGCGGGGCGGCGCCCTCACGCAGGTGCGCGATCGAGTTCGCGTAGTAAGCGACCGTCGCCTGCTCGCCTGGCGCGAGGTGCAGAAGTCCCTCGTCGTCTTCGACGACCAGGTTGCGCAGCACGAGCATCCGCAGCCCCACGGTGAGCGCGTAGTCGAAGTCCTGCCGCGGCTGGTAGACGTGCGCCCCGGCCGCCTCGAGCTCGTGCAGCAACGCGTACGCCTCCGCCGTCAGCTCGAGCGTCGAGAAGCGGCGCCCGGGCTCGCGCTGCAAGACGCTCGCGACGAGTGCCACCGGTACCACCGGGATCACCGCGCCGACGCGTCCCATGAGCTCGCGGGCGAGCTCCTCGATCCGCGCGAAGCGCTCCTCGCGCTCGAGGGGCCGCGGGTCGAGATCGCGCTGGCGGCACCAGGCGCCGAGCGAGAGCGGCGTGCCGAAGCTCACGCAGGCATAGCCGAAGCGGTGCCAGCGGCCGGTGGCGACGAGCCAGAGCTGGCTGCCGACGAAGGTCGCCAGGTTGCGCAGCGCGCCCGCCGTCCCGGGCCGCGTCGAGTCGGGCACGACGTCGAGCAGCAGCGTGCGGTCCTCGAGCACCCGGTCGTAGTTGACCGCCACCGGGACGAAGACGACGTCCCGGGCCCCGGCAGGGTCGAAGGCCTTCACCATGTAGTCGAGCAGGCCGAGCTTCGCGGCGCCAAGCCGCCCGTCGCGCGACAGGCCGCCCTCGGGGAAGACCGCCTGCGGCACGCCGGCCGCCGTCGCCATCTGCACGTAGCGCTCGAGCACGCGACGGTAGAGCGCGTTGCGCGAGCGCCGGCGTACGAAGTAGGCGCCCATCGACTTCAACAAGCTCTCGAGCGGCCAGATGCGCGCCCACTCGCCGACGGCGTACGAGAGCGCCGTGCGCGAGGCGGCGAGGTGCGACACCAGCAGGTAGTCCATGTTGCTGCGGTGGTTGATGACGAAGACGACGCTCGAGTCGCGCGGCACGGCGGCGAGCGCCGCCTCGTCGAGCCAGCCGACGCGCACGCGATAGAGCATGTGCGCGAGCGAGCGCGACACCCAGTAGCCGAGCCGGAAGTAGAAGTAGGCGTTGAAGGCGGGGACGATCTCGCGGGCGTAGCGCTCGACCCGCGCCATCGCCACCTCGCGCGGCATCCCCTCCTCTTTCGCGAAGGCCTGCGCCGCCTCGACCACCTGGGTGTCGTAGACGAGGCGGTCGATGAGCACCCGCCGGCG
>Ga0075421_100000602_pt1 | contig 38284 bp, 30 predicted proteins | sample SoiMetdeltSBSDD5_FD_75292 | JGI IMG/M metagenome (GOLD analysis project Ga0075421, IMG submission 75292) | Bulk soil microbial communities from a Populus tree surrounding site in Tennessee, USA - Soil MetaG P. deltoides SBSDD5 | ecosystem: Environmental > Terrestrial > Soil > Tree plantation... | reverse complement strand
TATGGCGACGGGCACGGCCAGTTATCTGACGCATGCCCAACAGTTATACAGCTTTGCCGACACCTACCGCGGCAAGTATTCCGACTGCATCACGGACGCTAAAAATTACTACAACTCCTGGAGCGGGTATAACGATGAATTGGTCTGGGGCGCACTCTGGCTCTACCGCGCGACGAACGACGTGGCCTACTTGAATAAAGCCGAAGCGTATTATCCCACCCTGGCTTTCCAGTCCAAGCAGTCAGTGAAAACATACAAGTGGGCACATGCCTGGGATGACAAGACTTATGGCAGCTATGTGCTTTTGGCGAAACTCACCGGCAATCCCCAATATCACTGCGATGCCCAACGCTGGCTGAACTGGTGGACGGTCGGCGGCACGAGTTGTGGCGCGGACGGCACTAAAGTCACTTACACGCCCGGTGGCTTGGCCTGGCTGGATCAGTGGGGCGCGTTACGCTATGCGGCCAACACCTCGTTTGTCGCCTTGGTCTATGCCGACCTGCTTGGGCCGTCCAATCCACTCTATACCCGCTACCATGACTTTGCTAAACGACAGATTGATTATGCGTTGGGGCTTAACCCGCGCAATAGCAGTTATGAAATAGGCTATGGCGTGAATCCGCCGAAGAACCCTCACCACCGGACCGGACATGGCGCCTGGTATAACGATATTAATGCCCCCACTACGAATGTACATACGCTCTTCGGAGCGTTGGTGGGTGGTCCGGGTAATAACGATGCTTATACCGATAGCCGGACCGACTATGTGAAGAACGAAGTGGCGACGGACTACAACGCCGGCTTCACTGGGGCCTTAGCGCGGCTGCACCAGGAGTTTGGCGGCGCCCCGCTCTCTGATTTCCCCCAGAATTACTTCGGCGCACCGTACGAGGCTTACCGTGATCAGTATTTTGTCCGAGGCCGGCTCTTATCGGAGAGTTCCACTTCTACGGGCATCGTGGCCCAGATGTCCAACCGTTCGGCCTGGCCCGCGACCGTGAAAGACAAACTGTCAGCCCGTTACTTCTTCGATCTAACGGAGTTATTCAACGCGGGCTACACGGTGAATAACGTTACGGTGACGCTGGGGACGAACGAGGGTGCGACGGTCTCTGGTCCTTACTTGTGGAGTGGGAACGTCTACTACATCGTCATCAACTTTACCGGAACCAAGATCTCCCCCGCTGGGCGGGCCGAGAGTGAAAAGCAGGCAAATGTCACCCTGACGGCGCCCGTTTGGAACCCGGCGAACGACTGGTCACGCCAGGGCTTGGTCGGTTCGCCGTTTACGTATGAGCCGGTAGATGAAACCGGGAAGACGCCATACATTCCGGTTTACGACAATGGTGTTTTACTCTGGGGCATTGAGCCACCCCACTAAGGGAGGTGTGTCCAAGCGAACCAATCAGATAAATGAAATATCCATAAACATAACATTCAATTCTCAACTACTTACTGGAGGATATGAACATGCAAGCTAAAAACTTTTTTCAACGTTTGACTGCCTTGGTCATTACCTGTTCGTTGGTCTGGGCCTCAGCGATGGCCTCGGCCCCAGCGATGGCGGCCGGTAAAGCAACGGCGACACCCACGCCGCCCGCCGGCCCAACGCCCACCCCGCCCAGCGGCATCGCGGGAGGGTTCCGCACCAGCGGCAACAAAATCTTGAACCCGAGCAACGGCGAATTTGTCATCGCCGGCGTCAACTGGTTTGGCTTTGAGACCAAAGACGCCGTGGCGCATGGCTTGTGGTCCAAGGACTACCATACTTTCATTAACAACATGAAACTCTGGGGTCTCAACACCATCCGCATCCCCTTCTCAAATAACATGTGGGAGACGAATCCGGTTCCAAACAACGACAGCGGCTGCCCAGAATGTATTGGTAAGCACTCGCGGGATGTGATGGCGTTGATTGTCAACTATGCCGGTTCGCAAGGCCTGCATGTGATCTTGGTCAATCACCGTTCCAACGCGGGTAACTCGGCGCAGGAGAGTGGCTTGTGGTATACCTCGGCCTTTCCCGAATCGGCCTGGATTAATGACTGGCTTAGCGTGCAGCGCTGGGCGCACGGCATTCCGCAAACGATGGGTTCCACGGATACCATCACCGTCAACTACTATGCCTCGGACGGGTTCCCCATCATCCTGGGTTACGATGTGCGGAATGAACCTCATACGCCTACGCGCACGGCTTATCTGGACGGCTCCACCTGGGGGTCCGGGGATGGGATTGATCCAGCCGTGAACCCCAATCCCAATCCCTTCACCCCCGCCTGCGTCGCCACCTCAACCTGCCATGACTGGCGACTGGCCGCCGAACGCGCGGGCACCAAGGTCTTGGGCGATGCCAACGCCAACGGCTGGGATTTGCCTTTGATCTTCGTGGAAGGTATTGGTATGTATCCGGCATCCGGTGGTAACCCGGCCAACGGGCCGTATGATGGCACTTGGTGGGGCGGTACGCTGTTGGGCGTCAACGGGAATAGCACGAATCCCGGCGCTCCGGTCCTCTTGAACAAAGGCGGCAGCGCTTCCTCGCTGGGCGCGGCTGTAAATGACAAGGTCGTTTACTCGGCTCACGACTACGGCCCCAGTTTGTACGTGCAGAACTGGTTTAACTCGACGACCTGCTACGTGAGCGGCTGCGGCGCCTCCAGCTTGGCGGATGTCTGGAAGAAACACTGGGCGCACCTCAACTTGGCGGGTGGTGTCAACCCGGTCTGGCCGGGGCATGCTTCCTATCCCTGGAGCAACACCGGCCATTCGGCGGCCACCACCGCCGTTATGTGGGTGGGCGAGTTCGGAACGGCGAACTCAGCGGCCGCGCTGTATTCCACCACGCGCGGCTCGCAGGGGCAGTGGTTCACCGACCTGGAGAACTTGATCCAGAGCAGCTACAACCGCACGCCGACGAATGATCCGGGCTATGCCCTGACCTCCATCCAGTGGACGTACTGGGCGATCAATGCCAACGACTCGGCGCACTCTATCCTGGCCAGTGACTGGGTCTCGTTAGCGAATCCCGCCAAGATTTACACGCACCTGTGCTCGATTGAACGCGCGCCCATTGGCGCAACCTGCACCGGAGTTCTACCGGCTCCCTTCTAAAGTTTTTCGCGGTGGCCCCATGGCTTTCAGTCCTCTGGCTGTAAGCCTGATATGCAGTAGAATAGGCAGGGTTGCTATGAGCGGTTCAAACATAGCAGCCCTGCCATTGCTAATAGAGCCACTTTGCGTAATGATGCTGTGGGGTTAGGCCGGAAATGAACCTGGAACAAATTGCCAAACTGGTGGGCGTCTCGCGTTCGACGGTCTCCCGGGTCATCAACAACGATCCGAACGTGAGCCGGGCGACATACCAAAAGGTAATGGAAGTCGTCAATCGGCTTAATTACCAGCCCAATGCAGCCGCGCGCGGTTTGGCCGCCGGTCGTACCCGAGTTTTAGGTCTGGTTATTCCTGCTGGTGTCGCCGCGCTTTTCACCGACCCATATTTTCCTCTCCTGATTCAAGGCGTCTCTTCCGCTTGTAATGCGCATGATCACTCCGTCATGCTGTGGCTAGCCGACCCGGAGTACGAACGCCGCACCATTCGTCAGATTATGCACAGTGGATTAATTGACGGTGTCATTGTTTCCTCCATGTTGTTGGATGACCCGGTGGTTCAGGCCTTGGGGGAGGGGGATTTGCCATTTTTGCTCGTGGGTCGCCATCCCACCGATAGCCGCGTTAGTTATGTGGACGTAGACAATCAAAATGGCGCGCGGGAAGCAGTCATGCACTTGCTCCGCCTGGGACGCCGGCGCGTGGCGACGATTAGCGGCCCGCAGACAACGATTGTCGGCATTGATCGCCGGGAGGGCTATGTGGCAGCCTTACGGGCGAGGGGGATGAATGTGGATCGCAGCCTCATGGTTGAAAGCGACTTTAGCGAAGATGGCGGTTATGTGGCGATGCAGCAGTTGTTACCCCATTCGCCGGATGCCGTCTTCGCCGCCAGCGATAGTTTGGCCGTTGGCGCGCTACGCGCGATTCACGACGATGGTCGCCGGGTTCCAGAAGATATTGCCGTGGTCGGTTTTGATGATATGCCCTTCTCCGTTCGCACAGACCCTCCGCTCACCACTGTTCGCCAGCCTATTTATCGCACGGGGGCTGTGGCGGCTGAAACTCTGATTGATCTCACCACTCATCCCGGGTCACCTCCTCATCGTATTAGCTTACCCACTGAATTAGTGATTCGATCCTCCTGTGGCTCTGAGATGGACATAAAACGCAATCAAATTGCGATTATGTCTAGCTAGTTAGAAACTTCTTGACATCTTCATCCCACTCAAGTAAGATTAATAAAACTGGGAGCGCTCCCAGTTTTTATAACACAAGAAGTGTGAAAAATTTTCAGGTGCGCGCTTAGCATCAGCCTGATTATCAATGTTACCTGTAGCACGTCAGATTTACCGGAGTCGAAATAATGAGTTTCTCTCAGAACTTTAGGAAAGGCTTTTGGACCACGCTTGGACTGAAATCAGCCCTGGTGACGGTGCTGCTGGTCGAAAGTGTTGCTTGCGCCGGGTTGCCTGTGCCTCCTACCTTAACTCCTGCGGCTACGCTCCCGCCGACGGTGACTCTCCCTCCAACCGCAACGCCTCTTCCCTCCTTAACCCCTGTCCCCACGCCGGTCCCTGGTGTTCTGTATGTGGATGCTGCGCAAGACCTCGGCCCCATCAGCCCGCTCATCTATGGCACTAACTACGGTCCGTGGCTCGGCGTCACTTTGCAAATCAAGCCGGATGTGGTCGCCTCCAAGCTCTCTTTAATCCGTTTCCCGGCGGGTGCGTGGGGCGATCAGAACGATATATCAACCCGACAAATGGACTTATTCATGTCGCTGTGCAAAGAGTTGGGCAGCGAACCTATGATCAACGTCCGGCTCCAAAATGGCACACCGCAAAAGGCAGCCGACCTCGTCAACTACGCCAACCTCTCCATGGGCTACAACGTCCGTTATTGGGGGATTGGCAATGAACCCAATCTGTACGTCGGCGGTTACACCATCGAACAGTTCAATAAGGATTGGCGGGCCATGGCCCTAGCCATGCGCGCCGTTGACCCAACTATCAAATTGATTGGCCCGGAGATCAGTCAATTTTTCCCGAATCCCACCGGGAGTTACGAAACAAATATCGTCAACTGGTTAACCCAGTTCCTCCAGGTGAATGGGGACTTGGTGGACATCGTCTCCTTTCACCGCTATCCCTTCCCTCTTTCGACGACTGCCGGACCGCCTTCCATTGATGAGATGCGGAACAATAGTCGTGAGTGGGACCAACTCATCCCGAACGCGCGCGCGATCATTCGTCAAACGACCGGGCGGGATTTGCCGATCGCAGTCACCGAAGTTAACTCCAGTTGGGCGCCCAGCATCGGCGGCGAGGCGACTATGGACTCGCATTACAACGCCATCTGGTGGGGGGATGTGCTCGGGCGGATGATTCGGCAAAAGGTGGAGATGGTCGCTCAGTTTGCTCTGACCGGCGACTTTGGCATCTTTAGCCGGTTTCATCCGAATCCAATGTACGGGACGTACTTGATGTACCAACGTTTTGGCAAAGAGTTAATCTACGCCTCCTCGGATGATCCCGATGTTTCGATCTATGCCGCCAAGCGCGAGGATGGCGCGTTGACGTTGATGCTCGTCAACTTGAGTCTGGAAGCGCGTGACAAAGAAATTACCCTGGCGAATTTCACACCGGGCGCTTCCGCGGAAACGTGGTTGTTTGATCCAACGCATCTGGCGGAATCAGTTACCCCAACGTCGGTGGGGGCCTCGACGACACTCTCGTTACCGGCTCAGTCCCTCACCCTTTTAATTGTGCCGGCTCAATAAAGGCTTTGATTGGTGTTCTCATGTCTATCCTGCCTGCTACTCGACTTAATCCTTCTGTAAGCTCCCTATTTGACTCTGACCTGCGCGCCTCCATTCCGGCGGCGGCTTGGTCGCGCGGCATCGGCGTCCCGTACGAAAACGCGGGCAAACCGCGCGTCACCGAAGTCCCGCTGGTGGATGATGGGCCGTGGGGCGGCGTCCCGCTCGGCGGCTTTGGCGCTGGCTCTATTGGCCGGACCTATCGAGGTGACTTTGCCCGCTGGCATTTGGATATTGGCTCGCACACCTTTGAGAGTTTGCCGGCCAACCAGTTCTCGGTTTTCGTCCAGCAAGGCCGGAACCGGGAGGCGCATGTACTCTCGCCGCTGCGGCCGGAGACTGAAAGTCCCTCTGGGATTCTTCAGGACTGGAATTGGGATATGCCGGTCGGCGCTGGAACGTATCATGCGTTATTCCCCAAAGCCTGGTTTGTCTATGATTGGGAGGCGCTGCCCGTCCGTCTGGCGCAAAAGCAATTCTCGCCGGTCATCCCAGGAAATTATCAGGAAAGCAGTTATCCGGTGGGCGTCTTTGAATGGGAAGTAGAAAACCCCACGGACTTGCCATTGACCGTCGGGCTGATGTTTACCTGGCAGAATTTAGTCGGCTATCCGTTTAAGGCCGTCGGGGATTGGTATGAACAGTATTCCAAGCTCTCCAATGGTTTCAAAGAAGACAAGCAGCCCGGCGCTTATAACTATGCAGTTGATGAACGCGGGTTGACGGGCGTCGTCTTTAGTCACCTGCGGAATGGCGCCACCGCCGCCAAAGAATGGAATGGCTCGTTTGCCATCCTCACAAACTCTCAGCCGGGCCTGACGGCGAGCTATCGGACGCGTTCCTTGCTTGCGGATGGCTCAGAACTCTGGGCAGACTTTGCGGAGGATGGCCGGTTGGATGATGTGGATGACCGGACTCCGGCAGCCAAAGAACAGAATCTGGTGGGGGCGTTGGCGGTAACCTTGGAGTTGGGACCGCGCGAGACGCGCCGGATTCCTTTTGCGCTCGCGTGGGATTTCCCCATCACCGAATTTGGCGCGGGGACCCAGTGGTATAAACGCTATACAAAATTCTTCGGCGTCACGGGACAGAAAGCGGCCGCCATCGCGGAGGCAGCCCTCACGCACTACCCGGAATGGGAAGCGGCCATCGATGCCTGGCAGCAGCCCATCCTGGATGACCCCGGCCGCCCGGACTGGTATAAGACTGCGCTCTTCAACGAACTTTACTATCTCGTGGATGGCGGCTCGTTTTGGGAAAACGGTCGCGTACCCACTTCCCAATCACCAGCGCCCAAGAACGGAAATGGAAATGGAAACGGACATGGGCCGGCCGAAGGCGGTTTTGCCTTCCTCGAATGTTACGATTATCCCTTCTACAACACCTTCGACGTTAATTTCTATGCCTCCTACTCGCTGTTGATGCTCTGGCCCGAACTTGAGAAGCGCATCATCCGCGATTTTGCCGCGACCGTGCCGATGGGTGATCCAACCATTGTGGAGATTCAGGGCACGGGAGAGAAGGTGGCTCGTAAATTGCCGGGAGCTGTTCCCCATGACTTGGGCGGCCCGCTCGAAGATCCTTTACTCCGGATGAACTTCTATCGCTGGCAGGACATCAACATCTGGAAGGACCTCAACTGCAAGTTCGTGCTGCAACTCTGGCGCGATTCCGTCTTCCTCGACGACAAGTCTTTGATCCACGCTGCCTGGCCCATGGTCGTCCAGGCGCTGGACTACTTGAAGAAATTTGATCGGGATGACGACGGCTTGCCGGAACACGACAATCTCCCTGACCAGACCTACGACACCTGGCCGATGAAGGGCGCGAGCGCCTACGGCGGCAGTCTGTGGCTGGCAGCGCTCGAAGCGGCGATTAAGATGGGGCGGTTGGTCGGCGATCAGGAAGCAATCGCTCGCTATTCCAGTTGGCTCAAGCTGGGCCGGGCCGCTTTTGAATCGAAATTGTGGAATGGCAAATACTATCTCTACGATGCCAGTGGCGGTCCGCACTCGGATAGCATCATGGCGGATCAACTCGCGGGTCAATGGTATGCCGACGCCACGGGCCTGCCGCCCATTGCTCCAGCGGATCATGTTCTTTCATCTTTGCGGATGGTCTACGACTACAATGTCTGCCGCTTTGGGGAGGGGGAGATGGGCGCAGTCAATGGCATGCGCCCGGATGGAACCGTGGACACCTCCAGCGAACAATCGCAAGAAGTTTGGACCGGCACGACGTATGCCCTGGCCGCTTTCATGCTGCACCGAGGCTTAATCAGTGAAGCCTGGGCGACCGCGTGGGGTGTCTACAACGTGACCTACGAGCGCGGTTATTGGTTCCGCACGCCCGAAGCGTACGACATCAACAGCAACTTCCGCGCCACATTATATATGCGTCCGTTGAGCATCTGGGCGATGGAATACGCTTTGCAACAACGGGCTAAATAGCGATCTTCCGACTTTCGTGAGAAAATTGCTCACCGCGCCGACTTTGGGCGACGCGGTGAGTAATTTTTTTATAAATCTCTGCGAACTCTGTGGTCTCCGCGGTGAAGATCTCTTTGGAGTGGAACAAATATGAAAAAAGCACTCATGGTCTGGGGCGGTTGGGATGGACACGAGCCGCAAAAGGGTGTGGCTATCTTTAAGCCGATTTTAGAGACCGCTGGTTTCAGCGTAGAAGTCTCTGACAATCTGGACTCCTATTTGGATCATGAAAAGTTGAAAACCCTCGACCTGATCGTCCCGGTTTGGACGATGGGCGTCATCACCGAAGCTCAGGAGAAAGGACTCTTGGAGGCGGTAAAAAGCGGAGTGGGTCTCGCCGGCTGGCATGGCTGCATGGCCGATTCATTCCGCAACAACACCAACTATCAATGGATGGTCGGTGGCCAGTGGGTCGCCCATCCCGATGGGATCATCAACTACACGGTGAATATTATCAATCACACGGACCCCATCACCGCGGGCCTCGCCGATTTCCAAATGCAATCCGAGCAGTATTACATGCACGTAGACCCCTCTAACGAAGTGCTGGCGACGACGACCTTTAGCACGCAAAGCGCCGAGTGGGTCAATGGCTGTGTGATGCCGGTTGTCTGGAAGCGGCGCTGGGGGCAAGGGCGGGTGTTTTATTCCTCGCTCGGTCACGTGGCGAAAGACTTTGATGTCCCGGAAGCTCGGGAAATCCAAAAGCGCGGAATGCTCTGGGCCAGTCGTTGACAACGCATCTAAAGGTCTTTGCCTCCCCGACCCGCGCGGCGTGGCCAGGGCGGGCAAACCGCGGGAACTTGGGGGAACTGAAGGAACTTTAGTTCCCTTTGCTCCTTTAGTTCCTTTTTTTCTGAGTTCCCTCAGTTCCCCCATTTCCTTCAGTTCCCTTTTCCCTCCGCCTTAATCAAATAATGATCCACCTCGCCTCCCAACGAAACGGCTGAGATAGAAAAATCCCTCGTCGCCCCCGCGACTAAACCCTCAGCCAAAATTTCCTGGCGATAGTTCAGGATCGCCCCGTCGCTGTCAAACAAAGTCAAGGTCAACCGAACAGAAGCCGCATTCTTCGTCGAAGAATTGCTCACTTGTCCGGTCACGCGCCACTCGGCAGCCGCGTTCGTTCCACTATGTGTAAGGATTTCAAGCGGAATGTAGCGACCGGCATCATTCGTCGCCGGCTCGGCCCTGAGCAACTGGGCTCTCCACACAACAATTTCAGCCGACACGCCGGGAAATAAGATTGCTAGCGGAGCAGCCTCGTTCGGTTGCAGCCTCTCCACTGCCGAATAGGCCACGCTGCTTTTGAATGGAATGCCTTCTGAGTCGGCCAGCGTAATCAGCGCTGAAACGTTTTGAACCGGCGTCGTATTTGGATTACTGGCAGCGACGAAACAATAGAGTCCGTGAGTCGCCGTGGGATAACAAGCGACCGGGCCAAGTTCTACCGGAATCGGCGTGGAGGTGGGCTGAGAAACGACGACAATCTGCGGGCTATCTTCGGATAAAGGAATGAGCAGCACCGCGCCGATGGAGAGGAACTCCGGCTGCACGTTGTTGTTCGCGGCTTGCAGCGCCTCGACGGAGATGCCGTATTTCACCGCAATGCCCACCAGCGTCTCCCCTTTCTGAACCACGTGCGTCACCGGCGTCGGCGTGAAAGTCGCCGTCGCAATCACCACCGGCGTCGTTTCCTGAACGGTCACGGCCGGGCTGGGTGTGTGGCTGGGGAGCGGCAACAACGGTGGGGTGGGCGTCACCGCCGAATTGGCGGCGCAAGCGCAAAGCCAGAAGGCAAGTCCGAGAATTAAAAGCTGGTATTTCACGGCCGTCGGATTATAGCACTGGCCTAACCCTTCCCAGCATTGCGGCGACCAAGCAATTGGATTTTCCTGGAAATTTTTTGCCGCGAGGGGGAGTTGCGGGCGGGGAGCCCATTTTGCCTCCGCGAAAGCCTGTGCTAAACTCTGACCGATGTCCAACGAAATGCTCCAGGAAGCCATAAAAAGTATCAAGGCCGGGCAGCGCCACCGCGCCAAGGATTTGCTCACGCGTCTGCTGCGCGCGGATCAGGCCAACACCGAGTATTGGCTGTGGATGAGCGCGGCGGTGGAAACTGAGAAAGAGCAAATTTTCTGCCTGCAAAATGCGCTCAAGATTGACCCCAACTCCATCGCCGCGCGGCGCGGCCTGGTCGTGCTCGGAGCGCTGAAACCGGAGGACGCGGGCCTCCCGCCGCCGCAATCCCTGGAAAATTTCCGAGTCGAAGTGCCGAAGGCGGGCCGGGAAGGGGGAGGTGGTGGGGTCGGATTCTTAGCGCGCCCGCGCGACCGGGAACGGCTGGCGATCTTTGGCTTGGGCGGTTTATTGGCGCTCGGTTTTATTTATGTATGTGTGGCTTTCATCGTGCCAGCCGTCTTTCGCCCCCGCAATGTCGTCGTCGTCACCTCGGCCCCGCCGACCGTCACGCTTGCAGCCACCTTAGAGCCGGGCGTCACCCCGACGGCGGCCCCGTGTAGCTTGCCCTATGATCCTGATCCCAAGCTTCCTTTAGCGAGCTACCTCTGTCTCACCCAAACCCCGACGCCCGTTCCCGTTGCCACTGAGGCCGGCCGGAACGAGGAGTCGTACACCAGCATGAAGAACGGTTATCGGGATGGTGATTGGGAGAAAGTTATTAAGAATGCGGATCAGACCATTGATCTGTTGCCGGATAACCCCCGCGTCTATTTCTATGCCGCGGAGGCTTATCGGCACACCGGCGATGAAGCGAACGCGATTAAGAACTACCGCCTGGCAATTACGAAGGACGACGATTTTGCCGCGGCGTACTGGGGCCGGGCCTTGGCCGAAATAGATCAAAACAATTCAGCGGACGCTCTCAAAGATTTCGCCGCCGCCATCACGGCGGATCCCAACTTCTACCTGGCTTATCTGGATCGAGGCATCTTCTACAGCGTCAATAGCAACTATCCACGCGCCCTGGCTGATCTGGAGCAGGCTAAGATCGTCGCTCCAGGGAATGCGCTCGTCTTGGCTCATCTCGCGCTCGCTTATATGGATAGTAATCTGCCGGAAGCGGCGCTGGAAGCAGCTGAAGATTCCATTGCGATTGATCCGGGACTGGCCCTGGCTTACTATGCGCGCGGTCGGGCCGAGTATGCCCTGGGTGAATTTGAAGCCGCCGACAAAGACTTGAGCGTGGCTTACAAGTATGTCCTCGCCCTGGACATCGTCTTCCCTAAACTTTTCCAGGCCAGCGTCCTCTACAATTACGGCTTGGGCAAAGTGGGTGTGGGGCAGGACAGCGCGGCCCTCCTCCAGTTCAATCAGGCCATTGCGTTGCGACCGACTTATCCAGTGGTTTACATCGCGCGCGGCGGCGTCTACCTGCGCACCAAGAAGTATGACCAGGCGCGCGCCGATTTCAACAAAGCCATCAGTCAAATTGAAAACTCGGACGATCCGGCGCTCCCGGAAGCGTACGCCGGCAACGGGTTAGCGTTCCTTGGCCTCAACAACCTGGACAGCGCGATCTCCAATTTCCAAGTCGCCGTGGCTCGGAACCCGCAGAACTTTGAAGCCCAACTGGGGTTAGGACAATCCCTGGTGCTCAGGAATGGTACCGACGACGCCAAAAATTCGCTCGAGAACTTGAACGCTGCCCTCGATTTAGCCCAAGACGATAGCCAGAAGGCGCGCGTCTATTACTGGCGTTCGCGCGCTTACCGGACGTTGCGCCGAACGGCCGAGGAAGCGGCGGATCTGATCGCGCTCGCGTTTCTGGATAACCCTCCCAGCGGTTTAGTCCCCACGGCTGAAGCCCGGCTCACCGAAATCGGCCCGTTGGCGACTCTCACCCCGACTCCCCGCGCCAGTCGAACGCCAACGCCCACGGCTGAAGTGACCGAGACTCTTACCGGAACCAGCGTGGGAAGCGCCACTCCGGCGACTGCAACGCGCAAACCGAGTCCGACATCTAAAACTCCGGCGGGCACTCCCACTCGGACGGTCACTCCCAGTCGAACGCCGACACTTGGGGCGTATCCTTAGCTCCGTTTCAACGTTTCATTATGAAACCGCCTACGGATTTACCCAGCCTGCGATCTTTTTTTGATTCGATTGACTGGTCGCGGATGGAGAAAGAAGTCGCCGACGAAGCGCACGCGCGTTTGGTCATCGTCGGGCCGGTCAATTCGGGAAAATCTACGCTCTTCAACTTGCTGAAAGGGCAGGTGGTTTCAGAAGTCAGCGCCGTTCCGGGCACGACCAAAACCCCGGTCAGCGAACATTTCGGCCCTTTCACGTTGGTGGACACGCCCGGCTTTGGCGAAGTCGCGGGCACTGATCACAGCCGAAGCGCTCAGACAGAAATTAGCCAGGCGCAACTCGCGCTGCTGCTCCTGGACGCGGGCGCGGGTGTCCGTCAGTCCGATCTCAATCTTTATTACGAGATCCGCGCGGCGGATGTCCCGGTGCTGGTCGTCCTTAATAAAATTGACCTGGTGCGGCGCGATTTGCAAGCGGTCTTAAGCGATTTATCCTTCCGCCTGCAAGGGATCCAGGTCATTCCCATTTCCGCGCGCACCGGAGCCGGGGTTACGGATCAACTCATCCCCGCGATCATCGAAGCGAATGAGGCGGTGGCTGTAGTTATTGGCCGGACGTTGCCAGCCTATCGAGCGCTCGCCGCGCGGCGCATCATCCGGTCGGCGATGTGGTGGTCGCTGCTCCTGGGCGCCGAGCCGATTCCCGGCCTGGACCTCCCACTGCTTTTAGGCATGCAAGCGCGGATGATCCTTCGGCTGGCAGCGATCTACGGCGAGAGTTTTACGGCGCATCACGCCCGCGAGCTGCTCACAACGATTGCTGGGAGCCTCGTGGCGCGTTATTTGGGAATGGAAGTGGCTAAATTCGTTCCGGGCCTGGGGTGGGTGGTTTCCGGGATTATCGCCGCGTTGGGGACGGTGACGATGGGGAATGTGGCGGAAGCATATTTTGAGTCTGGTCGGCGTCTGACACCTCAGCAATTGCGCCGCTTATATCAGCGGATGTTCCGGCGGCCCAATACGCCTCCAGCTTTGCCGCCAGCTTCCAGTTAGCTTGAGGCTTTTGATAGCGCGCTGAGCGGATTGGTCATTGGCGCGAGTCTTGCATGCACTTTGTAACTTGCCTAAACCCCAGCGTTAGCTCGTCATTTGAAAAGGGGTTGGACCAGCGTTAGAGCGCTTGAATCTTGTGATTTGCGTCTCATCATTTGAGGACTACAATTGCTGGCGTTTACAGGTCTGAATCGAATGAACTCATCCTTCGTCTTTCGTCTCACGCAGTGGTCCTTCGCCGGTCAACCGTCATTCGTCGCGCGAAGCGGCCCACCGTCCTCCGCCCGCTATGAACTCTCGCATCCTACCTAGTTCCCGAGCGGCGTTTCGGATTGGCCTCCTTCTATTAACGACCGTGGTCTTGGTCGGGTGGCCGCGAGTCTGGTCCGCCGCTCCCCTTGTTCCCTCCGCCGTCTTCATTATTGCGGCGGCGCTCGTCGCTTTTTGCAGCAACTTCCCCATCCTTTTTCCACAGACCGAAATCAATCTATCTTATGTTGTTGCCTGGGTCGTCCTGCTCATTTTTGGTCCGCTCGCCGCCGCGTGGTCGTTGGTCGCGGGTTTAGCCATCGGCATTGGCGCGCGGGCCTTAGGCCCCTCCACGCAGACTCTGCCGCCGGACCGCTGGAAGACGTTTATTGAACGTCTGGGCTCAGAGATCACTCGCCAGGTCCTGCCCTTGTTAGCGGCGAGCAGCCTCTATTTAGGCATCGGCGGTCAATTCCCCGTGGCGGATGTGGCCACGCGGACTCTGTTAGCGCTCTCCGCCTTTGGCGCCGCTTATTTTGCGCTGTATAACCTGCTCGTCGCCCTCGAATTAGATACCAGCGCCGGTTCAGCCCTAGGCTTTTTCCTCGCCAATTTGCTTCCCTTGAGCGCACTGGAACTTCTGCCGCTGCCTTTTACTTTGTATGTGGCGGTGGGCTATCATTCCTTCGGGTTGATCCTGCTCGTCATTTTTAGCAGCGCGCTCATGGTCGTCAGCGCCAGTTTGCACACCATCACCCGCGCGTTGGCGCAACGGGTGCAGCAGCTTTTTGCTCTGGCCACCATCAGCCGAGAACTCACGGCGACGCTTGATCTCCAGCGCCTGTTTGACACGTTAATCGCGCGGGCCACGGAAGCGACTCGCGCCAACATCGGTAAGTTGGGAATTGCCGATGTGGCCGGTGATAATCTCACGTTCGTCGCCGGTCACGGTTTGCCAGCCGATGTCATCGAGTTTGATCGCGACAGCTCCTGGCCCGTAGGGCGGGGGGTGGCGGGGCGTGTCTTGCGAACGGGCGAAGCCGCGCGCATCGCGGATGTTCGTCGGGATTTGACCTATGCCGAGGTGAATCCGGGCATGCAGTCGCAATTGTGTGTTCCCATCATGCGCGAGGAACGGCGTTTGGGCCTCATTCTCCTGGAAAGTAAGCGCCGGAATGCGTTCACCTTGGAAGATCAAGACTTCGTCCGGCAGCTGGCCGTTCAGGCCGCGGTCGCGATTGATAATGCTCGCTTATATAACGAAGTCCGAGCCCGGTTGCGCGAACAGTCCATTTTGTACGAAGCCGGTTCGATGCTCGCCTCGACCATGGATCGGCAGAGCGTCTATCCGGCGGTCGCGCAGAAGCTGGCGGAAGCCATGGGCGCGGATGATTGCGTCATTTCAGATTACATGCTCACCACGGGTAAAGTCGAAACCTCCTGGCAGTTGAAGCCGGTGACGGGTAGTTCGCATCTGGTCTCGGCGGAATATTCACTGGAGACATTTCCTTTTCTGGCCCGGGTGCTGCGCAAGCGCAAGCCTTTGACCGTCAAACTGGATGATCCGGAAGCGGACCCGGCGGAACAGGCGATGCTGCAGGCGCGGGGCCATGGGGCGCTGTTAGCGCTGCCGATGATTGTGTCGGATCAGGTCGTCGGCCTCGTTGAAATTTATGTGATCAAGCCGCGTGATTTTGAGCCGGGCGAGATCAGCCTGGCGCAAACGTTAGCGAACCAGGCGGCGATTGCGATTGAAAATGCGCGCTTGTTCAGCCGGGTGATGGAAGGGCGGGATCGGCTGGCCGCCGTTTTGAACTCCACGCGTGAGGGCATGCTCGTTATCGATTCCTTGAGCATGGTCCTGTTGGTCAATCCGCCGGTCGAGGAGTTCTGGGACATCTCCGCCGAGCGTCTGCTGGGCCAACGCTTGGCCGGTTTGTTGGATGACCCGGAACTAGACTTGCCCGCCAAGTTAGGTTTCAAGCCCAAAGAAATTTTTGAGTTGCTGCAAAGGTTGCAAGCGGGCCAAGCGTTAGGCATCCCCAAAACCCAATACCGGGTGGAAGTCCCCAAGGGCAGATTTCTCGAGCGCTCGGGTGCGCCAGTCCTGGATCGGTTCGGCAAGGCCATCGGTTGGGTTATCATCCTGCGGGATGTGACCGAGGAAAAAGAAATTCAGGAAATGCAGGAGACGCTGACGGGCATGATCGTGCACGATCTCCGCAGCCCGCTCACGGCGATGCTCGGCAGCCTGACGTTAATTCGGGATCGAATTCCGGTGGAGTCTCAATCACCGGTACTGAAACAAGCGCTGGAAGTCTCTTTCCGTTCGTGCAACAAATTGTTGCATTTGGTCAATACGCTGCTGGATCTCTCGCATCTGGAAACGGGCGAGGTGAAGTTGAAACGCAGCCAGGTCAACTTGAATTCGTTGGTGGATGAAATTTTCACGGACCTGATGCCCCTGGCCAAAGATCAGGAAATCTTCATGTTCAACGAAGTTCCGCCGACCTTGCCCACGGTTTGGGTAGATCGGGAGAAGCTCAATCGGATCTTCACCAATCTGATTGATAATGCGCTTAAGTTCACCCCGCCGGGCGGGCGGATTTGGGTGCGCGGTGAAGGGATAAGTCAGAGTGACAATGGGGCCACAACGCCGTTATTAAAATGCGTGGTGTTAGACACCGGCCCCGGCATCCCGGTGGATTACCAGGATAAAGTCTTCGACCGCTTTGCCCAGGTTCGGGAGCAGTATGGCCGGCGCGAGGGCACCGGCCTGGGGCTGGCTTTTTGCAAGTTGGCGATTGAAGCCCACGGCGGTAAGATTTGGGTGGAAAATGATCCAGCCGGCGGAAGCGCTTTTTATTTCACGCTCCCGATGCTCAATGGGGAGTGATTTTAGAGTAGGTTCCACTGGCTTTTACGTCTTTTGAGTCAACAGCTGAAACGAATAAAACGAATGATCTTCGGATCTTTAGCTTAAAATCCGTTCGATCAGTTTCACCCGTTGATTCACAGGAGGCCCTATGCAACCTAAACATCCACAGAAGGGCACCTTCATCGTGGATCTGATTGCCGGTGAGCGTGTCACCGGCTTTTTTCTTGTCCGGCACAAACAGTTGGAGCCTTTTCGTGACCGGAGTCGCGGCGAGTTTCTCACGCTTATCCTCGGCGACCGGAGCGGGCAGATCCTCGCTCGGGTGTGGGAGGGCGCTGTGGAACTCGCCGAGCAGTTCGCCGAGGGCGAGATCGTCAAAATCGCCGGGGACGTGGAGGAATATCTCGACCGAACCCAAATCATCGTCAACAAACTACGCCGGGCGGAAGAGCCGGAATATGACTTGGCTGATTTCCTGCCCGCGACGCAGAAAAATGTGGACGAAATGTTGGGAGTCGTTCAGGGGGTCATTGAGAGTCTCCGCGATCCGAACCTTTCGGCGCTGGTCCACTATTTTTACGATGACGCCGACTTCCGCACTCACCTCGCACAAGCACCCTCCGCCCGGCGCGTCCATCATGCGTATCTCGGCGGCCTGCTGGAGCATTTGGTGGAAGTGTTGACCTTAGCTGATACGGTGCTGAAACTTTACCCGGAGATCAACGCCGATTTGCTGCACACCGGCGCGTTATTGCATGATGTCGGCAAAGTGCGCGAGTATACCTGGGCGCGCGATATTGACTATACCGATGAGGGGCGCTTGATCGGGCATATTGTTTTGGGAGAGGAGATGGTCAGCCGCGCCATTGAGCAGTTCCCTGGTTTTCCGGAGGAACTCAGTCTTCGGGTTCGGCACATGTTGGTGAGCCACCACGGTCGTTACGAGTGGGGATCGCCACGCCGGCCCCAAACACTGGAAGCCATTGCGCTGCATCACCTGGAAAACCTGGGCGCTCAAATCAATCGTTTTCGCAGCCTGCTGGCGGCTCGTCGGGAACCCGGCCAGGCCTGGACGGATTATGATCGTCTACTTGACCGCCAACTCTATGCCGGCCACGACGATGGTCTAAGCGTCGAGGAAGCCGGGCAGTTGGAGTAGCACCCGTATCTTATTCCGTGTGATCTGTGTACGCTTTTCCTCCCTCGTATCAGAGCCTAAATTCTAACATTCCTCTGATTGACCTCGCCCTCGCTCGCGGCTATAATCCTTACCGTTCGGTAAATTAATCAGAGGTGATTGCTTATGCCTACTTACGCGTATGGCTGCCAAAGTTGTGGTGTACAGTTTGAAAAAATCCAGAAGTTTGCTGATAAACCTTTGACGCGCTGCCCGGAGTGCCGCACCGGTCGGGTCAAGCGGCTCCTGCAACCGCCCGCCATCGTCTTCAAGGGATCGGGTTGGTATGTCACGGATCATCGCTCGCCCAATAGCGCGAGCAAACGGACGGAGAGCGAGTCGTCCAGCAAAGACAAAGAGGCGACCAGCAAAGGCAAAGCGGAGGCGGTGACGGAACCCAGCAAGCCGGCTAAAAAAGAAGCCAAAGAGGCCAAGGCCGCCAAGTCAGACGATTAAAGACCCTTATGTCGGTTTCAGACGAAAAAGCGGGCGGCTTTCACAGCCGCCCGCTTCTGATTTAAGCTAGTTCTTTTCGTTGACTCATTAAAATTGGAATCCGCCCTTCGCTCGAACCAACTTTTGCTCGTAATTATCCACGAAGGTCAGGAGCTGGCCTTTCAGCGCCTTCCACTCCTCAGTTTCCAAAATTTGGCGCATAGCCTTCATATTGTCGGCGGTGACGCCGGACAAAATCTGAGGGGCATTGCCAAATTGGGTATACCAGTTATCGGTGGGCTGCAACCCCAATTGCTGCAGACCCGGCATCCACTCACGGACGACGAACTCAAAATATTCCTGCTCCCGTCCGGGTTTGATGTCTAAACTCATCAGCAATTTGACCATAGCAGTACCTGGCAGGTTGCTTTTAGCCTCCGGCTGATTTGAATTCCAACAGCACCACGTGCGTCTCGTCTGGCAGGTCGGATTTGGTCAACTTGAGACTTGCCTCCGGTTTCAGCGTGCCCAACCCCATTTCTTTTAGAAACTTGCCGACGGGATCTAACTTGGACGCGGCGGCGCTGGTTTTGTAATGCATCGGGATGACGATGCCCGGCTCGATGAGCGAGATCACCTCGGCGGCCTGACTGGCATTCAGTCCACCGCCGCCCCCGACAGGGACAAGGGCGACATTCACCGATCCCAGCGCCTCGATCTGCGCCTGGGTTGGCACGTGGTCGAGGTCACCCAAATGGCAAACGGTCAGCCCGTCAAAATCGAACAAATACAGCGTGTTGCGCCGCCCTTCTTCGTCCGCCTTGCGTTTTTTATCGCTCTTCTCGCTGCCGTTACCTTGTCCGGTGGCAATTCCGGTAATAAAGACGCCGCCGATTTCGTATTCGCCCGGCCCGGTAATAGCCCGTTTCTCGCCTTTGACGCCTTCCAGGTTATTATGCCCTGGCGCATCGTGGCTGACGGTAACAATATCGGCTTTCAGCCTCAGCGAGGGATAGCCGAGAGAATCGTCAAAAGGATCGGTGACAACGGCCGCCATTCCCCGTTCGATGATCCGAAAGCATGAATGGCCGTACCAGGTAAGTTCCATCGTGTGTCTCCTTGCGTGAAGAATTATAACAGAGGCCGGAACCCTGACCAAGTGCTATACTTTAAGTCATGCTCGAAAAATTGCTAATTGGCGGCGGTCGCGTTGATGAAGCCGGCGAACGTATTCGTCTGACGCTACCGCCTACCTCGAACCGTGTCTACGCGGATGCCCAATTGGATGATTATCATCCTTCGGCGCCGGAGGCGGATGGGCGCAGGGTAACGTTGGCGCATCTGACGGATTTTCCGCCCCGACGCCTAACGCTCCGCGCGCGGGCTTCGCATCTCAACCCGGCCGGGACGTTGGGCTTTGGGTTTTGGAATGACCCCTTCTCGCTCTCTGGGAACGTGTTGGCGGCTCCCAACAGCCTTTGGTTTTTCTACGCCTCGCCGCCCTCGGACATGGCGCTCGTGGACGGGGTTCCGGGCTGGGGCTGGAAAGCAGCGACTTTGAAAGCCGGCCATCCACCCCGCTTACTTTTTCTACCTGCCGCCCTCGCGGCGATTGCGCTCACGCATGTCCCCGGCTTGGGCCGCCCGGTAATGACGGCCGCGCGTCGTGCTGTCCGGGCTTATGAGTCTTTATTAGAGGATGTGCCTCTCACGGACTGGCACGACTACGACTTGGAATGGCAGTCGGAAGCGGCGGTGTTCCGCGTGGATGGGGTGGAGCGTTTGCGGTCACCCGCCCCGCCGTCCGGCCCGTTGGGGTTTGTCCTGTGGATAGATAACCAGTATGCGATTGCTTCCCGCGCTGGAAAGTTCGGCTTTGGCCTGTGCCCCGTTCTCGAAGAGCAATGGTTGGAGGTGGAAGGCTTGAAGGTAGAATGAACGAATGACAAGGTGACACGGTGATCTCTTCAACAATCACCGTGTCACCTTGTCATGCTTCTTGCTCACTGAATCATAAATGCGTACGGTCGCTGATTCGTTCGGTTCATGTAGCCGCGCGCATCGCGGACGAACACTTTCCAAAAATAGGTGCCAGTCTTCAGACTCGGAGTTTGCCAGCATGTATCGGTTATCCATCCGCTATCGGCCGCAGTTGGCCCCACGACCAGAACGCGAAAACGGAGCGGGCTTTTCCCGGCACTGGCGTCCTCCCACCAACATAAACGCGGCGGAAGACTCAAGGTCGCCCAATTGGTGGGGCCGGCAAAAGCTGGATTAACCAGAATCATGTCCCGGCCAGGTGTCGTATCGGGCGCTAGACGAACCACATAGCCGAGTGTGACCCCGGCGCCTCGCTGCGCGCCCACCATCGGCCAAAAAGTTTTCTCGTAATAGCCTCCCTGGCTGGGCGCGATGATCGGGGCCGTAAAGAGAATTTGATTAGCCGTGCGCCGCGTAGGTTTTAAAAGCGTCCCATCGGTGATCAAATTTTCCGTGGTATCCGTACTCACGATGGCCAGGGGGAGGTAAATCTGCGCGCTAGGGGTGAGCACCAGTCGGGCAGGGAGGATGATGGGTTCCAAAGGCTGAGTCGGAAGTTGAAACGGGAGCCAATCCGGTAAGGCTTTGGGCGGGTCGGGCAAGGTCAACTCGGTCCACGCGCGATTCCGCGAAACGGCGGTCGTGCGTAGATAATCCAAATCGTCTAAGCCTTTCAGTTCGATGCAATTACGCTCGACGGCGTTCCACTGGACATGGAAGTGGAGGTGAGGTTTGCTCGCGCTTCCGGTGCCGCCGGCGTAGCCGATTACCTGTCCCTGCCCGACGAACTGATCCAGCCCGACCACGGCTTTGGAGAGGTGAAAGAGCGCGCTCAGGCGGCCATCCGCATGGCGGAGCATTACCGCCAGGCCGGCGTCGAAGCGTGTGCCTAAAAAGAAGACGCGCCCTGACTGTGGCGCGAGCACTGGGACGTTTTCCATACTCCCGGAAACCGGAGTGAGGTCCAGGCCGCATTGATCTTCGTAGTAATTGCAGGCGTGATTGTAGGGCACGGCGGAACCGCACGGCCCGCGGCTGATTGTCCACTGGCCGGCGGGCAGCGGCAAGTGCCAACCCGAAAAATCCGCGCCCGAGGCGCGGTCAGCGGCGGGCGGCGCGGCGAAGGCCGTTGTCTGAACCTGGCTGAATAAGCAGTAGATTAAAATCAAGCGTAGAATGGGCTTCATTGGTCGCTGGTGGCTAGTTGCTGGTCGTTGGTTGTTGGGATTTGGGGCTTGGGATTTTGTCTTTTGTCATTTTGCATTCGTCATTTGTCTTCCGTCGTTTCACTTCGTCATTTATAATTCTGATACTATGAAACTCTCCCGCCGCAACTTTCTAAAGTTCTCCAGTCTCTCCTTCGCCGCCACCCTCTTGCCGCCCACGCCGCCGGACGAGGCCCCTCGCCCGGTGGAAGGTCTGGGGCGAGTGATCAAGGCCTCGTACGTCTATGAGCGTCCTTCCGTCAAAGCGCGGAGGGTGACGTTGCTCTTAGCCGAAACCGTCTTCAACATTTATGCCACCGTGTTGAGCGAGGACGAAAATTATAACCGGACCTGGTATCAGGTACAGCAAGGCTATGTCTATTCCGGTTTGATCCAACCCGTTCGGTGGCAATTGCAGTCGCCGGTAGCCAAAGTGCCCCACGAGGGTTTTTTAGGCGAAATCACCGTCCCCTCTACTTTAGCAAAAAATGGGCCATCCGCCACTGCGCCTTCCGTCTATCGGCTCTATTATGGCACAACGCATTGGATTAAAGCAGTCGAGGAGGATTATAAAGGTCGCGTCTGGTACCGGATTTTTGATGACCGGCTACTTTACTATTCGTGGGTGAGAAGTGAGCATGTCCGCCGGATCACGGCGGACGAGGTCGCGCCTATTTCTCCCTTGGTTGAAAACAAACGGATTGAGATTGAGCTGGAGCCGCAGGCCTTCCGGTGTTTTGAAGATGACCAACTGGTCTTGGAAACGTTGTGCTCCACCGGGCCTTACTTGCGGTTTGAGAATGGCCGACAAATCTACGGCACGCCCTCGGGGGAATGGATTATTAACCGCAAGCGGTCTTCCCGCCACATGGCGGGGGATGATTTTGCCTCCGCCGATTTCTTTGACCTGCCCGGTGTGCCGTGGGTCAGTTACTTTCATTGGTGGGGTGTCTCTATTCATGGCACGTATTGGCACAATGATTACGGGAAGCCCCACAGTCATGGGTGTGTTAATCTGCCCATTGAAACTTCCAAATGGGTCTTTCGCTGGGCTCAGCCCAAGTCGCCGGTCACAGATTTGGAAACGAATGGTCACGGGACTAAAGTTGTAGTATTTTGATAGCAGCGATGAATTATTAGCCGATGAGCCAACGCGCGTTGTTTGAGGGATTGGTCGTCAATCTCCAGGACCAGCCGGTCGGCGTGGCCGAGGTGGGCGGCGCTGCTCAATACGTCGTCCCTGACGGCGGTTTTAACTTCCATGTAGAGGCCGAGGCCGTTGATCGAGCCGTCCTCGGTCGCTTGCGAGAGCAAATCGTATCGAACAAAGAAGCCGTCAGCGAGGGGGCGATGAAGATGCTGGGGCAGGAAGACCTGTTCACCAAAGCCATGATCGATTCTTCCCTCAACAACATGGAAGCTAATTTCTCACGGCTCATCGAGCAAGGCTTGCCGGAAGACGCCCGGGCGTATCTGGGCATGTTGGGTTTTCGGATCGTAATTAATTATCACGGCGAAGTCATCCGGATTGATGAACCGGGGCTATCCAGCTCGGAGGATGAATAATCAGTACATCACGAAAGCGTCCTGAGCGGAGCGCGGTGTTCTGAGCGGAACGCAGTGGAGCCGAAGAATTCCGCGCGCAGTCGAAGGATGCGATTCCAAGCCGGAATCCGCTAGGGAAATGCCCCTTCGACTGCGCCCTGCAGAGAACGTAGGGCTCCGCTCAGGGCAGGGCAATCGCATCTAAATTCGGGGGCGATTTTTGGGCTTGTTTTACGGCTTATTGCGATAGCCGTCTAAAACCGCCCGGATGTGCTAAAGTCAAAATGCCCACGAATTATGGCTGTTTCAAAATTAGATGCGATTGCCCTGGACTTATCAGTTCCATTCCTTACTCTTTCAATGTCTCTCACATTCCCCGGCCTCGTCCTCCCCTTCAACCACCATCACCTGCTCGTCTACGGCCCGGACGCCGAAGCGCTCGGCGCGCCGCTTTATGGTCCGCCCGTTTATCTCAGCCCCGGCTATCGCTTCTTCGAGCACGACGAATACCTGCTGCCTACCGAAGTCATTGACGACCTCGGCCAACGCTTTTCCGCACCGGCGTGCTACGACTGGATCGAAAAACGCGGCGATGCCTTCCCGCGCGCCGATCTCATCGGCTTCACGCCCTCGGGCGAAAAGAAAACTGTTTTTATGAAGGAAATGGATTTGGCGGAGATACGGGTGTTTGCTTCGGCGTTTTCGATGGAAACCGATTGGCCCGTGGGCGGCTCCGTGGTTCGGCTGGACCTCGCCCTTGAAGCGTTGGCCCAGCCCGATGGTTACGCCCTGACCCCGACCGACCTGCCCCTGAGGCTTTTGTCCCGCGCCCTACCGTGTTACCGCCTCGCCCCCGGTGTCTTCGGGGCCCTCGGCGCGGCAATCATCAACCGGCTCCTCGCTACCGGCCGCCGGGATTGGAGACTGACGTTTGATGATTTGGATGAAATAATGACCGCCCCCTGAAGGGGATCTGCGACTTCGCGTGACCAATGACGAAGGACGAAGGACGAGATCGTGATCCGTGAATCACGAGTCACGGATCACGAGTTACGGATGGGCCACCGGGAAAATGATAGTAAACGTCGTCCCCTCTCCCAACCGCGTACTCACCTCAATCCGCCCACCGAATTCCCCGGTCACAATATCGTGGACAATCGTCAACCCCAAGCCGGTCCCCTCGCCAAAAGCTTTCGTCGTAAATAGCGGGTCAAAGATTTTGGGCAGAACCTCCGGCGCGATTCCCATCCCCTGATCGCTGACCCGCAACTCCACGCCCGTCCGCGTCGGCCCCAACCAGACCGTGATGGGCCCGCCGCCCTTCTCGACGCTCGCTTCCAGCGCATTGGTCAACAAGTTAGTCACCACCTGCGCCAGCCGGCTGGGTGAGCCGGAGACCTCCACCAACGTTTGAGGCGCTTCCAACGTAGCGACGCAGTGGCTGTGACGCAGCGCATGCCCTAACAGCAGGAGCGCATCGCGCACCACCGGCCCGGCATCGAAAAGCTGCTGATCGCGCGGTCCAAAATCACGCGTCTGCGTTTTGATACTGCGCACAAAGCTGACGGCTCGTTCGGCGGCCTTGCTCGCCAGTTGGGCATTCTCTAGCATCTCCTGCGCAATCTCCTGATGATCCGTATTCGTCACGCTCGGATCGCCGATAGAGCGTTGATACTCGCGCGCGGCTTCTTCCAATTGGGCTAACGCCGCCCGCACCGCCGAGAGGGGCGTATTCATCTCGTGGGCAATCCCGGCGGTCAAGCGCCCCAGCGAGGCCATCTTCTCGGCCGCCAGCAACCGCGCCTGGTTCGCCTGCAAAGCCTGGTACGCCTCCTGGAGTTCGAGCGCGTGTCTTTTCTGATCGGCATGCAGCCGCGCGCTTTTCACGGCGGCGGCCAGTTGCCAGACGATCGCGGCGCACGGCTCCAGATTCCCGGCTTCAAACGCCACATAACCCGCCAACTCATCGTCAATCACCAATGGCAGCACGGCCAATTGAAAAGCTTCCGAGGCCGGATACAAACCCGCCGGGGGAAACTCTCGGCTGGGGAAGCGTTCGGGCAGTTGATCCGGTCCGGGAAGCAGGCGACTGTGCGCCACCGGGTCAGTCTGTTCCGGCTCAAAGAAGAAGACCCAGGCGTATCGAATGTATATCTCGGGGAGGTAAGCCGCTAAAACGTTCGGGACTTGCGCCTCATCCAGGACTGCCAGGAGGCGCGAACTCAAGACCCCCTCGAAATAGGAGGTTAAAAACTGCCGAGACATCATATGGGTATACCGCTGTTCGGCATTCTCGCTAATGGTTATCCGGGCCGCGCGCAGCAGCCGGTGTACCTTCTCCCGTTCAACGTTGCCGATTGTATCGGCCAACATCGGCGCCCGATCCTCGAGCGTTGAGAGCGCGGCCTGCCAGGCATGGGCGCTCTCGTTCGCCTGTTCCAATCGTTCCAGAACCTGAATCAAGGCCAGCGAGAATGATGTTGAGTTACCCTTCAGCTCGGCGATAAAAGCCTCCACCAGTTGTCCAGCCATCTCATGGACATCATGCGCGGAAAGGCCCTGCGAACGATTCAGCACGGAGGCGCTGACTTCTTCGATCAACCACGCATGCGCGGAGGCCACCTCTGGCTCCACCGGCCGGGTTGTCAGTGAAACTGTATCCGCCAGGCAACCACACGAGCGCCGGACCACTAAGTGCGTGGGCAAGACAACATTTTTGGAGGGGGTTGCCCGCCCAGCGATCTGATTTAAAAGCAACTCCAGGCCCTGATACCCGGCCTCGTAAGTAGGGTAATGAACGGTGGTGAGGGGAGGCACAGAACCGGCCGCTTCCACCCGGTCATCAAATCCAATCAGGGCAATGTCCTCCGGAACGCGGTAACCGGCCTCCCGCAACGCGGTGAGCACGCCAATGGCGGCGTCATCGTTCGTAGCCATGACAGCGGTAAATGACACACCCACCTCAAGACATTGATTGATGCTCGCAATCGCTGTAGGTTCGCTCCCGCCGCCGAGGATCAAATCGGCTTCATACGCCAACCCAAACTCGCGGACGGCTGCCCGGTAGGCCTGGAAGCGCTCGTACATGTCCTCCCCTTCTTTGCCTTGGTCGCCGATGAAGGCAATCCGCCGATGACCATGCTGTACTAAATGCGCCATCGCTTCCCGAACTCCCCCCGCATTATCGGGGATCATGGCCGGATGCCCCTCGCCGGGGCCAATGAAGACCATCCGGTAGCCGGAGGCAGCGAGTTCCTGGATATAGTCGGATCGCGCAATGTTCAGGAGGGGTGTAATAATAATTAGCCCATCGGTGTTCCAGGGTCCCACGGGCACAAAGCGGGTATCTTCTGAGGGGATGGGCCAAGCCGGGAGTGTTCGGTAGGCCGCGCCCACCAAATAGTTCACCCCACAACTTAAGAGCAGATTACAATCATGGTCACGCGCGGCCGCCTGGAGGCCTCGGTAGACGGTCCGCGCAAAACCATGCAGCGTCCAAACATAGGTCTCCCAACCCATGAGCACCCCAATCGTGGGGCGGGTCTGTTTACTTGAGTGGGTCACAACCTTAGTCCCCCTTCCTGCCTTGGCGCTCATTTCACACCTGGCGGATGAAGTCGGAGTTAGCGCAGGAGTGAAAGTATATAACCGTTCTGGAGAATGACAAAGGGCAAAGGGATAAGAGTCAAGGCTCAAGGGCAAAGGACCAAGGACAAAGGGGAAAATCCCAACTCCCAAGCCCCAAATCCCAATAATCAACAATCAGCAATCAACATTCAACAATCTCCAGCCCCTAGCCCCCAGTCCCCAACCTCTAATTGACCGATCCCCAACGAAGCAGGTACAATCGCAGCGTGGCTGTGAAGATGGTCTATCGTGATAAAGAATATGAAGTCCCCGCCGGCATGACGGTGCGCGATGCGCTCAAGAAAGTGGGATTGCAACCGGAGACGACGCTGGCGGTCCACGAGGGGAAACTGCTGACGGATGACACGATTCTCAAAGAAGGGATGCAGCTAAAACTGGTCGCAGTGATTTCGGGAGGATGTATTTCACTTTCGGGGCAGACTGAGCACCCTGAGCGGAGCGGCGCGCGTCCTTCGACTTCACTTCGTTCCGCTCACGCTGCGCGTGCGCGCCGCGTAGTCGAAGGGTCGGGAGGCGGTGTGGTATGAAATGTCGCAAGTGTAGCGAGAAAGCCATCATCAATATGCGCCAGCACAAACTGGCGCTGTGCGAAACGCATTTTTTAGAGTGGGTCCCGGAGCAGACGCAACGCTTCATTGAAAAGTATGCGATGTTTACACCCGAGGATAAAATCCTGGTGGCTATCTCCGGCGGCAAGGATTCACTCAGTCTGTGGGATATTCTCATTCGGTTAGGCTATCACGCGGACGGGCTATATATTGGATTGGGTATTGATGGTGGCGCAAACTACTCCGATGAGTCCCATCGTCTCAGCCAGAAGTTCGCCGATGAGCGCGGACTGAATCTACGCGTCGTCGAAGTCGAGGAGACCTACGGCGCGACTATCCCCGAACTGGCCGTCATCAGCAATCGCGGGCGCGACAAGCCCTGTTCCGTCTGCGGCCTGAGCAAGCGCTACATTATGAACCGCGCCGCCTACGACGGCGGTTATAACGTCCTGGCCACCGGCCATAATCTAGACGATGAAGCCGCTGTATTGATGCAAAACACGCTGCATTGGGCCGGCGGTTATCTGGTGCGGCAAGCGCCGGTGCTGGCCGCTACTCACTCCGGCCTGGCGCGCAAAGTGAAACCACTGTGCCGTTTCTACGAACGAGAGATGGCCGCCTACGCGATCGTACGCGGGATTGAGTACATCTACGATGAGTGTCCGCATGCGGTCGGCTCGACGACGATCTATTACAAAGAAATCCTGAATCAGTTGGAAGAAAAAAGCCCGGGCTCTAAGCTTCAGTTCTACCTAAGCTTTTTGCAGGCCAAAGAACAAGGGCTGTTCGCGCCCCAATCTGTCGAGGTGGAATTGCACGCCTGTGCCAAGTGCGGCCAGCCCACCTCGGCCCCGGGCGAGTGCTCGTTCTGCCGGATGTGGGAGAAGGTCCGGGCGGTCAAAGGTGGGCGATTGCCGGCGGCAGCGATGCTCACTAATATTGTAGAAGCGTAAAAAGTGATGCGTGATACGTGACTCGTGATTTATGGATCACGCATCACGAGTCACGTATCACGAGTCATCATCAAAATGCCCACTTCTAAATCCGACCTCGCCGGCCTCACGCTCCTAGGCCGCAAGGCGAAACCGAGCAAGAAACTGGAAACGTTTCCCAACCGCCATCCCAATCGGCGTTATACTGTCACCCTCACCTGCGACGAGTTCACCTGTGTCTGCCCAGCCACCGGCCAACCGGATTTTGCGACGATTACGATTAAGTACATCCCGGATAAAAAGATCGTGGAGTCCAAATCACTCAAGCTTTACTTGTGGTCGTACCGCAACGAAGGCGTCTTCCACGAGCACGTCACCAATACCATCTGCGACGATCTCGTCAAAGCGCTCAACCCACACTGGATCGAAGTCACCGGCGCGTTCAAAGTGCGGGGAGGGATTAGCATTGATGTGACCGCGAGCCATGAGAAGGGATTGGGGACTGGGGGCTAGGGGCTGGTGGTTGGTGGCTGGTTGCTAGTGATTGGTTGAGAATTGAAGTTTGGAAGTTGGGAGTTGGGATTTTGTCATTTTTCATTTGTCATTTTTTTCATTCGCCATTTTCTTCCGTCTATCTCACTAAAGCCCCATGAAATCCTACCGCTACTTCACCCTCGTCACCGCTATCTTCGTCACCTGCTTAATCATCTCCAACATCATCGCCGTAAAATTCGCGGCCATCGGTCCGTGGTTTCTGCCCGCGGCGGTCATCATCTTTCCGCTCTCGTACATCTTCGGCGATGTGCTGACCGAAGTCTACGGCTACACCCGCGCGCGGCAAGTCATTTGGATCGGCTTTGGCTGTAACCTGCTGGCCGTGATTGCCATTTGGATCGGAGGCCAACTCCCCGCTGCACCGTTTTGGAACGCGAACGTTTACGATTCACCCACCGCCGCGCAGCAAGCCTACGACGCCATTCTGGGCTTCACGCCCCGCCTGCTGCTGGCATCTTTCATCGCTTATCTGGTCGGAGAATTTCTCAACTCGTTCGTGCTTGCCAAACTTAAAATCGCCACCGCCGGCAAACACTTGTGGGCGCGCACCATCGGCTCCACGGTCATCGGACAACTCGCGGACTCAAGTATCTTCATCGTGGTCGCCTTTATCGGCATCCTACCTAATCCGAATCTGATTCAGGCTATCCTCACCCAATGGTTATTCAAATCGGCTTATGAAGCGCTGGCGACTCCCCTGACTTACGTGGTCGTCAACTTCCTTAAGCGCGCTGAGAACGAAGACTACTATGACCGACAGACCAATTTCAACCCGCTGGCCCTTGAGCCTTAAACCTGGAGCCTGATGCCTACTCCTTATCACTCTGGTTTCGTCGCCGTCGTGGGCCGCCCAAACGTGGGCAAGTCCACGTTGATGAATGGCTTCCTCGGTCAGAAGGTCGCCATCGTCTCGGACAAACCGCAGACCACGCGGCATAAACAGTTGGGGATTCTCACGCGCGACGACGTGCAAATTATTTTCGTGGACACGCCCGGCATGCACAAGCCGCAGAACGCGCTGGGCAAGTATATGGTGGACACGGCCACCCGCGCGCTGATGGACGCCGACGCTGTTTTATTCATCGTGGATGTGTCCGAGCCGCCCGGCCCCGGCGATAAGCGTCTGGCCCAACTCATCGCCGAGAAACCGGGAACCGCGCCGGTGATCCTGGCGCTCAACAAAAGCGACCGCCTCAAGCCCGAAGACGTGCTCCCACATTCGGACACTTACCGCGCCCTCGCGCCCAACGCGCCGTGGCTGCTGGTTTCGGCGACGCGCGGCGATAACCTGGATGAGTTGCTCAACCTGATCGTCCAAACGTTACCGGAAAGCCCGGCGCTTTATCCGGAGGATGAAGTTACGCAAACGCACCTCCGCGATTTGGCGGCCGAGTTTATCCGCGAGGCCGCGCTGAACGCGCTCGAACAGGAAGTGCCGCACGGCATCGCGGTCGAAGTGGATGAGTTCCAGGAACGCGCTCAAGGCCCCACGTACATCAGCGCGAATATTTTCATCGAGCGCGAAGCGCACAAGAAAATTGTCATCGGCAAGGAGGGGCGTATGTTGAAGCAGATCGGGACCGCGGCGCGCGGCGAAATCGAAAAACTGCTGGAGCAGAAGGTCTACCTTGAACTCCACGTCAAAGTCAACCCCAACTGGCGCAAAGATGAGGGGGAAGTGAGACGGTTAGGTTACTCAGACAAACGCTAATTTGAAAACCTGACAAGGTGACAGGGTGAAGGGGTGACAAGGTGATCTCTTTTACCTACGCATCACCTTGTCACCTTGTCACTCTAAACAGGATGCACGCATGACCAATACTTCTCTAGATTCACCATTTGCGTCAAGATACGGTTCCGCTGAGATGCGCGCGATTTGGTCGGACGCGAACAAGCGCAAACTCTGGCGACGGATTTGGGTGGCGCTCGCCGACGCCGAGGCCCAAGCCGGAGTCGTGACCCCGGAACAGGTTGCCGACCTCAAGCAACATGCGGATCAATTGAATACAGCGCGCGCGCTCGAAATCGAAAAAGAGATCGGGCACGATGTGATGGCCGAGGTACGCGCCTTCGCCGAGCAGTGCCCGGTGGGCGGCGGCATCATCCATTGGGGCGCGACGAGCGCGGACGTGACCGACAACGCCGATGTCCTGCGCCAGAAGCAGGCGCTGGAACTGCTGCGCGCCAAGTTGGTTGAACTTTTGCGAGCCTTTGGCGAGCAGATCACGACGCACCGCGCACTTGTGTGCATGGCGTACACGCACTTGCAGCCCGCCGAACCGACGACGATGGGCTATCGGCTGGCGATGTACGCGCAGGATTTGCTCGGCCATTTAGCCGCACTCGATCAATTGAAAACAGAATTGCGCGGCAAAGGCTTCAAGGGCGCGGTTGGCACGGCGGCCTCGTACAACGAACTGCTCGCCGGAACCGGCACGACGCCCACGCAGCTTGAAGCGCACATCATGAAAGCGCTCAAGCTCGCGGCGTTTCCGATTGCGACCCAAACGTATCCGCGCGGTCAGGATTATCGCGTCCTCAGCCTAATCGCGGGCTTGGCGGCTTCGTTACACAAATTTGCGTTTGATCTGCGGATAATGCAGTCGGCGGGGTTTGGGGAAATGGCCGAACCGTTCGGGGAGAAACAAGTCGGGTCGAGTGCGATGCCCTTTAAACGGAATCCCGTCAACGCCGAGAAAATCTGCTCGCTCGCGCGCCTCGTCGCCGCCCTCCCTTCCGTCGCTTGGGAAAACGCGGCCGAGTCGCTCCTCGAACGGACGCTCGACGATTCGGCTAATCGCCGCGCGATCTTTCCCGAGGCCTTCATCGCCGGCGACGAGATGCTGCTAACCGCGATCAAGATTGTGCGTGGGCTGGTCGTGGACGCGACGGCCTGCGCCGCGAACCTGGCGAAGTTCGGCCCGTTCGCTGCGACCGAGCGCGTGCTGATGGCGCTGGTGCGCGCGGGCGCTGACCGCCAGCACATGCACGAGCGGCTGCGTGAGCAGAGCCTGAAGGCGTGGAGCGCGGTTAAGACCGGCAAGCCGAACCCGCTCGCCAACGCGCTGTGCGCCGATACCGACCTGCTGCGCCACCTCCAGCCCGCCCGCCTGCGCGAACTGATGGATGCGAGCGACCACATCGGAACCGCCGTCGAGCGCGCCGAGGCGCTGGTGGTGGAGATCAAGAAGGCGACAGCGTAGCTTTTATCCATACTGGACTTACGCAGTTCAGAACCATTCTTATCACGAATAGCACGAACCGCTTCGCGCGAATAGCACGAATAAAACAAAAGAAAAATTCGTGCTATTCTTCTATTCGTGGCATTCGTGATAGTCAAGCATTGACCTGCATAAGGAATGACAACCCATTGGATTCAGTGGCACAAAAAATACGATGACCCCGATTCGCATCTACCGCGACGGCTCGCGGTTGTTCGCGCACGGATCGCGGAGGCGCTTGACCGCTGCCCGCCCGGCCCGATCCGGGTCGTGAGCATGTGCGCGGGCGATGGGCGCGATTTGCTCCATGTGCTCCAAACCCACCCACGCTCCGCTGATGTCAGTGGCCGCTTGGTTGAATTGAATCCAGACTTGGCAGAACGAGCGCGCGCTGCGGCGCATCCTGAGCGGAGCCGCGCAGCGGCGCAGTCGAAGGAGCCGCCGCACATTGAGATTGCCTGCCGCGATGCAGGTGAAAGTGATGCCTATGAGGGCGCAGTTCCCGCCGATCTCGTTCTGTGCTGTGGCGTGTTCGGGAACATTAGCGACGAGCACATCCGCGCGACGATCAACGCCTGGCCCATGCTATGCGCTCCCGGCGCGACCGTGATTTGGACGCGCGCGAAGTTCGAGACCGATCTGCGCGATACGGTTCGTGGGTGGGTTGAAGACGCCGGCTTCAAGGAAATCAGCTTTGATGGCGCGCCGGAGCCATATGGCGTGGGTGTGGCTCAGATGGTTCGCGAGCCGGAGACTTATCGGAGGGGTGTCCGGTTTTTTACTTTTGTTCTACCCGAGCAGGCGAAGTAGATCTCATGGAGCAACTATTTCAAGACCGACGCGGTTTTAAAAACCGCGTCGGTCTCCAGCCCGCCTGCGCGAACTGATGGACGCGAGCGACCACATCGGAACCGCCGTCGAGCGCGCCGAGGCGCTGGTGGTGGAGGTTAAGAAGGCGACACAATAGCTGCGATTAATTGCGAACACGAGAAATGAATCGCTATCTTTGTTTAATGCTATACAGCTTAGCGATGCTAACCGCTTGCTCGGGCATCAAGGAAAGTAAATCGCCGCCGACTCAAAAGATTTCGGTGACTCCGCCCCTGACTTTTACTCCTGCCCCACCTTCAGCTACGACAACCGATACCCCTCTGCCTACAGAGGCAAATGCCCCGACCTTGTTACCAACGAATACGCTTGTCGCTATACCCCAAGCATATAAATTCCCGCTTTGGATGACAAGGCCTGAAACAAAACTATTAATGGGTATCTCCGATTGGCTAGAAGGCGTTTTTCAGTTGTCATTTTTCAATGCCCAGACAACTGAGCGCTTTGACTTGCCATTACCCCAAGAGGTCATTGGATTCTTTTGGCTCGATAACGATCATTTTGCTTTTATCACCCAGGATGGGCAAAGCATTTATTCCATAAGCCTTTTAAAGGGAGAAGTCACCGAATACCCGGTGAGCAAAAACGTCATGAAGGGCTTTACCGGGTGGGATACGAATACGCCCCAGGCTTTCGTTGCGGTCGGTGGGTTTCCAGATAAAAGCGGTTTCTTCCTGATTAATTCTCTGGCCCGAGGTTCTCTTCTTTCACCTGTTTTTTCACCGAATGGCAGATACTTGGCTACAAGCGATATGACCCAAGACGGGTATCCTATTACAGTAACCACTCTCCAGACTGGAGAAACCACTAAATTTAATAGTCTTAACAGTGGTCTATGGAATACAGGGTTTGGATGGTCTCCAGGCAATTCGAATCATTTAGTTGTGTTTCAAGGAAAACCTTCACCTGAAACGGCAGGGGTAGAGACTGACAGAGTGAAAATATACGATGTGAACACCGGGCAGTTCATCGGCTATACAGACAAATTTGAAAATTCAAGCGACCAGTGGCCTTGTGTTTTTGATTGGGATACCGCCGAAACAGTCTGTCTTCCTGAAATTGCTGAAGCCCATTTGACCGGCAAATACGTCGAAGAAGAGATTAGTCATCCGACGTGGAGTAGCGACAAAAAGCGCGTCTTTTATACTTACTCTTACTACGATCTATCAATCGAAGATGATTACTTAGGAAATTTTTGCATCTTTACTTTGAATAGCAAAGAAATATTTTGTCCGACCGAGGGCCTCCCAGAACTGAAAGGAAATACCATCGTAACATACAAGATTTCACCTGATGAGCATTCGGTCATTATTCATTTTGAATGCCGCATGCTCGGCGAAGATTATAGCTGTTATCCAATGAGTGGACTGATAAATTTAGACGGGAGCGGTTTTCGCTTACTCATTAACCCCGAGCTGGTCTCCAAGGAAGGAATGGGTAAAGTCAAATTTATTCTAGAGAGCTTTATGGATGGTACATCCGCTTATTTATGGCGCCCCAACCCTTAAGTTAGACTTCTTTTTGAAGAATGTACCTCGCCAGCCGCCTGTCGTGGATTCTTTCTGGAGCCTGGGGATCGGCAGATTTATACAAGGATTAACACGATGAACAAGAAACACCTAGGCAGCAACTTTGACGATTTCCTGCGGGAAGAGAAATTACTGGATGCCGCCGAAGCCGTGGCGGTCAAGCGCGTCATTGCTTTCCAGATTGAGCGCGAGATGAAAGGTCGCAAGTTAGCAACGGATGAGGTAACAGATGTAACGGATGAGGCTGCATCCGCTACATCCGATAAAAAATCCGCTGCCGATTGAAATATGTGCCTCCGTGGCCGCCTGCCCTGGATTCTTCTCGCAGTTTTGGGATTAGCGCTACTTGTGAGCGCAGTGATGATTGGCTCGTGGATCATCGAACGCGGAGGTCGCTTGGAGGCGAGCGAATTGGCGGAAGTGAGTGATCCCAATCCCACACTTGTATTCGCACTCACGGCCATCGCGGCGCAGGAGACGGAAGCGGCGAGGATGACCGAAGTCGCGCTTTCCGCCACACCCACGCCCACCGTGACGACTACGCCTACTCTTACACCCTCGGCCACACGCACCAAAACCATCACCCCCTCGCCCACCCCAACCTGGACACCCCACGCCACCCGGACGCCCACGCGCCCTCCGGCCACCGCCACGCCTGTTCCGGACAACCTGACCATCATCGGCTATTCGGTTCAGGGGAGGCCGCTCCAAGTTTTTCGGTTCGGGACTGGCCCCATCGAACGGATGTTGATCTCCGGTATCCACGGCAACTATGAGTGGAACACCATCGCGCTCGCGGATCAACTCCTTGCCTACCTGCCACATCATCCCGAACTCATCCCGCCGGACAAGACGCTTTTCATTCTGCGCTCGCTCAACCCGGACGCGGAGATATATGAACACAACAGCCTGGACGGTCGCGCTAACGCGAACGGCGTTGACCTCAACCGCAACTGGCCCTCGCATTGGGTAGCCGGTGGGCCGCGCTCCGGCTGCTGGGCGCGCAAACAGTTGACGACCGGCGCGTACGCCGGCTCCGAGCCGGAGACGGTCGCGTTGATGAGCTTCCTGCTCGCGCATCATGTGGATGCGCTGATCAATTACCACAGCGCCGCGCTCGGAATTTTTCCCGGCGGCCAACCGCCGGACGCAGGGTCGTTGAGCCTTGCCGCGGCGGTGGATGCGGTGAGCAATTATCCCTATCCGCCGATTGATACCGGCTGCCATTTCACCGGCCAATTGATTGACTGGGCTTCCGATAACGGCATCGCGGCGTTGGACATTGAACTGACCAATCACCGGGATACGGACTTTCAGCAGAATCTTGCCATCCTGGCTGTTCTCTTAGCTTGGAGGCGTTAATAGCGGACGCAGACCTTCGGCGCAGATGAACGCAGATTTTTTTTTCTTGATCTGCGAAAATCTGCGTTCATCTGCGTCCCATTAAGGGACAAAAATATGAACACATCCTCTGCTTCTCCTTGGCTCTCCATTATTCAATCCGGCCTCACGCCGAAAGCGCCCAAACCAAAAAAGATCATCGTCATCGGTGCGGGGATGGCTGGCCTCACCGCCGCTTATGAATTGCTGCGCGCGGGACACGATCCGTTGATCCTCGAAGCCCAACAGCGCGTTGGCGGGCGAGTCTACACCCTGCGCGAACCGTTCACCGACGGTCTGTACGCCGAAGCCGGAGCGATGCGCATTCCCAAAGTCCACGATCTATCGATGGCTTACGTCGAAAAGTTCAAGCTGAAGCTTGCGCCATTCACGATGGGCAATCCCAAAGCGCTCTATTACCTGCGCGGCCGCCGCTACCGGATCGAAGAAGCCAACACCAACCCGGACGCACTGGGCTTCGATACCGCGCCGCACGAGCACGGCAAGACGGCATTCCAGTTGTGGGAAGCAGCGTTGCGGCCCATCGTCCAGCAACTGCAAGCACAGGGTCAAGCGGCTTGGCCAGACATCGTCTCCAAATATGACCAATACTCGACGCGCGAGTTTCTGGAAACTAACAAATGGTCGGAGGGCGCGATTGAAATGTTCGGCCTGCTTGCGGATCAGGAAGCGCTGATGAACTCTTCTTTTCTGGAGTTGCTGCGGGAAGAAGCAGGAAATTACTACACAGACATGTGGGAGATCGAGGGCGGCATGGATCACCTGCCGCGCGCGTTCTTGCCTGAACTCAAAAACCGGATTCGGTTCGGCGCGAAAATGGTGGCGATAGATCAATTGCCGGATGGCGTAACCATCCACTACCATACCGCTGCCGGCCGCGCTGAGGTAATGGGCGATTACGCGATCATCACGGCACCCTTCGCCGTGCTGCGGCATGTCGAGGCGCTAAAACCGTTCTCGCACGCCAAGCAGCGCGCGATCCGGCAATTGCATTACGATGCTTCGGCCAAGATTCTGTTTCAGTGTCGTCGCCGCTTTTGGGAGGAAGATGATGGCATCTTCGGCGGCGGCTCCGCGACTGACCTCCCGATCCGCGTGATTTATTATCCCGATCACGGACGCGAGACCGGACGCGGCGTCATTTTGGCGAGTTACACGTGGTCGGAAGATGCGCAGCGTTGGGGATCACTCTCCTCCGCCGATCGCATTGCACAAGCATTGGAAAACTTAGCGGAGATGCACCCACAAATTAAAGATGAGTTTGAAGTCGGCACGTCCAAGATGTGGCACGACGACGAGTTTGCCGGCGGCGCGTTCGCGTTATTCGATCCCGGCCAACAGACCTTGCTTTATCCGCACATCATCGCGCCTGAAGGCCGGATTCACTTTGCCGGGGAACATGCCTCGCTGGCGCACGCCTGGATTCAAGGCGCGATTGAATCTGGTCTGCGCGCGGCGCAGGAGATACATTTGGAAGCACTGAAGCACTGAGTTAGATGAGAGCACTGAGACTAAGAACTAACCACCAAGACACAAAGACACCAAGGATTTTCTTAGAGCCTTGGTGTCTTGGTGGTTGATCTTCAAATGGATTGAAGAAGCTACTGACTTTCTGACTTAGTCATCCCAACTACGTCGAAGACCAATCCCTGGTCGCCATCCACGCGCACGCGCTGACCGTCCACCAACCGCTGAGTGCCGTCGGTCGTCGCCATCACCGCTGGGATGCCATACTCGCGCGCCACAATCGCCGCATGCGACGCTGCGCCGCCGGTGTCCACCACCACGGCGACAGCTCGGTGGAAGAGCGGCGTCCAGGCCGGATTCGTAAAGGGGGCCACCAGCACATCGCCTGGAGATAGCTTGCCGAACTCCGCGCCATTATGGACGATGCGCACCGGCCCTTCGGCCACACCGGGGCTGCCCGGCGTCCCGCGCAAGAGAGCATCACCCGCCGGTTTAAGCTGACGGTAAAGGCGAGGGTCTACGAGTGGGGTGCCTTCGAGCGCGGCGCGCTTTTCCTCACGCTGTAACGCTCGGGCACGCAGTGCCTCGACAAGTTGTGACGATGGCGGCCACGTCCCGGTGAGCCGTTCCAGTTCATCTAGCTTGAGATGAAAAACATCCTCAGGAGTATCGAGCACTCCAACGCTGACGAGACGCCGGCCAAGTTCGAGCGCCGTCCGCCGAATGACCGGCAAAGGCAAGGTCGCGTAGAAGTGAGTGGACTCGCGGATTTGTAGCAAGCAACGCGCCCGGGCCAGGAATTTCAGGAACGCGGACCGCAGGGGGCGGAACCGCAGGCGGGGATGTGCCAGCAGTTCGTCTCGCGCGACTTCCCAGGCTGGATGCTCGATTGCGGGCCGCCCCTCCGACTGAGCCAGACCTTTGAGGATGCCCAGCACCACCTCGGGCGCATCTTTCCACGCCGGAAGAAACGCGGTGCTCAGCGTCGCCTCACGGTGACCATAGCGATCCAAGAACGCGCGCAGTTTGACCAAGAAGTC
>Ga0075421_100000599_pt1 | contig 38371 bp, 36 predicted proteins | sample SoiMetdeltSBSDD5_FD_75292 | JGI IMG/M metagenome (GOLD analysis project Ga0075421, IMG submission 75292) | Bulk soil microbial communities from a Populus tree surrounding site in Tennessee, USA - Soil MetaG P. deltoides SBSDD5 | ecosystem: Environmental > Terrestrial > Soil > Tree plantation... | reverse complement strand
CGGGCGAAGCGGCCGCTGCAGGTGCCGCTGGGGCGGTGGCGGTGGCCGGCGTTCGGGCTCGTCGCCCTGTGGCTGGCGGTGGCGCTGGTCGCCCCGTTGGCGTCGCTGGGGCTGTGGGCGTGGCGGGGCCTGACCGGCGAGGGCACGGCGATCGGCGGGGGTGCGGCCGATCAGAGCTTCTCCAACCTCGGTACCCCTGCCTGGAACACGGCGTCGATCGCCATCGTCACCGCCCTGGTGGCGGTGGGGGTGGTGCTGCCGCTGGCCTACCTGTCGGCCCGACACCGGGCCGCGGCGGGTGACGCGGCGACCGGCCTGGTGGCCGCCGGCTTCGCCCTGCCGGGGCTGGTGGTGGCGCTGGCGGTGGTGTCGTTCGCGCTCGACCTGCCGGAGAGCTGGGGGCTCTACGAGAGCTTCACCCTCCTGGTGTTCGCCTACGTGGTGCACCTGGGGGCGCAGTCGCTGCGGGCGGCGCACGTGGCGGTGGCCGCGGTGCCGCGGCGGTTGGACGAGTCGGCCCGGATGCTGGGGGCCGGGCGGGCTCGCCGCTTCGCCACGATCGAGCTGCCGCTGATGCTGCCGGGGTTGGCGGCCGGCGGCGGGTTGGTGCTGCTGTCGACGATGAAGGAGCTGCCGATCACGCTGCTGGTGGCGCCGACCGGCTTCGAGACGCTGGCCACCCGGGTGTGGTCGGATGCTGAGTCGGGCTTCCTGGCCGAGGCCGGGATGGCGTCGCTGGTCCTGGTCGCGGTGTCGGGGCTCCTGACGTGGCTGCTGGTGACCCGGCGGACGGAGCGCCTGGCGTGAGCCGGTTTCGGCTCCCGGGGCTCGGGCGGTGGTGCCTCGCCGTGGGCGTGGTGGTGGCGGCGTGGGCCATGGTCGCGATCCCGGCCCGGGCGACCGTCGGGGCCCGGACGACGGCCGACGAGCCGCAGTACCTGCTGACCGCCCTGAGCCTCGCCCGGGACCACGACTTCTGGATCGACGACGAGCTGGCCGACCGGGACTACCGGCCGTTCCACGAGGTGTCGCTGCCGGTGCAGACCGAGGCCCGGTCGAACGGCCAGGCGGTCAGCCCTCACGATCCGCTGCTGCCGGTCGTCCTGGCGGTGCCCATGGGGCTTGGTGGGTGGCAGGCGGCGAAGGGGACGCTCGCCGTGCTGGCCGGGGTGCTCGCGGCGCTGCTGGTGTGGGTGGCAGTGCGGCGCCTGGCGGTGCCGGTCGGTGTCGCCGCTGGGACCGTGCTGGCCTTCGGCCTGGCCGCGCCGCTGTCCTCCTACGGCACCCAGGTCTACCCCGAGTTGCCCGCCGCGTTGGCGGTGACGGCAGCCCTGGCTGCGCTCCCGTGGGGCCGCGAGGAACCCCGTTCTCGGCGCGACGCCGAGAACGTCGTGCGTACAGCCCGGGTGTGGGTGCTCGGAGCGGCGGTCGTCGCGTTGCCCTTCCTCGGCATCAAGTACGCCGGGGTGGCGGTGGTGCTGGCGCTGCTCGGGGTCTGGGGGCTCGGGCGGCGGCAGGCGATCGGCTTCGTCGTGGGGCTCGCCGTGGCGGGGGTCGGGTACCTCGTCGTCCATCGGGTCCTGTACGGCGGGTGGACGTCGTACGCCGCCGGGGACCACTTCACCGGGGGCGAGATGACGGTCGTCGGGAACGATCCTCACTACCTCGGGCGGAGCCGGCGGCTGGTGGGACTGCTGCTCGACCGGGAGTTCGGGCTGGTCGCCTGGATGCCGGGCTACCTCCTCGCCGTCCCGGCCCTCGCGGTGCTGCTGCGCCGCCGCCCGCCCGGCTGGCTGGCGCTCACCGCCCCGCTGGCCGCGGGCTGGGCGACCGCCACGTGGGTGGCCCTCACCATGCACGGCTGGTGGTGGCCCGGCCGGCAGACCGTGGTGGTGCTGCCGTGCGTCGTCCTGGCCGTCGCGTGGTGGGCCGGGCAGGCCCGGGCGGTGCGGCCGTTCGTGGCCGTCGCCGGGGTCGTCGGGGCGATCAGCTGGATGTGGCTGGTCGTCGAGGCCCGGCGGGGCGACCTGACGCTGATCGTCGACTTCGCCACCACCCGCAACCCGTTCTTCCGGGCGCTCCACGCCGTGCTGCCCGACTACCGCCACCCCGGCACCGACGACTGGCTGCTCCAGGCCGGCTGGTTGCTGGGCCTGGCCGTCGTGACCCTGATCGCCGTGGTCAACCCGCGGCTCAGCATCGACAAGACAAGGAGAACAAGTCATGTTCCTGCGTGATGGACGCAAGGTCCTCGCCCTGGCGGCGGTCGTGGCCTTGTTGGGCGTGGCCGCATGCGGTGACGACAACGACGACGACGGAGCGCTCGTACGGGAAGATCCGGAGTCCGAGGGCTCGGGCAGCGCGTCGGGGTCGGGGTCCGGTCCTGCGTCGGGTTCGGCCAGCGGTAGCGCTTCGGCGCCCGCCGAGGCACCGTGCGTCTACGTCGGCAACGTCGACGAAGCCCCGAAGGCGTGGGTCGACCTCACCCTCACGGAGTTCTCGATCGCACCGCAGCCGAGCGAGGTGAAGGCCGGTCCGGTCGAGTTCATCGCCCGGAACACCGGGGCAGAACCGCACGAGCTCGTGATCGTCCCGTTCGACGGCGATCCGGCCGACCTGCCGACCGACGCCGACGGTGGCGTCGACGAGGCCAAGCTGCCCGAGGGCACCGAGATCTTCGAGATCGAGGGCTTCACCTCGGAGAACATCTGCGCGGCGACGTTCGAGCTGAAGGCCGGCAAGTACGCCCTCTTCTGCAACATCATCGAGGAAGAGGACAACGGTGAGAAGGAAGCCCACTACGCCGAGGGCATGTACACGTCCTTCACCGTGACCTGAGCGGGCTCAGGCGAGGAGCGGGCTCAGGAGAGCGTGACCACGCCGACGACGTGACCGTCGTCGACCACAGGCAGGCGTTCCAGCTCATGCTCGTGCATGAGCTGGAACGCCGCGCTGGCTGACTCGTCGGCAGTGACGGAGGGCCAATCTGCGTCACAACAGTCCCCGGCGAGAACGGTGGCGGGGTGGCGACCGGCCGCGATGGCATAGACGACGATGTCGCTGTTGGTCAGGACACCCCGCAGCTTCCCATGCTCCGTCACGAGGACGTCGCCGACGTCGCTCGCTCGCATCAGATGGGCGGCCGCTTCGATCGACGTGCGGGCGTCGATCATGAGCGGGTCGCGCTGCATTACGTCTTTCACCAGTTGGGCCATCGCCGTTCCGCTCCCGAAGGGTTGCTCACCGACGGCGCAGGGCTTCCCGATCCGCAACCGCGCAAACACGGTTTGTCGGGAGAATCGGGGCGGTTGTGCCGGACCTCGTACGCAGCGTCAGGGGCTCTCAGGAGCTGGGCGCACGCAGGAGCTTGTGCAGGTGGGCTGCCAGGCGGCGCCGGGTCTCCTGGTCGATCGCCTGGCCCAGCTCGCCGAGCACCGCCAGGTCGGCGAGGGGGCGGAGACGCTGGGCGACCTCGGCGAGGCGGCCGGTCTCCTCGGGGGTGGGGAGGGTGGTGGCGTGGGGGGTGAAGACGTGGGTCTCGACCAGGTCGACGAAGCGGCGGGCGATGCGCTCGACGTCCCGCCGCAGCGCCCGGCCGTGCTCGGCGAGCGCGTCGAGCGGCACCCCGGCGGCGGCGAGCTCGCCGGCGGCCCGGAGCAGCCGTGGGTTGGTGACCCGGAAGCGGTCGCCGTCCGCCTCGAGGATGCCGAGGTCGAGGGCGGCCTGGAGGGCGGCGGCCTCGTCGCCGCCGAAGCCGCCGGTCCCGAAGGTCTCGACGAGCCACTCGGCGGTGACGTGGGTGGGGATGGCGACCGGCGGGGCGCCGCCCAGCACCTCCTCGACGCCGTGGCCGCTCTCCCAGGCGGCGAGCATCTCGCCGATGCTGGCGAGCGTGTAGCCCCGGTCGAGCATCTGGCCGATGAGGCGGAGGCGGGCGAGGTGGTCGTCGTCGAACACGCCGGCCCGGCCGACGCGGCGAGGTGGCGCCAGCAGCCCCCGCTCCTGGTAGGCGCGGACGTTGCGCACGGTGGTGCCCGCCCGCCGGGCCAGCTCGTCGATGCGGTACTCGGGCAAGGGGCTCATTGTGCCGCTACCGCGGCGGGCGATCGGCTCAGGTACGCGAGGGCGGCGCTCGTCGAGCCCTCGCGGGAGGGGTGGTAGCCGGGCCGGACGAAGCGGGGCAGCGTGGCCAGCAGCTCCCGGGTCGTCGGGAGGAGGCCGGCCTTGCCGGCGCGGAGGAAGCCGCGGGGTCGGGGGTGGCCGGGTCGGGTGGGGTCGGCCCGCATGAGGAAGAAGGTGCCCCGGATCCAGAGGAACAGCAGCACCGGCGCGACCTCGGCCAGGCCGACCAGGCGCTGGAGGTAGCCGCCGCCCTGCGCCCGGAAGAGGTCGAAGGCGACGCTGCGGTGCTCGACCTCCTCGGCGCCGTGCCAGCGCAGGAGGTCGAGCATGACGGGGTCGGCGTCGACCTGGTCGAGGCCCTCGGCGGCGAGCACCCAGGAGCCGAGCACTGCGGTGAAGTGCTCGACCGCCGCGATGATGCCGAGACGGTGGAGCCGCCAGGCGCGCTGGAGGAAGTGGGGCAGCGGAAGGCCGAGGGGCCGGTCGGCGAGGAGTCGGGTGAACGTCCAGTCGATCAGCCGGGTGTACCGCCGGGTGTCGACGCCTTGAGCCGCGAGGTGCTCGAGGACGACGGCGTGCGCCCGGGAGTGGGTCGCCTCCTGGCCGATGAAGCCCTTGACGTCGGCGCGGAGCTGCTCGTCGGTGATGTCGGGCAGGACCTTGCGGTACACCTCGACGAACCACTTCTCGCCGGCGGGCAGCAGCAGGTGGAGGACGTTGATGGTGTGGGTGGTCTGGGGGTCGTCGGGGATCCAGTGGAGCGGGGTGCCGGACCAGTCGAAGCGGACCCGGCGGGGCTTGATCCCGGTCGTCTCGGTCGGCTCGGTCGTCATCAGATGCGTCCTGTCGGGTCGAGGCGGGCGAGCCGGCGGGAGAGGCGGGGCGACAGGCGGGACAGCGCCCGCCCGAACCGGGCTTCGATGGTGACGGGGACCACGGGCTTGTCGCGGTCGACGGCCCGGACGATGGCCTCGGCGACCCGTTCGGGCCCGTAGCCGCGCAGCGAGTAGAGGCGCTTGGTGGCCTGCTGGCGGCGGGCCTGCTCGCCGTCGGTCACGCCGACGAAGCGGGTGGTCGTGACGATGCCCGTGTTGACGATGCCCGGGCAGATCGCGCTGACCCCGATGCCGACGCCGGACAGCTCGGCCCGCAGGCACTCGCTGAGCATGAGGACGGCGGCCTTCGTGGTGGCGTAAGCGGGGTAGCCGCGGGACGGGGTGAACGCCGCAGCGGAGGCGACGTTGACGATGTGGCCGCCGTCGCCGCGGGCCGCCATCTGCCGGCCGAACAGCCGGGAGCCGTGGATCACGCCCCAGAGGTTGACCCGGAGGATGCGCTCCCAGTCGTTGGCCGTGGTGTCGAGCATCGGTCCGGCCATGCCGATGCCGGCGTTGTTGACGACCACGTCGGTGCCGCCGTGGTCCTGCTCGACGGACTTGGCGAGCGCCTCCATGGCGTCGGCGTCCCCGACGTCGACCTGGTGGTACACGGCGGCGGCCCCGAGGTCGCGACACAGCAGCGCGGTGCGGGCGGCGGCGTCGCCGTCGATGTCGGCCGCGATCACGGTGGCGCCTCGCTCCGCGAACGACAGGGCGGTCTGGCGGCCGATGCCAGACCCGGCCCCGGTGACGACCACGACCGGGGCCGCGTCCGCCCGGAGGCGGCGGAGGCTGGGCGGGTCGGTGGCCTCGCCGCTCTCGACGTGGTCGACGAGCTCGGCGATCCAGGCGGCGAGGTGGTCGGGCGCCGTGCGGGGCAGCCAGTGGCGGCCGGGGACGTCGCGCCGCCACAGGTTCGGAGCCCAGCGGGCGGTGTCGTCGAGCAGCGCGGGGGTCACGTAGCGGTCGCCATCGGGGACGATCAGCTGCACCGGCACGTCGGTGCGGCGCTCGGCCGGGCGGGTGGCGCGGCGCAGCACGTTGGCTCGGTAGAGGTTGAGGCCCAGGGCGCCGTCCCTCGCGAGCGTCGCTGCCGGTTCGCTGCCCTTCGGCAGCTCACCCAGGCGCACGAGCGTGTGGTGGATGTGGCGGGCGCCCCCGGCCCGCCACACCAGCGTCGTTCCCGGGAGGTGGAAAGCGCCGATGTACCAGGAGCGCATGCCCTGGCGCAGCAGCTGGCCGAGGTGTCGGGGGGTCGGACGGTGGAGGCGGGCCCGCACCCAGTGGGCGACGTGGTCGAGGCCGGGGCCCGAGATCGAGGTGTAGCTGGCGACCCGGCCGGCCAGCGGCTCGGTGGTGACGGCCTCCCAGCCCTGGATCGACCCCCAGTCATGGCCGACCAGGTGGACCTTGCGCTCTCGGTCCGGGCTGACGGCGTCGACGACCGCGGCGAGGTCGTCGACGAGGAGGTCGAGGGTGTAGCCGCCGCGGCCCTCGGGGGCGCCCGACGCGCCGGCGCCGCGGACGTCGTAGGTGACGACGTGGTAGCGGTCCGCCAGCCGCTCGGCGACCGGGGCCCACACCGCCGAGGTGTCGGGGTAGCCGTGGACGAGCACGACGGTCGGGGCGTCGCTCGGTCCCCGCTCGTCGACGGCGAGGTCGACGTCGTGGCTGGTGACCCAGCGGCGGGTGGGCGCGGTGGCGGTCACGTCGGCACCTCCTCGGCCGGCGCCGCCGAGCGGCGGACGTGCGGGAGGTCGTCGTCGAGCCAGTAGGCGTCGTCGTCGGTGACAACCAGCAGCTCCTCGAACTTGGCGCCGACCCCGCGGAGGCCGAGATGCGGCTCGACGGCCCAGAGGCCGGGCGTGGGCGGGTGGTCGGAGAGCCGGGTGTCGTTCCAGAGCGGTGACCAGCCCTGGCGGAGGCCGACCGCGGTGGTGCGGGCCAGCCAGCGGAGGCTGCGCAGGCCGAAGCGCCCGACGACCGGGCCCGTGCCGGGCGGGAGCTTGTCGACCTGGTGGGCGATGACCCGGAACGGGTAGGCCCGGTGACGGTTCTCGTAGCCCTGGTGGGCGGCGAGGGTGTCGACCGCCTCGTACACCTCGCGCAGCGGGCGGCGCTCCCGTACCTGCTCGACGATCAGGGTGCGGTGCTCGGCCAGGTCGCCGAGGAGCCGGTCGAGGGCCGGGTTGTCGCCGAGCGCTCCGGCGTAGCCGATGTCGGCGGTGTAGCCCTCGTGCACCGGGGCGCAGTCGAGGATGAACGGCATGCCGTCCTCGAGCTTCCGGTTGGTGGGGAAGAACTGGAGCGGTTGGCGGAAGCGGCGGAAGGCGGTGCGGTCGCCGAACCAGGCGAACGGCAGGTGGAACCAGTCGTCGACGCCCTGGTCCTGTAGCCAGCGGCGCATCCGCTTGGCGACCTGGCGTTCGGTGACCCCGGCTTCGAGGTCGGCCGCCGTGGTCTCCGCGCACCGGTAGGCGAGCTGCTGCACCTCCCTGAACCGCTCGAGGTCGGTCTCGGTCAGGTCCCAGCATTTCGTCACATCGTCGACTGTGCCATTGATCAATGGCAAGGTCAATCGAGCGGGTACGCCTCCAGCCCGTCGAAGGTCGACAGCACCAGCCGGTCTCCGACGACGACCAGGTCGTGGCCGACGACGTCATTGCGCACGGTGTCGATGTCCCCGGTCCGAGGATCGACCTCGTACACGTTGACCCCGACCAGGTAGAGGTGTCCCGCGGCCTGCACCAGCCGGGGGTCGGTCCGCCCGCCGGGGGAAGTCGAGGTCCACCGCTGCTGGCCTTCCCGGTCGAGGGCCCGAAGCTTGGTGCCCTCGAGTACGACGGTGATCCCGTCGTCCACCGCCACCTCCGGGAACTCGTCCCGCAGCGGAACCGCCCACCGCTCCGCCCCGGTGGCGGCGTCCAACGTCAGCAGCTTGGCGTCGTGGTCTTCCTTCGTGACGACTGCGACGGTCTTGCCGTCGACCGGTGCCGTGACGCTGGTGATGAGGGGGGTTCCCTCGAGGTCGTGGCGCCAGAGCTCGTGGCCGGTGATCGGTTCGACGGCGATGAGCGTCACCGTCCCGCTCCCGGTGCTGGGGTCGAGGGCCATGGTGTAGAAGCGCTCGCCGGCCGCGAAGACCTCGTTGGTCAAGAAGGCGAAGCCTTGGCTGTCCCCGCCCAGGTGCCACTGGGGCGATCCGGTGGGCGGGGCCAGGCCTTCGACCGTGTTCTCCTGGGCGGTGGCGCCGCCGTGGGGCGCGGCGATGATCGGACCGACGATGGCGAAGCCGTGTGCGAGCGCGATCTGGTCGGCGTCTTCCGGGACCCGCTCACTCGACCAGAGCTCGTCGCCCTGCACGGTGATGCCGTGGAGGGTCGTGTGCTCGAACGGGTACTTACCGCCATCGCCGACGATCAGCATGTCGCCCACGAGCTGGGGTGCGGTGGCGGCGCCCTCGAGCCGCTGGGTGAAGCGGACCTTGCCGGTGGCGACCTCGACGCACGACAGGATCGCCTCCCGGGTGACGCAGACGACCTCGCCGTCGGTGACGAGGCCCTCGGCCCGGCCGCGCCCGGCGAGGTCCACGGACCACACCTCGCTCCGGGTCGATCGGTCGACGCCGGCTTCGAGCACCTCCTCGAGCAACCAGAAGGCGGGGATGGCGACGACGGCGACCACGGCGAGCACCGTCAGCCACAGCGGGGTGCCGCCGCCGGCGCTCGGCGGGGGTGGGAACGGCGGCGGGGGTGTCGCCGGTGGTCGCTGCTGTGGGGGCGCGGGGAAGCCCAGGAACCCTCCGCCTCCGGGGTCGGTCATCTCAGGCCAGGTCCCAGACCATCTGTAGAGGGCTGCCGTCCCGCAGGAGCTCGATCGGGTCGTGCTTGTCGATGTGGCCGATCAGCCCGCTGTACACGCTGTAGCCGCAGAGCCGCTGGAGCCGCTCGTCGAAGCGCTTGGCCACGGCCGGGGGGATGCCCAGCTGCTGGTTCTCCTGCTGGCGGATGTAGCCGGCGCAGTAGTTGCAGGCCAGGCCGACCCGCCGCTCATCGGTGGTGTTGGCGCCCCCGCCATGCCACAGGCTGCCGTGCCAGACCAGCACGCTGCCCCGGGGCATCTCGGCGGGGATCGACGGGTAGTCGCGGCCGAAGTCGGGCGACTGGTCGCGGTGGCTGCCAGGTACGAGGCGGGTGGCGCCGTTGGCCTCGGTGAAGTCGGTGAGCGCCCACATGGTGTTGCACACCACCGGCGGGTGGGGCTTGGGGATGGGGATGAGCTGGTCGTCGGCGTGGATCGGCTGCGGGGTCTCGTCGGGGCCGATGGCGATCGACGAGAGCGACGACAGCAGGCAGCCCTCGTCGAGCACGCCTTCGACGATCGGCAGGACGTTGGGATGCGTCGGGACCTGCTCGAACACCTTGCCGTGGACGAGGAGGTTGTAGATGCGCACGGTCTGGCGGCCCTCGAACTCGTTGTTGGCCGGGACGACCGCCAGCTCGTCCTCGAGTCGCCGCAGCGCGGTGTCGAGGGCGTCGAGGTGGCTCGGCTCGATGGCCTCCTCGACGACGGTGTACCCCTGCTCCGAGATCTGCCCCAGGTGGTCCGTGACCTCCCGCATGGTCAACTGCCGCATAGCGTCACCCTACGCAGGTCAGAGGGGTTGTGTCGGGCGCGCGCTCCGTGGTGCCTAGGGAGCAGACCAGTGGAAGGCGACAACGAGCGGCGGGTGGTCGCTGAGGTCGTCGCCGGCCGGGTCCTTGAAGCGGTCCCGGGGAAGCTCGTGGTCCGTGGCCTTCAGGGTGACATCTTCCTGGCCGGCGCCCGAGCGGTAGGCGATCTTGTCGATGCTGTCGGTCTCGGGGCACTTGGTGGCGTCGCACGCGTCGGTGAGGCCGGTGTCGGCCAGGAACTTCGCCCAGATCTCGTCGTCGGCGTCGCCGCTGGCGTCGGGGTGGTCGCTGTCGGTGTGGAGGTTGGTGTCGCCGCCGACGATGATCGCCCGGCCCTGGCTGTGAGCCGTCATGTAGTCGGCGAGCTGAGCGAAGTCGTCGGCCTGCAGCTGCTGGTCCTCGGCCGAGCCGCCGGCCTCGGCGTGCAGGGTGTAGAGGTCGACCTCGACGCCGTCGGCGAGCTCCAGCCGCACCATGGCGAAGCCCTTGGCGGACAGGCAGTCGGCGGCGCCGGGACCGGTGAACCCGCCGAAGCAGCCGTCCCAGGGCACCCGCGCCTCGTCGCTGAAGGGGAAGCGGGACAGCACGCCGAGGCCGTCGCCGACCTGGAGCTCCGGCCGCTTGGCGAGGTCGACGCCCGTGGCCTCGGGCCCCGGGTACTGCGCCGTCTTGTGCGGCTGGGTGGCCTCGGCCCGCAGGCGCTCGTGGTAGTGGACGAAGTCGAAGCCGTCGAGCGCCGGCCGCCACCAGTCGAAGTCCTCCTGGGTGACGACCACGTCGTACTCGTCGAGCAGCGGGCTGATGAGCGGGATGTGGTCCTTGGGGTGGACCGTCGAGATCTCCTGGGGGAGGCCGGCGACGTTGTAGCTGAGCATGGTGAAGTCGCCCGACCGGGGCTTGCCGCCGTCGTCGTCGCCCTTGCCGGTGTCCGTGCTGCCGTCCCCGCTGCCTGAGCACGCGGTTACGAGCAGTGCCAGCGCGGCGATCTTCCCCCAGGTCCCCCACATGGCGGGCGAGACTACGGCACCGCCCCGAAATCGGCCGGTTTTGGGCCATTTCTTGGAGCGGCGCTATCGGTACGATCGGTGGCGGATGGGCGAAGCGGGCGCATCTTGAGCGGGATCACATGACTGGGATCGAAAGCGACACTGCGAAACGCGACGTCGCGGGGGCCGCGGCGTGCATCGATGGCAACGACGCCGCCGGGTTGCGGCGGCGGTTGGAGGGCGGCATCGACGTCAACGCCAGGCTGCCCGACGGCCGGTCGCTGCTGCGGCTGGCGGTCCAGCGGGGCCGGACCGACATGGTGCGGGTGCTGCGCCGCCTCGGCGCCCGCTACGACGCCACCGAGGCCGACCGGTTCCTCGGCGCCTGCGCCCGCAACGACCGTACGGAAGCCGAGGCGCTGTCGAAGCGGCACCCGGCGCTGCCGCGCAGCTTCTCGGGGTCCGAGCAGTGGGCCATCGTCGACGCCGCCGACTACGTGGGCACCGAAGCGGTCGACCTGATGCTGGACTTCGGCTTCGGCCTCGACGCCCAGCGCGACGACGGAGCCACGCCCTTGCACGCCGCGGCCTACTCGGGGCGGCCGGACCTGGTGCGCCGGCTGGCCGAGCGGGGCGCCGACGTCGACGCCCGCGACAGCCGGGGCGACGCCACGCCGGTCGAGTGGGCCATCGTCGGCAGCCAGGACCGGCCCAGCTACAACCCCGAGGCCGACTGGCTGGCCGCCATCCGGGCGCTGGTCGACGCCGGGGCGTCGACCGGTCGGCTCACGATCGCGCCCCAGCGGGAAGACGTGGCCCGCTACCTCACCGCCCAGGGCTTCGCGGTGCCCTGAGCGTGAGGTCGAGGAAATAGGCATCGGCCCCTATTTCCTCGCCGTCACGGGCCGGGGGGCGGGGGCTGGGTCGTGGGGGGTTCCGTGGTCGGCGGTTCGGTCGTCGGCGGTTCCGTGGTGGGCGGTTCCGTGGTCGGCGGCGGTTCGGTGGTCGGGGGCGCCGTGGTGGGGGACGCGGTGGTCGGCGACCCGGAGTCGTCGCCGGGCTTCCCGGGGGTGGTGGTGGACACGCCGGCCGGGAGTGGCACGGAGCCGGGGACCGTCGACGCCGTGACGTCGGTGGCGTTGCGGTGCTCGCCGCCGGGGGTGGTGCCCAGGGCGCCCGGCTGGGTGATCGGCGACGCCGGCGACTGGTGCCGGGGCGTGTCGTCGCCGTGGCCGCCACCGATGATCATCAGCCCACCCAGCACCAGGAGCACGAGCGCGGCGACCCCGCCGATGAGCAGCGCCAGCGGCGGCTTCTGGGGTTCGACCGCCACTCCGCCGCTCGGCGTGGTGGTGGGATCGACGAGGAGGTCGTCGACGCCGGGGAGCAGCAGGCCGTCGGCCGGCGTGATCGGGTCGAGGACGAGGTCGCTGACCGGGAGCGCGGCGACCGCGGTGCCGCCCCCGAGGCCGCCGGTGCCGACCGCGGCGCCCACCACCTCGGGCAGCACCGCGTGGACGCCCGACGACACCCGCTCGAGGCCGGTCTCGGCGGCCACCAGCGCGGCGCCCATGGCGACGCCGTGCTTGGGGTGGTCGTCGACGGCGACCGGGCGGCCCAGCGACGAGCCGACCAGCTCGGCGACCAGCGGGATGCGGGACGAGCCGCCCACGAGCAGCACCGATCCCACGTCGTCCGGCGTCAGCGCCGCCGACCGCAGCGCCCGCTCGAGCGCCGCGATGGACTCACCGAGCGCCGGCTTGATCATGTCCTCGAACTCGCGCCGGGTGAGCCGGACCTCGGTGTGGAGGCTGGGCAGCATGACCGGGATCGACACGTCGGTGTCGGCGGTGAGCGCCTCCTTGGCCGACACGCACTCCTGGCGGAGGCGGGCGACCGCGGCGAGCACCGGCATGTCGCTGGTGTCGAGAGCGTCGTAGGCGTCGCCGACCGAGCGGATGACGTGGCGCTGGACCGCCGCGTCGAAGTCGACCCCGCCGAGCCGCTCGACCCCCTCGGGGAAGCCCAGGATCTCCCAGCCCACGCCGGTGCGGCGCAGCACCGCGGCGTCGAACGTGCCGCCGCCCAGGTCGTAGACTGCGACGACGGCGCCGGGCTGGATGCGCTCGAGCGAGGCGTAGTGGATGGCGGCGGCCTCGGGCTCGGTGAGCAGGGTGGCGTCGGTCAGGTCGGCCAGGTGGACGGCCTGGCGCAGCAGGTCCTTCTTGTACTCGCCCCAGTTGGCCGGGTGGCACACCGTGATGCCGGCGGGCAGGCCGCCCTCGTCCTCCGCCACACGGTCGACCACCCAGCGCAGCAGCTTCGCCATGAGCGTCTCGGCCGAGTACGGCGTGCCGCCGAGGAACAGCGGGGTCGGGTCGCCGATGCGACGCTTGAACTCGCGGGCCACCCGCTGGGGCTCGATGAGCGACCGGCGCTCGGCAGCTTCACCGGTGATGACCTGCCCATCTTCCCGTAGCAGCACGACCGAGGGGATGACGGTGGCGTGGCTCCCGAGACGGGCGACCATGACCCTTCCGTCCCGCCAGATGGCCGCCGCCGTGAAGGTCGTGCCGAGATCGATTCCGAGGAAATAGGCCATTCCGCCTCGCGTCGTTTCACCCCACAGAGAGTCGCCCGGCGGTCGGCCACTGTAACCGTCCGACCACGCACGGTCGTACAACGCGGTCGAGAAATTTGCGTTCCTTCATCCACGGAGGGTGGCGGTTCCGAACACCGGGCATGCGAAGCGACATCGAGCGCTACAAGCAGACAGTGGCACGGCTCGACCTCACCGGGATCGACTTCGCCGCCTTCCGTGACGACCCCCTCGACCCCGCGGTGCTGCGGTGCCTTCGCTACATGCACGACGTCGAGCACCACACGATCTGCTACCTGCGCGACCTGCTGATGACCCCGGCCCACCGGGACCCGGTCATGACGACGTTCCTCACCCTGTGGAGCTACGAGGAGATGTGGCACGGCGAGGCCATCGGTGCCGTGCTGGCCGCCCACGACGAGCCGACCGGCGCCGCCCGCATCGCCCCCATGCGGCGGCGCCTCGGGCTGCAGGACCGGCTGTCGCCGCTGCTCCACTCGCTGGGCTCCAGCCTGGTCGGCGAGGACTTCCCCGCGCTCCACATGACCTGGGGTGCCATCAACGAGTGGACCACGCAGGCCGGCTACGCCCGGCTTTCGAACCAGGCCGGCCACCCCGTCCTGACCGAGCTGCTGAGCCGGATCATGCGCCAGGAGGGCCGCCACGTCGCCTTCTACGCGGGCGAGGCCGAGGTGCGGCTGGCCCGCAGCCGCCGGGCCCAGCGCATGACCCGCTGGGCGCTGCGCCGCCTGTGGCGCCCGGTCGGTGCCGGGGTCATGCCGGCCGAGGAGGTCACCTTCGTCATCGGGACCTTGTTCGGCGACGGCGACGGGCTCGCGATGGCCCGGCGCATCGACCAGCGGGTCGATCGGCTCGCGGGTCTCGCCGGGCTGCACCTGGTGGAGCAGGCGGTTGCGGCCGCCGGGGAGGCCGGTGCCGCCGGTGATCCGGGGCCCGGACCCGACGCTGGGAGGGCCGCGTGACCATGGTCGACGCCGCCCCGCGTCCCACCGTGCTGCCGCCTGCCCAGGTAGCGGCGCAGCGTTCGGTACGGTGTCGCTCGGGGAGGGTGATGTCCGAGCTCGGAGGCGACAGCGACGCGGAGCTGGTGGGTCGGGTGGCCCAGCGCAGCGAGGACGCCCTCGCCGAGCTGTACCAGCGCCACGCGGCCGCGATCTTCGGTCTCGCCCGGCGGGTGACCAACGACCGGCAAGCGGCCGAGGAGGTCACCCAGACCGTGTTCCTCCAGCTGTGGTCGCATCCCGAGCGCTACGACCCCGCCCGGGGTGCAGTGCGGTCGTGGCTCCTGGCCCAGACCCACGGGCGGTCGGTCGACGTGGTGCGGGCCGAGACCGCCCGCCGGCGCCGCCAGGAGCGCGACGCCGAGCTGTCGGCGGTGCCGCCCTCGGCGGAGGTCGAGACGGCGGTGCACGCGGCCGCTCTGGCCGAGGACGTGCGCCGGGCAGTCGACGCCTTGCCTCCGGGGGAGCGGGACGCGATCCTCCTGGCGTACTTCGGCGGCCACTCCTACCGGGAGACGGCCCAGCTCCTCGACCAGCCCGAGGGCACGGTCAAGAGCCGGATCCGGACCGCCCTGGTCAAGCTCCGGCATACCCTGGCCTCCGAGGGGGTGACCCCATGACTCCCGACACCCATCCTCATGACGATCTGGCGGTGTACGCGCTCGACGCGCTCGAGCCCGAGGAGCGTGCTGCGGTCGACGCCCACCTCGCCACCTGCGCCGCCTGCCGTGAGGAGCTGGACGGCTACCAGCGGACCCTCGGCCGGATGACCGTGCCCGAGGAGCCTCCCGACGAGGTCTGGGCCGGCATCTCGGAGCAGATCCGGGCGACCGTTGCGGCCGAAACCCCCGCAGCCTCCGCCACCTCGACCTCTGCGACCTCCGACGGCGCTCGGCCGGCGGAGGTCGTGTCGTTGGAGTCGCGCCGCCGGCCGGGCTGGCTGCGATCGCCCCGGGTGCTCGCTGCCGCAGCGGCGGTGGTGCTCGTCCTCGGGGCCGGGGCGGTGCTGGTGTCGATGCGGGGCAGCGACAGCCTCCGCGACCAGGCCGTGGCGGCGGCCGACGACCCGGACAACACGGTGGTCTCGCTCACGTCCGATTCCGGCGAGGTCGCCCGGGTGGTCGTCGCCGACGGCGAGGACTACGTGCTGTTCGACGACCTGCCGACCCTGTCGCCGGACGAGACCTACCAGCTCTGGCGCACCGACGACGGCCTGCCCACCTCGCTCGGGGTGCTGGGTGACGCGGAGGACGGCGCGGCGAAGGTGGCGTTGCCTCCGAGCACCTCGGCGTTCGCGATCTCGCAGGAGCCGAAGGGCGGTTCGACGTCGCCGACGGACGTCGTCGCCACGGGCCAACTGGCCTAGCACTCACCTAGAACCTGTTACTAGACGAGTAGCCAGTTTCACCCTAGATTTCGCCACCGTGCGAGACCTTCGCGACCTGAGCTTGGACGAGAAGGCCGCACTCAGCGGCGGCGCCGACGTCTGGCACACCGTGGCCATCGACCGCCTGGGGATCCCGGCCCTGCGCATGACCGACGGGCCGTCCGGCGCCCGCGGAGACCGCTACACAGGCGGCACCTCGACCTGTGTCCCGTGCGGCAGCGCGCTGGCGTCGACCTGGAACCGTGACCTGGTGCGGCGCATCGGATCCCTGTTGGGGGACGAGGCTCGGGCCAAGGGTGCCGGCCTGCTGCTCGCGCCGACGGTGAACATCCACCGCCACCCCCTGGCCGGGCGCAACTTCGAGTGCTTCTCCGAGGACCCCTACCTCACGGCCGAGCTGGCCGTGGCCTACGTGTCGGGTGTCCAGAGCCGGGGTGTCGGCTGCGCCATCAAGCACTTCGTGGCCAACGACCAGGAGCACGAGCGCATGTCGATCAGCGCCGAGGTCGACGAGCGGGTGCTGCGGGAGATCTACCTCGCACCGTTCGAGGCGGCCGTGCGGCGGGCCGGCGTGTGGGCCGTGATGGCTGCGTACAACCGGGTCGACGGCACCCACTGCAGCCAGCACGCGGGCCTGCTGACCGACATCCTGCGGGGTGACTGGGGCTTCGACGGGCTGGTGGTGTCGGACTGGTTCGGCACCCACGACGTTGCCGCGATCGCAGCCGGGCTCGACGTCGAGATGCCCGGGCCGCCGCGCCACCTCGGGTCGGGTGTCGCGTACGCGGTGCGGGACGGGTCGGTGCCCGAGGCGGCGGTCGACCGGGCGGCTGCGGCCGTGCTGCAGCTGCTGTCGCGGGCGACCGATGTCGACCCGGCGAGCCTGCCGGCGGGCGAGCGACCGGACACGCTCGCCCGCCTGGCGGCCCAGGAGGCCATCGTCCTGCTGCACAACGAGTGGGCGCTGCCGCTGGACGAGGGGCGGCTGGGGTCGATCGCGGTGCTGGGCTCGAAGGCGTCGCGGCCCGACTTCCAGGGCGGGGGCAGCGCCCACGTCGACCCGCCGTACGGGATCACGCCGCTGGAGGGGATCACCGCCCGGGCAGCGCAGCACGGCGCCGACATCCGGGTCACCTACGAGCCGGGGGTGCCGGCACGGCCGCCGGAGTTCCTCGGGCCGCTCGACCTGCGGGTGCCGGACGGCGACTCGCCGGGTGCGCGGCTCGACTACCGGGCGGGCGACGCCGTCGACGGGACACCGGTGCACACCGAGGTCGTCCCCCGGACCCGGCTGTTCTGGGTGGGGCCGCCGGCGCCCGGGCTGCCGGCGAGCGGTCCGATCGTGGTGACGGCTACGGCCGACTTCACCCCGGACCGGTCCGGGCTGTGGATGTTCGCGCTGTCGAGCGTCGGCGGGTCCCGGGTGCTGCTGGACGGCGAGCTGCTGGTCGACAACATGGTGCCCGAGCGGGGATCGAGCTTCTTCGGCCGGGGGTCGACCGAGGTGGCCGGCGCGGCCGAGCTGGTGGCCGGGCGGGCCTACCGGCTGGAAGCGCAGCTCTTCGGGGAGCTGCGGGACGGGACGTCGGTCAACGGCCTGGGGCTGACCGCCGAGCCGCCGCGGGACGAGGAAGCGCTGGAGCGAGCGGTGTCGGCGGCTGCGGACGCCGACGTGGCCGTGGTGGTGGTCGGGACGGCGACGGTCGACACCGAGGGGGCCGACCGGGCCCACATGGACCTGCCCGACGACCAGGTCGCGCTCGTGCGGGCGGTGGCCGACATGAACCCGTCGACGATCGTCCTGCTGAACACCGGGTCGCCGGTGACGATGGACTGGTACGACGACGTCGCCGCCGTGGCCCAGGTCTGGTACGGCGGTCAGGAGATGGGGACCGCCATCGCCGAGGTGCTGTTCGGTGACGTCGACGCCTGCGGGCGGTTGCCGACGACGTTCCCCGAGCGGCTCGAGGACACGCCGGCGTTCCCGACCTACCCCGGCGCCGACGGGCGGGCGTCCTACAGCGAGGGTCACCTCGTCGGGTACCGGCACTACGACACCAACGGTGTCGAGCCGCTGTTCTGCTTCGGGCACGGGCTGTCGTACACGCACTTCGCGTACGGCGAGGCGGTCGCGGTCTCGGGGCGGGCGGTGCAGGTCGAGGTGACCAACGTGGGGGAGCGGGCCGGGCGGGAGGTGGTGCAGCTGTACGTGCGGGCTGTCGCTGGTGCCGTGCAGCGGCCCGAGCAGGAGCTGAAGGACTTCGTGGCGTTGGACCTCGCGCCCGGCGAGTCGCAGGTCGTCGAGTTCGAGCTGACCGACGCGGCGGTCGCGGTCTGGGACGTCGCCGCCCGAGCCTGGTCGGTCGAGCCCGGCGACTACGAGCTGCGGATCGGCTCGTCGTCGCGGGACATCCATGCGACCGCGGTGGTGAGCCTCTAGCTTGCCGCCGATGGGGAGCCGGGGAATCGCCGTTCTTGCCGCCGCGCTGCTGGTCGTGACGGCCTGCAGCGGCGACGACGATGACACCACGTCGCCGAAGGACCGAGCGATCGAGCTGGCGCCGGTGCACGCAGTGCGAGGCGACCGTCCGGGGATCTTCGACGAGTCCGGCCGGCAGGTGGTGCTGCGGGGCGTCAACCTCAACAACCTCGGTGAGTACGCCCGCAACGATCCCGATCTCGACCCGACGCAGCACATCACGCCCCAGACCTGGCGGCAGATGGCGGACGAGGGGTTCAACGTGGTGCGGCTGTTGGTGTCGTGGTCGAAGCTGCAACCTGAGCGGGGGAAGATCGACCAGGAGTACGTCGACGAGATCCGGGCGGCGGTGCGAGGCGCCGCAGCCCAGGGCGTCTACACGGTCATCGACATGCACCAGGACGCCTGGGGGCCGTACGTCGCGACGCCCGACAGCGTCACGTGCCCGGCGGGTAAGGAGCCGTCGAACGGGTGGGACGGGGCGCCGGAGTGGGCGACGCCGGCGGCGGGGGTCAACTCGTGCCGAGGCGCCGGGGGCGAGGCCAAGCCGGGGTCCGATTTGGTCGTCGAGGCCTGGAACCGCTTCTACGACGACACCGACGGGATCCAGACCGAGCTCGTGTCGTCGTGGCGACAGTTGGTCGAAGCCCTGGGGGACGAGCCGTCGATCGCCGGGTACGACATCCTCAACGAGCCCGGGTACGGGAGCGGAGCGAACGGGGCGACCGGGCTGATCGATCCGATGCCGGCGCTCGGCGACTTCTACGCCGAGGCCATCGCCGGCATCCGGAAGGGCGAGGACGCCGCAGGCGTCGAGGCGCGGCCGATCTTCTTCGAGCATGCCGTCGGTGGGAACCCGCCGCCCCCCGACTTCAGCGACGATCCGGGGCTGGTGTTCGCGCCGCACCTGTACGGCGGGTCGATCGCCGGGTTCATCACGGTGGACCAGGGGTGGGACGTCATGCTGTCGCTCGCCGACGGCTTCGACACCAGCATCTGGGCGGGGGAGTACGGCTGGTGGGACGACCCGGCGGCCGACCCCGAGACGCTGGCCCGGGTGCGGCGGTTCGCCGAGCGGGAGGACGGCGGCGGGGACGACGTCCCGTGGGTGCCGGTCGGCAGCGCCTGGTGGCAGTGGAACAACGGGTGCGGCGACCCGCACCAGATCACGTCGCCGGGCGCGGGGGCGCCCGAGGAGATCCGGCAGTACCGGGTGACGGCGTGCGTCGACGGCGAAGCGGTCGACAAGGGCGTCGTGCCGGAGTGGCACGAAGTGCTCGGTCGGCCGGCGGTCCGCTTCGCTCCGGGGTGGATCACCTCGGTGAGGTCGGACGGGAAGGCCCGGTCGCTGACGTTGCAGGCGGAGGACGCGAAGGTCGGTGCCCAGGTCGAGCTGTGGGTACCTGGCGACGACCGACCCGACGTCGGAGGCAACGGCATCGGTAGACCAAAGGTCGCCCGATCGCACACGGGGTGGCTCGTCACGGCGAAGGTCTCGGCGGCAACGTACGAGGTCACCGTCACCTGAGCTGGGGTCACGACGATTTCGGCGGATCGCTGACATCGGGGTCACCCGGGATCAGGGAGCGGTGCCGGCAGAATGTCTCGATGCTCAACCTGTCGGTGTTCCTCGACGACTCGGCCCGTGAGGTGCCCGATCGCCCGGCCGTGATCCGGGGCGAGAACAGCTTCACGTACGCCCAGGTGAACGCGCTGGCCAGCCAGTTCGCGCACGGGCTGGTGGCGGCAGGGGTCACGCCGGGGGAGCGGGTGGCGTTGAGCTGCCCGAACATCGAGTGGTTCCCGATCGTCTACTACGGGATCCTGAAGGCCGGGGCCGTGGTGGTGCCGCTGAACATCCTGCTGAAGGGGCGGGAGATCGCGTACCACCTGGAGGACTCGGGGGCGTCGGTGTACGTGTGCTTCGCCGGGCTGCCCGACCTGCCGCTGGCGGCGCTGGGCCACGAGGGGTTCTCCCAGGTCGAGTCGTGCCACACGATGGTGATCCTGCCGGCCGACCTGGCGGCGCCGTCGCCGATCGAGGGCGTGCCGACCTTCTTCGAGTTCGTCGCCGACCAGCCGCCGACGTTCGACACCGTCGACCGGGCGGCCGACGACACGGCGGTGATCCTCTACACGTCGGGCACGACGGGCCAGGCCAAGGGCGCCGAGCTGAGCCACTCGAACATGGTCCTCAACGCCAGGCTGTGCGAGCAGCTGTACGAGCCGCCGGATGACTTCGACGTCCACCTGATCACGCTGCCGCTGTTCCACTCGTACGGGCAGACGTGCCAGATGAACGCCGGGTTCTACCGGGGCTCGACACTGGTCCTGCTGCCCCGGTTCACCCCGGAGGAGGCGCTGCGCCTGATGCAGGCCCATGGGGTGACCGTGTTCGCCGGGGTGCCCACGATGTACTGGGCGATGCTGAACGCCGACGTGTCGGGGGTCGACATCGCGGCACTGGCGGACCGGTTGCGGGTGGCGATGGCGGGCGGGGCGTCGCTGCCGCTGGAGGTGCTGAAGGGGTTCGGCGAGCGGTTCGGCGTGAAGATCCTGGAGGGCTACGGGTTGTCGGAGACGTCGCCGGTCGCGACGTTCAACCGGCAGTCGAAGCCGGCCAAGCCGGGGTCGGTGGGCCCCGCGGTGTGGGGGGTGTCGGTGCGGGTCGTCGACGACGGGGACCGGGACCTGCCGGTCGGCGAGCAGGGCGAGATCCTGATCAAGGGCCACAACATCATGAAGGGCTACCTGGGCCGACCCGAGGCGACGGCCGAAGCCCTGCGGGGCGGCTGGTTCCACACCGGCGACGTGGGCAAGCTCGACGAGGACGGCTACCTCTACATCACCGACCGGGTGAAGGACATGATCGTCCGCGGCGGCTTCAACGTGTACCCCCGCGAGGTCGAAGAGGTCCTGATGACCCACCCCGCGGTGTCCCTGGTAGCGGTGGTCGGCGTCCCCGACCCGCGCCTCGGCGAGGAGGTCAAGGCCTTCGTCGTGCTGTCCGAAGGCGAGACCGTGTCGGCCGGGGACCTGGTGTCGTGGTCGAAGTCCCAGATGGCCGACTACAAGTACCCCCGCCAGATCGAGTTCCTCGACGCCCTCCCGATGAACGCCACGGGGAAGATCCTCAAGCGCGAGCTCCGCCCCAGTGCCTAGGCTAAGAGGCGGCGCCGACCTAGCGCCTAGCCTCTGGCGGGCCACCCCAGCCCGGGTCGCCAATGTGAGGTGAAGGGGAGCAGATCCTCGGGTCGTGCAGTACGGAGCCTTGCGTCGAGATGGCCTTCCCGCCTGCGCAACCCCATCGCTGGGGGATGACGGTTGCGCCCCACGGAGAGGACCCGATGACCAAGGACAAGGATTTCAAGGCGGCCGTGCGACAGCACATGGCGGACACCGGGCTCAGCTACACGGCCGCCCGCGCCGAGCTCGAGGCGACGGACCCCGGCGAGCAGGGCAACCCGGTCGACCTACCCGACCCGACGCTCCCCAAGGACGCCCGCATCTTCGTCACCGGGCACACCGGACTCGTCGGCGGCGCGCTGCTCCGCAAGCTGCAGGCCCAGGGCTACACGAGCCTGCAGACCGCGACCCGTGACCAGCTCGACCTCCGCGACCAGGCGGCCGTCAACTACTGGTTCCGGGCCAACCGCCCCGAGTACGTGTTCCTGGTGGCCGGCACCGTCGGCGGCATCGGCGCCAACTCCGAGCGCCCCGCCGACTTCCTCTACGACAACATGATGATCCACGCCACGGTGGTGCACGCGGCCCACACGTACGGCGTGGCCAAGCTGCTCTACCTGGGCTCCAGCTGCATCTACCCTCGCCTCGCGACCCAACCGATCAGCGAGGACCAGCTGCTCACCGGCCCCCTCGAGCCCACCAACGAGGGCTACGCCATCGCCAAGATCGCCGGCATGAAGCTCTGCGAGTTCTACCGCTCGCAGTACGGCGACAACTTCATCTCGGCGATGCCCACCAACCTCTACGGCCCGGGCGACAACTTCCACCCCGCCGACGGCCACCTCGTGCCGATGCTCATGCGCCGCTTCCACGAGGCCAAGGTCGCCGGCGCCGACACCGTCACCGTCTGGGGCACCGGCACCGCCCGCCGCGAGCTGCTCCACGTCGACGACCTCGCCGACGCCTGCATCTTCCTCATGACCAGCTACGACGAGCCGGGCTTCGTCAACGTCGGCACCGGGATCGACGAGACGGTCGCCAAGATCGCCGGCCTGCTCCGGGACATCGTCATCCCCGACGCCCAGCTGGTGTTCGACACGTCCAAGCCCGACGGGATGCCCCGCAAGGTGCTCGACGTGTCGAAGCTGCACAAGCTGGGCTGGCACCACCAGATCGACCTGGCCGACGGGCTGGCGTCGACCTACGACTGGTTCACCCACGCGGAGCGGGTTCGTCTCTGACGGACTCGTCCGCCGGAACGGACGAAGGCCAGACGCGCCGGGCGGTCGCCAGGGGGACGCGACCGCCCAGGTGCATCGAGCGCCACACGCCCCGGTAGCCGGGCAGGATGCCCAGGGCGACCACGATGTGGCCGATGACCAGGGGCGTCAGGACATAGGTGGCGTAGCGGTGGAGCTTCACCATCAGTGCGAAGGTCTCGCCGCCATGGAGCGTCGTCAGGGCGATCCCCGACACGATCAACGTGCCCAACGACCCCACGAACAGGACGTTGGCGATGCGTTGCCCGGGGTCGAAGTGGCCCCGGTGCCGGCCGAAGCGACCGGTGAAGATCGCCAGCGGCCAGCGCAGGATCCAGTGGCCGTCGCCCCGGTCGACCCGGACGGTCTCCCGGGTGAACGTCCACGCTCCCCTGATTCCGAGGGTGAGCCCGAGCGCACCTAGCGCTGTGAGCGCCCAACCTGCCGCACGGTGCAGTTCGGTGTCGGGCTGCTCGAACAGCCTCGCCAACACGCTGGGCTCACCCTCGCCGCCGCGTCTCAACCACCATCCGGTTACCAGCAGCACCCCGACGACCAGGTACGTGCCGCTGTGGAACCAGCGGGCCGGGCGGTTGTAGCGGCGGATACTCGACGCACGCGACTTGTTCGTCGCGGCGGCCGCAGTTGGATCAGTAACCCGAGTCGTCGGTGGTGTCACTGCCCCCACCGCCGTCGTCGCTGCCGCCGGAGCCGACGTTGACCGTGATCTCGTCGGTGGCGTCGGTGAGGCTGTGGTCGGCGTTGGCGATCACGGCCTTGAGGGTGTGCTCACCCTCGTCGAGCTTGCCGGCAGGCACCTCGACGCTGTCGCTCTCGACCACCTCGTAGTCGCTGTCGCTGCCGTCGTAGAACAGGTGGACGTGGTTCTTGCCGGTGTCGGTGGGGCCGAGGTCGACGCTGGAGTCGAACTTGACCTCGAAGCCGTCGGCTGAGACCTCGGCGCCGTCGCTGGGGCTCGAGATCTTGACGGATAGGGCGTTGCTGTCGCTGCCCGAGTCCTTGCCGCTGTTCCCGCTGGAGGTGGTGTCATCGTCATCACCGCCGCAGGCCGCCGCCCCCAGGACCAGGGCACCTGTGGCCACGAGGGCCGCCAGACGCCGGGCACGGATTTTCGGTGTCATGTCTGCTCTACCGTTGGGGGTGGCCCCGCGGATCTCGGATAACAAGATGAATCCGCGGGGGTTGCCACAGGAGTAGTCACGAGTATGTGGGACGTGTCCGACGAGGCACTTCTCGCGGGATATGCGACGGGTGACGCCGAGATGGCGCTGGTCTTCGTCCGTCGCTTCCAGGCGAGGGTGTTCGGGTTGGCGCTGATGATCACGCGGGACCGGTCCGAGGCCGACGAAGTGGCCCAGGACGCCTTCGTGCGCGCCTGGAGGTACGCCCACAGCTTCGACGCCCGCCGCGGCACGGTCAGCGGTTGGCTGCTGGGGATCACCCGGAACGCGGCGGTCGACCGCATGCGTATCGCCGGTGACCGCCGCGAGCGCTTCGACCTGCGGGGGCCCGACGAGCTGGGCGTCGACATCGCCGTCGCCGACGAGGCCCTGCCCACCGCCGAGCGCCACGACGCCCTCGCCCAGGTGGCCCGCTCCCTGTCGACCTTGCCGATCGCGCAACGAGAAGCGCTGGTCGCCGTTACCTTGCGGGGCCTGAGCACCCGTGAGTACGCCGAGGCTGCGGGCGTGCCGCTCGGCACCGCCAAGACGAGGGTCCGCCTGGGCCTTCGTCGCCTGCGCGACTGTCTGGAGGTGGAAGCCTGATGCGCGGCAACGGGCAGGCGCCCCTGGATTGTGCGGGGATGGACGACTTCTCCGAGGAGTTCGCGCTCGGGTTGCTGGACGGGGCCGAGCGGGCGGCCGTGGTCGCCCACCTGGAGGGCTGCCGGACCTGCGGCACCCGGGTGGCGCTGCTGGCCGAGGCCGGGGAGCAGCTGCTGCTGATCGCCCCGATCGTCGAGCCGCCGATCGGCTTCGAGCAGCGGGTCCTGGCCAAGGTCGCCCCCCAGGCGGTCTCGCTGGCCGAACGCCCGAAGCACCTCGGCCGCCGGGCCTGGCACGGGCGAGGCCGGCGGCCCTCGGCGTGGCTGGGATCCCGGCTTACCATCGCCGCGGCGTTGGTCCTGGTCATCGGCCTGGCGGCGCTCGCCGTCGGGTTGGTGCGCAACGACGAGCCGGCGCCCCGGGAGATCGCCGTCGACATGATCGGCGCGCATGGCGAGGGGAAGGTCGGCGCCGCCACGGTCGTCGCCAGCGAGCCGACGGTGGTCAAGCTGCACCTGGAACGCTGGATCGAGCTGCTCGAGAAGTGGCCCCGGCCGCCCGGCGGCCCCTGGGTGCTCGCGGTCGACTGGGTCGGCGGCGGGCACGAGGAGCACACCCTCACCCTGTCCGGGAAAGCGTACGACCACGTCACGCTGCGGCAGGGCGACCGGTCGATCCGCAGCCTGTCCATCGAGGACAGCACCGGCCACGTCTGGTGCTCCGGCAACGTCGACATGACCACCGCCTGACGGCCTCGGCGGCGGCCTCCGGGCCGTATCGTCACGGCCGTGGTGTGGGTCGCGGCGGTGATGGTGGGCTACGTGCTGGGCACATTTCCGACGGCGATCGTGGTCGCTCGGCGCTACGGCGTCGACCCGACGCTGGCGGGCTCGGGCAACCCGGGGGCCACGAACGTCATGCGCACGGCCGGCCGGGTCCCGGGCATCGTGACCCTGGTCGTGGACGTGGCGAAGGGTGCGCTGGCCGCCGGTCTCGGCTGGGCCGTCAGCGGGCGGGAGCTGGCCGTGCTCTGCGGGGTCGCGGCGGTGCTGGGCCACGTCTGGCCGGTGCAGCGGCGGTTCCGGGGCGGCAAGGGCGTGGCGACCGGCTTCGGCCTGGCGATGGCCACGTTCCCGCTGGCCGCGGCCGCCGGGGCCGTCTGGTTCTACGGGTTGCGGGCCGTGATGGGCCGGCCGTCGGTGGTGTCGCAGGCCGCCATCGTCACGCTGCCCGTGGTCGCCGTGCTCAGCGGAGCGACGGCGGTCGAGGTCAGCGCCCTGGTTCTTGGGGCCGGCGTGGTTCTGGCCCGGCTGATCAGGCCCTAGGCTCGTATTCCTTGTGCTGACTTTCCGGAACGTCGCCATCGTGGCCCACGTGGACCACGGCAAGACCACGCTCGTCGATCAGATGCTGTGGCAGTCCGGCGCGTTCCGGGCCAACCAGGACGTGGCCGACCGCGTCATGGACAGCAACGACCTGGAGCGAGAGAAGGGGATCACGATCCTCGCCAAGAACACCGCGGTGCGGTACGGCGACATCAAGATCAACATCGTCGACACGCCGGGCCACGCCGACTTCGGGGGCGAGGTCGAGCGGGGCCTGTCGATGGTCGACGGCGTGCTGCTGCTGGTCGACGCCTCGGAGGGGCCGCTGCCCCAGACCCGCTTCGTCCTGCGCAAGGCGCTGGAGGCGAAGCTGCCGGTGATCCTGGTGGTCAACAAGGTCGACCGGCCCGACGCCCGCATCGCCGAGGTGGTCAGCGAGGTCGAGGAGCTGTTCCTGGACCTCGACGCCGCGCTGGAGCAGCTCGACTTCCCGATCGTCTACTGCGTCGCCCGGGAGGGCCGGGCCTCACTGGAGCGGCCGGAGGATGGCGCGGGCCTGCCCGAGGGCACGAACCTGAAGCCGCTGTTCGACCTGCTGGTGTCGCGTGTCCCGGCGCCGGAGCACGATCCCGACGCGCCGCTGCAGGCGCTCGTCACCAACCTCGACGCCTCGCCCTACGTCGGCCGGCTGGCGCTGTGCCGGGTGCGGCACGGCACCATCCGCAAGAACCAGGCGGTCGCCTGGTGCCGGACCGACGGCTCCATCGAGCCGGCCAAGATCAGCGAGCTGTACGTGGCCGAGGCCCTGGAGCGGGTGCCGGTCGACGAGGCCGGGCCGGGCGAGATCATCGCCATCGCCGGCCTGCCAGAGATCACCATCGGCGAGACCCTCGCCGACCCCGACGACCCCCGGCCGCTGCCGCTGATCACCATCGACGAGCCGTCGCTGTCGATGACGATCGGCATCAACACCAGCCCCCTGTCGGGCAAGGACGGGTCCAAGTTGACCGCCCGGCTGGTGAAGGGCCGCCTCGACCAGGAGGTGGTCGGCAACGTCAGCATCCGGGTGCTGCCCACCGACCGGCCCGACACCTGGGAGGTCCAGGGCCGGGGCGAGCTGCAGCTGGCCGTGCTCGTCGAGATGATGCGGCGGGAGGGCTTCGAGCTGACCGTCGGCAAGCCCCAGGTGCTCACCCGGGAGATCGAAGGGGTGCGCCACGAGCCGGTCGACCGGGTCACCGTCGACGTCCCCGAGGAGTACCTGGGGGTCATCACCCAGCTGCTGGCCCTGCGCAAGGGCCGGATGGAGCAGATCGTCAACCACGGCACCGGCTGGGTGCGGGGCGAGTTCGTGGTGCCGGCCCGGGGCCTGATCGGGTTCCGGACCGAGCTGCTGACCGAGACCCGGGGCACCGCGCTGCTGCACCACGTCTACGACGGGATGGCGCCGTGGTTCGGGGAGATCAAGGCCCGCCGCAACGGGTCGATGGTCGCCGATCGGCAGGGGCCGACCACCGGGTTCGCGCTGCTCAGCCTGCAGGATCGGGGCCAGCTCTACATCGGGCCGGGCGTCGAGGTCTACGAGGGGATGATCGTCGGCGAGAACGCCCGGGCCGAGGACATGGACGTCAACCCCACCAAGGAGAAGAAGCTCAACAACATCCGGTCGTCCACGGCCGAGAGCTTCGAGAAGCTGATCCCGCCCCGAGCCCTCTCCCTGGAGCAGGCCCTCGAGCTGATCGCCGAGGACGAGTGCGTCGAGGTGACCCCGGTCTCGGTGCGCCTCCGCAAGCTGGTGCTCGACCAGCCCACCCGGGCGCGGGCCGCCAAGCGAGCCAAGGCCTAGACCGGCTCGGGGGGCCTCGCCGCGCCGGGGTTCACGTGGTCGCGGAGCTTGCGGAGGATGGCGGCGAGCTGGGCCCGCTCGTCATCGTCCAGGAGGCCGACCAGGGTCTCGTCGAGGTGGCGCAGGTGGGGTTCGACGGCGGCGCGGACCTGCTTCAGGCCGGTCTTGGTGAGGGCGGCGTAGGAGCCGCGGCGGTCGTCCTCGCAGGCCACCCGCTCGACCAGGCCGGCCTCGGCCAACCGGTCGATGGCCCTGGTCAGGCCGCTGGGCGTCAGGCTGGTCTGGTCGGCGAGGTCGCTCATCCGCAGCCGCCGGTCGGGCGAGCGGGACAGCCGGAGCAGCAGCACGAACGGCTGGAGGCCGAGGCCGCACTCGTCGAGCAGCCGCCGGTGGAGCTCCTGGCGCAACCCCGTGAAGCTCTCCGCGAAGAGGCCGGCCAACGTCAGCCGCTCGTCGTCCAGCAGATCGGATCGCTCGGCCTGTCGCTCGCTCATCACCAATAATTGTGTCCGCAACTAGCTGGGTACCGTCCGTCGCATGAGTGACGCAGCTGTCATCCCGATCAGAACGGTCGACGGCGAAGTATTGCCCGCCCCGGGCACTTTCGCTCTCGATCCGGCCCACACCCATGTCGGGTTCTCGGTCCGCCACATGATGATCTCCAAGGTTCGCGGTCGCTTCGCAGCGTTCGACGGGACCTTGACCGTGGGGCCCGAGCCCGAGCTGTCGACCGTCGAGGTCGAGGTCGACCTGGCCAGCATCGACACGAAGGATCCCGAGCGCGACGCCCACCTGCGCTCCGCCGACTTCTTCGACGTCGAGCAGTTCCCCACGATGTCGTTCCGCAGCACCCGGGTGATCAGCATCGACGGCGACGGCTTCCGCCTCGACGGCCAGCTCACGCTGCACGGCGTGACCCGGCCCGTGGCATTCGATGTCGTGTTCGACGGCGTCGCGACCGACCAGGACGGTGGCCAGCGCATCGGGTTCAGCGCCACCGGCGAGGTCGACCGCGAGGCCTTCGGGCTCACGTGGAACCAGGCCCTCGAGGCCGGTGGTGTCCTGGTCGGGCGGCGGGTCCGCATCGACATCGAAGCCGAGCTCGTCCGCCAATAGCAGGCGACGGGCGGGCTCAGTAGTGCCAGGGGAAGCTGGCCCAGTCGGGGTCGCGCTTCTCCAGGAACGCCGCCCGGCCCTCGACCGCCTCGTCGGTCATGTACGCGAGGCGGGTGGCCTCGCCGGCGAAGACCTGCTGGCCGACCAACCCGTCGTCGATGAGGTTGAGCGCGAACTTGGCCATCCGCTGCGCCGTCGGGCTCTTGGTCATGACCCGGCGGCCCCACTCCAGGCCCACCCGCTCCAGGTCCTCGTGGGGCACGACGGCGTTGACCATGCCCATGCGGTGGGCGTCCTCGGCCGAGTACTCGTCGCCGAGGAAGAAGATCTCCCGGGCGAACTTCTGGCCCACCTGGCGGGCGAGGTAGGCCGAGCCGAAGCCGCCGTCGAAGCTCGCCACGTCGGTGTCGGTCTGCTTGAAGCGGGCGTGCTCCCGGCTGGCGAGCGTCAGGTCGCAGACCACGTGCAGGCTGTGGCCACCTCCGGCGGCCCACCCCGGCACCAGGCAGATGACCACCTTGGGCATCATACGGATGAGCCGCTGGACCTCGAGGATGTGGAGCCGCCCGCTGCGGCCGGGGTCGATGGTCTCGGCCGTCTCGCCCTCGGCGTAGCGGTAGCCGTCCCGCCCTCGGATGCGCTGGTCACCGCCGGAGCAGAACGCCCAGCCGCCGTCCTTCGGTGACGGCCCGTTGCCCGTGAGTAGGACGCACCCCACGTCCGAGCTCTGGCGGGCGTGGTCGAGGGCCCGGTACAGCTCGTCGACGGTGTGGGGCCGGAAGGCGTTGCGGACCTCGGGCCGGTCGAAGGCCACCCGCACCACGCCGGTGTCGACCGCTCGGTGGTAGGTGATGTCGGTGAACTCGAAGCCGTCGACCGGGGCCCAGGCGGCCGGGTCGAAGAGGGGGGAGATGCTCATCGGCGCCAGTCTGCTTTCGGGGCTAGACGCCGCGCACAACCAGCTCCGAGAGGGCGGTGTAGTCCTGGTCGGGGTCGGCGGTGACGCCGTCGATGTGGAGCAGGATGCGGGTGGTGGTGGCGTCGACGTCGATGCGCTGCAGGGTCGCCAGGTCGATGAGGTCCTGGCGGACCCGGGTGCCGTCGTCGAACTCCCACGTCACCTCGGTGATGCGGCGGCTGGCGGTGAACTGGTCGGTGCCGTCGCAGGCGACGGCGTCGTAGCCGGGGACCAGGCCCACCGAGTGCACCCGCCGCGGCCCCTCCAGCTCCAGCACCACGGTGCGGCCGGTGCCGTCGCCCCGCATCCGCCACGCCGTGGACTCGTCGCCGTCGATCATCCGCCGAGCCCCGAAGCTGACCGGGTCGCCGCAGTCGTCGACCACCTTGCCCGCCGCCCGCGGCGCCCGGATCTCGTCGACGAGCAGGTCGACGTCGGTGAGCGGCGAGGTGCGGGCCGTCGTGTCGGGCGTCTGGGCCAGGAGCGCGACCTCAGTGGTGGTCGGCCCCGCGGTCTCGACCCGGGCCTCGAACCGCCGGCGCCAGTCGGGCGAGCCCTCCTGGCTGCACGAGTGCACGACGACCAGGGCCGCGGCGAAGCCAAGGCCGGCGACCTTCAGAACTGCTGCCTGGTTCCCCCACTGATACCGGCGACGTGCCGTGGGGGGAGGGTTCAGGCGATGACCTCTTCGATGCGGGCCATGACCCGGTCGTCGAGGCGCTCGAGCACGGCGAGCGCACCCAGGTTCTCCTCGACCTGCGCCACCTTGGAGGCGCCGGTGATGACCGTGGAGACGTGGGGGTTCTTGGCGCACCACGCGATGGCCAGCTGCGCGGGAGTGGCATCGAGCTGCTGGGCGATGGCGAGGAGCTGGCGCACCTGCTGGTCGTAGCGGCCGCTGGTCAGGATGTCGCGGAGCCACTCGTAGCCCGGCAGGTTCGCTCGGCTGTCGTCCGGCACGGCGTCGAGGTACTTGCCGCTGAGCAGGCCCGACGCCAGCGGGCTCCAGGTGGTGAGGCCGAGGCCGATCTCGTCGTAGAGCCGCAGGTAGGAGCGCTCGACCTTGCGGCGCTCGAACATGTTGTACTGCGGCTGCTCCATGACCGGCTTGTGCAGGTGGTGGCGCTCGGCGATCTCCCAAGCGGCCCGGATGTCGTCGGCCGGCCACTCGGAGGTGCCCCAGTACAGCGCCTTGCCCGACGACACGATGTCCGAGCAGGCGTGGACCGTCTCCTCGACGGGCGTGTCCGGGTCGGGCCGGTGGCAGAAGATCAGGTCGACGTGGTCGAGGCCGAGGCGCTCGAGCGACGGGTCGATGGCCTCCAGCAGGTACTTCCGGTTGAGGGTGTTGCGGCTGTTGACGCCGTCGACGAGGCCCCAGAAGAACTTGGTGGAGACGACGTAGGACTGCCGGTTCCAGCCCAGCTCCTCGATGGCCTTGCCCATGAGGCGCTCGGACTCGCCGGAGGCGTAGGCCTCGGCGTTGTCGAAGAAGTTGACCCCGCCTTCCCAGGCCGCGGCCATGCAGTCGCGGGCCAGCCCGGAGTCGAGCTGTGCGCCGAAGGACACCCACGAGCCGAACGAGAGCGCACTCACCTTGAGGCCGGAGCGACCCAGCCGCCGGTACGGCATCTGCATCGCGGGGACTCTAGTGCCACCCCGCGTGACGACCGTTCATGGGTCTTGCAGGTGGCAGAAGGTGATCTGCCAGACTGGCCGGCCTATGCGAGCCGTGGTCATCTACGAGAGCCTGACGGGCAACACCGCCCGCGCCGCGCAGCTGATCGGCGCGGCCGCCGCCGACGCCGGTGCGGAGGTCGCGGTGTTCCCCATCGATGCGATCGGGCTCAAGGAACTGGCCGAGGCCGACATCGTCTTCGTCGGGACCTGGGTCGACGGCCTGGTCCTGGTGGGCCACCGGCCGGGCCGGAAGGGCAAGCTGCGCCGGCTGCCCGTCATCGACGGCAAGCGGGCCGCTACCTTCATGACGTACGCGATCCATGCCGGCAAGGCGCTCGACCGCTTCCGTGACGTGGTCGAGGAGCGCGGGGCCACGGTGGTCATGCAGCAGCTGTTCCGCCGTGATCGCCTCGAGGTCGGGGTCGAGGACTTCGTGCACAACGCGCTCGCGGCGGTACCGACCGCCAACAACTGACAGCGCGAGCAGGCGAACGCCGACAGTGGTCGGCAAGACTCTGGGGACGCGGGAACGCGGGAGGACACGACGTGCGGGGACGTGGGGGCAGGAGAGCCATGGCCATGCTGGCGGTGGGCCTCGTCGCGCTCGGCGCGTCGGCCTGCACGCTGCACCGGGGCGGCGGGGGCAGCACCACGCCGCCCAAGGCGATCGGTCGCATCCAGGCGCCGAGCCAGGTGAAGGCGGGCTGCGGCGACGCGGCCCGGAGCGACCCGAAGGACCTCTCGGCCGAGCGGGTCGTCGCCCGCTGCGGCAAGGGCGCGCCCGCGGCCCAGAAGCTGCCGCAGCCGGTCACCCTGCGGGTCGGCATCCGGGGCCGCACCGAGGACCTCGCGCCGGTGCTGCTCGCCGACGCGCTCGGGGAGCTCGCCAAGGAGAACATCACGGTCCAGTTCGTGCCGATCGACGACCCGACCAAGCTGTACGACGCCCTCGGCGCGGGCCAGCTCGACGCCGTGGTCGGCGACCTCGACGCACCGTTCTTCGACCTGGTCGACCAGGGCACGGGCGTGAAGTTCGTACTGGGCGGGGCGGTCGCCCGGGGCGCCAACAACCTCGCCGAGGCCCAGCCCGGCTTCTGGATCCGCAGCGATCAGCTGACCGCTCCCGACCACTTCAAGGACCTGGAGAACGACGAATTCGCCCTCCAGGACGGCATCGTCGACGCGGTCGCCGACCCGATCACCGCCGTGCTCCGCCAGGACGACCTGTCGCTCAACGAGGTCCACATCGTCCAGGCGGACGGCGCCAAGGCGGTGAAGCTGCTGCAGGAGGGCAAGGTCACTGGCGCCTGGCTGCCGGAGCCGGACTGGCGGTCCGTGGTCGGCGACCAGCGGTTCCGGATGATCGCCACGCTGCCGGCCTCCGAATCGATCGGGGGCGTCGTCCTGTCGGCCCGGCTCACCGACCACGACCGCGATCGGGCGGTCGGCCTGGCGTTCGTGCGGGCGATCATCCGCACGATCAACACCGACCTCGCCAACGACTACCAGAAGGACGCCAAGGTCATGAAGGCTCTGGCCACGGCCACCGGCATCGACCGCAAGGAGCTCGCAGCCACGCCGCCGTGGTTGTTCGACTGGGAGCTGCGGGCCTTCACCACCGAGCGGATGCAGACGACGTTCGTCCAGCTCGGCGCGGTGCTGTACGAGGAGGAGATCCCCGAACGGGAGATCGTCGACCGGACCCTGTACCGGGACGTGATCGACGCCGCTCGGGGCTAGCGCCGCTCGCTAGCGGTTCGCCGACCTCGCCCAGCTGAAGGCGTAGCCCGGGTCCTCGCACGCACCGGCGGCCGGGCCGAGCAGCAGCGGGCGGAAGGTGTCGATCATGACGGCCAGCTCGTCCGTGCGCTCCTCGCCGATGCCGGCCTCGACGCTGCCGGGCTGGGGGCCGTGGGTGAAGCCGGCCGGGTGGAGGCTGATCGAGCCCGCCCCGATGCCGGCGCCCTTGCGGCTGGTGAAGTTGCCCTCGCAGTAGTAGAGGACCTCGTCGCAGTCGGTGTTGGCGTGGTTGTACGGCACCGGCACGGCCAGCGGGTGGTAGTCGAGCTTGCGGGGCACGAAGCTGCAGATCACGAAGTTGGGCCCGGCGAAGGTCTGGTGGACCGGGGGCGGTTGGTGGACCCGGCCGGTGATCGGCTCGAAGTCGTAGATCGAGAAGCGGTACGGGTACAGGCAGCCGTCCCAACCGACCACGTCGAAGGGGTGGTGGAGGTAGCGGTAGCTGGTCAGCCCGCCGCGGTGGCGGACGAGCACCTCGGTGCCCTCGCCGTCGCCCTCGCCGTTGCTGCGGGCGTCGTCGTCGACCAGGAACGGCTCGGTGGGGCCGTGGAGGTCGCGCTCGCAGTAGGGGCTGTGCTCGAGGAACTGGCCGCGGGCCGACAGGTAGCGGGACGGCGGTCCGATGTGGCCCTTGGCCTCGACGACCAGGACGTCGAGGGGATCGTCGCCCGTGGGGATCCAGCGGTGGGTGGTCCCTGTGGGGATCACGACGTAGTCGCCCTGGCGGCAGTCGAGGGTGCCGAAGCTCGACTCGAGGCGGAGGGCGCCGTTGCGCAGGTAGATCAGCTCGTCGCCGGTGGCGTTGCGGTACAGGCCGCTGGCCTCGGTGGGGCTGGCGACGGCGATGCGGAGGTCGTCGTTGGCCAGCAGGATCGAGCGCCCGGTGACCAGGTCGTCGCCCCGCGGCAGCTCGCTCGTGCGGAGGTGGCGGGGGAGCAGCGGCCGGTTGGGCTTGGCGTCGACGTCGTCGTCCCCCACCTCCTCGACGCTCAGCAGCGCGGTGGGCGCATGCCGGTGGTACAGGAGCGCCGAGATGGCCGAGAACCCGTCCTCACCCATCAGCTCCTCGGCATAGAGACCGCCGTCCGGCGCCCTGAACTGCGTGTGGCGCTTGCCCGGAACGTCACCAACTCGTCGGTAATACGTCATCAGATCTCCTCCAAACGTGAGGGTAACCTTCGTGCCTTCCTTGGAGGTGAGGCGTGCCGACATCGCTGCTCCCGGTCATCGAGCGGCTGTTCGACGATGCCGGGCTGTTTCCGCCGGCAGCGCATTCCATGGCTGACGCGCTGGTGCTGCACCACCAGTCCCGGACCGGTCCGTACGGGAGCCTGGTGGGCCCGTTCCTGTGCCCGGCGGCACGGTTGGACGAGCTGGACGCGTGCGTCGCCGGCGGTTCGCCGCGGCCGCTCGAGCTGGGGGTGGTCTTCGGCGGGGAGCCGCGGTGGGGCCGGGTCACCATGCGGCCGGGCACGGTCCAGGTCGAGGCGCCGATCGGGGTGGCGCTGCCCAAGGACGCCGAGCGCCTGCTGCGCTACGCCGAGCTGCCGGCCCGGGGTGACGTCGAGCCGGCGGTCGACGTGGTGGCGAGGGCGCAGGCCCGGGTCAAGGTGCGCTGCGGTGGCCTGACCGCCGACGCCGTGCCGTCGTCACATCGGCTGGCCGAGGTGCTCCACGCCTGCGCCCGGCGCCGGCTGCCCCTGAAGGCCACGGCGGGCCTGCACCACCCTTTTCGGGAGACGGCGGCCACGGGCGGGCGGGAGCAGCACGGGTTCCTCAACCTGCTGGCCGCGGCGTCGGCTGCGGTGGCGGGCGACGACGTCGACGGCCTGGTCGAGCTGCTGGACCTGCAGAGCGCCGACGCCGACCGGCTGCTGATGCGGCTCGACCGGACGTCCCGGTCGCTGGTGGCGTCGATCGGCACGTGCTCGATCGACGAGCCGGTCGAGGACCTGAAGGCGTTCGGGCTGCTCACCTGACGGTGGCTGCCGGGACGGGCATGACGGGCATGACGGGCACGACCGACGGCTTTCGGGTATCGATGTCCCGATGCTGACGTCGTGGGTGCCAGGTGCCGACGGGTCCGGCTTCCCGGCCGAGCACCTGCCCTACGGGATGTTCAGCGACGGCGAGGGCGGCATCCGGGTGGGAGTGCGGATCGGCGACCAGGTGCTCGACCTCGCCCGGCTGGTGGGCGACGGGCTGCTGGACGGGCTGGCGGGGGGCCTCGTGGGCCGCCTCTTCGGGCGATCGTCGCTGAACGCGTTCCTGGCCGCCGGGCCGACCATGTGGCACGCGGTGCGCCGGCGGCTGACCGAGCTGGTGTGCGATCCGTCGGCCGAGGCCCGGGTGGCGCCGGCCCTGCAGCCGGTCGGCGGGGTCACGCTGCACCTGCCGTTCATCGTGGCCGACTACGTCGACTTCTACAGCTCGATCGAGCACGCCACGAACCTCGGGCGGCTGTTCCGGCCCGACTCCGACCCGCTGTTGCCCAACTGGCGGCACCTGCCGGTGGGCTACCACGGGCGCGCGGGGACGGTGGTGGTGTCGGGCACGCCTGTCGCCCGGCCGTGCGGCCAGCGACTCGCCGCCGAGGGCGAGGTGGTGTTCGGGCCCAGCGTCCGGCTCGACATCGAGCTCGAGGTGGGCTTCGTGGTGGGGGTGCCAAGCCAGCCGGGGGTGCCGGTGACGGTGACCGACGCCCCGGCGCACGTGTTCGGGGTGGTGCTGGTCAACGACTGGTCTGCCCGGGACATCCAGGCGTGGGAGTACCAGCCGCTGGGGCCGTTCCTGGGCAAGTCGTTCGCGACGTCGATCGGGGCGTGGGTGACGCCGCTCGACGCGCTGGCCGGGTGCCGGGTGCCCGGGCCGGTGCAGTCGCCGTCGCCGTTGCCGCACCTGGCCCGGGGCGAGGCGTGGGGGCTGGACCTGGCGCTGTCGGTGTCATTGCTGCCGGCGGGGTCGTCTTCGCCTCCCGAAATCGTGAGCGCGACGTCGGCCGCGGGCCTCTACTGGACGTTCCCGCAGCAGGTGGCGCACATGACGTCGAACGGCGCGAACCTGCGCACGGGCGACCTGCTGGCCTCGGGCACGGTGTCGGGGCCGGACCGGGGGAGCGAGGGGAGCCTGCTGGAGCTGACCCGGGGCGGCGCGGAGCCGCTGACTGTGGCGGGCGAGTCGCGGACGTTCCTGGAGGACGGTGACGAGGTGACGCTCTCCGGCTCGGCCCATGTGGCCTCCGGCGTGACCCTCACCCTGGCGGAGGTGCGAGGCAGGATCACGCCCCCATGGTGACGCCGCGGAAGTTCCCGAACGATCCGGTGCTGGCGGCGAAGCGGGTCGAGGCCTTCCTCGCGGTTGCCCGGGACGTGGTGGGGCCGCGGCACGTGCTCACCGACGATGCCGACCTCGCCGGGTACACGGTCGACTGGACCCGGCGGTGGACGGGCGCGGCGGGAGGGGCCGTGCGGCCGGGGAGCACCGACGAGGTCGCTGCCCTGATCATGGCCGCCCGGGAGCACGGGGTGGAGCTGGTGCCGCAGGGTGGCAACACCGGGCTGGTCGGCGGGGCGGTGCCCCGGGCGGCCCGGCAGGTGGTGGTCGACCTGCGCCGGCTCGACGACCTCTCGCCGGTCGACACCCTGGCCAGCCAGGTCACTGCGGGCGCGGGCGTGACGCTCGGCCGGCTGCAGGCCCACGTCGAGGCGGCCGGGCTGCGCTTCGGGGTCGACCTGGGCGCCCGTGACTCGGCGACCATCGGCGGGATGGTGGCCACCAACGCCGGCGGCCTCCACGTGGTCCACTACGGGTCGATGCGGGCCCAGGTGGTGGGCGTCGAGGCGGTGCTCGGCACGGGCGAGGTGGTCAGCCGGCTGTCGGGGCTGGTCAAGGACAACACCGGCTACGACTTGGCCCAGCTGCTGTGTGGCAGCGAGGGCACGCTCGGCCTCGTCACCCGGGCGCGGCTGCGGCTGGTGCCGCCGCCGGGCGAGCTCGTGACGGCGTTGCTGGCGCTGGCGACCCTGGACGAGGCCGTGGCGGCGGCCGCGGCGTTGCGGCGCTGGTTGCCTGGGGTCCACGCCCTCGAGGTGATGGACGGGGACAGCATGCGGCTGGTGGCGTCCTCGACAGGGAGCCCGATGCCCGTCGGTGGCGACGTCGACGGCGACGCGGGGGCGTTCCTACTGGTCGAGGTGGCCGGCCCGGCCGACCCCACCGACACGCTGGCCGCCGCGCTCACCGAGCTGGAGGTCGAGGTGCTGGAGGCCGCGGTCGCGACGTCGCGGCCGGACCGGGCCCGGCTGTGGCGGTTCCGGGAGGCTCATCCCGAGGTCGCCGCCACCTTCGGGGTGGTGCACAAGTACGACGTGACCCTGCCGACCGCGGCGCTGGCGGACTTCTGCGTGGAGGCCCGGGCGTCGATCCAGGCCCGCTGGCCGGGCTCCACGACCCTCATCTACGGGCACGTCGGCGACGGGAACGTGCACGTGAACACCGTCGAGGCCGGCGAGGAGGAGCTGGACGACCTGGTGCTGGGGCTGGTGGTGGCGCGGGGTGGGTCGATCAGCGCCGAGCACGGCGTCGGGGTGGCGAAGCTGCGCTGGTTGCCGCGGGACCGGTCAGCTGCTGAGATCGAGGCCATGCGAGCGATCAAGGGGGCGCTCGACCCCGACGACATCCTCAACCCTGGGATCCTGCTCCCATGACCGACGGGATGATGACGATCGGGACGTTCTCGCGGGCGAGCCTGCTGTCGATCAAGGCGCTGCGGGCCTACCACGAGGCGGGCATCCTGGTGCCGGCCGAGGTCGACCCGAGCAGCGGCTACCGGGTGTACCACTCGTCGCAGCTCACCGACGCCGGCGTGGTGCTGCGGCTGCGGTCGCTGGACCTGCCGCTGGCGCAGGTGCGGGAGGTCGTGAACGCCCGGGACCCGTCGGTGACGCGGCGCATCCTGGCGGCCCACGCCGAGGCCATGCGGAACCGGCTCGACGACATCACCCGGATCGTCGACGAGCTGCAGTCCAGCGTGGACCACCCCGAGGCGCACACGCCGGTGCACGTGCGCTCGGAGCCGGGGGGACCGACGCTGGCGGTGCGGGGGCGGGTGAGCGAGGCGACCTTCGAGGCGTTCCTCGACCAGGCCTACTCGGCGCTGGGGGCGGTGGCGGGGCGGCTGGGGGCCGAGCTGGCCGGGCCACCCGGGGGGCTCTACCCGGCGGAGATCGTGGACGACGGGTTCGAGGACGTCGAGGCCTACCTGCCGCT
>Ga0075421_100000597_pt1 | contig 38392 bp, 32 predicted proteins | sample SoiMetdeltSBSDD5_FD_75292 | JGI IMG/M metagenome (GOLD analysis project Ga0075421, IMG submission 75292) | Bulk soil microbial communities from a Populus tree surrounding site in Tennessee, USA - Soil MetaG P. deltoides SBSDD5 | ecosystem: Environmental > Terrestrial > Soil > Tree plantation... | reverse complement strand
TGCCGCGGCACTGTTCTCAACATCCCCAACAAAGCGAACCTCCCCCGCCCGGCCGGCCTCCGCAACCGCCACCGTATTGCGCAACTTGCATGTATCAAATGCTACAAAAGCTTCGCTATCTGCTCCATGACTCGCCCTCCTTGCTTGAGGCTCTGCCCGGCCATCCGGGCAACCCTCGCACTCGCATCGAGGGCGAGTCGCCTCCGCAAGAAAAGGGACATACGGTCTTCGTCGCTGCGCTCCTCGCGATCACGCAAGGCATCACCGTCATTGCGAGCGAAGCGAAGCGATCCAGGCTGCAGTGCCGTTGCTGGATTTGCTTCGTCGCTGTGCAACTCGCCATGACGCAAGAACGGCAGCCCGGCCGCTACTCCTCCGGCTCGGCCAGCAGGCTGGCGTTGCCGCCGGCCGCGGCGGTGTTGATCGTCACCGTCTGCTCGCTCGCAAAGCGGCGCAGATAGTTCGGCCCGCCGGCCTTCGGGCCGGTGCCGGAGAGGCCGGTGCCGCCGAACGGCTGCGTGCCGACCACCGCGCCGATGATGCTGCGGTTGACGTAGACGTTGCCGTGCGGCAGGCGGGCGGCGACGTGCTCGACCGTCGTGTCGATGCGCGAATGGATGCCGAGCGTGAGCCCGTAGCCGTTGGCGGCGATGTCGTCGAGCACGCGGTCGAGCGCTTCGGCCTTCCAGCGCACGACGTGCAGGACCGGGCCGAACACCTCTTCCTTCAGGTCGGCGGTGCAATCGAGCTCGACGATCGTGGGCGGCACGTAGGTGCCCGTTGACGGCAGCGGCCGCGCGCGATCCCAGCGGAAGCGCACGCGGCCCCGACGCTCCATCTCGGCGATCCAGCGGTCGAGCTTCCCCTTTGCCTCCGGGTCGATGACGGGGCCGACTTGGGTCGCAGGATCGCGCGGGTCGCCGAGGGAAAGCTCGCGCGCGGCGCCTTCGATCATCGCGATCATCCGGTCGGCGACGTCGTCCTGCACGCACAGCAGGCGGAGCGCCGAGCAGCGCTGGCCGGCGGAGCGGAACGCCGACGTGATCACGTCGTCGGTCACCTGCTCGGGCAGGGCGGTGGCGTCGACGATCATGGCGTTGATGCCGCCGGTCTCGGCGATCAGCGGGACGATCGGCGCATCCTTGGCGGCGAGCGCGCGGTTGATTGCCCAGCCGACCTCGGTCGAGCCGGTGAAGGCGACGCCCGCGACGCGCGGATCGCGGACGAGCGCCGCGCCGACGTCGCCGGCGCCGGGCACGAGGTTGAGCGCCGGCGGCGGAATGCCGGCGGCGTGCAGCAGGCGAACGGCCGCGGCTGCGATCAGCGGCGTCTGCTCGGCCGGCTTGGCGACCACCGTATTGCCGGCGGCGAGCGCCGCCGCCACCTGCCCGAGGAAGATCGCGAGCGGGAAATTCCACGGCGAGATGCACACGAACGCGCCGCGGCCGCGATAGTGCAACTCGTTCGATTCCCCGGTCGGCCCGGGCAGCCGCCCGGGCGCGAGCGCGCGGCGGGCTTCGGCCGCGTAGTAACGGCAGAAGTCGACCGCCTCGCGCACCTCGGCGACCGCGTCGTCAAGCGTCTTGCCGCCCTCGCGCGCGAGCAGCGCGATGAGCCGTCCGCGATTTTGCTCCAGCATGTCGGCGGCGCGCTCGAGCGCGGCGGCGCGGCGCTCGAGCGGGGTGGCGGCCCAAGCCCGAAAGCCCTCCGCCGCCGCCCGCATGGCGTTTGCCGCGGTCGTCGCGTCAGCTTCCACGACCTCGCCGACTGCTGCGCCGTCAACGGGCGAAACGACCGGACGACGGGTGCCCGACAGCGTGTTCCCCCTAACCAAGGGTGCGGCGTGCGCAGGCTCGGCGCCCGCCTGGGTTTGCGCCAGCAGCTCGTCCAGCGCCGCGCGCTCGCCGAACTCGATCCCGGCGGAATTCCGCCGCGTGGGCGCGTACAGATCCGGCGGGCGCGGAATGTGCGGATGGCGGGCATGGGCCGCATCCGCGATCCAGGACTGCGGACGGCGCAGGATCGCATCGATCGGCACGGCCGGATCGGCGGCGATCGAGACGAACGAGGAGTTGGCGCCGTTCTCCAGTAGCCGGCGCACCAGGTAGGCGAGCAGGTCGCGATGGCTGCCGACCGGGGCGTAGACGCGGCAGGCGACGTCAGGCATGTCGGCCAGCAGCGCCTCGTAGAGCGCCTCCCCCATCCCGTACAGGCGTTGGAACTCGTAGCCGCGGCCGCCGCCGGCCTCCTCGACCACGGCCGCGACGGTGAGGGCGTTGTGGGTCGCGAATTGCGGAAAGATCCGCGGCCGCGCGGCCACGAGCCGCCGCATGCATTCCATGTAGCAGAGATCGGTCATCGCTTTGCGGGTGAACACCGGATAGTCGGCGAGCCCCCGCTCCTGTGCGCGCTTGACCTCGGTGTCCCAGTAGGCGCCCTTGACGAGGCGCACCATCAGGCGGCGGTCGAGGGCTTCGGCCGCCGCCACGATCCAATCGATCAGCTGCGAGGCGCGCTTCTGGTAGGCCTGGACCGCCAAGCCGAAACCGTCCCAGCCGGCGAGCGAAGGATCCGCCAGCACCGCCGTGATCACCTCGAGCGACAATTCCAGCCGGTCGGCTTCCTCGGCATCGATGGTGAAATTCAGGTCATGGGTCTTGGCCTGACGCGCAAGCTCGAGCAGCCGCGGCGTGAGCTCGGCCAGCACGCGTTCGCGCGACACCGCCTCGTAGCGCGGATGCAGCGCCGAAAGCTTGACCGAGATGCCCGGCCGTGCCGGTAGCGCATCGTTGCCGGCCGCCGCGCCGATCGCATCGATCGCAGCCGCATACGAGTCGAAATAGCGCGCCGCGTCTTCCGCGGTGCGCGCGCCTTCGCCCAGCATGTCGAACGAGTAGCGGAACTCGCGCTGTCCGCCGGCACGCGCGAGCGCCTCCGCGATCGTCTGGCCCATGACGAAATGCGCGCCGAGAAGCCGCATCGCCTGCCGCGTCGCGGCGCGCACGGCCGGACGGCCGAGGCGCTTCGCCAGCTCTTCCAGGATGGTTTCCGGCGTCTCGCCAGGCTGCACGATGCGGGCGGTGATGCCGAGCGCCCAGGCCGACGCGGATACCAGCAACGCACCCGATTTGGTCTCATGATGCGACCAGTCGGCGGCGGCGAGCTTGTCCTCGATCAGCCGGTCGGCGGTCGCCGCATCCGGCACGCGCAGCAGCGCTTCCGCCAGCACCATGAGGGCGAGGCCCTCCCTGGTCGAAAGCGAGTACTCGCGCAGAAAATCCTCGATGCCGCCGAGCGGCCCGGCGCCGGCGCGGATCGCGCGGATCAGGGTCGTGGCGCGCGCATCGATGCGGCGCTCGGCATCGGCGCCGCGCGCCGCCGCGCGCAGGAAGCGGTTGGCGATGTCCTCGTCCGGTGGAGCGTACGGCGCGATGAACGGCTGTACACGCGGCAAGGCTAATGCTGCGGCATGCTGCCGCGATTCGCGTCCAAGACGGCGCGAATCCGTATCCCGCCTTGCTCTTTCGTCCGGCATGCTCTTTGTTAGGTCGAATACCGTCGACTGCGGCCTCGGGGGCGACGAGAATCGGCGCGCGGCGGCCAAAAAGGGTAACCCGTATGGGCGTTCGCGTCACCCGCCCCGGCGGCCTCATGGCCGTTCTTGCGACCGCCGCGCTGACGGCGGCAATGGCCGCTCCGGCTTGCGCAGAGACGGCGGTGAAGTTCACGCTCGATGGTCGCGTCGAAGGGCCGGCGACCCCGTTCCTGCTCGCGCTCGATCTCGGATATTTCAAGGCCGAGGATCTCGATGTGACGATCGAGCCGGCGGGCAATCCGGCCGAGGCGATCACGCGCGTCGCGAACGGCGGATATGATTTCGGCGTTGCCGACATCAACGCCCTGATCCGTTGGCGCGACCAGAACCCGTCGGTCCCGCTCAAGGCGGTGTTCATCGTGCAGAACCGGCCGGCCTACGCGATCGTGACGCGCAAGAGCCGCGGCGTCGACGACCCGAAGGAACTCGAGGGCAAAAAGCTCGGCGCGCCTGCCGCCGACCCGGCATCGGCGCAATGGCCGGTGTTCGCCAAGGTCAACGGCATCGACGCCGGCAAGGTGACGGTGCTCAATGTCGGCATTCCGGTACGCGAGCCGATGCTGGCGGCCGGCGAGGTCGACGCCATCACCGGCCCGTCCTACGGCCCGTCGATCAACCTGCGCCAAAAGAGCGTGCCGGCCGAGGACATCGTGGTCATGCTGATGGCCGACTACGGCCTCGACCTTTACGGCAGCGCGATTATCGTCAATCCGAAGTTCGCGGCCGAGAAGCCGGAGGCCGTGAAGGGGTTCCTGCGTGCCTACGTCAAGGCCGTCAAGGAGACCGCCAAGGACCCGGTCAACGCCGTGCTCTCGGTGATTCAGCGCAACGGCGGCGCCACCCGCGATATCGAGCTCGAGCGGCTGCTGATCGCGCTCAAGGTTCACATGCTGACCCCCGAGGTGAAGGCGAACGGCCTCGGCGAGATCGACGCCGCCCGCTTCGAGCGCGCGATCGAGCAGCTCGCCCTCGGCTATGCGTTCAAGAACAAGCCGAAGCCCGCCGACATCTTTGATGATTCGTTCCTGCCGCCGGAGGAAGAGCGGAAGGTGGAGTAGTCGAGCACAACTGCCGCCGTCAGCCGGTCAGCTTTTACTCGCCTTCCCGACCGTCATTACGAGTTGCGCCCCGGCCGGACACCGCCGTTCTGGATTGCTTCGCCTTCGGCTCGCAATGACAGCACGCTCACCGCTGGCACACCGGGCAATAGAACGTCGAGCGGCCGGTCTGCACGATGCGCCGGATGGTGCCGCGGCAGCCCGGCGTCGGGCAGCGCTTGCCTTCGCGGTCGTAGACGCGGAAATCGTGCTGGAAATCGCCGAGCTCGCCGTCGGTGCGACGATGGTCGCGCAGCGACGAGCCGCCGGCCCTGATCGCGTCCTGCAGCACCGCCTTGATGGCATCGACCAGCGCGTGCGCGCGCGGCGTTGGGGCTTTGGCACGCGCGGCGAGCGTCGCCGCGCGGCGCTTCGGCGACAACCGCGCCCGATGCAGCGCCTCGCAGACGTAGATGTTGCCGAGGCCCGCCACCACCCGCTGGTCGCTGAGCGCCGCCTTGAGACTGGTCTTCTTGCCGGCGCAGGCCGCCGCCAGCAGCGCGGCGCTGAATTCGTTGCCGAGCGGCTCGGGGCCGAGCGCCCTCACCAGCGGATGGCGGGCGAGCTCGGCGCGCGGCACGAGCTGCATGAATCCGAACCGGCGCGGATCGTTGAAGGTGATCTTGGCGCCGGACGACATGTGGAACACCACATGGTCGTGCGCGCGGTCGTCCGAGCGCTCGTGGTGGAAGGCGCCGGGCGTGCGCTCGCCGTCGGGGCGGCTCACGCGGAACGAGCCGGACATCCCAAGATGCATGATCAGGACGTCGCCGGAAGAGAGATCGGCAAGCAGGTATTTGGCCCGGCGCCCGAGCCCGGTCACGGTTTCGCCGGTCAGGTGCTTGGCGAAATCCTTCGGGAACGGCCAGCGCAGGTCGGGGCGACGCGCCTCCACCTTGAGGAAGCGCGCGCCCTCCATCGCGGGCTGCAGGCCGCGCCGCACGGTTTCGACCTCGGGCAATTCGGGCATGTGTATGCGGTAACCTTGCGCCACGACGGATCGGGCGTGTCATAGCGCCCGAGCGGGCGCCGCGCTATGGTCCCGGCGCATGGCAGTGGGTCAGTTTGTTTCTCGCCATCCTTTGAGACGCCGCGCGTTCCGCGCGGCTCCTTCAGGATGAGGGCCGCAGACATTGCGAGCTTACCCTGAGGGGCGAGTGCGTCGGTCTCGGGAGCAGCCCGAGATCGACGGACGAGCGTCTCGAAGCGAGAGGTAGCGGTTGATCCATTCAGACCTGCGCGTAGGAGTTGACGAGTCGATGCCCCGCCCCGGCGATCCGCCTGCCACGCATTTCGGCTTCCGCGACGTGCCGCTCGGCGACAAGCAGGCGCTGGTCGACGAGGTGTTCCACAAGGTCGCGCGCCGCTACGACCTGATGAACGACCTGATGTCGGGCGGTCTGCACCGGGCCTGGAAGGACGCGCTCGTCGTCGCCGTCGATCCGCCGCGCAGCGAGCGGGCGTTCGCGCTCACCGATGTGGCCGGCGGCACCGGCGACGTCGCGTTCCGTGTGGTCGCGGCCGGTGGCGCGGGGACACGCGCGACCGTCGTCGACATCAATGCCGAGATGCTCGAGGTCGGGCGCGAGCGCGCGATCGAGCGCGGGCTCGACGACGCGGTCGCCTTCCTCGAGGGCAATGCCGAGGATCTGCCGATCCCCGACCGGTCCCAGGACGCGGTCGCGATCGCGTTCGGCATCCGCAACGTGCCGCGGATCGAGCGCGCGCTCGGCGAGGCCTATCGGGTGCTCAAGCCGGGCGGACGTTTCGCCTGCCTCGAATTCTCGACCCCCGACGTGCCCGGCCTCGACGCGCTCTACGAGCTTTACTCGTTCAACGTCATCCCGATGCTCGGGCGCGTGGTCGCAGGCGATGCCGAGCCGTATCGCTACCTGGTCGAATCGATCCGCCGCTTTCCCAAGCCGCAGGCGTTTGCCGACCTGATGCGCCGCGCCGGCTTCCGGCGCGTATCTTGGTCGGCGATGACCGGCGGCATCGTGGCATTGCACTCCGGCTGGCGCCTCTAGCTGTCGTCCCGTGGCCGCGTTCGTGATCTCCGCCTTTGCCCACCTCCCTCGCCTCGGCCGCGCCGGTTTCGTGTTCGCCCGCGAGGGTGTGCTCGGCCTGGTCGATGCCGGCCCCCTGCCGGCCGGCGCGCGCGCGGCGCTGCGGCTCGCGCGGTTGATCGAGCGGCCGACCGGAAACGGCGCCGCGGTGCGGCTGGCGGCCGCGCTCACCCGGCTCGGGCCGACCTATGTCAAGCTCGGCCAGTTCCTGGCGACGCGCCCCGATATCGTCGGCACGGTGCTCGCGCGCGACCTCGAGACGCTGCAGGACAAGATGGCGCCGTTCCCGCAGGCCGAGGCCGAGGCCGCGGTGGCGCGGGCCCTGGGACGGCCGCTGTCCGCGAGCTTTTCGTCGTTCGGTCCGGCGGTCGCGGCCGCGTCGATCGCGCAGGTGCACCGCGCCGAGATCATGACGCCGGAGGGCGCGCGGCCGGTCGCCGTCAAGGTGCTGCGCCCGGGCATCGCGCACCGCTTCCGGGCCGACCTCGACGCCTTCCATTTCGCCGCCCGCAACGCCGAGCGGCAATCGCCGGAGGCGGAGCGGCTCCGCCTCACCGAAGTGGTCGACACGCTGGCGCGCTCGGTCGCGATCGAGATGGATTTCCGCCTGGAGGCGGCGGCGCTCTCGGAGATGGCCGAGAATACCCGCGATGATCCCGATTTTCGGGTGCCGCACGTGGACTGGGACCGCACCGCCCGCGACGTGCTGACGCTGGAATGGATCGACGCCACCGCGCTCTCCGACCGCGCCGCGCTGCAGGCGAAAGGCTTCGATCTCGAGCATCTGGGCCGCGCGGTGATGCAGACGTTCCTGCGCCACGCCCTGCGCGACGGCTTCTTCCATGCCGACATGCATCCCGGCAACCTGTTCGTCGACGACGGCGGGCGGCTGGTCGCGGTCGACTTCGGCATCATGGGCCGGCTCGGCCCGAAGGAGCGCCGGTTCCTGGCGGAGATTCTCTACGGCTTCATCACCCGCAACTATCGCCGCACCGCCGAGGTGCATTTCGAAGCCGGCTACGTGCCGCCGCACCATTCGGTCGAAAGCTTCGCGCAGGCGATCCGCGCGATCGGCGAGCCGATCCACAGCCGTAGCGCCGAAGACATCTCGATGGCGAAGCTTCTGACCCTGCTGTTCGAGATCACCGGCCTGTTCGACATGCGCACGCGGCCCGAGCTGCTGCTGCTGCAGAAGACCATGGTGGTGGTCGAGGGCGTCGCGCGTTCGCTCGACCCCAAGCTCGACATGTGGAAGACCGCCGAGCCGGTCGTGCGCGAATGGGTCGAGCGCCACCTCGGCCCGGCCGGACGGCTGGAAGGCGCCGCCGACGGCGCCTCTGAGGTCGGCCGCTTCATCGGCAGCGTGCCGGCGCTGCTGACCCGCGCCGCCACCCTGGTCGATCAGCTCGATTTCATCACCCGCAATGGCCTGGTGCTGGCGCCCGAGACGGTGCGGGCCATCGGCGCCGCCGAGGCGCGGCGCAACCGCTGGATGACGATCGCGCTGTGGGTGATCGCCGGGCTGGTGGCCATCCTGATCTGGCAGATGGTCTGACGGTACACGCTCCGCATCGCGAGCCAATGATTGCATTGCCATCAATGCAATCATTGGCTAGATTGGAACCATGGGATCGCTGACGGTCCGGAACATCAGCGAGGACGTGAAGAAGCGCCTCCGACTCCGCGCGGCCGCCAACGGCCGCTCGATGGAGGAGGAAGTCCGCGTCCTGCTCGCCGAGGGCGCCGGTGCGCCGACGATGGCAAAGCCTCTGGCGGCGACGTCCCCGGGACCCGGGCACGTCGACGCGGGGGCGGCGCGCATTCTTCTCATCATCTCCGGCGGGATCGCCGTCTACAAGTCGCTCGACCTCGTCCGCCGGCTGCGCGAGCGCGGCGTTGCGGTCCGGGTCGTGATGACGCGCGCCGCGCAGGAATTCGTCACGCCGATGTCGGTCGGCGCGATCGCCGGCGAGCGGGCGTTCACCGACCTGTTCGACCAGGCGAGCGAGTTCGATGTCGGTCACATCCGCCTGGCGCGCGATACCGACCTGGTGGTGGTCGCGCCCGCCACCGCCGACCTGATGGCGAAGGTCGCCAACGGCCATGCCGACGATCTTGCCAGCGCCGTGCTGCTCGCCACCGACAAGCCCGTGCTGATGGCGCCGGCGATGAATCCGCGCATGTGGGCGCACCCCGCGACCCGCCGCAACCGCGCGGTCCTTGCGGCCGACGGCGTCGCCTTTGTCGGACCGGGCGAAGGCGAGATGGCCGAAAGCGGCGAGCGCGGGGTCGGCCGCATGGCGGAGCCGCTCGAGATCGCCGCCGCGGTGCAAACGGCCCTGGCGCGCGGCGCCGCGCGGCCGCTGCACGGCCGGCGCGTGCTGGTGACCTCCGGGCCAACGCGCGAGCCGATCGATCCGGTGCGCTACATCGCCAACCGCTCGTCCGGCAAGCAGGGCCATGCGATCGCGGCCGCAGCCGCCGCGGCGGGCGCCGACGTCGTCATGGTGTCCGGGCCGGTCGCCGCGCCCGATCCGAGCGGAGTGACCACCGTCAAGGTCGAGAGCGCGCGCGACATGCTGGCGGCGGTCGAGCAGGCGCTGCCGGCCGACGTCGCCGTGTTTGCGGCCGCAGTCGCCGACTGGCGAGTCGGTATGGTCGGGGCTGGCAAGATCAAGAAGGACGGCGGCAAGCCGCCGACGCTGTCGCTGGTGGAGAATCCCGATATCCTGGCGACGGTCGCACTCCGCAACGTCGACCGGCCGCGGCTGGTGGTGGGCTTCGCGGCGGAGACCGAGCGCGTCATCGAGCACGCCAGGCAGAAGCTCGCTCGCAAGGGATGCGACTGGATCGTCGCCAACGACGTCTCGCCGGCGTCCGGCGTCATGGGCGGCGACCACAACACCGTTCACCTGGTCACCGCCGACGGCGTCGAGTCATGGCCGACCCAGTCGAAGGACGCGGTGGCGCGAAACCTGGTCGCTCGCATCGCCGCGGCGCTGGGAGCGGGACCGTGAGCGCGCTCGATGTGCAGGTGACGCGGCTGCCACATGGCGCCGATCTTCCCCTGCCCGCCTATCAGAGCGCCCATGCGGCCGGGCTCGACCTGCATGCCGCCGTTCCGGCCGCAATCCCGATCGTGATTGCGCCGGGCGGCTGGGCGGCGATTCCGACCGGCATCGCGCTGGCGCTGCCGCCCGGCCACGAGGGCCAGGTGCGGCCGCGCTCGGGGCTCGCCGCCCGCCATGGCGTGACCGTGCTCAACGCCCCCGGCACGGTCGATGCCGACTACCGTGGCGAGGTTTTGGTGCTGCTGATCAATCACGGCGCGACACCGTTCATGGTCGAGCGCGGCGTGCGCATCGCCCAGCTCGTGGTCGCGCCGGTCGCGACCGCGCGCCTCACCGAGACGGCCGCGCTTGCGGCCACCGCCCGCGGCGACGGCGGCTTCGGCTCGACCGACGGAGAAGGCACCACGCCTTGACGGTGGCGACTGCGCCCAAAGGCAGGCGACGCGCGGCATCAAGCGCGCAATCGCTCAAGCCAATCCAAGTCCCGCCAGCCCCTGCCGGTAGCGCCGGCTGCCGACGACGATCTCGCCGCTGTCGAGCTCGACTTCGAAGCTCCCCGATGCCCGCGCGGTGACCCGCTTGATCCGCCGCGTGTTGACGAGCCGTGTGCGATGCACCCGCACCAGACCGAGCGGGACCAGCCGCGCCTCCTCGCCCGCGAGCGTGGCGCGGATCAGGTGCCGCTTGCCGCTCGCCAGGCAGTATTCGACGTAGTTGCCGGCGGACGCGACCCAGACAATCTCGCTCGGATCGATGCGTACGCTGGTCGTGCCGTCGCGCAGCCACAGCTCGCCAGGCGGCTGCGTGGCGATCGCCCGCACAGGCCGGCCGGCATCCTCCGCGTAGCCCGCCTGCCGACGCTCGGCGAGCCAAAACACACTGGCGATCAGGAGATAGGCTACGGCGTCCTTGCGCGCCTCATAGAGTAGGTTCGAGGCGGAGAAATCGAAAAGGTACGGTCCGGCGCCGACGAGGGCGTAGACAAGCTTGCGCAGCGCCACCATGGCGAGGACGTGCACGCCCGAGAACGCCAGCGCGAACGCGGCGTGAATCGGCAGCAGCGCGATCGGGTGCAGCGGCCACCGCAAGGACTTCCGCACGGCGTAGTGGATCGCCGGGAGGAGCGCCAGGATGGCGATGGCGCTCGAGAGCTCCCACACCCATGGCGTCCACGACGGAAGGGGCGCGGCGCCATGGCGCGCCAGGTCGGCCGGGATCGAGGCGGCGTTGACCGCGCAAGTCGCCGCAACGCCGACCGCGACCGCGGCGTAGACCATCCAGAGCTTGATCGGCCCTGAATCGCGGCTCGCCTGCGGTGCAGCCGTGTCGCTGGTCCCTGCCGCGATGCCGTTCGTCCCGGGGCCGGCGCGTTGCTCCCGAGACGGCGCAGCGTCGTCCCGCGCCATCTCGACGGAGCGGGCCGCAGGGGTTTTTGTGGCGTCGTTTCTCGTCAGCATCGCTTGAAGGTCGCCACAATGATGAACTTTCCCGCGGACGGGCGCCGCCTCGATCTCGACTGGATCCGCATCGCCGCTTTCGGGCTCCTCATCCTTTACCACGTCGGCATGCTGTACGTGCCGTGGAACTTTCATGTGAAGAGCGCGCATCGCCTGGCCGAGATCGAGCCGCTGATGCTGGCGCTCAACCCGTGGCGACTGGCCCTGCTGTTCCTGGTATCCGGCGCCGCCAGCCGGTTCATGCTGGCGAAATGGCAACCCGGCGCATTCGCCCAAGCGCGCTCGGCGCGGCTGTTGCTGCCGCTCGCATTTGGGATGCTCGTGATCGTGCCGCCGCAGTCCTACCTCGAAGTGGTGTTGAAATACGGCTACTCCGGGACGTTCACGGAGTTCTACCGGCAGCACTACCTTGCCTTCCACGCATTCGACCCTGGAAACGGCGAGCGCACGGGTCTCCTGCTGCCGACCTGGAACCATCTGTGGTTCGTCGTCTACCTCTGGGTCTACACCCTGATCGTCGCCGCGGCCGCGCTCTCCCCCGGCACCATTGCGCGGGCCGAGCGGGGGCTCGAAGTCATCCTGTCCGGAGCGCGGCTGCTCGTCATCCCGGCGCTGATCCTCGCCGCCTTCCGCCTGTTGCTGTTTCCGCGGTTTCCGTCGACCCATGCGTTGCTCGACGATTGGTACGACCACGCGCTCTATGGCGCCGTGTTCGCGTTCGGCTTCCTGGCGGCGCGCTCGCAACGCATCTGGACCGATGTCGTGCGGCTGCGATGGCCGGCCCTCGTCGTCGGGCTCACCGCCTATGGCATCATGCTCGTCGTCCGCGGCTTGCCTGCCTCCGATGCGATCCGCCTCGCGCAGCGCTTGCTCTACGGGTTCGATCAATGGTGCCTGATCGTCGCGATCCTCGGCTTCGGGCACTGCTGGCTGGGCGGCAAGGATGGACCGGTCCGGCGCTATCTCACCGACGCGGTGTTTCCCTATTACATCGTCCACCAGACCGTGATCATCATGCTGGCCTATTGGCTCAAGCCGTCGGGATTGCCGGCATGGCTCGAGGCCTCGGCGATCATCGCCGGCACCGCGGTCGGCTGCGCGCTGACCTTCGAGGTGGTACGGCGCGTCGGCTGGCTGCGTCCGCTGTTCGGCCTGCGCTCGTCATGGCGCAAAGCGCCGCAGCGAAGCGGCGTCGACGCGGCGCGGCCGTCCGGATTGCTTCGCCGTCGGCTCGCATTGACCGGCAGATGCAAGATCTGACCCATCCACGCTTACCCCGGCGGGAGCATTTGACCTGAAATGAGGTTTCACGTAGCCCACGCGCCGGGATGCTGCGAGAGCCTCAGAACATGTCCGCCCCGGCCGGAAAAAACGAACCTGCGCAAGGGGATGCCGCGGCCGGCGACAAGCGCGCGCCGAAGCCGGTCAACATCGCGCTCGGGGTCGAGCGGATCGGCCTTGTTCCGTTGCGGTTTCCGCTGCTGGCGGCGCTGGTCGTCGTGCTGCTGGCGATCGTGGCGGCGTTCGGGGTCGCGCGCCTGAAGGTCGACGATTCGCTCAGCCAGCTGTTCCGCTCCGACACCCCCGAATTCAAGCAGTACGAGGAAGTGACGCGCCGCTTTCCGTCGAGCGAATTCGACGTGCTCATGGTGCTCGAAGGCAAGTCGCTGCTCGCGCGCGACTCGCTGATGCGCATGCGCGACCTCGTCACCGACGTCCAGCTCATCGACGGCGTGCGCGGCGTGATCTCGCTGTTCTCGGCGCGGCAGCCGCCGGAAGGCGACCGCCTGCCGGCGGCGCTGTTTCCCGAGGAGCTGCCGCAGGGGCCCGAATACGACAAGCTGATCGAGCGCGTGAAGACCAACGAGATCCTGCGCGGCAAGCTGCTGTCGGAGGACGGCGAGCTGGCGCTGGTCGTGCTGGCGCTCGATCCGGCGGTGGTGGAGAGCCGCGGCCTCAACGAGACGGTCGGCGAGATCCGCAAGCTGATGGCGGAAGCGTTCGACGGCACCGAGGTGCGCGCGCAGCTCTCGGGCGTGCCGGTGATGCAGCTCGAGATCCGCAACGCGGTCGAGCGCGACCGGCTGGTCTACAACGCCATCGGCTTCATCGCCGGCTGCGCGATCGCCATCCTGTTCTTCCGCCGCGTGTCGTTCATGATCATCGCGGCGGCGCCGCCGCTGCTCGCGATCCTGCTGTCGCTCGGCGCCCTCGGCTGGCTCGATTTCCGCCTCAACATGTTCCTCAACGTGATGACGCCGCTGATCATGGTGATCAGCTTCGCGGATTCGATGCAGCTCACGTTTGCGGCGCGCGACCGGCTGATCGCCGGCGAAAACAAGTACCAGGCGTTTCGCAATGCGGTGCTGGTGGTCGGGCCGGCCTGCGTGCTCACCCATGGCACCGCCGGCCTGTCGTTCGCCGCCTTGCAGTTCTCCAGTTCCGACCTGATCCGCACCTTCGGCGAAGCCGGCCTGCTCGCGACCGTCATCGCGCTCATCGCGGTGCTGGCGCTGGTGCCGGTGCTGGGCGTGCTGCTGGTGCGCCGTGAAGAGGTGTTCGCCGAGAAGGTCAGGCGCGGCGACATGGGCGTGAATGCGCTGCGCCGGTTCTGCGCCTGGATCGCGGTGCGCATGGTGAGCCACCCCGGCCTCTACAGCCTCATCAGCCTGGTCGTGGTCGGCGGTCTGGCGTTGATCTACGCCAATCTCGAGCCGCGCTATCGCCTCGCCGACCAGGTCCCGGACAAGCAGCAGGCCGTCGAGGCGAGCGGCCGCCTCGACGCCAAGCTCACCGGCGCCAATCCGATCGACGTCCTGATCGAGTTCCCGAAAGGCGCCTCGCTCTACGCGCCCGAGACGCTCGCAACCATCGCCGACGTGCACGCGATCGTGGAGAAGCAGGCGGGCGTGGGCAATGTCTGGTCGCTGCACACGTTGCGGCGCTGGCTCGCCGAGAAGGCCGGCAAGCCCGACGTGGCCACGCTCAAGGAGTACGTCGACATCCTGCCCGAGCACCTGACCCGGCGCTTCATCTCTGCCGAGCAGGACGCCGTGGTCGTCAGCGGCCGCATTCCGGACGTCGACGCCAGTCAGCTATTGCCCGTGATCCACGCGCTCGAAAAGGCGATGGACGCCGCGCGCGCCAAGCACCCGGGCTATCGCATATCGGTGACCGGCCTCTCGGCGATCGCGGCGCGCAACAGCGCCGACATGATCGGCAAGCTCAACCTCGCGCTCACCGCCGAGTTCATCCTGGTCGCCGCCTTCATCGGCCTGGCATTCCGTTCCTTCGTGGTGATGCTGGTGAGCATCCTGCCGGGCATCTTTCCGGTGGTCGTGTCGGGCACCCTGCTGTGGGCGATGGGACAGGGCCTGCAGTTTGCCAGCGTGGTCGCGCTCACGGTGTCGTTCGGGCTCGGCTTGAGCGCGACGATCCACTTCCTCAACCGGCTGCGGCTCGAGTCGAATCCCGCGCAAGACCCTGCGGTCGCGGTCGAACGCGCGACCGTGCTGGTCGGTCCGGCGTTGATCCTGACCTCGGTCGTGCTGGCATGCGGGCTCGCCGTGACGGTGTTCTCGGACCTGCCCTCGCTGCGGCTGTTCGGCTGGCTGTCGGCGTTCTCGATGATCGCCGCGCTCGTCGCCGATCTTTTGATCCTGCGCCCGACCGCGATGTACCTGTTCTCGCTGGCGCGGCGCCGGCGACAAACGTAGAGGGGCATTTGACTCTTGCTCACGGCGCTGAGTTGAGAAATCGTGCGCCAGCGCAAAGGTAGAGGTCATGGCGGAGGAGCGGACGATTGACGCGGCTGCGCCGACCGGTGCGCAGAGCATCGAGCGCGCGTTCAGCGTATTGCGGGTGGTCGCCGCGCACCGGGACAAGGGCGCGCGGCTGACCGATATCGTCGCCGCAATAGGCGTTTCGAAACCGACCGTGCGACGCATCCTCGCCGCGATGATGCGGGAACGGGCGATCGAGCAGGATCCCGTTTCGCGGCTCTATTTCCTCGGCCAGGAGATGTACGTTTTCGGAACGGTCGCCGCCGACCGGTACGGCATCCACAAGATCGCCGTTCCTTCCTTGGTGCGTCTGGCGCAGATTTCCGAAGACACCGTCTTCCTGTCGGTCCCGATCGGCGCCGAGTCGGTTTGCCTGCACTGCGAGGAAGGCGCGTTCCCGATCCGCAGCCATGCACTCTCGGTCGGCCGGCGCCATCCGCTTGGCGTCGGCGCCGGCAGCCTGGCGCTGCTGTCGGCGATGCCTGATCACGAAGTCGACCGGATCATCGCCACCAATGCGAAAGTCTGCGCCGACAAGTACGCGATCTTCACCCCGAAATTGCTGCGCGAGCTGGTCGGGCGGACGCGGCAGATCGGCTACGCGCTGATCGAGGCGCTGGTCGTGCCGGGCTCGTACGGCATTGGTGTCGCGGTGCCGGACGACCGCGGTCGCCCGCTGGCGGCTTTAAGCATTGCCGCAATCGCCAGCCGAATGACACCTGAACGTCGGCAAGAGCTGGTGGCAGCGATGTACGCGGAACGGGACCGCCTTCGCGGCGCCATAGCGCGCGCGCAAAGCCTCGAGCGCCACGAGCCCGAGCGGCGAATGGTCAAAGGATCCGCCAGGGCCTTGGGCGCCAATCGGGCGAAGGCCGTCGGACAGGGCGTTCGCCGCGCATAGGGACGGGTGCGCCGACCGCTCGCGTCATCCGGCAATTCGCGCGCTCACTCCGCCATCAACCGCAAGGCAGACCCCGGTTATGTACTGCGCGTCATCCGAGGCGAGGAAGACGGCGGCCTTGGCGATGTCCCAGGCCGTCCCCATGCGCCCCATCGGCGTGAGTTTGTTGCGCTCGCGGATCATCTCCTCGCTGCTCGCGTACTGGCCCGCGATCTGGCTATGGATCAATGGCGTGTCGACAAAGCCGGGCATGATGGCGTTGGCACGAATCCCTTGCGCCGCGTATTGCAGAGCGATCGCCACGGTCGCCTGGTTCACGCCGGCCTTGGCGGCGTAGTAGGCGAAGTACGGATATCCCGTGTACCGGATCGCCGCCAGGGATGAGACGTTGACGATTGCGCCGCTCACCTGTCGGCTCATGATCGGCAGCACATGCTTGCAGGTCAGATAGACGCTGGTGAGATTGACGTCGATCGCCTTGCGCCAAGCTTCCTCCGTCAGCTCAACCGGCCCGCCCATGCTGGCGACGCCCACATTGTTGTGGAGCACATCGATGCGACCAAACTCGGCGATTGCCGCATCGACAGCACGTTCGACGCTTGCGGAGTTCGTCACGTCGGCGGCGAGCGTCAAGCATGTCCCGCCTTCGCCTTTGATGATCTGACCGGTCTCCTCCGCCGCTGCGAGCTTGAGGTCCACCGCGACGACGCGCGCTCCCTCGCGCGCAAACTCAACCGCTGCCGCCTTTCCGTTGCCCCAACCAGGGCCGGAAGATCCGGCGCCGAACACGAGCGCGACCTTATCCTGCAAGCGCTTGGTCATGCCGACCATCCCTCCCTCCCGCGACAGCGACAGCCCGAACATATTCCACTATATGGACCACTGCGAAAGTATAGTCGGTATGTTTCCTTATGCCGGCACATAATGATTGACAATCTACGCTTAATCATATTTGTATCCGCGCGGCTCCAATAACAACAAGAGGTCCGCTTACTGGACCCTTTAGGTCCACATAATGGACCCCGCGAAGGATGCAAACACGGCGTCCGCGGAACCCCGATCCGGGAGGTTTACATGATCCTATCTCGTCGTCGCCTGCTCGCCGCCGGCTCAACCGCCGTCGTCGGCGGGGTCGTGGGCGCTCCCTTCATCGCGCGTGCGCAGCAGGCCCAGTTCACCTACAAGTACGCGAACAACCTGCCCGAGACGCATCCGATGAACGTGCGGGCTCGGGAGATGGCCGCCGCCATCAAGACCGAGACCAACGGGAGCTTCGATCTCCAGATCTTCCCTTCGAGCCAACTCGGCTCCGACACCGATACGCTCAGCCAAGTGCGCTCCGGCGGTGTGGAGTTTTTCACGCTTTCGGGGCTGATCCTGTCCACGCTGGTGCCGGCGGCGTCCATCAACGGCATCGGGTTCGCGTTTCCCGACTACCCCACCGTCTGGAAGGCGATGGACGGCAAGCTCGGCGCCTATGTGCGCCAACAGATCGCCAAGGCAAACCTGCTCGCCATGGACAAGATCTGGGACAACGGTTTCCGTCAGACGACCTCCTCGACCAAGCCGATCAACGCGCCCGAGGACCTGCGCGCTTTCAAGATCAGGGTTCCGGTCTCGCCGCTGTGGACGTCGATGTACAAGGCGTTCGAAGCCGCGCCGGCCTCGATCAACGCGAACGAGATGTACTCGGCGCTGCAGACCAAGGTCGTCGACGGTCAGGAAAATCCGTTGGCAATCATCGCGACCTTCAAGCTGTTCGAAGTGCAAAAGTACTGCTCGCTCACCAACCACATGTGGGATGGCTTCTGGTTCCTGGCGAACCGGCGCGCCTGGGAGCGGCTCCCGCAGGACACGCGCACCATCGTTGCGAAGCACATCAACGCGGCCGCCGACAAGGAGCGGGAAGACGTCGCCAAGCTCAATGCCGGCCTTCAGGATGAGCTGGTCGGAAAGGGCTTGGTTTTCAATCGCCCCGAGCCGGCGCCGTTCCGAGACAAGCTCCGTAAGGCCGGCTTCTACGCCGAATGGAAGGGAAAGTTTGGCGATGAAGCCTGGGCCATCCTCGAAGACTCAGTCGGCAAGCTGACGTGACGGTCATGGCCCATACCCATCCGGGGGCCGCGTTCGTCGCGGGCCAGGCGGCCTCTTCGCAGCGCCGCTCGTGGGCGGCGTCTGCGGAACGGGTGCTCGGTACCTTGGTCGAGATTCCGGTCGCGATCCTGGTCGCAGCCGAGATCGTGATTCTCTTTGCCGGCGTCGTCTCGCGCTACGCGCTTCAACAGCCGCTCGTCTGGTCGGATGAGCTGGCCTCGATCCTGTTTCTCTGGCTCGCCATGCTCGGCGCGGTAGTCGCATTTCGCCGCGACGAGCATATGCGGATGACCGCCATTGTCGCGATGGCATCGCCCGGGGTGCGCGCGTTCCTGGACGTGATCGCGACCTGTGCGGCGTTGGCATTCCTGCTTCTCATCGTTTGGCCGGCGTTCGACTACGCCCACGAAGAGACCTTCATCACCACCCCCGCGCTTGAGATCACGAATGCCTGGCGCGCCGCCGCCTTGCCTTTCGGCATCGCGCTCATGGCCGCGTTCGCTTTGCTGCGGTTGGCCCAAAGCGGCTCGGTGCTGGCGGTTGCGGTAGCGGTCGGTACCGTTGTCGGCATCGTGGCGCTCTTCTGGCTGGCAGAGCCAATCTTTCGTCAGCTCGGCAACCTCAACCTCCTGATCTTCTTTGTCGGCGTCGTGGCGGTCTCCGTCTTTGCGGGCGTGCCGATCGCCTTCGCCTTCGGGCTCGCGATCTTCGGATATTTGATCCTGACCACGCAGACGCCGCTGCTGGTGCTGGTCGGGCGGATGGACGAGGGCATGTCGCACCTGATTCTGCTCTCGGTGCCGCTGTTCGTGTTCCTTGGCCTGCTGATTGAAATGACCGGCATGGCGCGGGCGATGGTCGCATTCCTGGCGAGCCTGCTCGGTCACGTGCGCGGCGGGCTGCACTACGTCCTGGTCGGGGCGATGTATCTGGTGTCCGGCATCTCCGGCTCGAAGGCCGCCGACATGGCCGCCGTCGCGCCGGTCCTGTTCCCAGAGATGAAAGAGCGCGGAGCAAAGCCCGGCGACCTGGTTGCCCTGCTCTCGGCCACCGGCGCGCAGACCGAGACCATTCCGCCAAGCCTCGTGCTCATCACCATCGGCTCGGTCACCGGTGTGTCGATTGCGGCGCTCTTTACCGGCGGGCTCCTGCCGGGCCTTGTTCTCGGCGTCCTGCTGTGCCTCGTGGTGCGCTGGCGCTACCGCCACGAGGATCTCGGCCATGTCACGCGCGCTTCGAAGCGCGAGATCGGCCGTACCTTCTTGATCGCGCTGCCGGCCATTGCGCTGCCGTTCGTCATCCGCGCCGCCGTGGTCGAGGGCGTCGCCACCGCGACCGAAGTCTCGACGATCGGGATCTTTTACGCCGCCCTCGCGGGTCTCCTCATCTATCGGCAGTTCCCTTGGGCGCGCCTTAAGCCGATGCTGATCGACACCGCCTGTCTGTCCGGTGCCATCCTGCTGATCATCGGCACGGCGACCGGCATGGCGTGGGGCCTCACGCAGTCGGGCTTCTCGAGGTCGCTTGCAGCCGCCATGACCGGACTGCCGGGCGGCGCCGTCACCTTCATGGCGGTCTCGATCGCGGCCTTCGTCATCCTGGGCTCGGTGCTCGAGGGCATACCCGCGATCGTGCTGTTCGGGCCCTTGCTGTTCCCGATTGCGCGAGCAGTAGGCATCCATGAAGTCCACTATGCGATGGTGGTCATCCTCGCGATGGGAATCGGCCTGTTCGCGCCCCCGTTCGGGGTCGGCTACTACGCCGCCTGTGCGATCGGCCGCGTGGATCCGGCAGAAGGCATTCGGCCGATCTGGGGCTACATGCTCGCACTCTTCATCGGCACGGCGATCGTCGCGGCCGTTCCATGGATTTCCATCGGTTTTCTCAGGTGAGAAGCGCCGGCGGCTAACGCCGCCGTGATCGATGCCGCCGAAAGATCGGCAACAGTTTCGTGTGTGCGGAGCAGCGGAGACAGAGAAATGGCGCGCGGTTGCATCGTCGGTTGGGCGCACACGCCCTTCGGCAAGTTGGAAGATCCCGACGTCGAGAGCCTGATGGCCCGGGTCTCGGGCGAGGCGTTGGCTCATGCCGGCGTCGGCACCGACCAGGTCGACGGCATCTACGTGGGTGTCATGAACAGCGGGTTCTCGAAGCAGGGCTTCGAAGGCGCGCAGGTGGCGCTTGCGCATCCCGATCTCGCCCATGTGCCTGCCACGCACCTCGAGAATGCCTGCGCGACCGGATCGGCGGCGCTCTACGGCGCGCTCGACTTCATCGAGAGCGGGCGCGGCAAGGTCGCATTGGTGGTCGGCGCCGAGAAGATGACGGCAACCCCCCTGGCGGAGACCAGCGACATCCTGCTCAGCGCCTCCTATCGCAAGGAGGAGGCGAACATCGACGGCGGCTTTGCGGGGGTGTTCAGCCGTATCGCAGCCAACTACTTCCAGCGTTACGGCAACCGCAGCGAGGAGCTCGCGCGCATCGCCGCCAAGAACCACCGCAACGGCGTGAGCAATCCCTACGCGCAGATGCGGCGCGACTTCGGGTTCGAGTTCTGCAATGCGGTGTCGGACAAGAATCCGTACGTCGCGGCCCCGCTTCGGCGCACCGACTGCTCGCTGATCTCGGACGGGGCCGCCGCGCTCGTGGTCGCGGACGAGGCGACGGCGCAATCGCTTCAACGGGCGATCGCGTTCCGCGCCCGGGTCCACGTCAACGACTTCCTTCCGCTCTCCCGCCGCGATCCGACCGCGTTCGAGGGCGCACGCCGCGCCTGGGCGAAGGCGCGCGAGACCGCCGGCATCTCGCTCGACGATCTCGACTTCGTGGAGACCCACGACTGCTTCACGATCGCGGAGCTGATCGAATACGAGGCGATGGGGCTGGCGGCGCCGGGCGAAGGCTACCGCGTCGTGCGCGACGGCATTGCCGAGAAGACCGGCAAGCTCCCGATCAATGTGTCCGGCGGTCTGAAGTCGAAGGGGCACCCGATCGGCGCGACCGGCACCTCGATGCACGTGATGGCCTGCCTCCAACTCATGCACGAGGGCGGCGACATGCAGGTCAAGGGCGCGCAGCTCGGTGGCGTCTTCAACATGGGCGGCGCGGCTGTCGCCAACTACGTTTCGATCCTGGAGCGCCGCACATGACGACGCCGGGCATCGCGCCCGCGGGAGGCGTCGCGCCGGTATCGAAGCGGGTGATGAACCTTTCCCATTTCCTGCGTCAGGCGGCCCGCCGCCACGGCAACGAGATCGGGCTCGTGTGGGCCGACGCGACCTGGACCTGGGCCGAGCTCGATCGCCGCGTCGACGCCATGACGGCCGCGCTCGCCGAGGGCGGCGTGAGCAAGGGCGACCGGATTCTGGTCCAGTCGAAAAACTGCAATCAGCTCTTCGAGTCGATGTTCGCGTGTTTTCGCCTCGGCGCGGTATGGGTGCCCACCAACTTCAGGCAGACCCCGGGCGAGGTTGCCTATCTCGGCGAAGCCAGCGGCGCCTCGGCGATGATCTGCCACAGCGATTTCGCCGAGCACGCGCGCGCCGCGCGCGCCGCCGCTCCGGACATCCGGTTCGTCGTCTCGATCGGAAACTCGGGCTTTGGCGAAGACTACGACGCCTTGGTCGCCCGCCATCTCGGAGACGCGCCGGCGGTCGCGCCCGTCGAGCACGACGATCCGTGCTGGTTCTTCTTCACCTCCGGCACCACCGGGCGACCCAAGGCCGCCGTGCTCACCCACGGGCAGATGGCGTTCGTGATGACGAACCACCTGTGCGACCTGATGCCCGGCACGACCAACGCCGATGCCTCGTTGGTAGTTGCGCCGCTGTCGCACGGCGCCGGCATCCACCAGCTTGCACAGGTGGCGCGCGCGGCGAAAACGGTGCTGCTTGCAAGCGATCGGTTCGACATCGACGAGGCATGGCGGCTGGTTGAGCGGTGGCGCATCACCAACATGTTCACCGTTCCCACCATCGTGAAAATGCTGACCGAGCACCCCTCGGTGGACGCGCACGACCACTCCTCGCTGCGCTACGTCATCTATGCCGGCGCGCCGATGTACCGCGAGGATCAGAAGCACGCGCTTCGGAAGCTTGGCAAAGTGATGGTGCAGTACTTTGGGCTCGGCGAGGTCACCGGCAACATCACCGTGCTGCCGCCCGCGCTGCATGACCCGGAGGATGGTCCGAGCGTGAAGGTCGGCACCTGCGGCTATGAGCGCACGGGGATGCAGGTCGCGATCCAGGACGACGCCGGCCGCGAGCTGGCGCCGTTTGAGACCGGCGAGATCTGCGTCTGCGGTCCGGCGGTATTCGCCGGGTATTACGACAATCCGGATGCCAACGCCAAAGCGTTTCGCGCCGGTTGGTTTCGCACCGGCGACCTTGGGCACATGGACGCCGAGGGCTTCCTCTACATCACCGGCCGAGCGTCGGACATGTACATCTCCGGCGGCTCGAACGTGTACCCCCGCGAGATCGAGGAGAAGATGCTGACGCACCCGGCAATTGCCGAGGTCGCTATCCTCGGTGTTGCGGACCAGACCTGGGGCGAGGTCGGCGTTGCGGTCTGCGTTCTGCGGCCTGACGCGCAGCTCAACGAGAAGGAGCTGCTGGCTTGGATGGAGGGCAAGGTGTCCCGCTACAAGCTCCCCAAGCGCGTGTTCTTCTGGCAGGCGTTGCCCAAGTCCGGTTACGGCAAGATCACGAAAAAACTCGTGCGCGAGGAGCTGGAGGCGCGCGGGATCCTGCCGCTCGACAAGCCGAGGCAGGCTTCCGCCTAGCTCCGCCAAACAGCGCGCAACCCTTCCGTCATTTCGAGTGCCGACGTCGAGGCGCTCGTCGCTGGGAGAAAGGAATGCATCCGAACGGGACCGTGTTCGTGACCGGCGGGGCTTCAGGCATCGGGCTCGCGATCGTGCGCGCCCTCCTGGACGAAGGCCGACGTGTGGTCGTTGCCGACCTGGCGGAGGGCAACCTCGAGCAAATCCGTCACGAGCTCGGCGGCGACGCGGAGCGGATTCGGTTCGAAGCGCTCGACGTCACGGACGAGGAGGGTGTGAGCCGCGCGATCGGTCGGTGCGATGCGGAGTTCGGCCCCTTGATCGGGCTCGTCAACTCAGCCGGCATCGGTGCCGACGTGGGCTCCCTGGAGACCAGCACAGGCCTGTTCCGCAAGATGGTCGAGGTCAATCTCATCGGCAGCTTCGTGGCGTCGCGCGAGGCCGCCCAGCGCATGCGGGCGCGCGCCAGCGGATCGATCGTCAACATCGCTTCGGTATCTGGGGTGCGCGGCAATTCCGGACGGGTGGCCTACGGCTGCTCGAAAGCCGCGGTGATCCACATGACCAAGGTCATGGCCGTCGAGCTGGGGCCGTCGGGCATTCGGGTCAATGCGATCGCTCCCGGACCGGTCGAGACTCCGTTGGTCAAGGAGGTGCATACCGATCAGGCCCGGGCCGCGTGGATGCGGACGGTCCCGCAGCGCCGCTACGGCACCCCGGACGAGCTTGCGGGCGCCGCGACCTTTCTGCTCGACGAGCGCAAGTCGAGCTACATCACGGGGCAGACGATCTGCGTCGACGGCGGCTTCACCGCGGCCGGGATCATGGCCGGGAGCGCTTGACGATGCCGACCTCCAGTCGGGAGATGGGGTGATGGGAGCTGTTGTCGTTTCGGCCCGGCGCACTTTGCAGCCCGGCCCGCCGCGGGCCGATCGCGTCGCGGTCGCGGCTGCGCCGCGTCCCCGGCGCGCGCTGGTCTGGCTGCCGAACGGGCAGACACTGCATGATGCTTTGGTTTCCGCCTTCGCCCGCTTTGGCGTTCGCTCCGGAATTCTTCAGCTTCTGGGCGGTGAGCTGTCCTCGGCGGTCTATCACGTCGCCGGTCCTCGCGACGACAGCGTCCGCGCCGCCGAGTATGGGCCGCCCGCCCGGATCGAGGGCGGCGCGCGCGTGATGCGCGCGACCGGCTCGTATGGGGAAGATCTGTCCGGCCTGCCTTTACTCCACATTCACGGCGTGCTGGCGGAGCGAACCGGACAGGCCCACGGCGGCCATATCTCGCCGACCATGTGCGTGGTCGGTCCCGGCGGCGTGCGCGCAATCCTCATGCTCACCGTCGGCTTCAAGCAGGTCGTCGATCGCGAGACCCGTTTCTCCCTGTTCTTCCCGTATTCGGAGGTGACGGCTCATGCCGCAATCCACCATCCTGGAAATTAACACCGGTCGCGTCGCCAGCGTGCGCGTCGCGCCCAACGAGGACCTGCTTGAAGCGCTGGATCAGGCGGCAGCCCAGCTCGGCTTCCGCCGGGCTTTGGTGAGGAGCGGCCTCGGCAGTCTGATCGATGCGACCATTGCCGGCGCTGACGGCAAGCCGCGCCGGATCCAGGGACCGGCGGTCGAGCTTCTGTCGCTTTCCGGCGAGATCTCTCTCGATGAAGGCGGCGTCGAGCCGGCCGGGGTTTCCGGCGTTGTCGGTGATCCGACCGGGGCTGTGTGGGCGGGACGTTTCGTCCGCGGGCTCAATCCGGTCTGCGTGACGATTGAGGCCGTGCTCGAAGAGCTTTTGGTGGCTCCGGAGGAAGACTGGCGAAAGCCGTTCTGATCCGAAACGCGCTGCTGCCCGATCAGTATTCCCCCGCCGCGCCGCGGGACGAAGTTCTGGCGTCAGCGCGATCCGCGCCGCAGCGTGATCGAGACTTCCGACACCTCGCTGCCCGGCGACTGGATGGTGACCGACTGCTGGTTGCCCCTGGTCACGACCGAGAGGTTGGCCGAGACGGCCGCGCTGCTCGCTTGCGCCTGGATGGTGCCGCCGCTGATGCGGCCGGAGATGCTTCCCACCACGCTGCGCGTCGTCTCGTTCCAGGTACCCGAAATGCTGCCGCCCTGATGCGCCACCGTCGTCTGCAGCTCGAACTTGTAGCTGTCGCTGGCGCAGCGCAGGTCCTGCGACAACAGCCGGCCAGCCTCGGTGACGTGGTAAGACGCGCGGCACCGGATGCGCTCATTGGTCCCGTTCGACAGGCTGACGGTGCCGGTGCCCGACCACGATCCCGCGAAGTCCTCGAACGGGCCGGCCGCCGCCTGTGCGCTGCCTTGCGCATGACCGGGCGAACCGGTGAGAACGAGCGCAGCGGCAACCGCTGCCGCCTTGAATGCGTGCACAAACGATCTCGTCGACAGCGATGACATGAATTGTGCCCCGGTTGTCCTGCTTGATTGCCTCGAAATGCCCCGAGGCCGATGCGTGCCGGATATGTAGAGGGTCTTTATTTCGACAACAAGTCGTCCGCTAGCGACTTGTATTTCTTGGGTAAACCGGCGCGGGCGCGGCGCGGCCCAGCGCCGGATGCGCAAAGCCGCGCCCAGGCGCGCACGCCAAGCCTTGCCGGCGCACGTGCGCACGCGCCGTGCCTAGCGCGAGCCCGGCTTGACCTCGACACCGGCCCACTGCTCGACCGGACGCACGATGCGGGTGATATCGGCATCTCCCCCCTCGCTCGCCTTGGCGACCGCCAAGAGCTGGCGCACCGCGTTGCCGACCATCATCGGAACTCCCAACCGCTCACCCTCTTCGAGGCACAGTCGAACGTCCTTGTAGAGCAGTTCGGTCGCGAACCCGAAATCGAACTTGCGCGGCAATACGCAGCGCGGAAACTTGTCCTGCGTCGCGGTGTTGCGGCCGCTGCCGGAATTGATGACGTCGAGCATCAGGGCCGGATCGAGTCCGGCCTTCACGCCCATGACCAAGGCCTCGGAGGTGATCGCGATCGCGGTCGCCGACAACAGGTTGTTGGCAAGCTTCATGGTCTGGCCCATGCCGGGGCGTTCGCCGACCCAGAACACTTTGCCGATGGGCGCGAGGATCGGTTCGAGCTCGGCCGACAAGCGCTTCGGACCCGAGACCATCACCGCGAGCGTGCCCTTCTCGGCGCCGGCGGGGCCGCCGCTCACCGGAGCGTCGACCGCCACGATGCCGCGCTCGGCCAGCGCCTGCGCCACCTCGGCCGCGACCTTGGGACCGGTGGTCGACAGGTCGACGAAAGTCTTGACCTTCGAGCCCGCAATCACGCCGTCGTCCGCCAGCGCGACCGATCTGACGATATCGGGCGTGGGCAGGCTCACCAGCACGGTCTCCGCCTGCGAGGCGACGTCGGCGGCCGAATGTGCCGCCAGCGCGCCGTGGGCGGTCGCCTGCTGCAGCGCGCGCGCGTCGACGTCGTAGACGACCAGCCGCTGGCCGGCCGCCAGCATGCGCGCCGACATGTGCCGCCCCATGCGGCCGACGCCGATGAACCCGATGGCCTTGTCGCTCATGGTGCTCCCTCAACTGCTTCCAACGTCATCGCGAGGAGCGTAAGCGACGAAGCAATCCAGGTCGACACCGCCGTTACTGGATTGCTTCGCCTTCCGCCCGCAATGACGGCTCGATTGCCTCCTCCAGCACGAACTCGTCGCCGCGCAGTTCGGGATTGTCCCACGCCAACAGCCGGCGCCAAGTCTGCTCGCAGTCCTCGGCGAACAGCGCGGTGGCGACGCCGTTGGCGACGCGCTGCGCCCCGATGCTGATCGCCGGGATATCTCCGCTGATCTGCCCGTGGCTCAGGTTGGCCGGAAAGCCGAAGCAGTGGACGCGCTCGATCCACGGCGCCGCGCCCGGCTGGCGCTGCAGGAATTCGAGATCCGGACCCAGAAACGGATAATCGCCGTGCGCGAGCTCGCCGTGCTCGTCAAGCCGCAGGCGGTCGCGCCACGTCAGCACCTGCGGGCGGAGCGCCGCAAGCTCCGGCCGCTGGTCCCAGTCGATCGCAAGGCCAGTCGCCAGGATCAGGTGATCGAACGCCAGCACGCCGCGCGTGGTGTCGAGCAGCACGCGACCGTCGGTCGCGACGGCTTGGCGCACTTCGCAGCGCGCGACGATGGAGAAGTTCTTGTGGCGCGAGCAGCGCAGCATCGAGTCGCGCGGCGGCGGGACTGCCTGCTCGTCGATATAGCGCATGATCGCGAGGCGCTGCGCCGGCGCGAGGCGGTGAAAGCCGAGCCAGAATCCGACGCTGCCGATGCCCATGGCCTTGTTGATGCGCGGCACGTCCGCCCGCCGAACGAGAATGGCAGCGCGCGCGGCTCCGGCTTCGAGCGCTTCCGCCGCGGCATCGACCGCGGAAGCACCGGCGCCGATCACCGCCACGGTCTTGCCGCGCAGGGCCGCGTACTCGATCGTCTCGCTGGTATGCGCCCAGAACCGGCGGTCGAGCCCACGGATCATCGCCGGCACGTAGGGGCCGCCCAGTCCGTCGCGGCCGCTGGCGAGCACCAGCCGGCGCGCCGCGACCCGGCGGACATCGCTGCCGGAACGCAAGCTCAGAACGACGGTGCTCGCATCACCGGCCAGATCGATCAGTTCGGTCTCGTTCTCGATCGGCACGTCGATCATCGTCCGGTACCAGCGCAGGTAATCCATCCACTGCAGGCGCGGAATGCGGTGGAGCTTCTCCCATGCGGCGCGGCCGAACTGCGCCTCGAACCAGGCCCGGAACGTGAGATTGGCGAACTGGAAGGCCGGCCCGGTCAGCTCCGGCGGCGAGCGCAGCACTTCCATGCGCGCATGCGTCGCCCACGGTCCCTCGAACCCTTTCGGCGCGCGATCGAACACGCGCATGTTGCGGACACCCAGGCACTTGAGCGCGAACGCCGCGGCGAGACCGGCCATGCCGGCGCCGACAATGGCGACATCGAGCACCGGCCCAAGCTCCGGATCGGTGCGCGGCTCCAGCCATTGCTTTGCCGGCGGGAGCGTGAGCAGTTCGAGGTCGCGCGCCAACCGCGCCTCCAGCTCGGCGAGCGAGCGCGGCCCCGGATCCTGCGGCTGTGATTCAGACTTCATTTGCGCTCCGTGCGCGGTCGTCATTGCAGGGAGCGTAAGCGACGAAGCAATCGAGGTCGACATGACCGTTCTGGATTGCTTCGCCTCGCTCGCAATGACGGTCTGGCGCTCCACGCGCAGATGAGCAAGAATCGTCGCCCGACCCCTCGCCGCCGGGAGCCGACCCATGTCGTACGACCTCGACCAGTTCATCGCGGATTGCCGCGCCGCGCTTAAGCGCGATGCCGGCCCGAACGGCCGCGAGGAGGTGCGCGTACGCCTCGAACGCCTGCTGTCCGACCGCGAGTTCGTCGAACGCTATTGCGGCGACGACGTACCGAAGGGGCTGAAGGTGCTTTACGAGGACGCCGACCTCGGCTTCCAGATCCTCTCCCATATCAACGAGAAGGCGCGGGTGTCGCCACCGCACGATCATGGCGCCTCCTGGGCGATCTACGGCCAGGCGACCAGGCACACCGACATGACCGAATGGGAGCGCGTCGACGATGGCGCCGATGGCGGGCGCGCCGAGCTCAAGCCGGTCAAGAAGTATCGGCTCAATCCGGGCCAGGCCGGCATCTACCAGGACGGCGCCATCCATTCGATCGACTATCCCGACAACTCCCGCTTCATCCGCGTCACCGGCACCAACCTCGACCGCATCAAGCGCGACAGCTTCGACCTCGCGACCGGGAAGGTGAACCGGATGACCCCGCAGCGGGCGACGTGAATTCATCCTTGAACGAGGGCGCAGGCGCGGAAGCGGTCGCGCGCGTGGTGAGCGCGCGCGAGGTCGCCCAAATGCTCGCCGACGGCCGCGAGCTCGCGCTCCTCGACCTGCGCGAGGAGCTGATCTTCTCGCAAGAACATCTTCTGCACGCCCGCTCGCTGCCGCTCAGCCGCCTCGAGCTCAAGGTCGCGCAGCTGGTGCCGCGGCGCGCGACCCGCATCGTGCTGTGCGACGCCGCCGATGGGCTCGCCGAACGCGCGGCCGCGATCCTCCGCCGCTTCGGCTACAACGATCTGTCGGTGCTCGGCGGCGGCGTGGCGGCGTGGGCGGGAGCCGGCCGCGAGCTGTTCTCCGGCGTCAACGTGCCGAGCAAGGCGTTCGGCGAGTTCATCGAGCACGCGGACGCAACGCCCGCCATCGCCGCAGCCGAGCTCAACCAGCTCGTGCGCGACGGCACCGACCTCGTCGTTGTCGACAGCCGTCCGTTCGACGAATACGCGCGCGTGTCGATCCCGGGCGGCATCAACGTGCCCGGCGCCGAGCTGGTGCTGCGCATCCGCGACGTCGCGCCCTCGCCTACGACCCTGGTGGTCGTCAACTGTGCCGGCCGCACCCGCAGCATCATCGGGGCGCAGTCGCTGATCAACGCGGGCGTGCCGAACAAGGTCGTGGCGCTGCGCAACGGCACCATGGGTTGGAGCCTCGCCGGATTGACCTGCGACAGCGGGCAGGCGCGGCGCGCCCCGGAAGCGTCGCGCGACGGCCTCGCCTGGGCCAAGGCAGCGGCCGCCGAGGTGGCGCGGCGTTGCGGCGTAACATGCATCGAGCGCGCCACGCTCGAACGCTGGCGCGCCGAAAGCGGGCGCACGCTCTATGTCTTCGACGTGCGCGATCCGGCCGAATACCTGGCCGGCCACCTGCCCGGCGCGGTCTCGGCGCCGGGCGGCCAGCTGGTGCAGGCGACCGACCAGTATGTCGGCACGCTCGGCGCGCGCATCGTGCTCACCGACGACAAGGAGGTGCGGGCGCTGATGACGGCGTCGTGGCTGCGCCAGATGGGCTGGCGCAACGTGTTCGTGCTCCCTGAGGCGGGCGCCGAGACCGGATGGCCGGCGACACCGGTGCTCGGCCTTGAGCCGCGGCCGGACCTTCGTATCGAGGCGGCCGCGCTTGCAGCGCTGCTCAAGCATGGTGACGCAACGGTGATCGATCTTTCGTTCAGTCGCGACTATCGGCGCAGCCATATCCCGGGTGCATGGTTCGCGGTCCGGGCGCGGCTCGGCGCCGCGCTTGCGCGCACTCCGCTCTCCGGCACCTTGGTGCTGACCTCGGAGGACGGCGCGCTGGCAGAGCTGGCGGCGCCCGAGGCGGCGGCATTCACCGACGTTCCGGTCCGCTACCTCGAAGGTGGGAACGCAGCGTGGCAGGCTGCCGGTCATCCGCTCACGGACGACGACCCGCGGATGGCGGACGAAGCGGTCGATGTCTGGCTCAAGCCCTACGAGCAGGCGGCCGGCGTCAGCGCCGCGATGGCCGACTACCTGGCCTGGGAAACCGACCTGCCGGCCCGCATCGCGCGCGACGGCTCCGCCGGCTTTGTCCGGTTTCCCTAAGCGGTGACTCCGAGCGAAGCGAGGCAATCCAGAATGCCGGCACCGCGACTGGATTGCTTGGTCGCTTGCGCTCCTCGCAACGACGGTGGCATCGTCATTGCGAGCGAAGCGAAGCAATCAAGCACGGCGGTGCCGCCATCGGGATTGCTTCGTCGCTGCGCTCCTCGCAATGACAGTCTCGTCGTCACTCGCGCTGCCCGCAATGAAGTAAGCACCCATGCGCACGATCCCCAAGAAAGACGAACTGACGATCTGCTTCGCCCATGTCGCCTACCGGATGGCGGAGCGCTTCGCGCTGCGCGGGACCGGCATCAAGCATTTCCAGGTCGGCTCGCTCGACGAGCTTAGCGCCCGCATCGCCGAGGCCGACGTGCTCTCGGTCTCGATGATGTGGCGCAACGAGCTGATCGCGCGTGCGCCGAAGCTCGCCTTCATCCAGTCGATCAGCGCCGGCACCGACCAGTACGACCGCGCGGCGCTCGCGGCGGCCGGCATCCGGGTCGCGAGCGCACAGGGGGTCAATGCCAACGCAGTCTCCGAGCACGCCATGGCGCTGATCCTCGCCCTGATGCGGCAGCTTCACACCGGCCGTGACAACCAGGCGAAGCGCCACTGGCGCGGCATGATCGGAGATTTGAGCCGGCGCGAGGACGAGCTCGGCGGCAAGACGCTCCTGATCGTCGGCCTCGGCCGCATCGGCTCGCGGCTGGCACACCTCGCGCGCGCGTTCGGCATGCGGGTGATCGCAGTCAAGCGCGACCCATCGACGGGCGCCGACGCGGCCGACGAGGTGGTGGCGCAGGACCGCCTGCTCGAGCGCCTGCCGGACGCCGACGTCGTCGCGCTCGCCTGCCCGCTCACCCCCGAGACCGAGCGGCTGATCGACGCCCGCGCGCTCGCCGCGATGCAGCCGTCGGCGTTCCTGATCAATGTCGCGCGCGGGCGCGTGGTCGACGAGCCGGCGCTGGTCGCCGCGTTGACCGAAGCGCGCATCGCCGGCGCCGGCATCGACTGCACCGTCGAGGAGCCGCTGCCCGCCGCCTCGCCGCTCTGGGGGCTCGAGAACGCGCTGGTGACGCCTCACACCGCCGGCGAGACCCGGCGCTACGAGGACAACGTCATCGACCTTCTGGTCGAGAATCTCGATCGGCTGTGGCGCGGCGAGACCGCGCTGCGCAACCAGGTGGTTTAGATCGCAGGGAGCTAGATGCCGCTCTCCCCCATCATGGCCGGGCTTGTCCGCACGAGGCGCACGAGGCCGGGCATGACGAAGTCGAAGTGACTCGGGATCCAACGTGACGCAGAGCAAGAAAACCGTAGGCGTGATCGGGGCCGGCATGGTCGGCGTCGTGGCGGCGAGCTTCCTGCAGCGCGCCGGCCACGACGTCTTCATCGTCGAGCCCGGCAATCCCGGCGAAGGCGCCTCGTTCGGCAATGCCGGCTGCCTCAACGGCTCGTCGGTGGTGCCGATGTCGATGCCCGGCGTCATTCGCAGCGTGCCGGGCTGGCTTAGCGACCCGATGGGCCCGCTCACGATCCGCTGGAGCTACCTGCCGGCGCTCGCGCCCTGGCTGATCCGCTTCATCCGCGCCGGTCGGCCCGACAAGGTCCAGGCGCAGGCGCGCGCGCTGCGCGCGATCCTCGGCCCCTCGCTCGCAACGCTGGCGCCGCTGCTGCGAGACGCCGGCGCGCAGGACCTGGTGAAGAACGTCGGCCACCTGCTCGTCTATCGCTCGGCCGAGCAGTGGCGACACGACAGCGCAGCCTGGGCGCTGCGGCGCGAGAACGGCATCCAATGGGATGAGCTCGACGCCGACGAGCTGCGCCAGCTCGAGCCGGCGCTGGCGCGCGAATACGTCAAGGGTGTGCTGGTCGCCGAGAACGGCCACACCGTCAATCCGCATCGGCTGGTGAACACGCTGGTGCAAGGATTCCGCCGCAACGGCGGGCGGATCGAACGGCGGCGCGCGGTCGGCTTCGAGCTCGACGGCGATCGTCTCACCGGCATCCGCACCGACAACGGCTCGTTGCGCGCCGACGCCGCGGTCGTCGCGGCCGGCGTGTGGTCGAAGCCGCTCGCGGCCGAGCTTGGCGACAAAATCCCGCTCGAGACCGAGCGCGGCTACCACCTGATCATCCGTGATCCCGAAGTGATGCCGCGCGTGCCGGTCGCCGACGCGGCCGGAAAGTTCGTCGCGACGCCGATGGAGACGGGCCTGCGCGTGGCCGGGACGGTCGAGCTTGCCGGCCTGGCGGCGCCGCCGAACTGGGAGCGCTCGCGGGTGCTGTTGCGGCACGTGCACCGGCTGTTCCCGGCCTTGAGGGAGAGCTACCCGGAGCAGCGGCTGTCGATGTGGATGGGGCACCGGCCGAGCACGCCCGACTCGCTGCCCGTGATCGGCCGCGCCCGCCGTATACCCGACGTCGTCTACGCGTTCGGCCACGGCCACGTCGGCATGGCGGCCGCCCCGATGACCGGCAAGCTGGTGGCGGAGCTCGTCTCGGGCGCGCCGACGAGCGTCGACGTCGCGCCGTTCAACGCCGAACGGTTTGGGTGAGGCACGGTCTTGTCCGCCATTGCGGGGAGCGAAGCGACGAAGCAATGCGGTTGCCGCACCGTCGTGCTCGATCGCTTCGCGCGCAATGACGGTGTGGCGCGCCCTGCCCGCGCCGTATACCGTGGCGGGAACGAGGGAGGATGCCATGATGGAAAAAACAACCCGGCGGATCGGCCTCGCACTCGGTGCGGCCATGGCGGCGGCGAGCGCGGCCGGCGCCTCGGCGCAGGAGGTCGATGCCATCGTCAAGAAGCTGCGCGAGACCAAGACGTTCACGATCGGGCATCGCGAGACCTCGATCCCGCATTCCTACATCGACAACCAGCAGAAGGTGGTCGGCTATTCGGTCGAGCTGTGCCAGAAGATCGCCGAGGCGATGAAGCAGGAGCTCAACCTGCCGGAGCTCACCATCAAGTACGTGCCGGTCAACATACAGAACCGGATGGCGCTGGTGGCTAACGGCACCGTCGACATCGAGTGCGGCTCGACCGTCAACACGCTCGGGCGCCAGAAGCAGGTCGACTTCACCCTGGTCACCTTCATCGCGGCGGATCGGGTGATGGCGAAGAAGGGATCCGGCATCAACGAGGTCGAGGATCTCGCCGGCAAGGTCGCGATCGTGCCGCAGGCGAGCACCAGCGAGAAGGTCCTCAACGGGCTGGTCGCGGAACGCAAGCTCGACATCAAGGTCAACCTGATCCGTGACCACGCCGACGCGCTGCTCGCGGTCGAGACCGGGCGCGCCGACGCCTACGTGACCGACGACATCATTCTCTACGGGCTCGCCACCAAGGCGCGTCAGCCGGGCGCGCTGGTGGTGAGCGGGCGCGCGCTGAGCTACGCGCCCTACGGCTTCATGGTGCCGAAGAACAATCCGACCATGCTCACGGTCGCCAACCGCACCTTGGCGCGGCTGTTCCGCTCCGGCGAGCTCGCCGCGATCTACACCAAATGGTTCGACCAGGTCGGCTTCCCGCTCACCGACGAGATGAAGCACGCCATCGCCGTGCAGGCGTTTCCGGAATGACGGCTTCGCCGTCATTGCGAGGAGCGAAGCGACGAAGCAATCCGGATCGAAGCCGCCGCACTGGATGGCTTCGCCTTCGGCTCGCAATGACGAGCGGCCTTGTCCGTCATTGCGGGTTGCGGGGCGACGACGCAATCCAGGCGGCGCCGTGGCTCTGGACTGTTTCGCTTCGCTCGCAATGACGGCGACGAGAGCCGACGAAGCGCCATGAACTACACCTGGAACTGGGGCATCCTGTTCCGGGAGCCGTATCTCGGCTGGCTGATCTCGGGCCTGCGCTGGACCATCCTGGTCACGCTCTGCGCCTGGGCGATCGCGCTTGCGCTCGGGACCTTGATCGGGGTTGCGCGCACGCTGCCCAATCGCGCCGCGCGCGCGCTCGGCACCGCCTATGTCGAGCTGTTCCGCAACATCCCGGTGCTGGTGCAGCTCTTCCTGTGGTTCTACGTGCTGCCCGAGCTGGTGCCGGAGAGCTGGGGCCGCTGGCTCAAGCGCGACCTGCCGCTGCCGGAGTTCTGGACCTCGGTCGTCTGCCTCGGCTTCTATGCCGCCGCGCGCGTCGCCGAGCAGGTGCGCTCCGGCATCGAGGCGGTGCCGCGCGGCCAGCTCGCCGCGGCGCTCGCAAGCGGCCTGACCCTGGCGCAAGGCTACCGGCTGGTGCTGCTGCCGATCGCGTTTCGCATCATCATCCCGCCGCTGACCTCGGAGTTCCTGTCGATCATCCGCACCTCGTCGGTCGCGCTCACCATCGGCCTGCTCGAGCTCACCGCGCAGAGCCGCCAGATCGAGAACGCGACCTTCCACGGTTTCGAAAGCTTTGCCGCCGCGACCGTGCTCTATGCGGCGATCGCGGTCACGGCGACGCTCGCCATGCACCTGATCGAGCGCCGCATGCGCATCCCCGGTTTCGTCGCCAAGGGGACGCTGGCGCCATGAGGCAAGATTTGACGACACCGGCCGCGCCGCCGGCTCACCTCCCCCTGCAAGGGAAAGGTCGCCGCGCGAACCGCGGCGGGAGGGTGTCACTCGGCTTGCGATCCCTCGTCGGATCGGCTTCGCCGATCCGACCCTCCGTTTTCAAGGGAAGGTGGGAGCCAGCATCGCGCGCGTCAGCCGGATCGGCGGCACGGCCATGACCGGCTTCGACTGGGGCGTGATCGTGCGCGCGCTGCCCTTCCTGTGGGACGGCATGACCGTAAGCCTGATGCTCACCGCCGCCGGCATCGTGGGCGGCATCGTGTTCGGCACGTTGCTTGCGACCATGCGGCTGTCGCCGGTGCGCGCGGTCGCGGCGCTGGCCGCGCTCTACGTCAACACGTTCCGGTCGCTGCCGCTGATCCTGATCCTGTTCTGGTTCTATTTTCTGATGCCGTTCGCGATCGGGCGTCCGATCGGCGCGTTTCCGTCGGCGATCACCGCGTTCGTCATGTTCGAGGCCGCCTATTTCTGCGAGATCATCCGCGCCGGCATCATGAGCGTGCCGCGCGGCCAGGCGCTGGCCGCCAAGGCGACCGGCATGACGCCGTGGCAGACGATGCGGCTCGTGATCCTGCCGCAGGCGTTCCGCGCCATGACGCCGGTGATGCTGACGCAAAGCATCGTGATGTTCCAGGACACCTCGCTCGTCTACGTCATCACGCTGCGCGACTTCATGACCGCGGCGAGCATCGTCGCCGGCCGCGACGGCCGCGTGATCGAGCTCTACTGCTTCGCGGCGGCGGTCTATTTCGTACTCTGCTTCACGGCCTCGGTTGCGGTGCGCGCCACGCGCCGGCGGGTTGCCGCATGAGCGCTGCCGCCATGATCGAGCTCGACGCCGTCGACAAGTGGTACGGCCAAAATCACGTGCTCAAAAGCGTCGATCTCAGAATCGCGCGCGGCGAGGTGGTGGTGGTGTGCGGGCCATCCGGCTCCGGCAAGTCGACGCTGATCAAGTGCATCAACGCGCTCGAGCGCTGCGAGCGCGGCCGCATCGTGATCGACGGCGTCTCGGTCGGCGATCCCAATACCGACCTGCCGAAGCTGCGCGCCCGCATCGGCATGGTGTTCCAGCATTTCGAGCTCTACCCGCACATGCACGTGCTCGACAACATCAGCCTGGCGCAGCGCCACGTGCTCAAGCGCCCGCGCGCCGAAGCCGAGGCGCGCGCGACCGCACTGCTCGCGCGCGTCGGGCTTGCCGACAAGGCGCGCGCCTATCCGAGCGAGCTCTCCGGCGGCCAGCAGCAGCGCGTCGCCATCGCCCGTGCGCTCGCCATGGACCCGATCGCGATGCTGTTCGACGAGCCGACCTCGGCGCTCGACCCGGAAATGATCAGCGAAGTGTTGGACGTGATGACGAGCCTCGCGCGCGACGGCATGACCATGGTGGTCGTCACCCACGAGATGGGGTTCGCGCGCGCGGTCGCCGACCGCGTCGTGTTCATGCACGAGGGCGAAATCCTCGAGGCGCGGCCGACCGCCGACTTCTTCCGCGCCCCGCAGAGCGAGCGAGCGCGGGTGTTCCTGTCGAAGGTGCTGGCGCATTGAGGGGCACCGTCATTGCGAGCCGAAGGCGAAGCAATCCAGAATCGGCGGCGCCGCAGCTGGTTGCTTCGTCGCTTACGCGACATTCGCAACGCCGAGCGAGGCCCGAGCTTCGTTCCGTCAACCCGGCTCATTTCTGATCTAGATCACAGCCGGGATCATCGCATGGCGTAAGGTTGCGTGGGGCAGTCAGGGAGCATCCGAATTGAGAGGAGATGTCATCATGCAGTCATCGTCAAAACAGCCCCTCATTTTGCGCAGGATTGCGTCGCAACGGGCCATTCCCGGCCTCGCGCTGGTCGCGGGATTCTGCATCTTCGGTCCTGCTCAGCACGCTGCTGCAACCGGGCTCGGCCACGGCGCGGCGGCCTTGATTGAAATCTCGAACGGCACGCTCGTCACCGAAGTGGCGGCGCGCGGCGGGCGCGCCGGCGGAGCGCGTGTCGCGCGGGCGGGCGGGGTTCGTGCCGGCCGCGGCGTGGCGGTGCGTGGGGGGGTCTATCGTCGAGGTGTTGGAGTAGGCGCCGCGGCCGCTGGAGCGGCTGCCATCGGTGCGGCTGCCGTCGGCGCTGCAGCGACAGCAACCTACTACTCCGGCTACGGCCCCAGCTACGGGGGCTACGACCCCAGCTATGGCTACGGGGCCGGCTACTCGACAGGGTATCAGCCCGGCTACGATTACTCGACCGGGTATCAGCCCAGCTACAGCTCTTCGACGGGGTATCAGCCCGACTACGGTTCTCCGACAGGGTATCAGCCCGGCTACGGTTCACCGACCGGGTATCAGCCCGGCTACGGCTCTCCGACGGGGTATCAGCAGAGCTACGGCTCTCCGACGGAGTATCAGCCCGGCTCCGGTTCTTCGACGGAGAAGCTGACGTTCGAACAGGCCTGGGCGAAATGCACCCCCTATGCGCAACAGATGCCCGACTGGAATGTTCAGGGGCGGACGGCGCGGGGCAAGTCCTGCATGCTTCGTTACGGCTATCGCATCTGATCCTTCAGACGCGCGATTGCCTTAAGGGTTGGACGTGTGGCACCGCGGCCCGGGTCAAGGGACGCCGGTCCAAGGAGCCGGGTTTACCGTGGGAGATAGCGCTCGCGAGCGAGCGCCGTTTGGAACCGAACCCTCACACGCGTAAGCCATCCCAGCGAAGGATCTGTTGCTCAGGCGCGGTGCCCTGTATGGGCACCGCGATGTTAACTTGGCTAGGCAATTTCTGACCCGCGACCCGGAGCCTGCGCTCTTCCTTGGTAATTGCCGCGAGGTAAGATCGGAAGCTTCAAAGCCCGTGTAGCCCGGGTGAGCGGAGCGAACCCGGGGCTGCCTCGTCGCGGACTCCCGGATTTCGCCGACGCTCATCCGGACTACCTGCTGCGCGCGCTTGGTGCCCCTGGCCGGACTCGAACCAGCATGCCTTGCGGCACTCGATTTTGAGTCGAGCGCGTCTACCAATTCCGCCACAGGGGCCCGTCACCGCGGCGCATGATCTTCTCCGAAAATCGGCATCCGCCCCGGATCTAGTCCGGGGCAGGCTTTTTCGGGATCAGGCGCTAGACCGGATATAACGGCGGCGGGGCCGGGGTCAACGCCGGCGGCGGATGGATGAGCGGATGCTGAGGCGACCAAGAGCGTGGGCGGAACGCGAGCCGATCGCGGCCGCGGCGACCACGATCGCCTGCGCGGGTGCGGCGACGCTGATCGGCGCCTGGCTGTTCCAGTACGGGCTCGGCCTGGCGCCCTGCCCGCTCTGCCTCGAGCAGCGCATCCCCTACTACGTCGCGGTCCCGCTCGCCGTCGTCATCGCGATCGCGGCCGGGCGCGGCGCCCCGCGCACGTTGCTCACCGCGGGGCTCGCGGTCTTGGCGCTGCTCTGGCTGTGGAGCGCCTACCTCGGCGCCTATCACGCAGGCGTCGAGTGGAAATGGTGGGCCGGCCCGCAGGACTGCGCGGTCACGCCCGGCGGCGGTCTCGGCACCGGCGGCAGCCTCTTGCAGCAGATGCAGCG